>ENA-UOJK01001068-UOJK01001068.1-human-gut-metagenome-genome-assembly--contig:-C116-NODE-1068-length-20380-cov-20.346962_pt1 | contig 20380 bp, 9 predicted proteins | sample MGYA00242348_ERZ723895 | MGnify/ENA metagenome assembly ERZ723895
CCCATGTTGAAGATGTTGAACATCTCGCGGTGGGCCACCTTGCCGTATTTCTCGAGGAAGCGGAACACGGGCAGAATCTCCCAAGTGCCCTCCTCGATCTCGAGCCCCTGCCCTTCGTGCAGAATGCGGGGGATATTTTCGTCGAACCCTCCGCCCGTGATATGGCTGATGCCGTGTACGTCGCAGCTGCGGATCACTTCGAGCACCTGCTTCACGTAGATCTTCGTCGGGGTGAGCAGCACTTCGCCCAGCAGTTTGTTCGACAACTCGGGATAGACCTTGTGCAGATCCAGGCAGTTATCCGCAAGAATCTTACGCACGAGGCTGAAGCCGTTGGAGTGCACGCCGCTCGAGGCGATGCCCACCAGCACATCGCCGGCCCTGACCTTCGATCCGTCGATGAGCTTCGATTTCTCGACCACGCCGACCGTGAAACCGGCGATGTCGTACTCGCCCTCGGAGTACATGCCCGGCATTTCGGCCGTCTCGCCGCCGACCAGCGCACAACCCGCCTGGCGGCAGCCGTCGGCAACGCCACTCACGATGGCTTCGATCTTCTGGGGTTCGTTATGGCCTACGGCGACATAGTCGAGGAACACCAAGGGCTCGGCACCCTGCGCCAGCACGTCGTTGACGCACATGGCCACGGCATCGACGCCGATCGTGTCGTGCTTGTCCATCTCGAACGCCAGCTTGAGCTTCGTGCCCACGCCGTCGGTACCGCTCACCAGCACCGGCTCCTTCACGTTCAGCGCCGAGAGGTCGAACATGCCTCCGAATGCACCGATATTGCCCATCACGCCCAGGCGCGAGGTCGATGCCACGTGTTTCTTGATGCGCCGCACCACTTCGTATCCAGCCTCGAGGTTCACACCGGCCTTCTCATAACTCTGTGCCATTATAATCTTCCTTTTAAAGTAGTCCTTAACATTTTACGTCTTTGTTCACCTCATCGACCGACTGGTACAACGCCGTGGGATAGTGCCCCGTGAAGCAGGCCATGCACAAATCCTTGCGGTTCCCCGCCCTGAGCAGCGCCCCGGGCGACAGGAACGCCAGCGAATCGGCGCATATCTCCTCGCGGACACCGTCCACCTCCTTGCGCGCCGAGATCAGCTCGTCGCGGGTCGAGGTATCCACCCCGTAGAAGCAGGGGTGCGTCATCGGGGGACTGGCAATGCGCACGTGCACCTCGGTGGCCCCCGCCTCCTTGAGCATCGTGACGATGCGGCGCGAGGTCGTACCGCGCACGATCGAATCGTCGACCAGCACCACGCGCTTGCCCTTGACGATCGTCCGCACGGCCGAGAGCTTCATGCGCACCCCTTTCTCGCGCAGCTCCTGCGAAGGCTGGATGAACGTACGGCCGATGTACTTGTTCTTGATAAGCCCCATTTCATACGGCAGGCCGCTCGCCTCGGCATAGCCCATCGCGGCGCTGAGGCTCGAGTCGGGAACCCCGACCACGATGTCCGCCTCGGCAGGCGCCTCGCCGAAGAGCAGGCGCCCCGACTCCTTGCGGTAGGCATGGACGTTGCACCCTTCGATGTCACTGTCGGGACGTGCAAAGTAGATATACTCCATCGAGCACATCTCGCAACGCTTATACTGCGAGAAATCGCGGCTCCGGATGCCCTCGCTGTCGATCGTGACGATCTCGCCCGGCTCGACGTCGCGGACGAACTCCGCACCCAGCACGTCGAAGGCACAGGTTTCGCTCGACACGACATAACCGTCGCCCAGCCGGCCGATCGACAGCGGCCGCAGGCCGTATTTGTCACGGCAGGCATAGATGCGATTGGCGGTCATGATCAGGAATGCAAAAGCCCCCTCGATCATGTTCAGCGCGTCGATGATCGAATAGATGCGCGGACGGTCGTGATACTTGGTCTCCTTCTTGATCAGGTGCGCCAGGATTTCGCTGTCCGAGGTCGACTGGAACAGGCTCCCCTTGTTCTCGAGGTAAATACGCAGCAGCGCCGAATTGACGATATTGCCGTTGTGCGCCAGCGCGAAATCGCCCGTGTTGTGGCGGAAAAGGAACGGTTGCACGTTCTCGATGCCACCACCGCCGGCGGTGGTATAGCGCACATGCCCGATGGCCATGTCGCCCTTGAGCGTCGAGAGGTTTCCCTCGCCGAACACCTCGGTCACCAGGCCGCCGCCCTTGATGCGGCGGAACGTCGCGTCCCGGTCGACGGTCACGATACCGGCACCCTCCTGTCCGCGGTGCTGCAAGGCATGCAGGCCATAGTAGGTCAGCGACGCTGCGTCCTTGACTCCGAAGACGCCGAACACCCCGCACTCCTCATGCAACTCGCGGTCGCTAATCTGCCCCATCACCATTACCCGACGATTTTCTGCAAACGTGCCAAAATCTCCTCGTAAGCCTCGCGCACCTTGCCCAGGTCACGACGGAAACGGTCTTTGTCGAGTTTCTCGTTGGTCGTCATGTCCCACAGGCGGCAGGTGTCGGGCGACACCTCGTCGGCGAGCACGATCTCCCCGTCCGACGTACGGCCGAACTCGATCTTGAAGTCCACGAGTTTGATGTTCATCTTGGCGAAAAGGTTGCGCAGGATCTCGTTGATACGCGAGGTCATGGCGTAGATCAGTTCGAGTTCCTCGTAGGTCACGGCACCCAATGCCACGGCGTGGTGGTCGTTGATCAGCGGGTCGCCCAGCTCGTCCTTCTTGTAGCAGATGTCGTAGATGACGTTCGACGGCTGCGTACCCTCCTCGATACCGAGGCGCTGGGCCATCGAACCGGCGATGACATTGCGCACGATCACCTCCAGCGGGATGATCGTCACCCGGCGGCACACCTGGTCGCGGTCGTTGATCGTCTCGATATAGTGGGTCTTGACACCCGACTTCTGAAGCTCCTTGAAAATCAGGGTCGAGATGGCGTTGTTCAGCACGCCCTTGTTTTCGATCGTGGCTTTCTTGATGTTGTTGAAAGCCGTTGCCGCATCCTTGTAGTGGATGATGATCTTGTCGGGATCGTCGGTGCGGAAAACCTGTTTTGCCTTGCCTTCGTAGAGCATTTCGAGCTGTTTCATGGTGTTTGTGAGTTTAAGTTTTATATTGTACTAATTTTTGCGGAAATAGTCGACGGCATTGCGGAACAGCGACTGCTCCTTCTCGCCTGCGATATTTTTGAAGAGGTTTTTCTCGTAACGCTCCGTATGCCCCATCTTGCCGAGGATCTGGCCGTCACGCGACACCAGGCCCTCGATGGCATACGACGAACCGTTGGGGTTGTACGGCGCCTCGGCCGTCGCACGCCCTTCGGGATCGACATACTGGAAGGCCACCTGCCCGTTGGCGAACAGCTCCCGGGCAAGTTCTTCGCTCACGACGAACTTGCCTTCGCCGTGGCTGACAGCGATCGAGTGGATGTCGCCCAGGCCAAAGCCCGCGAGCCACGGGGAGTTGAGCGTCGAGACGCGCGTCGAGACGATCTGCGAAATATGGCGGTTGATGTCGTTGCGGAACAGCGTCGGCGAATCCTTGGTCACCATGCCCAGGCGGCCGTAAGGCAGCAGGCCGGATTTGACGAGCGCCTGGAAACCGTTGCAGATGCCGAGGATCAGCCCTCCGCGGTCGAGCAACGCATGGATTTCATCGCGTATATCCTTATTGTTGAGTACGTTGACGATAAACTTGGCGCTGCCGTCGGGTTCGTCGCCCGACGAGAAGCCGCCGCTCAGCACGAAGATATGGGCGCGGCGGATATGTTCCTTCATTTCGCGGATCGAACGCAGGATGTCGTCGCCCCCGAGGTTGCACAACACGCTCATTTCGACCTCGGCCCCGGCCTTGCGGAATGCTTTGGCCGTGTCGTAGTCGCAGTTGGTGCCCGGGAACACGGGGATATAGACCAGCGGATGTTCGACGGCTTCGCCCCGATAGGCGAAAGTCCGGGGTGCGGGCTCCGAGGTCATCACTCCGGCATGGTTCTCCCCCTTGTCGGGGTAAACGGCCGCGAATTTCTCGGTATTGGCCTTGTAGAGGGCGTCGAGCGGCATTTTCACGCCGTTGACGGTCAACGCCCCTTCGGCTGCGGTCATACCCAGCAGCCCGGCCGCAGGATGGGTCAGTTCGACGGCGCTCTCGACAAGGATCGAACCATAGGCGTATCCGAAGAGTTCCGCCTCGTCCATCTCCACCTCGGCGCCGATGCGGTTGCCGAAAGCCATCTTGGCAAGACCTTCGGCGACACCTCCGAAGCCCACCGACCATGCGGCGAGGATATTGCCGCGTTCGATATTTTCGCTGACAAAGCCGAAGTTGTCCTTCAGCTGCGCCGTGTCGGGCATATGGTTCTCCCTGGGCGTATGGCGCACCAGGTAGATACGGTTGCCGGCCTTCTTGAAATCGGTCGAAATGACCGTCCCGGCATTCACCGTCGTGATGCCGAAGGCCATCAGCATGGGCGGGACGTTGATATGCTGGAACGTGCCCGACATCGAGTCCTTGCCGCCGATCGAGGGCAGGCCCAGTTCGACCTGCATCTTCAGCGCACCGAGCAGGGCACCCAGCGGCTTGCCCCACGAGCGGGGATCGCGGGTCATGCGTTCGAAATATTCCTGGTATGAGTAACGCATCCTGTCATAACGCGCGCCCGCAGCCACGACCTTGGCAGCAGCTTCGACGACGGCATACGCAGCACCGTGGTAAGGGCTCCACGAGGCCAGGTAGGGATTGTAGCCGAAGGCCATGATGCTGGCCGTGTCGGTGTAACCGTCGGTCGGGAGTTTCTGCACCGACACCTGCGTTTCGCTGCCCTGCGTGCGGCCGCCGAACGGCATCAGCACGGTGGAACGGCCGATCGTCGAATCGAACATTTCGATCAGGCCGCGCTGCGAGACGACATTGTTGTCTCGCAGGTTCTCCTCGAAGCGTTCGGCAAACGTCGCGCCCACGACCTCGCGGGCAAAGGGATCGCGGTTCTCCACCTCGCCGATCATGGCTTCGGCATAATGCTTCGCCCCGGCGCTGTCGATGAATTCACGGGCGAGGTCTACGACTTTGCGCCCTTTGTTGAACATCCGCATACGGGCCGTATCCGTCACGTCGGCCACCTCGACCGCCTCGATATTCTCCTCGCGGCAGTAGCCCATGAATTCGGCGACGTCCTTCGCCTCGACGACCACGGCCATACGCTCCTGCGACTCGCTGATCGCCAGTTCCGTGGAATTCAGGCCGCTATACTTGGTCTTCACACGGTCGAGGTAGATGTCCAGCCCGTCGGCCAGCTCGCCGATAGCGACGCTGACGCCGCCGGCACCGAAGTCGTTCGATTTCTTGATGAGCCGCGTCACCTCCGGGCGGCGGAACAGGCGTTCGAGCTTGCGCTCCTCGGGGGCATTGCCCTTCTGCACCTCGCTGCCGCAGGTTTCGAGCGACTTGGTATTGTGCTCTTTCGACGAACCCGTGGCGCCGCCGATACCGTCACGCCCCGTGCGGCCGCCCAGCATGACGATCTTGTCGCCCGGGACGGGCTTTTCGCGGCGGACGTTTTCAGCCTTCACGGCACCGACCACGGCACCGACTTCGAGGCGCTTGGCCACATAGTCCTCGTGGTAAATCTCGCGCACATGGGTCGTTGCCAGCCCGATCTGATTGCCGTAACTGGAGTAGCCCGCGGCGGCCTTCTTCGAAATGACGCTCTGCGGGAGCTTGCCTTCGAGCGTATCGGACACCTTCTGGTAGATATTGCCGGCACCCGTTACGCGCATGGCCTGGTAGACGTAGCTGCGCCCCGACAACGGGTCGCGGATAGCGCCGCCCAGACAGGTCGAAGCACCGCCGAACGGCTCGATCTCGGTCGGGTGGTTATGGGTTTCGTTCTTGAATTGCAGGAGCCACTTCTCGGTCGCCCCGTCGACATCGACATCGACGTATACCGAGCAGGCATTGTTCTCGTCGCTCACTTCTAGGTCGTCCAGCAGCCCTTTCTTGCGCAGGTAACGGGCGCCGATGGTCGCCATGTCCATCAGGCAGATGCTCTTGTGCTCGCGGCCCAGTTCGCGGCGGATGCGCAGGTAGAGGGCCAGCGAATCCTCGATCTCGTCCTTTGCGAACGACTCCTCGACCGTGATGCCCTCCAGCTCGGTGGTGAAGGTCGTATGGCGGCAGTGGTCGCTCCAATAGGTGTCGAGGATGCGCAGCTCGGTCTCATAGGGATCGCGCCCCTCGGCACGGAAATATTTCACCACCTCGCGCAGGTCGTCGGCATTCATCGCCAGCCCGTACCGCTTGCAGCAGGGTTCCAGTTCGGCGTCGGTCATCTTGGTGAAGCCTTCCAGCACGGCGACGGGCTTCACCTCGGCCTGTTCCATGTCGGTCAGCACGTCCAGATTCTTCTCGCGCGACTCGACCGCGTTGATATAGTAATGGCGGATGCGCGCCAGATCTTCGTCGGAAACGGCATCGTCGAACAGCAACAGCTTCGACGAGCGGATGCGCACCTGGGCCGACGGGTCGATCAGCCGCACGCAGTCGACGGCCGACGCGGCACGTTGGTCGAACTGGCCGGGGAGGTACTCCACGGCGATGTATTTCCGTCCCGCCAGGTCGCACGAATCGGTCACGCTGTCGGTTACCACTTCGCCGAAGACGCTGTAACGGCTCTTTTCGAGCAGCTCTCGGCTGAACCCGAACAGGTCGTAGACGTTGAGCAACCGCAGACTGCGGATGTCCAGGTTCAGATTGGTGTTCAGCTCCCGGCGCAGGCTGTCGGCCTCGACCCGGAAACGGGGATGTTTCTCAACAAAAATCCGGTAGTTTTCCATGTTATTTCGTTTGCACTTATTTTACGAATCTGTCGGCCCACGCGGCACCGTATTCCCCGGCGTCCATCCCGACGAAGGTGATATGCCCCATCTTGCGCTTCGGACGGCTCTCGGTCTTGCCGTAAAGGTGGACATGGACACCCGGGCGGTTTTCGGCGGCGATTCTCTCGGCCGCTTCGAGATCCTGCCCCAGGATATTCTTCATCACGGTCGGCGCCACGAGCTGCGGCTCCTGCAACGGTTCGCCCAGCAGGAAGCGCACCAGCTCGCGGAACTGGTTGGTCGTGCACCCCTCGATGGTATAGTGCCCCGAATTGTGGGGCCGCGGCGCCATTTCGTTGAAATAGAACTCTCCGTCGCGGATGAAGAACTCGATGGCGAGGATCCCGCGGTAGCGGCAGGATTTCATGAACCGCTCGCCGGCCGCAGCCATGCGGCTGCGCAGGCCGTCGTCGATCCCCTCGGCGGGGACGAAGCACAGGTCGAGGATGCCGTCGCGGTGGACGTTCCGCCCGATGGGGAAATGGATGACGCGCTCCCCGTCCGAGACCATCACGATGCTGGCTTCGAAATCGAACGGCACGAACGCCTCCAGAATGCAGGGTACGGAGAGCATCGGCAGCGCACGCGGCACGTCGGCCTCGCCCTTCAACACCAATTGCCCGTGGCCGTCGTATCCCAGCGTACGGGTCTTGAGCACCGCCGGGAATCCTATCTCGGCCAAGGCGGCACGCAGCGACGCCTCGTCGTCCACGGCGGCGTACAGGGGCGTCCGCAGCCCGTTGGCGCGGGCATTGTCCTTCTCGCGCAGGCGATCCTGCGAATCGTAAAGCGGGCGGAAACCCTGCGGGATGTTGTATTTCTTTTCCAGCGGGATCAGCACGCTGCCCGGGACGTTTTCGAATTCGTAGGTCACCACATCGCTGCGGCGGCAAAGCTCTTCGAGCGCCGCGGCATCGTCATACGCCGCCACGATGTGCCCGTCGCTCAGCGCGAACGCGGGGGCGTCGGGCGCAGGGTCGAGGCACAGCGTGCGCGCCCCGAGCAGGTGCGCCTGCTCGACGATCATCAGCCCCAGCTGACCGCCGCCCATGATACCGATCGTTTTCGTTTTCTCTGCCATAGCCGCCTCCCCTGCCGGATTAAAGTTCTGCCGCCAGTACGTCGGCGGTCTGTTTCGCACGGAACGCTTCGAGCCGGGCAGCCAGCTCCGCATCCTGCAGAGCGAGGATCGACACGGCTATCAGCGCCGCGTTCTTCGCCCCGTTGATGGCCGTCGTCGCCACCGGAACGCCCGCAGGCATCTGCACGATCGAAAGCAGCGAATCCAGCCCGTTCAGGGCCCGCGACTTCACGGGGACGCCCACCACGGGGAGCGTGGTCATCGAGGCCACCATGCCCGGCAGATGCGCGGCACCGCCCGCGCCGGCAATAATCACCCCGATACCGCGGTTTTTGGCCGTCTTGGCATATTCGCACAGCAGGTCAGGGGTACGGTGGGCGCTCACCACGCGCTTTTCGAAATCGACCCCGAATTGTCCGAGCATGGCGACGGCATCGGCCATCACCTCATAATCGCTCACCGAGCCCATAATAACACCGACCTTCATACCTTTGGTTTTAAGTTTGAAAAAAAGACAGACCGCCACGACACGTATGTCATGGCGGTCTGGTATCTATCTGCGTATTCCGCTCCCGGACACCTGCTGCCCTTGCATCTGCGTACTCCGATCCTGCTGTCGGCACGACGACGAATAGAACGCAGCGGCCTGGCCCTGCTGTTTCTTACGTTCGCGTTGGTCGATTCTGTCGGTAGATGTCATGGGGAGGTGTTCGGATTAACCTAACAATTGTCAAAACAACGTTACAAAAGTAGCGCTTTTCAGCCGATTTACAAAATCCCCGGGCATATTCTATTGACAAATTATCGACATTTCGGGATTCCGGCAAAAACAAAAAATCCGCCGCAGCCGGAACCGGCCGCGGCGGATTGACATCGGTTCAACCCGTCCGTGTTATTCGCGGCTGAACGAGTAAGGGGCATCCCCGGGCTCCGTACCCCGCGTGTAATCGGGGTCGGGACGCATCGAGAAGCGGACGCCGGCACCCTTCACGAGGTCGGAATGGCGCAGGAAATTATACGTATAGGATTTCCCGTCGAACTGCACGGCTCCGATATAACGGTTCTCGGGGCTGTTGTCCGGCGCTTCGAGCACAATCTTATTCCCGTTTTCGAGGTTCACGACGGCCTTGCGGAACAGCGGCGAACCGACGACGTATTCGTCCGAAGCCGGGCAGACGGAATAGAACCCCAGGGCGGAAAAGACATACCAGGCCGAAGTCTGGCCGTTGTCCTCGTCGCCGCAATAGCCGTCGGGACAGGCCGAATAGAGGCGATCCATCACCTCGCGCGCCCAGTACTGGGCTTTCCACGGGGCACCCGCATAATTATAGAGGTAGATCATGTGCTGCGCAGGCTGGTTGCCGTGGGCGTAGTTGCCCATGTCGGCCACCTGCATCTCGGTGATCTCGTGGATGCGGAATCCGTAGTAGCTGTCGTCGTAGATCGGCGGCACGACGAATACCGAGTCGAGCATCTGGACGAACTGCTCCCGGCCGCCCATCAGGTCGACGAGCCCCTCGACGTCGTGGAATACCGACCACGTATAATGCCACGAGTTACCCTCGGTGAAGGCGTCGCCCCACTTGTAGGGACTGAACGGCGCCTGGAACTTGCCGTCCCTGAGGCGACCGCGCATCAGACGGGTTTCGGGGTCGAAGACATTGCGGTAGTTCCGGGCACGCGCCGCCCACTTGTCCAGTTCAGCCTGGGGACGGTTCAGTTTCTTCGCCACCTGCAGAATACACCAGTCGTCGTAGGCGTATTCGAGCGTACGTGCCACGTTCTCGGGAATGTTCACGTCGTAAGGGATATATCCCAGCTCGTTGTAGTACTCGTGCCCCCAGCGTCCGGTCGACGCAACGGTCGGGTGCACGTGCTCCGTGGCATACACCATCGCATCGTAGAGCACCCCGAGGTCTTTGTCGTTCGTGCCCTTCACCACGGCATCGGCAACCACCGAAGCGGAATTGTTGCCCACCATGCAGCCGCGGTGCCCGGGCGACGCCCATTCGGGCAGGAAACCGCTCTCGCGTGCCGCGTTAGCGAGTCCCTGCTGGATTTCGGCGTTCACGGAGGGGTAAACGAGGTTCAGCAGCGGGAAAAGGCTGCGGAAGGTGTCCCAGAACCCGGTGTCGGTATACATGTAGCCGGGGAGCACCTCGCCGTTGTAGGGGCTGTAATGCACGACCTCGCCCTGGTCGGTCACCTCGTAGAACTTACGCGGGAAGAGCACCGACCGGTAGAGGCACGAATAGAACGTACGGTACTGGTCGTCCGTACCGCCCTCTACCTCGATGCGTCCCAGCACATCGTCCCAGCGCGCCTGCGCCTTGGACTTCACCGTTTCGAAATCGTCGCTACCCAGTTCCCGGAGGTTCTGCAGCGCCTGTTCGGGAGAAATGAACGACGACGCCACGCTGGCGCATATCTGCTGGCCGCGGCGGGTCGCGAAATGCACCTTGGCCACGGCATGTTCGCCCGTGACGGACTTCTGCCCTTCGGGATAGAGCAGGTTGCTGCCGGGTTTGTATCCGCCGGGGGCATCGGTCAGCTCGATGGCGCTGAACGGCGTATCGAAGCGCACGACGAACCAGTTGCGGAAATTCTCCGGCACGCCACCGCTGTTGCGCGTGGTGTAACCGACGATCGTACGGTCGTCGACCATCCCGACCTGCGAACCACGGTCGAAGGCGTCGATCACCACACCCGACTCCTTCGAGTCGGGGAAGGTGAAGCGCATCATCGCGGCACGGTCGGTCGGCGTGATCTCCACGCGGATGTCATGGTCGGCGAGGTAAGTCTTATAGTAATAGGGTTTGGCCACTTCGGACTGGTGCGAAAACCAGCTGGCGCGCGACTCCTCGTCGAATTTATCCTCCCCGCGCACGGGCATGAGCGAGAACTGGCCGTAATCGTTGATCCACGGCGAAGGCTGGTGGGTCTGCTTGAACCCCCGCACCTGGTGCGCCCCGTAAGTATATGCCCAGCCGTCGCCCATCTTGCCGGTCTGGGGCGTCCAGAAATTCATGCCCCACGGCAAGGCGATGGCCGGATAGGTATTGCCCGTCGAGAGCGAAAAATCCGACTGCGTACCGACCAGCGTCGAAACGTACTCCGAAGGACGGAGGCGCTGCTCCCCGGCCGAAGGACATGTGCACGAAGCGAGTGCGGCGGCGCAGAGGGCGGCAAATGCGATATATCCTTTTTTCATGGCCTTCCGATGTTTAGAGTTCATACCACACTGCGGGTTCGGCACCCATCTCGAATTCGAGCACACCGCCCGCGGCGATGTCGTCGAAGGCAATATAGGGTTTCGTATACGGCTTGCCATTGAGCTTCACCGCCTGGATGTATTTGTTCGCGGCGGAATTGTTATGCGCCGTGACGGTCAGCACACCGTCGCGGACACGCACTTCAGCCTTGTCGAAGAGCGGCGAGCCGAAGAAATAGCGGCCCCCGGCGGGTTCGACCTGGTAGAAACCCAGCGACGAGAGGACGTACCATGCCGACATCTGCCCCACGTCCTCGTTGCCCGAAAGCCCGTCGGGCCGGTCGTGGTAGAGCGTCGTCAGTATCTCGCGCACCTTGTCGGCGGTCTTCCACGGCTGACCGATCATCGTGTAGAGGTAGACGACGTGGTGGCTGGGTTCGTTGCCGTGGGCGTACTGACCGATCAGGCCCGAGATGTCGGGCGAGGCGGCTCCCTCGAGCACGGAGCTGACGACGAACAGCGAGTCGAGTTTCCCGGTGAAGGCTTCCTTGCCGCCGAAACAGCCGATCAGCCCCTCGACGTCGTGCGGCACGAGCCATGTGTACTGCCATGCGTTGCCCTCGCAGTAGTCGTCGGCGCGGTGTGTCGAGCGGAACGGATTAAAAGGCGTGCGGAACCGGCCTTTCGAATCGAGGCCGCGCATGAAGCGGGTCTGCGGATCGAAGAAATGGCGGTAGGATTTGCTTCGTTCGAGGAAATGGTCGTAATCCGCGGTCTTGCCCAGCTCTTTGGCGACCTGTGCCACGGCCCAGTCGGCGAGGGCGTACTCCATGTCGTAAGCCACCGCCTCGTTGAAGAGGTCGCAGGGGATATAGCCGTATTTCATGCGCAGATCCATACCCCGCTCGCCGAGCATCGCCGACTGCTTGAGCGCCTCGTAGGCCTGCTCCCTGTCGAAGCCGCCGTAGCCTTTGAGCACGGCGTCGGCCAGGGCCGGGATACCGGGATTGCCGACCATGCAGTCGGTTTCGTTACCCATCAGGTGCCATACGGGAAGCTTGCCCTGCTGCCGGTAGATATGGAGCATCGTATTGGCGATGTCGGGCATCTTCTCGGGGTGGAGGATCGTCATGAGGGGCTGGGCGGCGCGATAGGTGTCCCACAGCGAGAAAGTCGTATAGTTCACGAACGGCGCGGCGCGGTAGATCTTGCCGTCGGAACCGCGGTAGTCGCCGTTCACGTCGCAGAATTCGGACGGGGCGACCATCGTGTGGTAAAGCGCCGTATAGAAAATGCGGCGTGCGGCGTCGTCCGAAGTCTCGATGCGCACCTTCTGCAACTCGGCGTTCCACGCCCGGTCGGCGGCTGCGGCCGTCGCTTCGAAGTCCCAGCCGGGAAGCTCGGCCTGCATGTTCAGGCGTGCATTCTCGATGCTCACGGGCGAAATGGCGACCTTGACATAGATCGTCTCTCCGGCCGAAGTGTCGAAACCGACCCGGCCGTAAAGGCGCTCCGCCCTGAAGCTGTCGCCTTCGCGCAGGCCGCCGTCCTCGCCGCCCTCGTAAATGGCTAGCGACTTGAAGGGTTTGGAGAATTCGGCCGTGAAATAGACCCGCTGGTCTTTCGCCCAGCCCGTCGAGTAGCGGTAGCCGCTGATCGTATGGTCGTCGGCACGTTCGATGAAGGTTTCGGTCGGAGCATCCCAGCAGCCGCCGTTCTCGAGGTCGAAGACCACGGCGGCATCGGCCGATGCCGGGAAGGTATATTTGTGCAGGCCGACGCGCTTGGTGGCGGTCAGCTCCACGTCGATGCCGTAGCGGTCGAGCCGCGTGGCGTAATAGCCCGGGCGGGCCTTTTCATTGGCGTGGCTGAAATACGACCACATGCCCGACTGCGGGTCGTCCTCCGTGCCGCGGGCATAGGTCACCTGCCCCACGACGGGCATCACCGTGACGTCGAACAGGTCGCCGATACCGGTGCCGTTCAGGTGTGTGTGGCTGAAACCGATGACCGTCGTGTCGGAAATGTGGTAGCCCGACGTCCAGTCCCACGACTGCGGGATGCTCGTGGGGCCGAGCTGTACGGCGCCGAACGGGACGTTGGCGCCCATGAATACATGGCCATGGCCGCCCGTGCCGATACGCATGTCGACATACTGCGTCAGCGAATCCGTACGGGGTGCCTGCGAGCAGGCCGCCAAAAGCAGGCCTGCGCCGAGAGCTGAGAGAGATTTTAAATTCATAGGGACATATGTTGTTTTTATTTGCGTTCGGGTTGCAATCCGAAAACCAGCCGGCCGCCGCCTACCAGTTCACCGTGCGAAATGCGGTATTTCTTCAGCGGCCTGCCGCCGAGGGTCATCGAGCCGATGTAGACGTCGCCGGCTCCGGAGCGCTCCGTTTCTATAACGAGCTCCCCGGCCGGATAGTATTTCGGGTCGAGCGTAACGGTCACCTTGTCGAAAACAGGCGATGTAAGCGTATAGTAAGGCTCCCCCGGGCAGTCCGGGTAGAGGCCCATCATCGAGAAGACCGCCCACGCCGACATGGTGCCCGTGTCGTCGTTGCCGGGGATGCCGTCGGGGGCTGTCGTAAAGTACCTGTCCAGCAAACGCCGTACCTCGCGCTGCGTACGCCACTCCTCGCCCTGGAAATAGCTGAACAAGTAAGGATAGGCGATGTCGGGTTCGTTCGCCGGGTCGTACAGCCCCTGGTCGAAGACCATCTGCAGCTTGTCGATGAATCGGCGTCTGCCGCCCATCAGCCGGGCCAGTCCGGCCACGTCGTGCGGGACATAGAACGTATAGTTCCAGGCCGAACCTTCGTGGAAGCCGGGGACGGGTTCGAAATTCTCACCCTGGCGCGGGTCGAAGGGCGTGAGGAACTTACCCTCCTTGGTAATCGGACGGAACGTGCCCGACTCGGTGCTGTAATAGTTCTTATAGCCGAGCGAGCGGGCGCGGAACAACGCCGCGTCGTCTTTTTTGCCGAGCGAGTCGGCCAGCAGCGACAGCGCGTGGTCGGCGATATAGTATTCCAGGGCGTGCGACACGGAGTTGTCGCCCGAAAGGTCGCGGGCGTAGAAGCCCAGCGGCACATAACCTTTTTCGATGTAGGGGTCGATGTCGGGGCGCATCCTGTTCCGCGCGCCCGGCGTCGTGGCCGATTTGCGCATCGCCTCGTAGGCGGCGTCCATATCGAAATCGCGCAGCCCCTTCATCCAGGTATCGACGATCACGGGGATCGACGGGTCGCCCTCCATGGTGAAGGTTTCACGGCCGTAGAGTTCCCACTTGGGGAGCCAGCCCCACTCCCGGTACATGCCGACCATCGAGCGCACCATCTCCAGTTGGCGTTCGGGGTAGACCAGCGTCAGCAGCTGGTGCAGGTTGCGGTAAGTATCCCACAGCGAGAAGACCGTATAGCGGTTGCCCTCGGCCGTGCGGATCTCGGCGCTCTCCATCGCGGGGTATTCGCCGTTGACGTCGCTCAGCACGTTGGGGTGGATCAGCGCATGGTAAAGCCCCGTATAGAAGACCTTCTTCTGCGCTTCGGTACCGCCCTCGACGCGGATGCGCCCCAAGTCGTCGTTCCACGTGCGGCGTGCGGCCGCACGAATGTCGTCGAACGAGCGCCCCTGCTGCTCGGCTTCGAGGTTCAGGCGGGCGTTCTCGGCCGACACGAACGAAACGCCCATGCGCACCTCGACCTGCTCGCCCGGCTGCATGTCGTAGGAGAACCACACGCCGACGTCGTCGCCGGCAATGTCCTTGCCGTATTGCGTATAGAGCTTGTAGTTGCCGGCATCCTTGTCCCACTCGGCTTCGACGCCCTGTTTCGGGGGTTGTTTCTTCCAGAACCCGGTGGCCGCGGGGCGTTTCGAGACGCGCATCACGAAATAGACCGGGAACACCGCCTGCGGGTTGTAGCAGAACGTGCCCAGCAGTTTCATGCCCTCGACCTCGGTGTCGCTCACGCGGCGCACCCAGGCTCCCGACTCGTTGGTAAGCCCCTCGCCCAGGTTTAACAGAATATGTCCCGTACCCTCCGGAAAGGTATAGCGCTCGGCCGACGTGCGCGGCGTGGCCGTCACCTCGGTGCGGATACCGTACTTGGTCAGCAGGTTCGAATAGTAGCCCGGCGAGGCCGTCTGGCCGGTATATGCGCTGCCGTAGTTGCGGTAATCGACGTCCAGCGCACCCGCCGTCGGCATTACCAGCAGCGAGCCCAGCTCGGGGCATCCTACGCCGCTCAGGGTGACGTGTGCAAAGCCCGTGAAGAACTTGTTGCGGTACTCATAGGGCGCCGACCACCACCGGGCGTCCTTATCGTAGAGGTTCTCGTCGGAGCCCATCACATTGAACGGCACGACCGACATCATCCCGTTGGGGCATACGGCGCCGGGGTTGGTCGTCCCGAAATTGGTCGTCCCGATGAACGGGTCGACCCAATCGGCAGGCTCCTGCGCACGCAGCGGTGTCGAGAAAACGGCTGCGGCGAGCGCAGCAGTTAAGAGCGTTCGTCGCAGCGGCATCACAGGATCGAGTGTTTTTTCGTAAATTCGATGATTTCAGGGATATATCCGAAAGCCAATCCCGTAACCGTGTCCGCACACCCGTAGTAGACCGCAACGCGCCCCGTCGCGGGGTCGTGCAGCGCCGCGCAGGGGAACGTCACGTTCGGCACGTCGCCCGTGCACTCGTACGTCTCACGCGGGGAGATCAGGTACGGGCCGCTGCGCGCCGTGACTTTCCACGGCTCATCCAGGTCGAGCAATGCCGAGCCGAACGCATAGACGTAGCCGTTGCACGAACGGAGCACCCCGTGGTAGAACAACAGCCACCCTTCGCTGGTCTCGATGGGCACGGGCCCCGCGCCGATCTTCATGCACTGCCAGGCCGAAACCTCGAACGCCGCGGGCGACATCACGTGGCGGTGGCGTCCCCAGAACTCCATGTCGGGCGACTCGGAATAGAAAATGTCGCCGAACGCCGTATGCCCGTTGTCGCTCGGACGCGAAAGCATCGCGAATTTCCCGCCGATCTTGCGGGGGAACAGCACGCCGTTGCGGTTGAACGGGATGAAGGCGTTTTCCAGCTGGTGGAACGTCTCGAAATCCTCCGTCCACGCCACGCCGATCGTCGGGCCGTGGTAGCCGTTGCACCACGTCACGTAGTATTTGTCCCCGATCTGAGCCACACGCGGGTCGTAGCCGTAGACCCACTCCGAGATCTCGGCGTCGCCGCCCACCAGTCTGAAGTCCTCCTCGCGGATGTCCCAGTCGATGCCGTCCACCGAGAAGCCCGCATGGATGCGCATGCGGCGGTTCGTGTCGTCGCAGCGGAAAACACCCGCATAGTTGTACTTGCCCTTCTTAAACGGCACGACCGCCGAATTGAAGACCGAGTTGGAGGTCGAAAGCGCGTCGCGCCCGATGATCGGGTTGGCAGAATAGCGCCACATAACCTCCTTGCTCCCCGCGGGACGCTCTTCCCACGGCATATCCGGCAGTGCCGGGCCCATTATTTTCAGATTGCTCATGTTATTTGGTTGTTGGTTTATCATCATAGGTGAACGGTACGAACCAGGTCATCACAAAGGCGGGGATCGTCGCCAGCATGACCACGATGAAGAAGACGCCGTAGCCCTTCCAGTCGCTCAGGTAACCCGAAAAGGCGCCGGTGAGCATCACCGAAAGGTTCATGATGCCCGAGGCGAAAGCGTAGTGCGCCATCTGGTGCCGACCCGGGGCCACCTGCTGCATCATGAAGAGCGTAAGCCCCACGAACCCGAACCCGTAGCCGAAATACTCCACGACGATGCCGCCGCCCACGAGCCACATCGACTGCGGCTGGAACCATGCCAGCAGCGCATAGACCGCGAACGGAAGGTTGAAAATGCAGCACAGCGTGAAGAGCGAGCGCCTCAGTCCGCGGTGGGCGATATAGTAGCCCGCGAGCAGCGATCCCAAAAGGAATGCCCCGGCGCCGAACGTGCCGTAGTACAACCCGATCTGCTGGTTGGTAAGCCCCAGCCCTCCGGCCGCGGTATCCGCCTTGAGGAACAACGGCACGATCTTCATCACGAAGCCCTCGCCCAGGCGGTAGAAGACGATGAAGGCGATGTAATACCAGATATGCTTTTTCGTGAAGAACGCTGCGATCACCTCCTTCAGGCTGCGCAGCCCTTCCCGCAGCGAATGTCCGTCAGCCGCACTTCCGCCCGACGGCAACTCGCGGCTGTGGTAAATACCCAGCAGGACGAGCAGGCCGCAAAGGATCGCCAGCACCACCGTCCACGACTGCACATAGGCATCGAAGGTCGCCGCCCCGGAATCGCTGAAACGCTTGCTGAGCCAGCCCGCGAACCAGACCAGGCCGCCCGTGGCGACCAGTTTCGCAAGGTTGTAGAACGCCCCCTGCCAGCCGATATACCGCGCCTGATCCCCGGTCGAGAGCTCCGACATGTAAACGCCGTCGGCCGCGATGTCGTGCGTGGCGCCGCTGAAGGCCACCACCGCGAAGACCCCCACCGTGACGGCGAAGAAATGGGGCATATGCAGCGCCAGCGCAGCAAGGCCGAACAACACGCCGCTCAGGAGCTGCGTCGTGACGACGAAGAATTTTTTGGTGCGGAAAATTTCCAGGAAGGGGCTCCACAGGAATTTGATCGTCCACGGCCACATGATCAGCGACGTCCAGAACGCGATCCGGGCGTCGGAAATCCCCATATCCTTGAACATGACGGCCGAGACCATGTTCAGCACGACGAACGGAAGCCCCATCGCAAAATAGACCGTAGGCACCCAGGCCAGCGGCGAAGTTTTTTTAACTGTCGAAATCATCGGGTCTTCTCCGGTTTTAGGTTAGGGATGCACAAAGATAATAAAATCTTTCCGCACGCGATCGGTATTCCGGGCGGTTATCATCTTTGCATCCGTAAAGTAATACAATTTCGGGCGCAGGATTACTAAAGCGGCCGGCAATTTAATTCCCCGGGAAAGAAGACCGTGCAGCCGGCGGGTCTTGCGGCTCGCGACTGCACGGTCGTCAGAATCGAATCCTGCAGAGAAATCAATCTACATATACGATCTCCGTCGCGGCATTCTTGGTCAGGTGCGGAATATCCTGCCCTTTCTTGAGATAGAGCGACTTCACCTTCTCCCCACGATCGCATTTAAGAGTCTGGAGTGCCGGACAACCCGACACGTCGATCGAGGTTATCCCGTCATACCAAACATAGTAGGAGGCTACTGTCAGATCCAGCGATAGCAACTTGTTACCGATCATCGTAAACTTCTCGACATCCGCATAATCGGTTCCCAGCGGCGACAACGATTCGATCGGATTGTCTCCAAGATTAATCAAGGCCAACCCATAATTCTTGGTGCAATTCAATTCTTTTACCTTTGTCAAACCGGAAAGGTCTATTTCACTTAGATCATTACTCATGACATTGATCTTTTCCAGGTTCGTGAAGTTTTCGATCCCCTCCAGCGATGTCCATTGGGTACCATAGTAGCTGGGGTTATATGACAACTCGGTGGCGGCCAACCCTTTCTCCGTAATGATTCCGGAAGTAGACCCCAATGCGACGATCCAGCCCTGTTGTTGCAGCCACTTTACAAAATCCTTATCGACAAACGAAATCAGTGTCGCATTCGGATCTTTCTGGATAACGGACAACTCTTTGGTAATGCCAGCACCCTCAATCGTAATCTTACCTCCGCGACTGGTAGTTGCCGCTCCGAGATGGAATGTAAGCGTCTTCGTTTCCAGCCCACGGGTTTCGGGCACCTGCGTGATCCAATCGTCGCTAATCATTACTTTGTAATCTACATTGGCATTCACATCAACGGAGAAAGAACGCTCCGCAAGGTCAAACTCAAATGCCGTATCCTCGATATTGATTGCATATATCCGGTTCTGGGTCAGCGGAATATCGACCGACTGCCCCATGCCCGAGACCGTGACCACGGTCGAACGGTCATCGTAATCCGGGTTCTTGGCAACGGTAAACTTCAAGACCGTGTTGCCGAAAACGTCGTTGCGCCCGACATACGTGACCCAATCCCCGCCGCCGTCGGAAAACGCGACGGCCAATTCCGGAATGTTCGTATGCAGTTTGACCTGGATATCGGTGCTCAATGCTTCGACGGTCATATTCTCCTCGGAAAGAAGGGTCAGCGAATAGCCCGCTTCCGAAACGATTTTCAGGGGAGCGACAGCCGATCCCGTAAAGAACTTGAAGGCCGCTTCACGGCTCTCTTCGCTTGTATTCGGATCGATCGTGAAGGTTACCACATCGCCGCTCTTCCCGGCTTCGGCCGAAGGATGCACCCAGTCGCAGACACCTGCGAGCCGCCAGTCTCCCGAACTGGTTACGGTCACCTGCGTCGTCGTCCCGTCAGGCCCGGCGGGGATGGCATCGGGGGTAATGGATATCGTGGCCCGGGAAAGGTCGTCCGCCGTATCGTCGTCGGAACAGGCGCTGAGCGCACAGGCCACCGCTACAAACGCTATAAATATCTTTTTCATAAAATCTACGTTGTTTTAGGTTCTCAGTCGAACTGCACTCCCCGCAGCGGCGTGCTGCGGGGAGTACAGCACACAATCGGATTAAGGCAGTTTATAACGCGTTGCGTCGTTCTTTTTGTAATAATACTCGGGCATCAGCAGTTCCTCGTCATAGAGGCCCCGGGCAACAGACTGGCAACGGCTCACCTGGAACCGATAGTCGCTGAAATCGCTTACCAACGAATTGGTATGCCCCAGTGCGAAGAACATGTAATAGCCGTATCCGGCCTCCTTCTTCGAGCGGGCTGTGCCCTCGCTCGAATCCCCGCTGCCCCGGTTCAACTCGATCGACATGCCGGAGCACTGCTTGACGGTCATGCCCTGCATCGGCGCTGCGGTTCCCCCGTAATCGGCGACGGCATAGTCGACGAACATGCCCGGCTCGACCCCGTCGACAGAAGGCATCCGGCTATTGATACCGCCCAGATAGTAAACCATGACGGTTTTATCGGGCATGGCTTTCTTGGTTTCATAGAGCAGCCGGGAGGCGGCAGCCGACGACCACGGCGCAAACCAGGGATTGCTCAGGTCGGGAGAGTTCGAATACTCGTCGTCGAAACCGACGCCGTCGAGGTTGTAGGCATTGCAATAAGCGGCCAGCTCCTTGGCAAACTCGCGGCAGCCCATATCGGACAGCTGTGCCACGCCGGCGGCATCGTGGTTGCCCAGGA
>ENA-UOJK01001087-UOJK01001087.1-human-gut-metagenome-genome-assembly--contig:-C116-NODE-1087-length-20101-cov-10.988776_pt1 | contig 20101 bp, 14 predicted proteins | sample MGYA00242348_ERZ723895 | MGnify/ENA metagenome assembly ERZ723895
CCCGGGCCGGGCATGCCCGGCCCCTACGCTGCCGCTGCTTTTCACTCCTCCATCCACCGCGCCAGAAACTCTGCGGCGGTGGCGGCGGCGCGGACGGTCTCGGCGTTGGGCGCGGCCTCGCGCAGGGTGCCGTGCAGCAGCACGCCGCCTTCAATGTCACCGTGTACCAGGATCGGCGCGGCGCACAGCAGGTACCGGCTGCCCAGCGGCTCCCGCTCCGCGGCGGACGCCGGGGCCGTGTAGAGCTTGCGCCGGGTCAGCAGCGGCTCGATCTCGGGCGGGAGCGGTGCGCCGAGCAGCTCGCCCTTGCCCGCTCCGGCTGCGGCGACGATATGCTCCCGGTCACAGACGGCCACGGCGCAGCGCAGCCGCCGGGCCAGCACGTCCGCATAGACGGCGGCAGGCTCGCCAAGCTCGGCCAGCGGCGAATACTTTTTAAATATGACCTCGCCGTTGCCGTCCGTGTAAATTTCGAGTGAATCTCCGGTGCGGATGCGCTGTGTTTTCCGAATCTCCTTCGGGATGACCACCCGGCCCAATTCGTCGATACGGCGCACGATTCCGGTTTCTCTCATACAAAATCCCCCCTGGTTTTTTCTGGTAGTATCTGCGGGGGTGCCTATAAATATGTAAGGAGTTTGGTTATGGAGCTATTGCAGACAACGCTTTGCTATCTCGAAAAGGACGGTGCGTACCTGATGCTGCACCGCGTCAAAAAGAAAAACGACGTCAACCACGACAAGTGGGTCGGCGTCGGCGGCAAGTTTGAACCGGGTGAGGACGCGCTGGCCTGCGCCCTGCGCGAGGTGCGCGAGGAGACCGGCCTGACGATGCACGCGCCGGTTTACCGCGGCATCGTGGATTTTTTCTGTGACCCATGGCCCGCCGAGCGGATGCACCTGTACACCTGCACGGAATTTTCCGGCGTGATGACCGACTGCGACGAGGGGTGCTTAGAGTGGGTGGACAAGGCCGCCGTGCAGGATCTTCCGATCTGGCAGGGGGACAAGATATTTTTCAAGCTGCTGGCGGAGGACGCACCGTTTTTCCATTTAGAGCTGACCTATGACGGGGATGTGCTGGTAAAGGCGGTGCTGGATGGGGTAAGTATGCTGTAACGGCAAACACGGAGCGGTCAAGACCGCTCCCTACTATGCCCCTTGAAAATAGGATTTGTAGGGAGGGGGTCTTGACCCCTCCGGGCCGCTTGCGGCTGCGCAAAGCCCCGCGGGTCGTCGGGGACGCCGGCCCCTACCGTGCGGCAAAAAAAGAGCGTGTGCTTTTCTGTGCACACGCTCTTTTCTTATGTCTCAATACGTCGTGATCGTCGTCCCAACGAAATAATGCGTCAGAATATCCTGATAGCCCCAGCCGTTGCGGGCGTAGCCGATGGCGCCCCACTGGCTCATGCCGCAGCCGTGGCCGTAGCCGTAGACATCAAAGATAAAGCAGTCCAGATCGGCGTTGTAGCTGACCGTGAAGCACTGGCTGCGCAGGCTGCGCCCGTCAACGCTCTGGCGGGCCAGCAGATTCTCGCGGAACCAGCGCCCGCTGACGGTGCCGACGCCCGCGTCCGGGCCGACCTGGATCTTGGCGACCCAGCCGTACTGGTTGGCGGACTGGACCGTGAACCAGCTGTTGGGGTCCACGCCGGACAGGTCAATGTCCATCACATCGCGGATGCGGTCCTGCAGCGTCTGGCGGGAGAAGCGGGCCGTGCCGCTGGAATTGCCGTTCGTGTTCCAGTGGCTGGACACGCTCTGGTCATACGGGCTGTCCACGGCCTGCAGCCAGGCGCGGTCATTGCCCCAGACCTCGGCAGCGGAGGCCGTGCCGGTGCTGGCCGACGCAAAGTACGGCGTGAAGCAGACCTGCCCGTTGTAGGTAACCAGCACATGGGCGACCTCCTGCGCGGCGGCCAGCGCGGCAGCGCCCGGCTCGGCACCCAACACCGACGGGTAGCCCGACTGGCTGATGATCCAGCAGTGGGTCGCCACGCACTGAGCCTTGTAGGCTTCGGCGGGTGCGTTGGGGCCCAGCTCGTTCTCGGCCACCATGGCCAGGCACTGCACCAGATCCATCGTCTGGGCCGTGCCGTTCATCGTCACGTTGATGGTCTCCCCTGTGCCGCTGTTGTCGGGCTGAGGAGCCTCGGTGGGGGCGGCTGTCGGCTCGGGCGTCGTCTCACCGGAGACGGCGGAATCCGCCGGGGGCTCGGTGGGCGCAGGCGTGGCGCTGGTCTTGATCTGATCCACCGTCACGGTCTGCTCGGGCAGACTGCCCTCGGCGCCCTTGTTCAGGTCGGCCTCCGCGGCGGAGGTCGAGCCGGCCACGTCGGTCAGGCCCGCCAGCAGCTTGTCGGTGCTGGCCAGCAGGCTGTCCGTGATGGCCTGCAGGTCGTCCGCGCGCTGTGCCAGGTCCGCCGTGTCCGCGGCGGTGTCGCTGCCCGTGCCGCCGTTCTTGCGGGCGGCCTGGGCGGCGGTGCTCTGCTGGGCGTAGCGGTCCACACTGGCCTGCACCAGCGTGCTGACTGTCGGCATCGGCTGGCCCTTGCGCTCATACTGGGCCGCCGTCAGCAGCGGCTCCTCCGCTGCCGCGATGGCCGAGGTGTTTAAAAGCTCTGCCTCTCCCTCGCGAATCAGCCGCCCCGTGATGCAGAGCAGCACGCCACTCTCGTCACTGTGGGTCGTCACGGTCAGGAAGCGGGAGTCGTCACCCACGTCAACGCCGGTGTCAAACAGGCTGCGGGCCTGAATACCCGCGACGAAGGTCAGGTAGTCGTAATAGCTCGACAGGTCGGTGCTGCCGTACAGGTCAAATGCGCCCGCGCCCTGTTCGGACGGGTCAAAATAGTAGACCGCGATGGCCTTGAAGCGGTAGACACCGCCCGCCGTGTACAGCGTGAAGCCGCTGTTCTGCTTGAGCGTATCCTCGTCAGCCAGCGCCTTGTAGTCGCTGCCCGTGCATTCCACCACGGTGTTGCCGGGGGTGGCGGCGTCCAGTGCGCTGGGCGTGGCAAAGCGGACGATGGACGGTGCCTCGCCGCTCTCGGGCGTTTCCGGGTCGGGCGTGTCGGCGGCGTAAACCAGCGCGCCGTTCAGCCCGGGCCAGCCCAGATAGCCGACGACGCCGGGGCGGCGCTCCAGCGCCTTGCCCAGGTAGCTCTCGGCGGTCGTATCGTAGAGCGTCGTGCCGTAGCTTTTGGCCGCGGGGCGTGCGCCCAGATCACAGCGCAGGAACAGCCACAGCGCCCCGCCGCCCAGCACAAGCACCAGTGTCAGCACGACAAGCCCCAGAATAACGGTGCGTCTGCGGCGGCGCTCGCTCTTTTCAATGATCTCAAGGCTGCGGTTCTTGATGCTGGGCTGCACCGGCTCGCTCTCAGGCTTTTCTGCCTTGCGGCGGCGCTTTTTGTCGGTTTTCCGCGCGGTCTTTTCTGCGGCGGCCTCCTCAACGGCGCTGGCGTCAAACAGCTGGGTCGCAGCGCGGGTAAAGTCCTCTACGCTGGCGCTCTTGCCCGCGGCCTCGGCGGCGTCATCGGCAGCCTGCGCGGCGGCGATGGCGGCGGGGTCAAGATCCGCGGAGAAGTCGGGGATGTCATCGTCCAGCACCGACGGTGCGGGGGCACGGCCCTGCGGGACGTCGGGCAGAGGTGCTTCGTCCGCCGGGGCGGGCGGCTCCACGGGCCGGGCACGGCGGATGCGGGCGTGCCGCGGCGCTTCCGGTCCGGACGTCCGGGCCGGCTCCGGGGCCGCTGCCTGCGCGTCCGCGTCCGTTTCAAAGCGGATGACGCCTGTCGGCTCGGAGACCTCGGGCGGCGTCGCGGCGGCGTCGCGGCGGTGCAGCGTGCGGTGCGGGGCCGCGGGGTCGGGCGCGGCAGACTGCTCCGGCTGCGGGAAGCTCGGCGGGCTGACCGGCGCGGGCCGGTCAAAATCGAGCATCGGCTCAAAATCGGCGGTATGGTCGGCGTCCCGCGTGGGCGGCGTGCGGCGGCGCAGCGAGAACCGCACCGTGTTGCCGCGGCTCCGGGCGGCCTCCGACACAACGAGCAGCGGCCGGTCATGGCCGGGGCGGAACGTGATGCAGGAATCTGTCAGCTGCAGGCCGAACAAACGGCGGCGCAGCAGGTCCAGGATCTGGTTGCCGATGAAGGTATCGTTCATATCGGGCGGCAGGGCGCAGGCCACCGCGCCGCGGCGGTCACACACCAGCACAAAGGGGCACTGCCCGACGCTGGCGGGCATGTAGGCGGCAGCGTAATCCGCGCCCGTGACCTGCAGCGCGGCCAGCGCACGGCCCGCTGCGGCCTGCACAATGTCGCCGGGGAAGCGCCGGAGCAGCTGCTCCGGCACGGTGATGCGGCGGGATTTCTGCGGGTCGGCGTAGCTCTCGGTGCCAAAGTCAAAGACGGCCTCGCTGTGGGGCAGCGGCTGCAAAAGGCTGCCCAGCAGGCGGCCCGTCGGCTCGTCCACGGCAACCAGCAGTTTGCGTTTTTCCAGCAGAGCGTCCAGCGTGGCCTGGGCCAGGCTGGTCTCCCCCTCGGCAAAGACATCGTCGCCGAATTTGGCGCGCAGCCGCGCGGCCCATTTATCGCAGTATTGCTCCGCCATGGCGCGGTTGGGGGCGCTGACCTGCACACAGATGGCAAACTCGCCGTCCCGTTCCAGCAGACGCAGGCCGGGGCAGCCATCATCCCGGATGCCCCGCAGCACGGAGGATACCTCCGCGCCCGTGGGCCCGAAAACACGCAGGATTTTCAGTTGAGTGTTGACCATGGTGGAACCTTTCTTTGTTTGGAAATGTTGCCGAGCTTGTCCGTAGGGGCGGATTCCATATCCGCCCGGGGAAGCTTTCTACAGCCGCAAACGGGCCGGGCGCATATAGAATGCGCCCCTACGGTTTTGCTGCCGTGTGTCGAAAAGCATTGACTTTGCCCTATAGAGAATGTAGGGGCGGACATTGTCCGCCCGCCGACTTGGCGCTGCAGCGCCTTTGTGGGAAAGCCTCTCACAAGGCAAACGGGCACGGGCGAGCAGTGCTCGCCCCTACAATGCACTTTTTCGACAGTCCAGCCTTCGCTTGGGGCTTTATATATCCAGTTCTCTGTCCGCCGTCTCCGGCGTGAAACGCACGCTGTCCGGTACATCGAGGCCCAGCGCCATGCGGCGGAGCATATCCAGCGCGTACAGGGCGGCACGGGTGCGGATGATCTGGCGGTCCTGATAGCCGCCCAGGGTCAGGCGCATTAAATACCCCGTGTCCGTGCGGGTGTCGGCACCAGCCAGATAGACCGTACCCACCGGCTTGCCGGGCAGTGCGCCGCCGGGTCCGGCCAGTCCCGTGATGCCCACGGCCAGCTCTGCACCGGATTCCCGGGCAGCGCCAAAGGCCATGGCTGCGGCCACGGGGCCGGACACCACGTTGTACTTTTCAATGACAGCCGCATCCACACCCAGCAGCTTTTGCTTGGCGGCCTCGGCGTAGGTGACAAAGCCGTAGCCGAACACCTCGCTGGAGCCGGGCACGTTCGTCAGCCGCTCGGCGATCATGCCGCCGGTGCAGCTCTCCGCCGCAGCGGCGTGCAAGCCGTGCTCCCGCAAAGCGCGTACCACCGTGTATTCCAGCGCGGGCACGTCCACATCGTAGGCGGCTGTGCCGAGAATCTCTTTAAACTCCGCAATGCGGGCATTGCAGGCGGCCTCGGCAGCCTGCTCGGTGGCCTCGCGGGCCGTCACGCGGATCTCGCACTCGCCGGTCTTGCAGTAGATGGCGGCGGTGGGGTTCGCGGCCTCAAACAGCGGCGCGACCTTGCTGGCAATGGCGCTCTCGCCGCCCAGCACCCGCAGCGTGCGGCTGTGGATCGTACAGTTTTGCCGTTTCAGCAGAATCGGGCGGACCTGCTCGGCCCACATGGCCTTCATCTCCCGCGGGACGCCGGGCATCAGCGCGGCGCAGTGGCCGTCGGCGTCCTCAAACCACGCGCCGGGGGCCGTGCCGTGGTCATTGATGAGCTTGTGGCCCACCGTCGGGCACATGGCCTGCTTGCGGTTGTTCGGCGTGGGGCGTCTGTTTGTCCGGGCGAAAAAGTCGATGATCTTCTGCCACTCGCCCTCGTCAAAGGCCAGCGTATCGCCAAACGCCTCGGCCACGGTCTCCTTCGTCAAATCGTCCTCGGTGGGGCCGAGACCGCCCGAAAAGACGAGCAGGTCGCTGCGGCTTTTCGCCTGCAAAACCAGCTCCTTCAGGCGGGCGGGGTTATCGCCGATGACATGCTGGTGCATCACGCTGATACCCAGTTCGGCCAGCTCGCGGCTTAAAAACTGCGCGTTGGTGTTCAGGATGTCGCCCAGCAGAAGCTCCGTGCCTACGCAGATAATTTCAGCAGTCACAGCAGCTCGTCATCTCCCATGCGGATATAGATTTTCTCGACGTTCTCGGCGGCCTCGGCTTCCAGCGCGGCCAGGCCGGGCATAGCGGCCTCGGCGGCCAGGATCTCCTCCAGCGTCGGGTTCGTCTTGGGGTGCGGCGGGGTAAAGATCGTGCAGCAGTCCTCATACGGCTCGATGGACGTCTCAAATGTACCGATCTTACGCGAAATATTGATGATCTCGATCTTGTCCATGCCGATGCAGGGGCGCAGCACGGGCAGGTCCTGTGCCTGGTCTGTGCAGGCCAGAGCGGCCATGGTCTGGCTGGCGACCTGAGCCAGGCTCTCGCCGGTGATGAGGGCCTGCAGCTCGAGCTTTTTCGCCACCTGATTGGCAATGCGCAGCATGCTGCGGCGCATCAGAACCGTGAACAGCACGTCGGGCGCGTTGTCACGGATATACTCCTGCGGCTTCGTGTAGGGCACGACGAACAGCGTGCAGTTGCCGGTGTACTCGACCAGCTCGCGAGCCAGGTCGCGCACTTTCAGCTTGGCGCGCAGGCTCGTGTACGGCGGGCTGGCAAAGTGGATGTGGTGCAGCGCCAAACCGCGGCGGGCCATGCACCACGCGGCGACGGGGCTGTCGATGCCGCCGGACAGCAGGTTCAGCGCGCGCCCGCTCGTGCCGACGGGCAGACCGCCCGCGGCCTCGACCTTGGGGCCGTGGACATAGGCGGCGTAGTCGCGAATTTCCACCATGATCTCCAGCTGCGGGTTATGCACGTCGACGCGCAGATGATGGTGCTTGTCCAGCAGATAGGCACCCAGCTCGCGGCAGATCTCGGGGCTCTTCATCGGGTAAGTCTTGTCGGCGCGCTTAGCCTCGACCTTGAAGGTGCGGATGCCGCGCAGCGTCTCGCCGAGATACGCCTCGGCGGTCTCGCATATTGCGGCAAAGTCCTTCGGGCACTCGACGGCGCGGCTCAGCTTCACGATGCCGAACACATGGGACACGCGGCGGAACGCCTCGTCCATGTCGAGGCCGTCCTCCTTCGGCTCGATGAAAACGGTGCTCTGGGCCTGATAGACCTTGAACTTGCCCAGCGGCTCCAGCCGCCAGCGGATCGTCTTGGCCAGCCGCGCCTCAAACTTGCCGCGGTTCAGGCCCTTCAGCGTCATTTCGCCCTGATAGGCGAGGATGAGTTCTTTCATAAAATGGTTCCTTTCAAAATGGATGTGCCGCAGTAGGGGCCGGGCATGCCCGGCCCGCAGCTTTACGGCAAACACGCTGTAACGGGAAGGCTGCGGGCGGGACATGTCCCGCCCCTACTGCCTGCGGCGGGGTGAGGGCACCCCGCCCTACGATTTGCTCGAAAAGGGGTACGTAGGGCGGCCTGCCCTCAGGCCGCCGTCGGCAGCCGTTCAAATATGCTGCAATTCCTGTAATCCATCCCGCAGCCCCGCCAGCAGCGCGTCCACATCCTCGGCGGTGTTATCGGCGCAGAAGCTCACGCGCAGGGCGGTGCGGACGGTCAGGTCGGCGCAGCCCATGGCCAGCAGGGTGTGGCTCGGCTCGCCCTTGTCGCAGGCAGAGCCGCCCGAGACATAAACCGCGCGGGTGTTCAGGTAGTTGATGAAGGTCTGGCTGTTGATGCAGCCGGTGGAGAAATTCACGATCTCCCCCACCGCGTCATCGGGCGAATTGAGCGTGATGCCGTCCAATTCTTCAAGCCCCGCGCGCAGCTGCCGATTCAGCACGGCAATGTGTGCAATGCGGGGGCGCAGCTTCTGCTGGCCCTGCGCGGCGGCCACGCCGAGACCCACAATGTAGGGCGTGTTCTCGGTGCCGGGGCGCAGGCCGCGCTCCTGATGGCCGCCGAGATAGGGCGGTTTGAGCGTCTGGCGCTGGCTGTCCCGGATGAACAGTGCGCCGACGCCCTTGGGCGCGTGGACCTTGTGGCCGGAGACGGAGAGCGTATCGACCTCGCGCCATTTCTGCAGGTCGATGGGCATGCGCAGCCACGCCTGCACGGCGTCCACATGGAAGTGGGTGCGGCTGTTGCGCGCCTTGATGCCCTTGCCCAGCGCCGCGATGTCCTGCACGGCGCCGGTCTCGTTGTTGACGGCCATGCAGGCGGCCAGCACCGTGTTTTTGTCGATCTCGGCCAGGAATTTCTGCGTGTCAATGCGTCCGTCCGCCCCGGGCATGACCTCGACGACGGTGAAGCCTTCGTCCTTCAACGCGCGGATGGGGCGCTGCACGCTGGGGTGTTCAAAGCCCGTGACGACGATCTTATTGCCCCAGTGCTTACGCGGGCGGGCCGCACCGGTCACGGCCATGTTGTTGCCCTCACTGCCGCAGGCCGTGAAGTAGATTTCATCGCTGCGGCAGTGCAGCGTTTTGGCCACGCGGGCGCGGGCCGCGGCAATGGCATCCTGCGCGGCAACGGCGGGGTCATACAGGCTGCTGGGGTTGGCCCAAAGCTCAGTCAGCGCCTCGCTGACGGCCTGCGCCACCGCCGGGTCCACCCGGGACGTGGCGGCGTTATCAAGATAATGCAGCTGGGGGTCGGAAAGCATAGCACTCATTCCTCACATTATTGCACAAAATTATACAGATTAAATTATACACGTTCGCCTAGCAAAAAACAATATTCAGAAACAAAAAAAGGCTTCCCCCGTGGGGGAAGCTGGCCGCGAAGCGGACTGATGAGGGCAGAGTTCATCCTGATTGCCCATTTACGGGCTGTAACTCGGTAGGGGCCGCACATGCCCGGCCCGCGGCTTACCGGCAAATGTGCTGTAGTGGGAAGGCCGCAGGCCGTACATGTGCGGCCCCTATCGGGTGGTATCCCGTTGATACGCAATACCGGCAGGCTTGCCCCTCATCCGGCCCTGCGGGGCCACCTTCCCCCTCAGGGGAAGGCTTAGAGAAATCACTCCCCAAAATCCTCCGCGGCCTTCTGCATCATCTGCCGGATCGGCAGGTTGTACGGGCAGCGCGGCTCACAGGCACCGCACCGGATGCAGGCACCGGCCTTGGTCTGCAGCGTCGCATAGCGCTCGCGGCCCCACTGCTGCAGGCCGTAGCGGTTCAGGTACCCCTGGAACAGGAACACACTGGGGATGGAAATCCCCACCGTGCAGGGCGCACAGTAGTTGCAGCGGCGGCAGAACTGGGTGCCCAGCGCGTCGCGCACCTTCTGGCAGGCGGCCTCCTCCTCGGGCGTAAGCGGGGCGGTGTTGGCCGCGCCCGCCACGTTGGCGTTCAGCTCCTCCACCGTCGCCATGCCGGGGATGGACACCGTGACTGCCGGGTTGGACAGCACGTACCGCAGTGCCAGGCGGCCATCCTCAATGGCACCGCCCGCCAGCGGCTTCATGTCGATAAAGCCCTTGCCCGCCGCGGCGCAGCGGTCGATCAGCTCCCTGCCCTGCTGCTCCACGATGTTGTACGGGAACATGATCGTCTCGATTTCGGGGATGTCCAGCGCGGCCTCAAACACAGCGGCCAGGTGCGCCGTGATGCCGATATGCCCGACGATGCCCCTGGCCTTTGCCTCGAGCAGCGCCTCCATTGCGCCACCGGGCGCCAGAATGGTTTTCAGGCCGTCGAGGCTCGGGTTGTGGAACTGGAACAGCTCGATGTGGTCGGTGCGCAGGTTTTTCAGGCTCGTGGCGATCTCGGCCTCCATGTCGGCCTTGGTCAGCGCGCGGCATTTGGTCGCCAGAATGAAGTCATCCCGCAGCCCGGCCTCCTCCAGCGACTGGCCGATTCATGCCTCGCTGACCGTGTAGGCGCGGGCAGTGTCGATGTAATTGATGCCCGCCTTATGCGCGGCGATCAGCAGCTCCCGCGTGCCGGGCTGGTCGATGCGCTGAATGGGAATGCCGCCAAACCCAAGGCGGGAGATTTGTAAGCCTGTGGTGCCGAAATTGACGTATTGCATGGTGTTTACCTCTTATATTGCTCTCCGTTTGCTGCAGGGGTCGATACAAGCATCCGCCCCTGCACGCTCTGTGCTTATTATAGCAAATCCAACGTAAAAATCCAGTCCCCCTAAGCCCTCCCCCGCGTGGGAAGGCAACCGGCTTGCAAGCATGGTGCTATCCTTCTATAATAAACAGTACAAAAACGAAATTTTTGCGGGGTACAGCCACCTCTACGACCCGCTGACCGGGCGCTGGCCGTTTCTTGCGGGGCCGGAGTGCAGCTACGGTGCGTGTGTCGATTTATTGGTGGAGGAATTTTTGCCCAATACAACTGCTGGCGCCTGACAGCAGCCGCGACCACTAGATGCCCGGAAAGTTGTGTCCGCGGTGTCACAATTATCCACAAACAGGCCCTATGAATGTTGAAAATTTCGGCGTTTTTCTGTGCACTTTTCCACCCCTGCCCACTTGCGGCGGGGGCTTTTTTCGTGGTATGATTCATTTTGTAATAGTTTATCGCTTTTTAACTGTGAGGAACAGGAATGTTTAACAAAAAGAACCCCATGCGGTATTTCTCCGGCAGCACCTTTGCGCGGCTGCCGCTGTATAAGCTGGCCGCGGGCGGCACGGCGGTGGTGCTGACCGCCAGCATCGGTCTGGGCGCGTTTGCGGCCAGCGTCGGTCCGCTCTCCGCGCCCGAGCCCAGCCCCACGCCCATCGTGACGGCCACCCCCGAGACGGCGGCCACGCCGACCCCTTCCCCGACGCCGAGCCCCACGCCGGAGCCGGACAAGCCGCTGACGATGGAGGCCAGCGTCATCCAACAGGACGTCGGTGTGACGCTCTACGTCGAGAGCGCCCCCGAGTCCAGCCCCACGCCCGATGCGTCCGCCTCGCCGTCCCCGACGCCGTCCAAAAGCGCGAAGGAGGATGACGCCGAGAACGAAAAGACCCCGCTGCTGGGCGTGGCGGCAACCATCACACTGACTGACGCCAAGGGCAATGCCACGGATTACGAGCTGGATACCGAGACCGGCACCGCGCTGGCCGAGGACGTGACCCCCGGCGACTACACGCTGGCGGTCCAACCCATCGAGGGCTACACGCAGCCCGAGGCCCAGACCGTGACGGTCAAAGAAAAGGTCGTCTACAAGGCGGACGTCAAGGCCGTTAAAGAGAAGATCGTCCAGGCAAGCCAGGTCAACGAGAGTGCCGAGGACTCCGGCGTCAGCAACGCGGGCTCGGCCCCCATCGTCAACGAGGTCACTGACACCGTGACCTACGCCGACAGCGCCAGGACCGAGACCGGCAGCAGGACGAGCTACACAGCCAAGCTGAGCAGCAGCGGTCATCTGCTGCTGGCCGACGGCACCGAGACGCCCTACCTGCCCGTTTATCAGGACGGCACAAAGGACCTGATCGGCGCAATGCGCGATACGAGCTACGCCGCCAACACGGCCACGGCGGCCTGGCTGCCCGGCGCGGCGGATTCCGTCACGCTGCTGGGTGCGGCCAACACCCGCATGGCGTGGGTGCACCGCGCGGACGAGCCGGTAACCGTGCAGGAGGACACCGGCGGGGCCGCCCCGGCTGCCGAGGAGACCCCTGTCCCGGCGGACCCCACGCCGGAACCGACCCCCGAGAGCACGCCCGAGCCGACCCCGGAGGCGACGCCCGCCCCCACCGAGGCCCCGACGGAGACCCCCGCCGAAACGCAAACGCCTGCCCCTACAGCAGCCCCTACGGAAGCCCCGACAGCGGCTCCGACGCAAGCACCCACCCAGGTGCCCGACCCGACGGCGGGCTGGCCGGATAACATTGCGGTGCAGGAGCTGGCCAACTACGGCTTTGCCGTGACCAGCGCGACCACCACGATATACGAGTATACCGGCTGGCAGGATATTGACGGCGCAACGTATTATTACGACCCGTCCACCCACCAGCCCGTCACGGGCCAGCAGGTCATTCAGGGCAATGTCTACACCTTTGCGGCGGACGGCGCACTGAACCGCACGGCCCGCGGCATTGATGTCTCGAAGTTCCAGGGCAGCATTGACTGGAACGCCGTCAAGGCGGACGGCATCACGTTTGCCATCATCCGCTGCGGCTACCGCGGCTACGGCAGCGGTGCGCTGGTCGAGGATTCTACCTATCGCCGGAACATTCAGGGCGCGATCAACGCGGGCCTGCGCGTCGGCGTTTACTTCTACAGCCAGGCCATCAACGAGGCCGAGGCCGTCGAGGAGGCCAGCATGGTGCTGAGCCTGGTCAGCGGCTACAGCCTGCCGCTGGGCGTCTACTACGACACCGAGAGTGTCGGCGGCGGGCGCGCCAATGCCCTGAGCGCCGCCGAGCGCACGGCCTGCGCCGTCGCCTTCTGCGAGACGATCCGCAGCGCGGGGTACAGCGCGGGCGTTTACTCCTATGCCAGCTGGTTCTATAACGCGCTGAACTTTGCGAATATCAGCAAGTACAACATCTGGATCGCCCAGTACCGCGATACGCTGAGCTTCAGTTACAAGCACAATATATGGCAGTACACAGGCTCCGGCAGCGTCAAGGGAATCTCGAAGCCGGTGGATATGAATATTGGGTAAAATAAAAGCACCTGCGTTTTCGGACGCAGGTGTTTTTTCGTTATGGAAGCCTTCTCCCTCGGGAGAAGGTGGCCGAGGCTCCGACCGAGGCCGGATGAGGGCAAAGCCCGCCATAGCGGCCAGTGAACGGGCTGCAGCGGTAAGGTCTACCCTCATCAGTCAGCGGACGGGGCCGCTGACAGCTTCCCCCAAGGGGGAAGCCTTATTTGTTTGTGTAGCAGCTCATCTTCGCGCTGCTTCCGCCCCTGACCTGCCCATTGCCGTGCACAATATATTTATACGTACACAGCTCGGCCAGCCCCATGGGGCCGCGGGCGTGGAGCTTCTGGGTGCTGATGCCCATCTCGCAGCCAAGGCCGAACTCGCCGCCGTCGGTAAAGCGGGTGCTTGCGTTCACGTAGACCGCCGCGCTGTCCACGCAGGTCGTGAACCGCTGTGCCGCCGCGGCGTCCGCCGTGACGATGGCCTCGCTGTGGTGGGTCGAATGCTTCGCAATGTGGGCGATAGCCGCATCGACGTCATCCACAACGGCCACGCTCAGCTTATAATCCAGATACTCGGTGTCAAAGTCCTGCGGCGCGGCGGGCACACCGTCGATGATGGCCGCGGCGCGCGCGTCCAGATGCAGCTCCACCGGGGTGATGCCGGCAGCGGCGCGGGCATCGACAAGGCGGGCCTTCAGCATCGGCAAAAACTGCGTTGCCACATCCCTGTGGACCAGCAGCGCCTCCTCGGCGTTGCAGACGCTGGGGCGGCTCGTCTTAGCGTTTTCCACAATATCCACGGCCATCTCCAGATCAGCGGCCTTGTCCACGTAGACATGGCAGATGCCGGTGCCGGTCTGGATGCAGGGCACGGTTGCGTTCTCGACGCAGGCGCGGATCAGCCCGGCCCCGCCGCGGGGGATCAGCAGATCGACCAGCCCGTCCGCGGTCATCAGCTCGTTGGCGCTGGCGTGGGAGGTGTCCTCGATGAGGCTCACCGCGCACTCCGGCAGGCGCACCCTGCGCAGACCGGCGCGCAGAGCCTCCACGATGGCGTGGCAGCTGGCCCAGGCGTCGCGCCCACAGCGCAGGATGCACGCACTGCCCGCCTTGATGGCCAGCGCGGCAGCGTCGCTCGTGACGTTGGGGCGGCTCTCGTAGATGATGGCGATGACACCCATCGGCACGGCGGTTTTTTCGATCAAAAGGCCGTTCGGGCGCACAATTTTGCGCAGCACTGCGCCCACCGGGTCGGGCAGGGCCGCGACCTCGCGCATACCCTTGGCCATGTCGGTCAGGCGGCCCGGCGTCAGCGCCAGACGGTCCAGCATCACGTCGCTGACCCGCCCGCGGGCGTTCTCGACGTCCTGCTTATTGGCGTCCAGAATTTTATCCTGCGCGGCGATGAGCGCAACGGCCATTGCCTCCAGCGCGGCGTTCTTCGTGTCGGCGTCGGCCAGCGCCAGCGGCAGCTTTGCGCTCTGCGCGGCCCGCAAAATTTTCTGCGTAGTCATGGGGTCAGACCTCCCTTATGCCTTGCGGCCCACGAACCGGGTGCCGACGGGCTTGCCCTCGACAATGTCGTACAACACCTCGGCGTGGGCACCGTTGGTAATGATCATGTCCACACCGGCCTCGGTGGCACGCTTAGCGGCGGTGACCTTCGTCAGCATGCCGCCGGTGCCCAGGGCCGAGCCCGCGCCGCCCGCCAGCATCTCAATTTCCGGCGTGATCTCCTCGACCACCGGGATGAGCTTTGCGTCCGGGTGGGTGTGCGGGTCGGCGGTGTACAGGCCGTCGATGTCGGACATCAGCACGACCAGATCGGCGTGGATGCACTTGGCCACCAGCGCGGCCAGCGTGTCGTTGTCGCCCAAAGAGTATTCCTCGCAGGCGACGGGGTCATTCTCGTTGATGATGGGGATGGCGTGCAGCTGCAAAAGACGCTCCAGCGTGTTTTGCAGGTTGTGCAGACGGTTTTCGTGGTCAAAATCCTCCCACGTCAGCAGCATCTGGGCCACGGTATGGTTGTATTGGCCGAACAGCCGGTCATAGGTATACATCAGCTCGCACTGGCCCACCGCGGCGGCAGCCTGCTTGGTGACAAGGTCGCTGGGCTTTTCAATTTGCAGCTTGCCTGCGCCAAGGCCCGTGGCCGCCGACGATACGACGATGAGCTGATGTCCGGCATTCTGAATATCGCTCCACACCCTGACCAGATCCTCGGTGTGGCGGATGTTGAGCAGCCCGCCGGGATGTGCCAGCGTGCTGGTGCCTACTTTAACGACGATACGCATAAAATTTCTCTTTCTATTCCTGTTTGGCAACCGCTTTGTAGGGGCGAGCATTGCTCGCCCGTCAGGCGTCTGCCGCGCGGGGTATTTTCCTGGAAAAGCACTTCTTTCCGTCAGGTCTGCGGGCGAGCAATGCTCGCCCCTACATTCTCGGAAGAGGTCACTTCTTCCCCAAATCCTTTGTCTTTTCAAACGCGGCCAGCACGGCGTCGGTCACGGCACCGCGGAAAGCGCGCTCCTCCAGCAGGCGCACGCCCTGAATGGTCGAGCCGCCGGGGCTGCAGACGGCGTCCTTCAATTCGCCCGGGTGCTTGCCGGTCTCCAGCACCATCCGCGCACTTCCCAAAAGCATCTGGGCGGCGTACTCCTGCGCCTTGGCGCGGGGCAGACCTGCGGCGACACCGCCGTCGGCCAGTGCCTCGATGAACTGGTACGCCCAGGCCGGTCCGCAGCCGGACACCGCGCTTGCGGCGTCGATCAGGCTCTCCGGCACGGCGTCCAGACGGCCTGCAGGGGCCATGGCGGTGAGCCACTCGGCCATTTTTTCCGGCTCCACATCGTCAGAGCAGTACTGGATCATGCCGTCGCCCAGCGCCACGGGGGTGTTGGGCATCATACGGATGATGGGATAGCCGCTGCCCGCCATCTGGCGGATCTGCTGCATCGACAGGCCCGCCGCCATCGTGACCAGCACAAAGGGGCGGCTCTCGGCGCGGGCCTCCAGTGTTGGGGTCAACTCGTCGAGCATATCGGCCATCATCTGGGGCTTTACGCCCAGAAAGATGAAGTCGCAGATGCCGGCGACCTCCTCATTCGTGCCGCAGGCGCAGCCGAGCTCGTCCGCCAGCGCCTGTGCCTTGGCAGGCGTGCGGTTGGCCAGCAGCACATCGCCGGACCCGGCGCCCTTGCAGACCGCGCGCGCCACAGCCCCGCCCATGTTGCCGCAGCCGATAAAACCGTATTTCATGGTAAACCCCCTATTTTATTCTTTATATGCAGTATTTATAGTAGTGCAAGGGAGAAGGTTTGTCAACGGGAAAACGGGCTTTCCCCGGGGGAAAGATACAGAAAGTCCATCGCATCTTTTTCTTGCCCTTATCCTGCAAACGCGGTATAATAAAATAGAATATTTGTAAAATTCCGTCCGCCGCTGCACGGCGGGCACCAGGATAGAGTTTGGAGGCAGTACCATGTCTGAATTTATTCCTCTTTCGGTTCCGAATTTCGGCGCGCGCGAGGCCGAGCTGGCCGGGCAGGCCATCACGTCGGGGTGGGTGTCCACCAGCGGCGGCAAGGTCACGGAGTTCGAGGAAGCGCTGGCCGCTTACGTGGGCATGCCCCGCGCCGTGGCCTGCAACGCCGGTACCAGCGCGCTGCATCTGGCCGCTATGGCCGCCGGCATCACCCGCGGGGATGAGGTCATCGTCCCGACGCTGACCTTCATCGCCGCCGTCAACCCGCTGACCCGCTATGTCGGCGCAGAGCCGATCTTCATCGGCTGCGACGACTCCCTGTGCATTGACCCCGACGCCGTCGAGGATTTCTGTGCGAACCGCTGCGAGCTGCGGGACGGCAGGCTGTACAACAAAGCCACCGGCGCACACATCAAGGCACTGGAGGTCGTGCATGTGTTCGGCAACATGGCCGACATGCCCCGCCTGATGGCGATAGCCAAGCGCTACGGCCTCATCGTCATTGAGGATGCCACCGAGGCACTCGGCACCCGCTGCACCGACGGCCCGTTTGCCGGTAAGTTTGCGGGCACCATCGGCGACATCGGCTGCTACAGCTTTAACGGCAACAAGATCATCACCACCGGCGCAGGCGGCATGGTCGTGTCCAACCACGCTGACTGGGCCGAGCACGCCAAGCATCTGTCCACCCAGGCCAAGGCCGATCTGCTGCAATTTTTGCACGATGAGGTCGGCTACAACTACCGCATGACGAACGTGCAGGCATCCTTAGGGCTTGCCCAGCTCGAGCGGCTCGAGGGCTTCATCGCCCACAAAAAGGCGCTGTATGACCGCTATGCGGCCGCACTGGACGGCGTGAAGGGGCTGCGCATCCTGCCCTTCCGCGAGGCGGAGTGCCGCTCCAACCACTGGTTCTTCAGCCTGTATCTGAAGGATTCCGGGCTGGACCGCGACACTGTGATCGAGAAGCTGCAGGCGCAGCACATCCAGACCCGCCCGGTGTGGGCGCTCATCCATGAGCAGGCCGACTACCCCCGCAACGAGGCTTACGGTCTGGACAAGGCGCTGGACTACCGCAAGTATATTGTCAACCTGCCCTGCTCCACGAACCTGTCCTTTGAGGACTGTGACCGCGTGATCGAAGCGGTGCTGGGGCTGTAAAAGGCTTCCCCCGCGGGGCTGCGCCCGCAGGCGCGTGTCGGAGTGCAACCGCCGTAGGCGGCACTTGGCACGGAGACTGAAGCTGTCCGCGAAGCGGACTGATGAGGGCAAAGTCCGCGCCGCAGCCCATTTCCGGGCGGCGGAGACACACTCGCCCCTCATCCGGCGCTTGCGCGCCACCTTCCCCCTCAGGGGAAGGCTTTAATAAACGTCAAAGGGGGACCACCCTTGATAAAAGTAGAAGAGCTTTTTATTGCGCCCACCGCCACGGTGCTGGAAACGCTGCGCAAGCTGGACGAGACCGGCCAGCGCATCCTGTTCATTGCACCGGAGGGACATCTGAAGGCCGTCATCACCGACGGTGACATCCGCAAGTTTTTCCTGCGCGGCGGCACACCGGACCAGACCGTGGACCACGCGGCCAACTATCATCCGCTGAGCGTCTCGGTGTCCGAGCGCGGCAAGGCCCGCAGCATTTTGCAGGAGCATTGCATCGACGCGCTGCCGGTCCTGAACAAGCGCGGTGTTATCACCGACATCATCTTTGCCCACGGCCTGGATCTGGACAACCGCAAGCAGGTCGATATTCCCGTTGTGATGATGGCGGGCGGGCTGGGCACGCGGCTGTACCCGTACACAAAAATTCTGCCCAAGCCGCTGATCCCCGTGGGCGAGCAGCCCATTGCCGAGCTGATCATGGACCGGTTCCGGGACTTCGGCTGCCACAATTTCACGATGATCGTGAACTACAAAAAGGGCATGATCAAGTCCTATTTCAATGAGCTGGAAAAGGACTATAACGTGGACTTTGCCGACGAGGAAGTGTTCATGGGCACCGGCGGCGGGCTCTGCCTGCTGAAAGGAAAAATCAAAGCACCGTTCTTTTTTACGAACTGTGACACGCTTTTGGATGTAGACTTCGGCGACATTTATGAGTACCATAAATCCCACGGCAACCTGGTCACGATGATCTGCGCGTTCAAGCACTACACCGTGCCCTACGGCGTGGTGGAGCTGGGCGAAAACGGCAGCATTGCCGCCATGCGCGAAAAGCCCGAGCTGGACTTTTTGACGAACACCGGCGTCTATGTGGTGGAGCCGCGCGTCGTGGAGGAAATGCGCGACGGCGAGAAGATCGGTTTCCCCGATGTGATCGAGCGCTACCGCCGGGCCGGGGAGAAGGTCGGCGTCTATCCCATCAGCGAGAGCAGCTGGATGGACATGGGCCAGCTGGAGGAGCTGGAGAAGATGAGAAGAAAGCTGGAGAATCAGCAGTAAACCAGTGAGGAGTTAGGAGTGAGGAATGAGGAGTGACACATAAAACGGAGCTTTCAGCTGAAACCAAAAACTCCTCACTCCTAACTTCTCACTCCTCACTATAAAAACCGGAGGTTTTTACCTATGCCTGTAACGATCATAGCTGAGGCCGGGGTCAACCACAACGGCAGCCTGGAAATGGCCAAGGAGATGGCCCGCGTTGCTAAAGAATGCGGCGCGGACATTGTAAAATATCAGACCGCCGTGCCCGAGCTGGTGGTCAGCAAATTTGCCGAGAAGGCCGAGTACCAGAAGCAGACCACCGATGCCGCCGAGAGCCAGCTGGAGATGATCCGCAAGCTGCATTTCTCGTTTGAGGCGCATAAAGAATTAAAGGAATACTGCGATTCCATCGGCATCCAGTATTTAAGCGCGCCGTTTGACGTGCCGAGCGTGAAGTTTCTGGGCACGCTGGGTCTGCCGCTTTTAAAAATCCCCTCCGGCGAGATCACGAACCTGCCGTATCTCGAGGCCATGGCCGCGCAGAAAACGCCGGTGCTGCTCTCCACGGGCATGAGCACACTGGACGAGATCACCGACGCGCTGGGCGTGCTGGATGACGGCGGCTGCCCCGAGGTGACGATTTTGCACTGCAACACGCAGTACCCGACGCCCTACGAGGACGCGAACCTGACCGCCATGATCGAGCTGTACGACCAGTTTGGTCTGCCGGTGGGGCTGTCCGACCACACGCCCGGCTGGGAATGCGACGTAGCCGCGACGGTTTTGGGCGCACAGGTCATTGAAAAGCACTTTACGCTGGACAAATCCCTGCCCGGCCCCGACCAGAAGGCCAGCCTGGACCCCGCCGAGTTTGCGGCGATGGTGCTGGCCGTGCGCCACGCAGAAGCCGCCCTCGGCGACGGCCACAAGCACCTGACCGCCAGCGAAGCCCCGAACAAGGCCATTGCCCGCAAGAGCATTGTGGCCGCCCGGGAAATCAAAGCGGGCGAGGTTTTCACCGAGGAAAATCTGACAACGAAGCGCCCGGGGGATGGGATTTCGCCCATGCGCTGGCATGAGATTTTAGGCCAGACCGCGAAACGCGATTTTGCCGAGGATGAGAAGATCGAGGTGTGAGGAACGCCTTGCCGGGAGGGATGAATCCCCCCCTACAACAGGCAAAAGGTTAGTGGTAAAGGCTGTAGGGAGCGGCGTCCCCGACGCCCCGCGGAGGGGTCAAGACCCCTCCCTGCAAACCAATTTAAAAGGGGTACGTAGGGCGGCCTGCCCCCAGGCCGCCGCGGGAGTTAGT
>ENA-UOJK01001094-UOJK01001094.1-human-gut-metagenome-genome-assembly--contig:-C116-NODE-1094-length-19990-cov-19.417657_pt1 | contig 19990 bp, 8 predicted proteins | sample MGYA00242348_ERZ723895 | MGnify/ENA metagenome assembly ERZ723895
CTTCTGCTGGCTGGACGCACCGGTAAGCAAGTGAATACGAACAGCGCCGGCCGCGTTACCCACACGCGGCCGGCGCTGCTTTTGAGGTCTCCCTCATGGAAAAGAAAAGTAAAAAGTATGGCCTGACTGGACCACGGCGCTATGATATCACAGAGAAAAAGATTTGGGAAGCGCATGTTTGTTCTTGAAAACATGAGAAGATGTATAGTACAATGACCGCAGGGCGGCTGCTCTATTGTCCGTCAGATACCGCGTGCCCGCCTGCGGCGGGCAGTCGGTACCGGCGAATAGCAGACCGCAGAAGCGAGGTGCGCGATGAATATTTCCAAATACCAGATATTTCTGAAGGTCGTTTCCTGCGGCAGCTTTTCCAAGGCGGCGGAGGCGCTGAGCTTTACCCAGTCCGGCATCAGCCACGCCATCAACTCGCTGGAAAACGAGCTGGGCGTCATGCTGCTCAGCCGCAACCGCGGCGGCGTGGTGCTGACGGCGGACGGACGGGCGGTGCTGCCCAAGATCGAGGAGCTGTGCGCTGCGCACCACGCCCTGATGCAGACGGTGGAGGGGCTGAAGGACATGGACAGCGGCCTTGTGAAGATCGCCACGTTCTCCAGCGTGTCCGCCCAATGGCTGCCCCGCATCCTCAAGAGCTTCGGCGAGCTTTATCCCAACATCGAGTTTGAAGTGGTCACCGGCGACTTCTACGACCAGATCGAGGGCTGGATCGTCAGCGGCGCGGTGGACTGCGGTTTCCTGCGGCTGCCGCCGGTGAAGCGCTTGCAGACCTACGCCCTGCACCGCGACGAATTGCAGGTCATCGTACCCTGCGACCACCCCTATGCCGACCGCGACCCGTTCCCCATGTCCGCGCTGGCAGAGGAACCCTTCATCCAGCTGGAGGAGGGCGACGACTACGAGATCATGGCGGCGTTTGATGAGATGGGCATCCGCCCCAACGTGAAGTACATCGCCCGGGAGGACAGAACGATCCTTGCCATGGTGTCCGAGGGGCTGGGCATCAGCCTCCTGCCGGAGCTGATGGTGCGCCACAGCCCCACGCCTATCCGCATCTGCCGCGCGCCGCTGCACTTCTATCGCACCATCGGCATCGGCATCAAGGACAAGAAGGCACTGTCCAACTCCACGCGGCTGTTCGTGGACTATGTGCGGACGTGGGTGGCGGAGAACGGGGAACGGTGACGCGCCCGCAAAGCCCGAAATTCCGTGGTTTTCCGCGGATCTCCGACAGGCGGATATTGACAATGCGAATAAACTGGGATATACTGACATCCGTCAGGTTTTGGACGTTTTCACAAGCCTTGATGGCCTGAAAAAAACAGCGTCCGGACTTCATGAAAAACTGGATAGATCAAGCTCGGGGACGCCGCGCGGCTGTTTGTTGTAACGACGAGACATCGTCAGACAGCAGCTCAGAAGAAATTTTGGGTCAGAAACCCACCGCGGACGGCACTGTGAGCGCAAGGAGATGACCGAAGCAGCATACGCTGCCGGGGTAACACCGCCATTGGGAGCATCGCTCCTGAGAAGGTAGGTCATGTACGTGGAAACCGTTGGGACACAAGGGTTTCCGTGGCGCGAGGACAGTAGAATTGCACGGCTGAGAGCTTACTTGCGGCGGCGCTTCTTCGTTGTGACATATCAGAGGGTGAACTATGCGCCGATGGCTTCCGAAGGGGAGCGGTCGGCGTTTTTGTTTTACCCGATAAGCCGCTGGTGGCTCCGGAACGGAGCGCCGGCGTTTTTTATGCGAAAAGGCCGCACATCCCCCGTCAAGCCGAGACGGCCCGCAAAGGCCGCCTGCTTCCCATAAGGGATGGAGAGGGTGCCGGCCCTCTCCATCCCACACCTCTTTCCGGCAGGGCCGAGACGGCCCGCAGCACACCTGTACAGCACGCGCGGCTCCGCGCCGCGGCGTTTGAGAGAGAACACACAAGGAGGAAACAGAACTTGAACACCAAGAGAACGCACCGGCTGCTGTCGCTGGCCATCGCGCTGGTCATGGCGCTGAGCCTGCTGCCCACGAAGGCATGGGGCTACAACGACCTGCAGGGCTCCGGCACCGAGGCCAGTCCCTACCTGATCTCCAGCGCCCGGGCGCTGGAATCCCTGGCGAAGCAGGTCAACGACGGCACGCTGAAAACGGAGGGCGTCTACTTCCGGCAGACCGCCGACATCGACCTGTCCAGCTTCAAGAACAACTCGTGGGTGCCCATCGGCAACGCCACCGGCCCCGGCGGCACGGGCCGGACCTTTGACGGTATCTACGACGGCAACGGCTTCCGTATCAAGAACTTCGTGTTCGAGGATACCACCCGCAAGTATTACGGTCTGTTCGGTCTGCTGTCCGAAAGCGCGGTCATCAAGAACCTGACGCTGGACAAGAGCTGCTCCGTCACCGCCCGCACCTATGTGGGCGGCCTCGTCAGCCGCGCCGCAGGGGCCACCCTCATCAACTGCACCAGCTACGCCACGGTGTATGCCGCCGGTTCCGCCGGTGAGATCCCGTATCCCCGCGTGGGCGGTCTGGCGGCGGAGGGCCACACCTTCATCAACTGCACCAACTACGGCAGCGTCAAGGCCAACCCCGACTCCAGCGGCTTCAGCAGCCCCGGCGGCTATGGCGCCGGCGGCATCGCGTGCATGGCGCGGGTGATGATCGGCTGCGCCAACTACGGAAGCGTGGTGGCCGGCGGTCAGGCCGGCGGCGTGGTGGGCGAGATCAGCTGCTATGGCAGCACCGAGGAGAAACCCGTGGGCGTCATGGTGGGCTGCGCCAACTACGGCACCGTGGAGGCCCGGGAGTGGGCCGGCGGTCTGGCCGGCGATGCCGAGGGCATCATGGAGGACTGCTACAACCTGGGCACCGTGAAGGTGGAGAAGACGAAGGCGGGCGGTCTGGTGGGCCGGTACAGCACCAGCGACTACAACGCCCTGAAGGTGGGCATCCACAACTGCTACCACGCCGGCTCCGTGCAGTACGGCGCGGAGGAGGCGGAGCCCGTGGCGGGCCATCTGGTGGGCCTTGTGCAGGGCAGTGCGGACGAAGCCACCGCCAAGGCATACCTCAGCGGCAACTACTATCAGAACATCGGCCTGCTGCCGGCAGTGGGCAGCATGGACATCGGCGACAGCGCCGTGGCCATGGAGCTGGCCGATATGCAGAAGCAGGAGTTCCTGGACAAGCTGAACAGCTACACCCATGTGGCGCTGTACGGCGCCACGTGGCAGTTCAGGTATATCACCGGCCAGGGGCGGATGCCTGTCTATAAGGAGTATCAGGAGCTGCTGGACTACTCCTGCAAGCTCAAGGGCGTGACGGTCAACGGCATGCCCGCCATCGCCGCCGACGGCGGCTACACCTGGGCGCTGCCCTACGGCACCGATCTGACACAGATCAAGGTGGTCACCAGCATCAGTCCCCGGGCCACGGCGGAACCGGCGGACGGCACGCTGGACTTCTCCAAGGGCCCCGTGACGTTCACGGTGACGGCCCAGGACGGCGTCCACCGGCAGAGCTATCCCGTGACGGTGACGGCGGCAGCCAGCCCCAACGGCCTCAGCGCCCTGCGGGTGAAGATGAAGTCTACGGGCGACGTGACTCGGGACGATTATCTGCACGGCCTGACGCTGGTGGGGCCGGAGGACTTCCAGCAGGATGTCACCACCCGCGACTACACCGTATACGACTATAACGCCGCACAGCGCGGCGCCTTCGACACGAACAGCTGGAACGGCTACTATTTCTGGGCGGTGCCCGCCGAGACCGGCGCAGCGATGGTGGCTGCCACCCCCACGCGGACCAGCACCATCACGGCCTGTGCGGACATGATGGATAAGTCCGGCCAGTACGTCTACTACGGCGACAGCATGCACCTGGGCGACAACACCATGACCCTCACCGTGACACCGCCCTCCGGCGGCAGCGGCAAGGAGACGGTGTATACCTTTCATGTGAAGGTCCTGCCCTCTCTGGGCAGCGTCAGCTTCAGCGACAGCGGCACGGAGCTGGCGGGGACATTCCACCCCCTGACCTTTGCATACAGCATCAAGGCGCCGGACTATCTGACGGGCCTGACGCCCACCGTCACCACCACCCTGAACGAGGGCGAAACGGTGACGTATAGCCCCGCGCTGGAGGACGGGAAGATCCCGCTGGACAAGCTGACGGACGGCAAGTTCACCATCACCGTGTCCGACGCGGAGGACAGCACCCTCAGCACCACCTATACCTTCACGGTGGAGCAGGTAGCCACATTCACCGCCAGAATCGTCACCAATGTGGCGGATGCCCACATCCGCGTGTATCAGGGTACAGACCTGATGACTCCCAACGCCGGCGGAGCCTACGAACTGCGGGGAGACAGAGACTACCGCTTCGAGGTGGCGGCCAAGGGCTACGTGTCCGTCAGCGATGCGCTGACGGAGGACCTGCTGAGCGACGGCGTGCTGGAGCTGTATCTGGAGGAGGTGCCGACCGGCGATCTTCCCAGATATGACTCCTCGTGGCCCAGCTTCCGCGGCAACGACGAGAATATGGCCATCACCACCGTCAGGACCCCCATCGGGCCCTACGCGGAGGAGGACGATGTGGAGCTGCTGTGGAACAGCACCAGCGGCAGCGGCTTTGACAGCGGCGCCGTGGGCTGCCCCATCTTCGTGGACGGCTATATGTACGCCTACGCGGGCACCAACATCCTGAAGCTGGACCCCGCCACCGGCGAGACGCTGATCTCCAAGCCCATGGAGGACGCCTCCGACTTCGCCATCATCCCGCCCACCTACGGCGACGGCATGATCTTCGTGGGCCTGAAGAACGGGCGGGTGCAGGCGTTCCGCGCTGATACGCTGGAGTCCCTGTGGGTCTACACCGACCCGCTGGGCGGCCAGTCCAACTCCCCCATCACCTACTCCGACGGCTGCGTGTACGTGGGATTCTGGCGGGGCGAGAGCGGCGCGGCCAACTTCGTGTGCCTGACGGCGGACGATGAGAAACCCAGCCGCAAGACGGAGCCCAAGATCCCCCTGTGGAGCTGTACCAACGACGGCGGCTTCTACTGGGCGGGGGCCTACGCCAACGACAAATACGTGATGGTCACCACCGATGACGGGTACAGCGGCTATTCTCACAACACCGGCAAGCTGCTGATCTTCGACAAGCGCACCGGCGAGCTGACGGATTCCAAGACGACCTACACCGGCGACCTGCGGTCCAACGTGGCCTATGATAAGGCGAGCGGCCGCATCTTCTTCACCAGCAAGGGCGGTGCGATGTACAGCGAGATCGTGGGCGCGGACGGCAAGATCGACCGCAGCGCCAGCAAGACGGTGGCGCTGGGCGGTATGAGCACCTCCACCCCCGTGGTCTGCAACGGACGCGCCTACGTGGGCGTGGCCGGTACGGGGGGACAGTTCACACCCTACGGCGGCCACCACATCGCCGTCATCGACCTGACCGACTGGAAGGTGGCCTATACCGCCCAGACACAGGGCTATCCCCAGACCAGCGGCCTTATGACCACCGGCTATGACGATGGCGTGTACGTGTACTTCATGGACAACTACACCCCCGGCGTCATGCGCGTCATCCACGACGCCCCGGGCCAGACGGCGCTGGAGGGCGGCGTCACCGAGGAGTTCACCTCCGACAAGGGCGTGTCCGGTACCTATACGGACTGCGCGCCGGTGGTGTTCACACCCCGGGGCAGTCTGGCGCAGTACTGTATCGGCAGCCCCGTCACCGATGAGTACGGTACGCTTTACTTCAAGAACGACAGCGGCAACCTCATCGCCCTGACCAGTGCCGTGCGGGAGCTGAAGGTGGCGGAGAAGCCGGAGATCGCCAGGACCGAGGACGGTCAGTGGGAGGTCACCGGCGGTAAGATCGTGGCGGTGCTGGCCAACGGGCTGGAGCGCGACATCACCGCTCTGGTGGAGTACCGCGACGACGGAAGCGGCGGCGTGGAGGCCGTGTATACCTACGGCACCAGCGTCCAGCCCTACACCAAGTCGGTGCGTACCGTGTCCCTCAACGGGGCTTCGGCGGCGCAGCCCGGCATCGGCAACGGCACCGAGGAGGGCGTCACCGAGAACGGCGTTACCAGCTTCAAGGCCGGTACGTCCGACGGTGCGCCGGAGATCCGCGTCACCGCGCCGGCCAACGGCTGGGCCGCGGGTGAGAATATCTTCACCGTGGCATCTGACGGCGACGCCGCCTGCACGGTGATGGTGAAGAAGGCTGACGGCACGCTGGTGCGCCTGACGGCGTCCACTGCGGACGGCACGCACAGCTTTACCGCCGTCCTCGCCGAGGGCGACAGTCTGGTGGTGGGCCTGAAGGGAGACGTCAACGGCGACGGTGAGATCACCAGCGGCGACATCGTGCAGGCACAGGCGGGCTTCCTTGGCAAGCTGACGCTGCAGGATCACCGCCAGCTGTGCGGCGCCGTTTTCGGCGGCGATGCCATCGGCAGCCGTGACATTGTCCAAATTCGAGCAGCCTCCCTGGGAAAGCTGACTCTTAAATGGTAACAAAAATCAGAAAGGAAAGAGAACATGAAGCACATCGCAAAGAGATCCCTGTCCATGCTCCTGGCGCTGGTCATGCTCTGCTCCCTGTGCGTCAACGCACTGGCCGCAGACGAGGTCAAGGTCAACTCCGCGCTGAGCGCCACGGAGCTGGAGAAGAGCGCCTCCGCCCAGACCGTCCGGGTGACGGTGGCCCCCGCGTCCGCCGTGACCGTCTCCAACTATGAGGTGAAGCTGGAGGTGCCCAAGGGCTGGACCATCACCAAAATCGAGAACGACGACCCCAACGCAACCCTGACCGCCGCGGACTACAACCTCGCCAATGGCCAGATGGGCTGGACCAGCGCGGATGCCGAGGATAAAAGCGTGAGTAAGTTCGTCACCTACACGGTGGAAATCCCCGCCAACACCGCCGCCGGCAAGTATGAACTGAAAGTCACCGGCGTGAATGCGTGGAAGAACTACGCTCAGGACGCAGTGCTGACCAAGGGCCAGCACGACAGCACCCTGACCCTGACCGTCAAGGAAAAGACCACTGCCACCGGCTACACCGCCGAGCTGTCCACGTGGTACACCCAGCGCGAGGTGGGCCAGACCCTGACCCTGCCCGTCTACATCACCAGCAGCGAGGCGTCCGTCACCACCTGGAACGCCGCCACCATCAAGATCAAGTATGACCCCAAGTACGTGTCCTTCTTTAATATGCAGGAGCACGGCCTGCAGGCCAGCGAGGTCTATGACGACAAGGCCAACGGCGTCGTGACCATCAGCCGCTACGGCGACAGCATGGAGTGCGGCAACGCCAACGGTACGTTCTTCATGGCGGTCTTTGACTGCAACGCCGTGGGTGTCGCCAACTTCCAGCTGACCGAGGCCCGCGTGGACCTGCAGGACAACGCCAACGTGCAGGACGCCCCTCTGGCCACCGTCAAGGGTGACCTGTTTATCCAGATCGGCACTCCCACCTACAAGGTCAGCGGCGCGGAGCAGGAGCTGCGGTATGAGCCCACCGCCGAGGCCGGCAAGGACTTCATCATCAACATGCAGGAAGGCTATGTGGTCAAGGGCCTGGACGTCCACTATAAGGTCGGCGGCAAAGACTACGACGCTTCGTGGGACGCGGATGCGAACACCTTCATCATTCCCGCCCAGCACGTCACCGGGGATATCGAGCTGTACGTCTCCTACCACAGCTACAACATCACCAAGACCGGCAGCGGCGCCGATGACGTGACCCTGCCGAATCGGGTGTATTACTACAAGAACGATTACACCTTCACCTTGGATAAGAAGGAAGGCTATGCCTACACCGTGAAGGTCGCCGTCGGCGGCCAGGAGATCACCTGCACCGTCAACGAGGCCGGCACGGAGTACACCATCCCCGGCGACAAGATCCTGGGCGACACGGTGGTCACCGTGACCCGCACCAAGGAGGCCTCTCAGATCACCTTTACCGGCAGCACCGACGATCTGGTGGGCGAGGTCTCCCGCAGCGCTCCCGTCGGTCAGGACTTCACCTTCACCCTCACGAAGGATGCCGACTATGAGTACACCGTCTCCGCCAAGTACACCGAGTCCGGTGAGACCGTGCCCGTGACCGACAACGGCGACGGCACCTACACCATTGCGGGCAGGTACATCACCGGTGATGACATCTCCATCACCGTCAGCAAGATCTCCCCGCTGGATAAGTTCGACTTCAGCGTCTATGAGTACGTGAAGGTGGACGGCGGCAAGTCCGTGTTCCTGATCCTGGCCAACGTGAAGAGCGGCGAGACTCTGGGCGAGGGCAAGGTCCCCGCCTACGACGGTTCCAACATGTATACCGACATGTCCGGCCGTTATAACTCCGCCTATTCCTGGCTGGTGTTCTCCGAGAGCGATGCTGACACCCTGCTGGCCGATGTGAAGAACCACATCACCCTGGTGACCGGCGAGGCCAAGAGCTACAAGTCCAACAACGATGTGAACTACACCGGTACTGCCGACATCAACGACGCCCAGCTGGTATACAACATCTACAACGCCAAGTATGACAGCTTCGACGTGGTGGAGATGAAGATGTTCCTCAGCGCGGATGTCAACGGCGATAAGCAGGTGAACGCTTTGGATGCCAGCGCCATCGCAAGAGGCACTGTTCTCTTCTGATAAGTAAACCGCATCACGGGCCGTGCGCTGCACAGGATCTCCCCTGCCCCAAGGGGGCAGGGGAGACAGCCCGTTTTTCGGAGGCATGTTTCTGTGGCTCATATCCCGCGTCGTATGGGAAATGGAAACGGGTTTCTGAACAAAACAGGAGGAGAAAATAAGATGAAGAAAGTATTCTGCGCCCTGCTGGCGGCGCTGACGCTGCTGGCGGCGGCCGTCGTCCCCGCCTACGCGGTGGACAGCAGCAAGTCCTACCTATTCGAGTTGTCCATCGATGGCAGCGACACCAAGCATGCCGCCGCCGGCGACATCGTGACGGTGCTGCTGACACTGAAGCGCACCGACAAGGACGAGGGCTACACCATGTACGCCATGCAGGACGAAATTTGCTACGATCCCGCGTTCTTCGAGCTGGTGCAGGGCAGCGCTATGTCGGCGGCGGCCATCGAGACCACGGACATCTCCCTGCGCGGCGGCCTGCGGGCGTTCTACATGAACTTCGTGTCCTTCGGCGGCGGCGAGGACTGGAACGCCAGCACCATGATCGGCACGTTCCAGCTGAAGGTCATCGGGACCTCCGGCTCCTCCGTCATCCGGAACACGGAGAATCTGGTGTCCACCGCCGACGGTATGGACAGCTATGCCGCCGAGGCCCGGGACGTCACCGTGGTGGTGACGGACGACTGCACCGTGAAATTCGAGAGCAACGGCGGCTCTTTCGTGCCGGAGCAGGTGGTCAAGCGGGGCCAATACGTGACCCGGCCCGAGGACCCCACCAAGGAGGGCTTTGTGCTGGAGGGCTGGTATACCGATTTCGACATGACCCGGCCCTGGGACTTTGACCGCGACACGGTGACGGCCAGCATGACGCTGTACGCCAGATGGACGGACGGCACGGCCATCGCGCCGGTGGACGAAAACGGCGGCGGTCAGGTGCCGGTGTGGGTGTGGATCGCGCTGGGCGCGCTGCTGCTCCTGCTGGTGCTGTTCCTGCTGCTGCGCCGCCGGACCGTGAGGTTTGAGACCTTCGGCGGCACCGCCATCGACAGCCGCAAGGTGCGCCGCGGCGAAAAGCTGACGCCTCCCATGCTGCCTGTGAAGGAGGGGGCGGCCTTCGGCGGCTGGTTCGCGGATCAGGCCTGCACCAAGCTCTGGAGCTTCGACAGCGACACGGTGGAAAAGAGCATGACGCTGTACGCCAAGTGGCAGTAACCGCGGAAATAGAATGAGGGTGCAGATGAGAAAACGGATCACAGCCCTGCTGCTGGCCTTTGTCATGACGGCGAGCCTGCTGCCGGTGACGGCGCAGGCGGTCTCACCGGAGGCGGAGGCGCAGGCGGCAGTTATCACCACGGCGGCGGAGTTTGCCGCCATGGCGCCGGACGGGAATTACCGTCTGGAAGCGGACATCACGGTGGACGAGCCCTACGGCAGGACATTCACCGGCAGCTTCGACGGCGCCCACCATATCATCACCATAGATCTTCATGCCTCGGCCGGTGGACCGGTCGGGGCATGGGGCCTATTCGGAGAGCTGGACGGCGCGGCGGTAAAAGACCTCCGTCTGCGGGGCGAACTGACCGCGGCGGAGGACAGCGGTGTCCGAAGCCTGGGCGCACTGGCCGGTACGGTTTCCGGCGACACGGCTATCGGCGGCTGCCGCAGTGAGGCGGCGGTGCAGTCGGAGGTGTCCGGCGGCAGCGTGGGCGGCTTTGTGGGCCGCGTCACCGGCGGTACGCTGACCATGACGGGCTGCGCCGGCGCCGGCGTGGTAAAGGCGCTGGACAGCGCCGCGGCCGGCGGCCTTGTGGGCAGCCTCGACGGCGGCAGCATGACGCTGACGCGGTGCTACCGGTACGGCGATGTGCTGGGTGGCCTGTGCGCCGGCGGTTTTGTGGGACAGATCGCGGAGCAGGCGGACTGCACCGCGTCGTACGGCTATGCCGCCCTGCGGCCTGCCGCAGAGGACGCGGCAGCACCGGAAAACTGGGGCGAGCTGCGGACCGTCAGCGCGGAGAAGGCCGGCGCACTGTGCGGTGAAGGTACGTTCAGCGCGGAGAGCAAGGCGCTGTTCTGGTCGGGCAAGGCGTTCGGAACGGACGCTGTCCCTGCCGGTGGGCGGTTCGAGGAGACGGATGCCGCCGCGGTGCTGGCGGCTTTGAATGAGGGCGCGGCGGAGGACGATGCCAACGGCTTTCTGCTGACGGCGGAGAATGGCGGCTGGCCCATGCTGCGCTGGGAGCTGACCCAGCCCCAGACGCCGTCTGCCGCAATAGAGCAGGAGAAGGAGACGCTGCGCACCCAGTTGGCCCAGCTATGGAGCCAATACAGCGAGACGGCCTATGAGCCGGAGAGCTGGGCGGCGTTGACCAAGCTCTATCAGGGCGCGCTGGCCGCTGTGGACGCAGCTGTGTCGGCAGAGGAGCTGCCGCTGCTGACGGTGCTGGCCGCGGCCATGGCGGAGGTGCCCGTCAAGGCCCAGACCTACACCACCCTGTCGGAACAGGAACGGCAGGCGGTGATCCAGCGGCTTCAGACAACGTATGAGACATATTTACAGCAGATCGAGGACAAGGCATCCGCCTTTGCCGAGGCCAGCCGCGGCGTGTGGCTGAAGCGCACGGCAGAGGGGCGGGAACAGCTGGACACAGCCCGCCAGACGCTGGTCCGGCAGCTGACCACGGCGCTGACAGCGCTGAAAGACTGCCATACCACGGCGGACGCTCAGACGCTGGAGGATGCCTTCGCGGCCTCCGCCCAACAGACGGCGGAGGGCGTGGATCCCACCGTGGCGGATAATCGCGTGCCGCAGGGGGACAAGTGGGACGGCACGTCCCGTACCCGGCCTGCGGAGGGCAACGGCACGGCGGAGGACCCCTATCGAATTACCACTGCCGCGGAGCTGGCGTGGTTCGCAGACCAGGTCAACGGCGGCCAGCGGACGCTGTGTGCCCGTCTGGCCTCGGACATCGACCTGAACGGCTATGTCTGGACGCCCATCGGCAGCACCGGCGGCAAGAGCTATCAGGGGACGTTTGACGGCGGCAACAGCGTCGTCCACGGCCTGCGGGTGGAGAACGCCGCCTACGCCGGACTGTTCGGCGTCATCGGCATGTCCGGCACGGTGCAGCGCCTGTGTACGGCGGGCACCATCGCCATCACCGCCGCTCAGGGCAACAAGATCTCCAGCGTGGGTGCGGGCGGCATCGCCGGATACAGTATGGGCATTATCTTTCAGTGCTTCTCCACGGTGTACGTCACCAACGACCGCACCAGTTACAGCGCGGTGGCCGGGGGCATCGTGGGCAAGGCGTCGGCGCAGGCCGTGGTGGACAGCTGCGGCAGCTACGGCGCCGTGGGCGGCCGCAGGAACATCAACTACATCGGCGGTATCGCGGGCGTGGCCCAGAAGGGAGCCGTCATCCGCTACTGCACCAACTACGGCGCCGTCACCGGCAGCCGCGGCGTGGGCGGCATCGTGGGCCTGCTGACGGACTACGCCCAGGTGCGCCTGTGCGAGAATCAGGGCGCTGTGGACGGCGAGAGCCGCGTGGGCGGCGTCGTGGGCTGGGTCTGCGGGGCGGACTACATCTCCGGAAACGTGCTGGACGTGACCATCCGGAACGTGGGAAGCTACGCCGATGTCACCGCCGATGGCTCCCCCGCTCTGGGCTACGGCGCAGGCGGGATCGTGGGATACATCGACACCGCCGATGATACGGGCCTCACCGGCCCCTGCACCCTGTCCTGTGCCTACAACACCGGCACGGTGACGGACAACGGCGGCACCACGTCTCAGGGCGTGGGCGGCATCGTGGGTGAGTGGCACGGCGGCGTTCTCAGCCATGTGCAGAGCGCCTCCGGCAACACGCTGTGGGGCGTGGTGGACATGGCGGTCACCGCCAGCCACGACGCGGCGCGGGTGTCCACGGTGACACCGGCCTATGACATCACCGGCGGTGACCGCTGGGACAAGGTCAGCGCTGCGGTGACGCTGCTGGCGAAGCTCATCCGGCCCGAGGCCGGCGATGAGGGCTACGCCGCCTACGGCAGGGACCAGAGCATCCTCTATAACGGCGTGATCCTGTCCTATCTGGAGCGCATCGAGTCCGCCGCAGACAGCGGCGAGACGGAGACGCTGCTGCGGGAGTGTCAGGAGCAGCTGGACGCCGTCCTCACCGGCACGGATGCCAGCGGCCAACAGCTGCTGGAGGACCTGCGCGCTTACGCCGGAAGCCGCGTGTACGCGGCGGCGGAGCAGGCGGAGGCGGATGCCCTGCTGGCGGCGGCGGAGACGGAGATCGCCGGTGCCGCTACCATCGCGGACATCAGCAATATCCGACTGAAATATCTGGGCGACAACGGCCTGCTGACCAGAATCACCACCTATCAGGCCAAGCGGCAGCAGGACCTCTACAATACCTACGTCTACAACAGGAACTATACGCAGGACGATATGGCCGCGGCGCTGGCCGCCTATGAGAGCTGGCGGGCCAAGTTGGACAGCGCCTCCTCCGTGGAGGAGGTGGACGCCATCTACGCCGACGCCCGCAAGGCGCTGGCGGACCTGACCGCAGGCTTCACGGAGGGTGATACTGCGCCGGACATGGACGCGGCGGCAGCCGCAGCCCTGCAAAAGACACGCGATGAGGCGCGGCAGGCTCTGGATGATCTGGCGCAGCAGCGCATCGCGGCGCTGACGGCGCAGCTGGACGACATCAGCGGTTTCGACGAGACACGGCGGCAGCTGCTGACCCAGGCGCTGGAGCGGGGCGTGACATCCATCCGGGAGGCCGCTGCGGTGGAGCTGGACAGCCTTACCGACTATACCGCCATCCAGCAGGCCCGGAAGGAGGGCCTTGCCGCCATCGAGCAGGCGTACACCGCCGCCGCCGGCAAGCTGAAGAAGCTGCTGGAGTCCTCCCGGGCGGAGAACGGCTGGGACGGCATCACCGCCAGCCGGCCCCACGGCAGCGGAACGGAGGCCGATCCCTACCAGATCGGCACGGCGCAGGAGCTGGCGTGGCTGGCCTATGCGGTAAACAACCAGACGGAGAGCGGCGGATTCAGCGCCGTGCTGACGGCGGACGTGGATCTGGGCTATTGCCAGTGGCCGGTGATCGGCACACGCAGCAGCGGCAGCCAGCGGCCCTATACCGGCACCTTTGACGGCCGGGGACACACCGTGTCCGGCCTGTACATCACTTCGTTGGGCGGGCGGCAGAAGCTGGGCCTGTTCGGCGTGGCGCAGGACGCGGTGATCCGGAACCTGACGGTGCGGGGCAGCATCGAGCTCACCGGCGTCCGTTCCTACGACGGCGACACGGCGGGCTACCTCATCGGCGGCCTGCTGGGCAGCGGCGAGGGCATCGGCGTCACCATCAGTAACTGCGTGTCGCAGGTGGATGTCTCCGTGTCCTTTGCCAACGACCAGAAGGCGCAGCGCGCCGCCGTGGGCGGTCTGGTGGGCCGCCTCAGCGGCAGCGGCAGCCACACGCTCGCCGACTGCCGCAGCGAGGGGCGGGTCTACACTGCCTTCGCGCCCGGCGCCTGCTATCTGGGCGGCTCCGGCGGCGACGGCGGGCAGGCCGGCATCGTGGGCTTTATCAGCGCCGGCGCACGACTGGAGCGCTGCGTCAACGCCGGCGAGGTCTACGCAGGCCGCGCCGCAGGCGTGGGCGGCATCGTGGGAAGCGCGGGCAGCAGCGGCACGGAGGTGACGCTGTTCCAGTGCGCCAATCAGGGCGCGGTGTCCAACGATACTGCGGCGGTGCTGCTGAACAAGGGCGGCACCGGCGGCGTCCTGGGACTTGCCGCGGCGGGGACCGTAACGGTTCGCAGCTGCTACAACACCGGCAGCGTGGCGGGCAGCACCATCGTGGGCGGCATTCTGGGCGGCGAGCGCGGCGAATACTCCGCCAACGCTCAGTACGGCTGCCGGGGCCTGACGCTGGAGAACTGCTACAACGCAGGCGGCCTGCTGGTGGGCACGGCCACCGTTCGGGTGGGCGCGTTGGCGGGCTACCCGCTGGACGGCCGGTACTACACGGGACTGACGGTGCGCAAGGGCGCCTGCCGGTTCGTGATGGGCTGGAAGTGCAGTCAGGGCGACAGCGTGAAGGAAAGCGCGGTGCTGACGGCGGATACGCTGTTTGAGGGACTGGTGGACAGCCTCGGCGGCGTCAACAGCGGCTATCCCCTGTTTGACTGGCAGCTTCTGGAGCAGCAGAGCCGCGAAGAGGTGGTCAGCTATCTGAACGACCGCTATGAGCGGGAGATCAAGCCTATCGCCACCGTGGCCCAATGCCAGGAGATCGAAAAGCTGCTGACAGAGACGGCGGAGACCATCCGCACCGCCAAGACCACGGCGGAAATGACTGCCGCCTATGAAAAGGTGCTGGCGCGCATGAGCGCGGACGACCTGCTGGCGGCAGCAAAGGAAGCCGCGCAGAAGCAGCTGGATAAGCTGTATGGCAGCGCAAAGAAGAATTATAAGGATATTGCAGAACAGCTGAACAAGCTGTATGAAACACAAAAGGCCGCCATCGAGGCCTGTACCAAGTCCGCGGATACGGACACGGAGCTGGATCGGTTTTCTGCCGGTGTGGCGGACCTGCTGATCGCGGCGCGGGTGAAGTCCGGCGTGACCATGAAGCAGCTTTCCGCTACGCTGCCGGAGGTGCGTCAGGTCTATGACGCCCTCACCGCCGCCCAGAAGCGGCTGGTGGTCAACGGCAGGGCCATCACCGATGCGCAGGTGCTGGTAACGGCCTACGAACAGAATTTGGACCTGCTGCGGCAGTGGGAGAGCGCCGACAAGGCGAAATACACCGCCGTGAAGTCCGGCATCGGCCGTCTGGCGGCGGATATCCGCAGCCGGCTGGGCGATTGCGCCGACGCATCGGGCATGACCGCCGCCCTCAACGGCTACGCCGCAGGGGTGGCCCGGCTGCTGCTGGACAAGCTGGCCTTCACCGAGGGTACGACCACACTGGGCCAGCTGCACAAAGCGTCGGAGGTGCTGACCCAGACATCGGAGGCCGTAAAGGGCCTGACCCGGGAGCAGCTGGCGCTGCTGCCTGCGGAGCAGGTGGCGGGCGTCAGCCGCGCCCGGCTGCTGCTGGCGGTCTACACCAGGGCGTCGGAGCAGCTGGACACCTGGCTGAAGAACGACAAAGTGTCCTACGCCGACGTGGCCCAGCGGCTGGAGCGTCTGGCAGACAGTGTCCGGCAGGAGTTGGAGCGCAGCGTGGATCGGGACAGCGCGGCCAAGGCGCTGGACCACTACTGCGGCGGCAGCGTGGAGGTGCTGATCTCCTCCATCGGCACGGTCAAACCCGTCATGCCCCCCACCGAGGCGGCTGCAGCCAAGACCCGCCTGCAGCGTGCCCGCACGGCCTACAACGCCCTGACGGCATCGCAGAAGGCGCTGGTGCCCAACTACGCATCGCTGCAGGAGGGCGAGACGGCCTACCGCACCTACGAGAGCAATTACGCCGCGGCCAAGGCGGCGGAGAGTCTCATCTCTGCCATCGGCACGGTGACGGCAGACAGCGGCGATGCCATCCGCAAGGCTCAGGAGGCCTACGACGCCCTGACGGCGGAGCAGAAGCAGCTGGTGGACGCCAGGCTGGTGCAGCAGATGGAGACTGCCGCCGCCCAGTACCGGCAGCTGCTGGCCCAGAGCGCGGAGAACGGCGGGGAAACACCCTCCGCCGACGAGACAATGTCCGACGGCGTGAAGCCTGCGGACCGGATGCAGCCCACAGACCAGACCCGGCCGGAGCAGGCGCAGCCCTTTGACTGGAGCCTTGTGTGGCTGGGCGGCGGCATCCTGGCGTCTGCAGCGGCGATCGCGTTGATCCTCCGCTGGCTGGCGGCGGTGCGGCGCACCGAAAAGAAAAACAAAGCGTAAGTCCCGCAGGAGGGGGAGGTCTCGTGCCGCTCCCCTCCTGCGGCGGTTGCAGAAGGAGCGTGAAGCGTGAAAAAGAGACTGGGAGGCGTGATGCAGACCGCCATGGCCATACTGCTGTGTATGGCGGCGGTGCTGTGCGTGACGCGGCTTCAGACCGGCCATGCCCCACGGGAGGATGCCCGGGCGGCATCCCGCATGCTGTACTCACCCGGGGAGGTGCTGTACGACGGCGACCGCGTGACGGCCATGGACAGCGCCAACGACGCGGAGGTCCCTGAGGACGAGACGCCGTCGGATCAGCCGGACGCACCGGAAAGCTCGCAGCCTGACGATACCCCCACGCCGGACGCGCCCCCCGTGGACAGCGACACCGCGTCCTCGGACGGGCGGGACGGCATCGGCGACCTGCTGGACATCGCGGATAACGGCGGCGGCTCCGGCGGACAGACACCGGACCACGCCGCGCCGGGGGACGTTACCGTACCGGAGGCACCGGATGCCGCGCTGTATTTTACCACCAGCATCATCGACGGCGAGACCACGGCGGAGGAGACCTATCCCTTTACCATCACCCACCAGCCGCAGCGGGAGCCCATCGGCCTCGCCGTCACCGTCAACGGCAGGGAGCTGCGCTATGCCGCACAGACCACCTCCGTGACGGTGCATCTGGCGGCGGGAGCCAATACCATCGTTGTCAGCGCGGACTATCGGGAGGACGGCGGCACCGTCCGCGCCACCCGCAGCTACACCGTCTGCTACGCCCAGCCCGGGGAGCTTATCATCGTGGCGAAGCGCACCTCGGACGGGCGGCAGCTGGGCGAGCTTGGCACCGTGTCGGAGGGCGCGCTGACCTTCACCGCCTACGCCGAGCGGGACGGCAGTACCTATCCGGTGCAGTCCGTGGAGCTCAACGGCAGGACCCTCGCCGGCAGCGGCGGCAGCTACACCGCCGACCTGAATTCCGGCGAGAACCGCATCCGCGTCAAGGCAAGCTATCAGTCCTCCACCGCCGATGTGACCTATACCATCACCTACAACGCCAGCGCGTTTCAGATCAGCACCACCATCTCCGACACGGTCATCGACGACAGCACGGCCCAGAGCAGCGCGTCGTTCGAAAAGGTGACGGTGGACAGCCAGCAGTACAAATTCCGACTTCACCTGATCCAGAGCACCGGTAAGGAGTCCATCGACCGCGTCCGTGTCAGCGACAGCACCGGCACCTTCTCCCTGACCCAGGACAGCGACGGCCGGTACACCGTGGACATGGGCCGCGAGGACCGGCAGCTGTACATCGACTATCGGGACTCCACCGGCCGGTCCAGGACCTATAAGTACCTGCTCCACTTCCAGCGGGGCGCGGAGGACACGCCGGAGGACCGCCAGCCCACCATCATCGCCCAGGTGGAGGCGGACGGCACCGTTATCGGTCTGACCAACGGTCTGACCATGAAAACGCCCGACCTCATCGTGCTGGTGGATGGCCGCAGCTACAACGGCCAGCAGCTCTACGCCAACAACTACACCGTGTCGGTGAACGGCACGGTGGTGTCCGCACCCATCAGCCAGTCCGGCTACCAGTTCGGTTACACCGCCTATCTCTCCAACGAGGGTGCCAATACCATCACCATCACCGCCACGGACGCGGACGGCTATTCCGCCACACGCAGCTGGACGGTCTACTATGAAAACGGCGACATCACCGTTACCGTCAGCGTGGAGGCCACCACCGTGGGCCTCGGCTATCTGGTGGCGCCCACGGAGGTGACGGTCCCCGGCGGCACGGACGCATGGACCGTGGTGCAGCAGGTGCTGACGGAGAACGGCTACACCGTCAGCGGCAGCGGCAGCTATCTGTCCGCCATCCAGCGCAGCGGCATTTGCAGCGGCTTTTTCATCGATTCCGAACTGATGGAGCTGATCATGGCCGACGGCATGGACGAGAACGGTGCGGGACTGGATCCCCAACCCTTCTCCATGGACAGTCTGGGTGAATTTGACTTCTACCGCTGGTCGGGCTGGATGTATTCCTATAACGGCAGCTATCCGGGCTACGGCCTCAACGTCTGCAAGCCGCAGGACGGCAGCGTCATCCGCGTGCGGTACACGCTGGCCATGGGCAAGGACATCGGCGGCTATTCCAGCGCCAACGGCAATTACGGCGTTTCCAGCGGCAACTACTATAAAGAATGGTAAGAGGAGAAAAGCAGATGAATACCAGCGTAGAAAAGATCCTGCATGAAGTGAAAAAGGTCATCGCCGGTAAGGACGATGTGCTGGAAAAGATCATGATGACGGTCCTCTCCCGCGGCCATGTGCTGCTGGACGACGTGCCCGGCACCGGCAAGACCACCACGGCGCTGGCCTTCAGCCGCGCCCTGGGTCTCCGGTATGGGCGTATCCAGTTCACGCCGGACGTGCTGCCCTCGGATATCGTAGGTTTCTCCATGTACCATAAGGAGAGCGGCAGCTTTGCCTATCAGCCCGGCGCGGTGATGACCAACCTGCTGCTGGCCGATGAGATCAACCGCACCTCCAGCAAGACCCAGTCGGCGCTGCTGGAGGTGATGGAGGAGCGTCAGGTCACCGTGGACGGCCAGACCCACAAGCTGCCGGATCCCTTCGTGGTCATCGCCACCCAGAACCCGGTAGGCTCTGCCGGTACGCAGCTGCTGCCTCAAGCCCAGCTGGACCGCTTCATGGTGCGGCTGGCGATGGGCTACCCCGATTTCGCCAGTCAGGTGAACATCCTCCGTGACCGCCAGACCGGCGACCCGCTGGAGGCGGTGGCCACCGTGTCCTCCTGCGCGGAGGTGCTGGCTATGCAGAAGGAAGCCCAGTCAGTCCACATGGCGGACGCCCTGCTGGAGTATGTCACCAGCCTGGCGGAGGCCAGCCGCAGCCACCCGCTGACGGTGCTGGGCGTCAGCCCTCGCGGCGCTCTGGCGGTGTGCCGCATCAGCAGGAGCCGCGCCTACATGGCGGGCCGTGACTACGTGCTGCCCGATGATGTGGCCGCCGTCTTTGCCGACGTGTGCGCCCACCGTCTCATCCTGTCGCCCAAGGCCAGGATCGCCGAGACCACCGCCAAAGACGTGCTGGCAGAGGTGGTGCAGCAGGTCCGGCGGCCCGACCACATCTGAGCGATGGCGAAAAATCGGATCGTTTTTATTGTATGGCTGCTGCTGTGGCTGGCAGCGTGGGCACGGGGCGTGGGCAATATGGCCGGCGGCATCCTGCTGGCCTCGGTGCTCTGCGCCGCGGCGGAGATCGCCGCGGCCTGCGCCCTGCGCAAGCGCCTGACGGCCCAGCTGTCCGCCGCTGTCTCCTGCCGCAAAGGTGAGGAACTGCCGGTGACAGTCACGGTACGCAACAGCGGCG
>ENA-UOJK01001095-UOJK01001095.1-human-gut-metagenome-genome-assembly--contig:-C116-NODE-1095-length-19986-cov-9.261101_pt1 | contig 19986 bp, 15 predicted proteins | sample MGYA00242348_ERZ723895 | MGnify/ENA metagenome assembly ERZ723895
AAGCCATTTACTTATATAAAACAGGAGCCTGACCGGCTGTGGTCAGGCTCCTGTTGGTTTATTTCAGCTTCACGCTCTTGTGGTATACGACCAGTGAAATGCCCGCCGTGATGACCTCGGTCACCCAGAAGGCGTTCCAGATGCCGTCGGCACCCAGCAGGCGGCAGAACAGCCAGGCCAGCGGCATGATGACAACGATGTAACGGCACAGCGAGATGACAAGCGACTGCACGCCCATGCCGAGACCCTCCAGCGAGCCGGAGGCGACGACTGAAATCGTCGAGACGATGAAGCCTACGCAGATGATGCGCAGGGCCGACGTGCCGATGGCGATGGTCTCGGCGTTCGAGCTGAAAAGCCCGATCAACTGGCCGGATAGCGCCAGACAGAGCACCGTGCCCGCGGCCATGATGGCAGCGCACATGCCCATGGACGTGCGGTAGAGCTTTTTGACGCGGTCATACTCCCCCGCGCCGTAGTTGTAGCCAATGATGGGGCGCAGACCCTGCACAATGCCGTTGGCGGGCAGGTACAGGAAGGTCTGCAATTTATAGTAGATACCCAGCACGACGACATAGCTTTGGGAGTAGACGGCCAGCAGCGAGTTCAGGAAGGTGATGAGCACCGAGGGCAGCGCCAGATTCAGGATGGCCGGTACGCCGATGGAATAGAGCTGCAGGGCCATTTTGGCGTCCGGCTTCAGGCAGCCGGAGCGCAGCCTGACCGGGATAGGGCTGACGAAGTAGACGATCAGATAGAAGATGACGGGAACCATCTGGCCGATGCCGGTAGCCAGCGCCGCACCGGCAATGCCCATTTTGGGGAACGGGCCGATGCCGAAAATCAGCAGCGGGTCCAGAATGATGTTGCAGACCGAGCCGCCCATCAGGCCGATCATCGTAATGTTCATCCGGCCCACCGCCTGAAAGATCTTCTCAAACGCCATGGCGGCCATGATGACGACGGCGAACATAAAGGCAACGCGGGAGTAGGTCACGCCCATGGCAATGACGGTCTCGTCGCTGGTGAAGGAGCGCAGGAACCGCGGCATGATGGCGGTGCAGACGATGGAAATCACGACGCCGTGGATCAGCGAAAGCACCATGCCGTGGGTGGCGGCCATGTCAGCCTTTTCTTTGTTGCCTGCACCGAGATGCAGCGAGATCAGCGCGGCAATGCCGATGCTGAAGCCGATGGCAATCGCGTTGATGAGGTTCTGCACCGGGTAGACGAGGGACAGCGCAGTCATGGCTTCCTCACTGATGCGGGCGACAAAGAGGCTGTCCACGATGTTGTACAGTGCATTGACCAGCATCGAGACGACCATGGGCAGGGCCATTGAGGTCAGCAGCGGAAAAATCGGCTTTTCTTTCATGAAGGTATCGTTCATGGGCTCCTCCTTTTGACACAACAAAAACCACACAACGCTTTCCCGGAAAGAAAGCGCTGTGTGGCGAAAAGTAGTATCAGAACTGTAAAAATCCACACCTTATTTTAGGTGTTTCTATTATACAAACCAGCGCGGAATTTGTCAAGCCGCTTGCAACAGCTGCGCAAAAACGGTACAATAAAGACAAAAATCGTATTGCGAGGGAAAAGACATGAAAAAGCTATTGGTCTCCGGCGCGGGCGGCTTTGTGGGGGCGCGCATCATGACCCAGCTGGCGGGGCGGTACGAGCTGTGCGCCTTCCCTAAAGGAATGCTGGCCGCAGCGGATGAGCAGACCGTGGCCGACTGGGTGCGGCGCGAGCAGCCGGACGTGGTCGTACACACGGCGGCGCTCTCCGACACGGGCTACAGCGAAAAGCACCCGGACGAGTCCTACCGCGCCAACGTTCTGCTGCCATGCTGGATGGCGGCTGCGGCGCAAAAAAGCGGCGCAAAGCTGGTTGCGTTCAGCTCTGACCAGGTCTACACGGGCCTTACTGAGCACGGGCCGTTTGACGAGGATACACCGCTCTCCCCCGCCAACGTCTATGGCCGCCACAAGCAGGAGATGGAGCAGCGCGTGCTGGATATTTTGCCCGATGCCGTGCTGCTGCGGGCGGCCTGGATGTACGACCTGCCCGGGTACGGCCTGCCGATCCGCGGTAACTTCCTGCTGAACCTGCTGACCGCTGCTATGCGGCAGGAAACGCTGCGGTTTTCGGCGCGGGACTACCGCGGCATCACCTATGTGCGGGAGGCCGTGGAGCGGCTGGCCCAGGCCATGGAACTGCCGGGCGGTGTGTACAACTTTGGCAGCGAGAACGACTGCGACATGGTCACGACGGCCCGGCGCGCCTGTGCGCTGCTGGACATCCACCCTGTCATAGAGACGGCAGACTGGCCGCGCAGCCTGCTGATGGACGGAGGCAGGTTGCGTGCGGCAGCGGGTGTCGGCTTTGACGATACCCTGACGGGTGTACAGCGCTGTCTGAGGGATTACGGTCTGCTGAAATAAAGCTGCAATAAAAAACCTGTACCGGCAAAAGCGGTACAGGAATTTTTTTACATCTCGCCGCGTCCGGCCATGGCACGGTACAGCGTCGTCTCATCGGCGTATTCCAGACTCGAGCCGACGGGCAGGCCATAGGCCAGGCGGGTCGTTTTGATGCCCAGAGGTTTGATGAGTTTGGCAATATACATTGCCGTGGCCTCGCCCTCCACCGTCGGGCTGGTGGCCATGATGACCTCCTTGACGGTGTCATTCAGACGGGCCAGCAGCTCCTTGATGCAGAGCTGATCTGCACCGATGCCATCCATCGGCGAAATCAGGCCGTGCAGCACATGGTACAGGCCGTTGTACTCGTGGGTGCGCTCAATCGACTTGATGTCGCGCGGGCCCTCGACCACGCAGATGATGCTGCGGTCCCGCTTCTGGGAGGCGCAGATCTTGCAGACATCGCCGGTGGTGTAGTCCTGGCAGATGCGGCAGCGGTGCAGGTCACTTTTGGCGTGCTCAATCGCCTTGGCCAGTTCCATGGCCTGCTTGGGCGGCATCGACATGACCTGATAGGCCATACGCACCGCACTTTTGCGGCCAATGCCGGGAAACTGGGCAAACTGGTCGATCAGATTTTCCAGCGGCTCAACATTGTTGTTGAACATAGGCAGCCTCTTAGCCCAGACCGGGGATGTTCAGACCGCCGGTCATCTTGGACATCTCCTCCTCGGAGTCCTTGTCAACGGCAGCGGAGGCGCTGTTGACGGCGGCGGCAATCAGATCCTCAAGCATTTCAATATCATCAGGGTCGACGGCCTCGGGCTTGATCTTGACGGCGGTGATCTCATGCTTGCCGTTCATAGTAACAGTGACCATCTCACCGCTGGCGGTGCCGGTGTACTCCTTGGCTTCGAGCTCCTCCTGCTTGGCGCGGATGTCGTCCTGCATCTTCTGGACCTGACGCATCATGGCGTTGGGATCGGGTCGGCCATAGCCCTTGGGCAGTCTTGCTTTCATGGTTGTATCCTCCAAAAATAATTATTTATCAACGATTTTCAAATCGACACCAAGCGCCTGCATCGTGTGCAGGGTCTCGTCCAGGCTGACGGCAGCGGTGGTGTCGTCGGTCTTTGGCTCCTCATAGGGGCCGATACTGTACTTGGTGCGCGATACACGGTAAATAGTTTCCTTAAGACGCTTGCTGACCTCCCGGTTATTGCGGATATAATCGCGGAAGGCGTCGCTGCACTCAAACAGCACGCGCTTGCCGTCGCAGTAGGCCCGGGTGCCGCGCAAAAAGGAGATGAGCATCGCATCATTCTCCTCCAAATCGGCCAGCACGGCGGGCCAGAAGGCGAACGGCTCCAGCGGGCCTGCCTGCCGCGGCGGCTCGGCCTTACGCGGGGCCGGGGCAGCGGGTGCTGGCGGTACCGGCGCGGGAGTTTGCTGCGGGGCGGGCCTCAGCTCCGGCTGCAGGAACGGCGGGTCATCGTCAATGGGCGGCGGTACATCATCCGGTGCAGCGGCGGGAACGCTCTGCGGCTGTACCACGGGCGGCACTACAGAGGGCGCAGCCTGTACCGGCGGCGCTGCTGTGTAGGCGCGCGGCGCGCTGGCGAACGCCTGAGGCGCGTCGGGTGCTGCCGGGACGGGCTGCTGGATGATAACAGGTGCGGCGGCAGTCTCGGGCTGGGTCAGCGAGAAAATCGCCAGCTCCAGCTCAATGCGCTGGTCAGTGCCGCGGCTCATTTTCTCAAGTGCCGAGCCGAACGCATTGACCGCGCGGATGGCCTCCCGCTGCGGGAAGTCCCTGCGCTGGGTGTAGGCGGCCTCCTCCTCCGGCGAGATGCCGGTCAGAAGCGACGTGCCGCCCGGCAGCGCGCAGAGCATCAGATTGCGGTAATGCCCGGCGAGCTCCATGCAGAGGCGGCGCATATCGACGCTCTGCTGGCGCAGCTCGGCGATTTTTTCCAGTGCAGTGACGGAGTCCCCTGCCGCGATGGCGTCGCTGATCTCAAACAGGTAGCCCCTGTCCGTGACACCGGCCATACGGCGGACGAGCGCCTCGTCCACGTGGTTGTCGACACCGGCGCAGGTGTCCAGGATGGACAGCGCGTCACGCATGGCACCGTCGGCCAGACGGCCAATCAACTGTGCGGCGTTCTCGTCCAGCTCGATCTTCTCCTGCCCGGCTACGTAGAGCAGCCGCCCGGCAATGTCATCCGCTGTGATGCGGGTGAAGTCATACCGCTGGCAGCGGCTCAAAATCGTGACGGGAACCTTCTGCACCTCGGTGGTGGCTAAGATAAAGATGACGTGCTCGGGCGGTTCCTCCATCGTTTTGAGCAGCGCGTTGAACGCCGCGGTGGAGAGCATGTGCACCTCGTCGATAATGTAGACCTTGTACTTGCAGACTGACGGCAGATAGGCCACCTCGTCGCGCAGGTCGCGGATGTCGTCAACGCCGTTGTTCGACGCGGCATCCATCTCGATGATGTCCATGACGGAGCCGGAGTCAATGCCCTTACAAATTTCACACTCGCCGCAGGGGTCAGGGCTGGAGGTGTCCAGACAGTTGACCGCCTTGGCAAAGATCTTGGCGCAGGTCGTCTTGCCGGTGCCGCGGGTGCCGGTGAACAGATACGCATGGCCGATGCGCCCGGCAGAAATCTGGTTCTGCAGGGCCGTGACGATGGCCGTCTGGCCAACCACGTCCGCAAAGCGCTGGGGACGCCATTTTCGATACAGGGCACGGTACATCGGCTCACCTCCTGCAAAGCTACAAAAAACAGCGGGCAGAGCACGCGGCTGCGCTGCTTTGCGTACAGATGCAGGCTTGACCGCGGCACTAGGCAAGCGCCGCTTAATGCTGCTCGGTTCCCCGCCTGACATGGTTCACAGGCTGCCCACGCGCGGGACCTGCATCTGTACGCGAAACAGCGCAATTCAGCCCTGTCCGCTTTTAGTATTATACAATAAGTTTGGAATAAATGCAAGCGTTATCTTATATTTCGGGCATTTCGGGCACCTCGGACATCAATCTTCCTGCAGGCGCTGGACCATCTTGTAAAGGGTCTCGGCGCTGTTGAAGTTCTGCGGCATGATTTCGGATGCGGGGATCGAAATGTCGTATTCCTCATTCAGGGCCGAGATGATCTGCAGAATGTCGAAAGAGTCCAGGATGCCGTCATCAATCAGCGTTGTACAGGTGGAAAAGTCCACGTCCTCTTTGATTTCGCTTAAAATTTCCAGTAAACGTTCCATTGGTATTTCTCCTTTTCAAATTATCTTACACAGCGGGTGTATTGATGGGATAGGTCGGCGTTTCGCTGCGTACCGGGTGCGGCGTGCCGTTCTGCCACAGAATGACCTGCGGCAGGTCGCGGCTCAAAAACAGACCAAGTCCTTCCGTAACAGAGTAGGCACCGGTGTTTTCAAAAACAAGCAGGTCGCCGGGGCATAGTCCGGCCAGCGGCATACTGCGCACAAGAACATCGTTCGTAGTACAAAGGCTGCCGCAAAGTGTCCAGTCCTGTACGGAAGCTGCCCGGGCAGCAAAATGGCGCAGATGCGGGCGTTTCATACCCATGATCTGGCCAAGATAATTCAAGTGGTTCATTCCACCGTCCACAATGCAGTAGTGCTGCCCGCCGTGGTCCTTGCAGTCCATGGCGGTGGTCAGGTAATAACCGCATTCGGCGGTGTAAAAGCGGCCCATCTCAACGGTCAGATGGACCCAGCTGCTGACTTCGCGCAGTGCTGGTGCAAGGTCTTTGGCCGGGGACAGTGTGTCGGTAAAATCGTCGCCGTCAAAATACGGCACCGCCAGCCCTGGGCCGTATTCCAGTTCCGGCAGACGCAGGCCGAAGGTCTGCTCAATTTCAGCGTACAGTTCCCGCAGCATGGCCAGCTCTTTTTGCTGATTGACCAGCTTTTTGCGCTGGGTCCCGACAAAGTAGTGAATGCCGATAAACTCCAGATCAGGTGTTTCCCTGCGATGCGCCAATGCGGTGAAAAGATCCTCCTTTGACATGCCGAACTGACTGCCCGCGTTCAGCCGCAGCAGCACAGGCAGCCGTTTGGCGGCCTTACGTGCAGCATCCTGCAGATAGCGGACCTGCAGCAGAGATTCCGCTGTGCAGGTGCCGACGCCGTCGGCCACGGCGCGGGCAATATCCACGGGCGTCTTATTAACACCCGAATAGATAACACGTGCATCCGCAGCATGCAGGCTCTCGCAGAGCGAAAGCTCTCCGGGACTGCATACTTCCAGCCGCGCAGTGACCTGCATCATGGCAGGCAGCAGAAATGGGTTGGCTTTGATGGAATAGCAAAGGTCGATTTCCCTGCCCCAGATTGCCTGAATAGCGCGCACGCGGGCCTGCAAAGCGTCAGTGTCAAAGAAAAACGTCGGTGTGCCGTAGGTGGCAGCAATTTTTTGCAAAGAAGCGTCGGTCATTTATGGGCTCCTTTTTTCGTCAGGGCAGCCAGTGCCGTGCGGTCAATTTTGCCGTTCTTATTCAGCGGCATCTCGTCCAGCTGCACAGCAGTATTCGGCTGCATAAAAGGCGGCAGACTTTCTTTCAGCGCAGCCAGCAGGGCGACTTTCTCACAGCTGCCCGTGTAAAACAGGTGGAGCCGCTGGCGTTCGGCATCAAACGTGCAGCAGGCACGGGTCACGGCGTCGCAGCGCATAGCGGCAGCTTCAATTTCGCCAAGCTCTACGCGGTGTCCCATGTGCTTGATCTGGAAATCCCGGCGGCCAATATAATACAGGCTGCCGCTTTCGTCGTAGCGGGCCAGATCGCCGGTGCGGTAAATACGCTCATACCAGTTGGTGTTCAGCGGATTCTGGGTAAAGGCCTGCGCTGTGCGCACAGGGTCAGCATAGTAGCCGAGAGCAAGCGCCGTACCGGAAACGCAGATCTCCCCTGCCTGCCCGGGCACGGTGACAAGGGCGTCGTTCTCGTCCAGCAGAAAGACCTTCTCGTTGGGAAACGCGCGTCCGATGGGCAACGCCTCATCCGGGGCAAAATCGCGGTCCGGCAAAATGGCGTAGGTGCAGTTGCAGGTAATTTCTGTCGGGCCGTAGAGGTTCACAAACCGGGCGTGCGGCAGAGCGGACTTCCACTTCATCAGGTGCTTGATGGGCATGACTTCGCCGCTGAACAATACCTGCCGCACGCGGGAAGGTATACGGTAGCTGAAGCCGTTCATGATGGAGACAAAGCACATGGCACTGACGGCCCAGACAAGTATGGTGACCTCATGGTCTGCCAGATAGTCCATGAGTTTTGTGGGCTGACTGAAATAAGCGCGCGGGATGATCTGCACCTTAGCCCCCGTGTACAGTGCCGTGTACAGGTCTTTGACCGAAACGTCAAAATCAAAGGGAGCCTGATTGCCCAGAATATCGTTTTGTGTGATGCCGAAAATTTCGGCAAACTGCGGGATAAAATCCAGCACCGAGCGGTGACTGACGGTGACGCCTTTTGGCACACCGGTGCTTCCGCTTGTGAAGTTGATATACAGAGGGTCAACGTCCACAGCCTGACGGCGGCGGGCTGCCAGCAGGGCAGCGTCCGCGGGTGCGGCCAGCAGATCGTCAAGCCGGATGATTTGCCCGCTGTACCCCAGCGCGGCGGCTGCGGCAGCGTGGGCCTCGTCCGTAACAAGAAGTGCAGGGGTCAAAGTATCCAATACCTGCAAAGTGCGGGCAGCGGGCTGGCGGGTGTCAAGCACCGAGTAGCAGCAGCCCGCGTAGACTGTGCCAAGCATGGCAGCAAAGGCGGAAACGGATTTTTCCAGGTAAAATGCCACCGGGCGGCGCGGCATCGTGCGGGACGCCAGAAAGCTGCCGGCGCGGCGGGCCGTGTCGGCCAACTGTGCCCAGGTACAGTCTGTCTGGTCATCTCCCACAGCGGGGGCATCCGGGCAGCGGGCGGACGTGGCTTCAAGCCAGTCCAGAATGTTTGTTTGCATAGAAAGCCCTTTTCTTAAAAGTTGGCATAGAGGAAACCAACGGTTTCATTGACGCAGATAAAGCTGAGGAGTACCATGAAAATAACAAGATAGTATAAACCCCAGCGCAGCGCAAGCGGCAGCCGCTGTACCTCTGCGTAAGGGTCGCGGCCTTGTTCCTTCAGCACACTATGGGCAAAGACCAGAAGGGTACTGATGATGACAAGCCCCCAGGCAGGGCCGGAGACTGCCGCGAAAGCGCCGGGTGCATTCGCGGCCAATGCGGACAAATTGAAATCCGTAAAGGTGTTGCGCAGGTAGATGCACCCCTGCACAAACTCATTGCGGTCAAAGTACCAGCCGATGTTGACGATGATAAAGGTCCGCACGATGCGAAAAACGTGCCAGCCGCGGCTTTCGGTAGGAATGTGCAACGCTGTGTTGAGCTTTTTGAAAGCGGGCTCCAGCAGGTCAGCCAGCGCAATGACAAGACCGTTATACAGACCCCAGGCAAGGTAGTGCGCCTGCGGGCCGTGCCAGATGCCGACCACAGCAAACACAAGCAGGTTGGCGACTGCAGCGGGCAGCACACGGCCAAAATGCTTGCCACAATGCGATGTGGCCCACTTGCCGAAGCGCTGCATCGGCTTGGTCAGTGCAAAGGGATAGAACAGGTAATCACGCATCCACGCACCCAGCGAAATATGCCAGCGCCGCCAGAAATCCCCCAGCGAGGTAGAAAAATACGGCTGCCGGAAGTTGGGCATCATCTCAATGCCGTACAGCTGCGCAACACCCAATACCATATCAATGCCGCCGGAAAAATCTGCATACTGTTGCAGCGAGTACAGCAAAATGGCCAGCAGTGCCATAGAACCGGCCAGCTTGGGGTCATTGCCGTCGAGGATGGCGGCAATCGTCGGGGCGGTCAGGTTTGCGATGGCATATTTCTTCATTGCGCCGAACAGAAACAGGAACAGTGCACTCTTGGTACGCTCCCAGTTCCAGATGTGACGGGCAGTGAGCTGCGGGGCCATCTCTCCGTAGCGGTTGATGGGACCCTGGATCAGCTGCGGGAAAAAGCTGATGAAAAGCAGAAAACGGACGTAGTTTTTCTCTGCCGGGTGCCGACCACGGTAGCAGTCAATCAGATAACCGACGGCCTGAAACGTGTAAAAGCTGATGCCAAGCGGCATAACCAGCCCCAGTGAGGACGGCGCTGTGGCCAAAAATGCACCGGAGAGCAGCTCCGCAAAATAGGACCAGTATTTGAAGTAGCCAAGCACAAGAAAGTTGGCAGTCAGCACAGCAGCAACAAGACATTTTTTGCGGCGCACCGCCTGTGCTTTGATGGCCTTTTTTTCGTCCTTGGTTATGCCCGGAGCCTTTCGCCGCGCGGCGGAATCGGCATCCAGCTTTGCCAGCTGCAAGCCGCCGAGCCAGATCGTCAACGCAGTGAAAAGCAGAAAAACAAGGCCCTTCCAGCCGCTGGCGGCAAAAAACAGCAGGCTCAACCCCAGCAGGCAGATCCATTGGCAGCGGCTGAAAACAGTATAATACAAAATGAGTCCAACGCTGACCAGCAGGAAGAAACTCAGGGAATAGATTTCCACACTACACCATCCACAAAATCAAAAATCGACAGAACATTCATAATATCGCTCAAAATCGGCGGAAGAACCAACAATACGGGCATTCACGCGGAACTGGTAGGTGCCGTGCTCCGCCGCTGCGTACTCGGTCCAGGAGCGGGTAGAATACGCGGAAACCCGGCTGTATTCGCTCTCCCCCGGTGCTTTGACCCAGAACTCGTATTCAGCCTGTACGGACGGACCGTGGTAGGAACCGGCCAGCAGCAAAATCTTGTCCGGGTGAACCTCCGGCGTCAGGTAGACGTTGGTGATATAGTTTACGGCGGCCAGATATTCTGACGGCGTCTCGAACAACGATTCCACATCCTGCCCGGCGTCCAGCATGGCCAGAAACTTTGCCATGCTTAGGCTGAACGCATGCCCGCCGGCAGCATTCATGTGGGTAAAATCCTTGTGATAGTCAGGCTCTTTGTTCTCAAACAGCTCTGGCTTTGCAAGGTTAAAGTCATAATAGGAAGCCCCATACTCCGCTGCCAGCTGCTTGAAGTAGGCGTAGTCGTCAAAATACGTCTCGTAGCTCACGACATCCAGCGTGGTCTTGGGCGCGCTGATGAGCAAAAGGCGTGTGCCGTTCTCCTGACAGAGCTGCAGCATGGAGGTCAACTCCTCAATGTGCTGCGCGCTAAAGTCGTGGGCGTTCTGGTTCCAGGTGTTCTCCGTGCCGACAGTGTCAAAGTTGATGACCGCGGTATCCTCCGGCTGGGCATGGGCCGCACCGCGCCGGTGCGGCAGACGATCCAGTACGGCATTCCATTTCTGTTGGATTGTAGCGGGCCAGTCGGTGGGCCAGCTGCCGCTCTGCCAGGGAAAAAGCGCATTCAGGGAATCTGCACCTGTAAAGTTATCACGGCTGGTCATGTAGCGCAGTAGGTCAGCGGGCTTATCCTTCCAGGAATCCGTCTGCAGCTCTGCATATAAAAAAGCCTTTTGGGCTTTGGCGTAGGGTTTGCCTGTCATGTTGGTCAGATCCATGACAAGGATCACATACCGGGGAGAATGCTCCCGAAGCAGGGTCTCCAGCGCAATCTGCGACATATCCAAGCTTTGGGCGTTTGTTGCCATCAGTGCAACGGTCTCCCCTGTTGCGGCGGCGAGTTCTTCTTCGGGCAGGGCGCAGGAAGCCAGCGAAGAACCAATGACGGCAATGTCAATGGATTGCTTTTGGTGGTAGCTGCGCCACATGTCAAGGCTGGAACCGTTATCGGGCGGCATAAAGCCGCAGAGAATCAGATTTATAATCAGAAAAATCGCGGTGAACGCTGCGATTTTGGCTATGTGCTTCAAAAGATACGCTCCTAAAACAGACAAATAAAGGAAAATGTCCAAAAACAGTAAACACAACTATTATACATCAATTGGAACTTCCCTGCAATGGTGATTTGCTGACAAAGGTAAGATTTTACAATTGTGCAAAAAACCGCGTTTCTTCGTGAAACGCGGCTCTATACAATCAGCCTAAAAGCTGCTTGGCCAAATCAGCGCTGGCCTTGGCATCCTTGCAGTAGTAGTCGGCACCGATGTCCCGGGCGTAGTCGGGCGTCAGCACCGCGCCGCCGACCATGACCTTGCAGTCAAGGTGCGCGGCATGCAGGGCCTCGATCGTGGCCTGCATATTGGGGACGGTGGTCGTCATCAGGGCCGACAGGCCGACGAGCTTTGCACCGGTCTGGCGCACGGCCTCTACGACACGCTCGGGGTCAACGTCGCGCCCGAGGTCGAGCACGTCATAGCCGTAGTTTTCGAGGATGACACGGACAATGTTCTTGCCGATGTCATGCACGTCGCCCTTGACTGTGGCAATGACGATCTTGCCCTTGCTGCCCTGCGCCTGGCCGGAGGCGGCAATTTTGGCCTTGATGGCCTCGAACGCAGCCTGCGCGGCAGTGGCGGCCTGCAAAAGCTGCGGCAGGAATACCGTGCCTTTCTCAAAGCCGTCGCCCACGGCGTCCAGTGCGGGGATCAGCGAGACATTCACTACGTCCAGCGGTTCGCGCATTGTCAGCGCGGCGTCCGCGGCGGCGCGGGCCTCGGCCTTCAGGCCGCGGCGCACAGCCTCAAACAGGGCGTCCCCGCCCGGTGCGGCGGCGCCGACCTCGGCCACGGTGGCGGCGGACTTGCTCGTCTGCGTCGTCTGGATCTGCACATCGGCATAGGCGGCAACGTAGTCGGTGCTCTGTAAATCCTGCGAGGTCAGCACGCGGTAGGCGCGCACGGCAGCCATCATTTCCGGCGTGTTGGGATTCATGATGGCAAGGTCGAGCCCGGCAGACATGGCCATCGTCAAAAACGTTGTGTTCAGGTAGCCGCGGCACGGCAGGCCGAAGCTGATGTTCGACACGCCCAGCACAGTGCGCACGCCCAGCTCATGCTTGCAGCGGGACAGAGCCTCCAGCGTCTGGACGGCACCCTCCTGCTGGGCGCTGGCGGTCAGCGTCAGGCAGTCAATGTAGATGTCCTCATTCGGGATACCGGCGGCGTTGGCAGCGGCGACAATGCGTTGGGCAATCGCAAAGCGGCCCTCGGCTGTCGGCGGGATACCGCCCTTGTCCAGCGCCAGGCCGACGACGGCGGCGCCGTACTTTTTGCAGAGCGGCAGAATCTTTTCCAACGTCTCCGGCTCACCGTTGACCGAGTTGACGATGGGCTTACCGTTGTAGATGCGCAACGCACGGGACAGGGCCTCTGGATTCGAGGAGTCGAGCTGCAGCGGCAGGTCGGTGACGGCCTGCAAATCCTTGACAAGCTGCTCCAGCGTGGTGGCCTCGTCGATGCCGGGCAGGCCTGCGTTGACGTCGAGCACCTGCGCACCGGCCTCGGCCTGGGCCACAGCCTGAGTGCAGGGGTAGGCGCTGTCGCCGTCCCGCAGGGCCTGCTGCAGCCGTTTTTTGCCGGTGGGATTGATGCGCTCCCCCACCACAGTGATGCCGTCGACCTCCACAAAGCGGACCGGCGTGCACAGGCAGCTGCGGCGGATGGGAATCTTGTCAGCCGGGGTCAGCGGGCTGAAGGTCTCATGCAGCCTGGCGATAAACGCGGGCGTCGTGCCGCAGCAGCCGCCGACCATCGAAACGCCGATGGCGGCGTACTCCTTCATCTCGGCGGCAAATTCATCCGGGTCGAGATTGTAGCTGCCGTCGGGGTTCGGCAGACCGGCGTTCGGCTTGACAAAGACCGGAACACCCGCGGGCACGCTGCGGCAGAGGCGCTGCGCGAAGGGCAGAATCTCCTTGGGGCCGAGCGAGCAGTTGATGCCCACGGCGTCCGCGCCGAGACCCGCTGCCGTGACGGCGTAGCTTTCGACGGTGCAGCCTGTGAAGGTGCGCCCGCGGCTCTCAAAGCTCATTGAGGTGAAAACAGGCAGATCGCAGTTTTCCCTGGCGGCGAGGATGGCGGCCTTCAGCTCATACAGGTCGGTCATCGTCTCCAAAAAGACGAGGTCAGCCCCTGCCGCCGCACCGGCGCGGATGACCTGTGCAAACTCATTGTAGGCATCCTCAAACGCCAGCGTGCCCGCGGGGACGAGCAGCTCACCCAGAGGGCCGATGTCCAGCGCCACACACGCGCCGGTGGTCTCGGCGGCCTTGCGCGCACAGGCGATGGAAGCGGAAACGACCTCCTCCACCGTGTGGCCGCAGCCGGTCAGCTTCTTGGCGTTGGCACCAAAGGTATTTGCCAGCAGAATATCCGCGCCCGCGTTGGCGTAGTCAGTGTGGATGGCCGTTAAAACCTCCGGCATTTCCAGCGCGGCGAGCTCGGGCTTCTGCCCGGGCCGCAGACCGCGTGACTGCAGCTGGGTGCCCATGCCTCCGTCCAGAAAAACAAACCGCTTGCGGTCAAAAACTTCACGAATCTGCATACGCTTCTCCCCTATCAGTCTTGTGTGAAACAGGTCGTGCCGCGCTTGCGGAACGAGCAGGTCTCCTTTAAATGGCAGGTCGCACAGCCTGCGCGGGTGCCGGTCACGGGATGGTCGGCAATGCCTAAAATGGCGGTGGTGCTCTTGCGGGGGGTCAAAAGGTGCTGGGGCGTCACGGCCAGGCCGCAGCCGCGCACCGTGTCCGCCGCAAGGCAGAGCGCATCGTTCAGCTCCAGCGGGCAGTCACCGTAGCCCGGCGCGTAGCGCCCGGTCATAAAGACGCCCTGCGCCTCGATCTGAGCGCGTATTTCGTTCTCCAGCTCGTCACAGATCTGTTCCAAAAGCACCGAGGCCAGCGCGTCTGCCGCGGCGGCCAGGGCAATGTCAGTCAGTTCCATGCGGCGCAAAAGCTTGTCCACCTCGGCCCCGAGGGTCGCTGCCAGCAGAAGGACCTCGTCGCAGCCCTGCAGATGGCGCGTCAGGTCGCTGCCGCAGTTTTCCAGCGGCAGGGCGGTACGCGGCAGACGGCGGTACACCGCACGCGGCGCAGCAGCGGTCAGCACGGTCTGCTCGGCCTTATCCAGCAGGGCCGCGGTGGCGGCATCGGGCGTCCAGCCGGACGCACCCATGTAGCGCAGCGCCGTGGCGCGGTCAATGGCGGCGGGCTTGCGGCGCTCCATTACAGCAGATCCCTGATGCCGTCGTAGACTTTCGCGGCCACGGCGGCGTCATTCATTGCGTACAGGTGGATGCCGTCTGCGCCGCCCTCAATGAGGTCGCGCAGCTGCCTGACGGCGTAGTCGATACCGGCATCGTACAGGCTGACCGGGTCGTCCTGATAGCGGGAAATCATACGGGTGAACTCAGACGGCAGGCTGGCCGAAGAAAGCGAAACGGTGCGTTCGATCTGGCTGCGCTTGACGATGGGCATGACACCGGCAGAGACCGGCAGCGTGATGCCTGCGCGGCGTGCCAGATTCAGAAAGCGGTAAAAGTGCATGTTGTCAAAGAAAAGCTGGGTCAGCAGGTGCTCGGCACCGGCGGCCTGCTTGATGCGCAGGTTCTCAACGTCATGCAGCAGGCTGTCGGCCTCAGGGTGGCCCTCCGGGTAGCAGGCACCGTGAACGGAAAAATCCGGCTTCTTCCATTTGATAAAGGACGTCAGGTCGCTGGCGTGTTTGAAGTCGGGGCTCTCCGGGCGGGACGGGCTGCGGTCCCCGCGCAGGGCCAGCACATCCCGGACGCCGACAGATTCCAGCTGATCCAAAATCTCCGCTGCACGGGTCTCGTCGTTGCCCATGCAGATCAGGTGCGCCAGCGTGGGGACATGCAGCTCGTTCTGAATGTAGTCGGCCACCTCCGCGGTGGAGACGCCGCCCGCAGAGCCGCCCGCACCGAAGGTAACGCTGATGAAGCCGGGGTCCATGGCCTGCATCTGGCGCAGGGTGTCCTTGAGCTTATCCATCTGGGTTGTCTGTTTCGGCGGGAAGCATTCGATAGAGAAAACGCAGCGTTTGGCTTTGAACTGTTCCGTAATCGTCATTTTCTACTCCTTATTTTTACGCCGCAAAATCGGCGGAGTCCGCGGAAGTTTCCACGTTGAGGGTGTTGTTCTGCCAGATGAAGGTGAGGCTGCCCTCCAGGTCAGTGCGCCATACCTCGGCACCGACCTCTGCGTAATTTTGCAGGGCAGCGCGGTGCGGATGGCCGTAATCGTTGTGCAGCCCGCAGCTGACGGCCACGGCCTCGGGCCGGACTGCCTGCATAAAGGTCAGGCTGTTGGAGGTGTAGGACCCGTGATGCCCCGCCTTGAAAAGAGTGGCATGCAGGGTCGGGCCGTAGGTATCGACCAGGCGCTGCTCGGCGTCTGCCTCTGCGTCGCCGGTATCGAGAAAGCGGAAATCGCCCGCCGTGAACAGCGTGCAGAGCGAGGCATCGTTGACGCTGTCGGCATCCTCGCTGCCGCCTTGTAAAATTCGCAGTGTGCCGCTGCCAAGCGGGTATTCCTCCCCGGATTCTGCTGTGAGAATTTCTGCTCCGCTGTCGGCGGCCAGCTCTGCGAGATGGCGCGGCCAGTCGGCGGTCTCATCCGCCGTGGGCTGCCACAGCGGCAGCAGCAGGGTCTTGACCGGGAGGGCGCGCAGCACCGCGCGGGCGTTGCCGGTGTGGTCTGCGTGGGGATGGGTCAGCACAAGATAGTCAAGCGACGGCACACCCAGCACGTCCAGGTCATAGAGCAGCGCGTCCTCAGCCTCGGCGGGACCGGTGTCAATCAGGCAGTACGCGCCGTCCTGACAAAGCAGCACGGCATCGCCCTGCCCGACATCCAGCACATACACGACGGTGTTGCCGTCCGCGGTCTGCGGAGCGCTTTCCTCAGTTTGGAGTGGTACGCCGAGCGCGGCGCGCAGCTGCTGCCAGCCGGGAACGCTGCCCTTGCCGCCCAAAAGCTGGACGACAAATGCGGCAAGCACCAACAAGCAGACGGCCACCGCCGCGGCCAGGCGGGCAAAGCGCTTACCCGTCATACTGGCCGTTCAGCTTGCGCTCCTCCCACTCGGCCTTGGTCACAAGCACGGCGCGGGGCTTGGCACCCTCATAGGGGCCGATGATCTTTTCCTGCTCCATCTGGTCCATGATGCGGGCGGCGCGGGCGTAGCCCAACTTGCAGCGGCGCTGCAAAAGGCTGGTGCTGGCCTGTCCGGCCTCAATAACGCACTCAACGGCCTGCTCAAACATAGCATCCAGTGCACCGCCGCCGTCTCCGTCATCGTCGCCGCCCTTCTTGCTGCCCTTTTCGGCAACGGCGCGGCGCTCCATTTCGGCAATCATTTCTTCATCGTACTGGGCGGTGGAGGTGGACTTGATAAAGCTCAGCACCGCGCCGATCTCCTCATCGGTCACAAAGGTACCCTGCACACGCACGGGCTTGGACGCACCGACGGGCAGGAAGAGCATATCACCGTTGCCCAGCAGCTTTTCGGCACCGCCGCTGTCCAGAATGGTGCGGCTGTCGATCTGGCTGGAAACGGCAAAGGCGATACGGCTGGGGATGTTAGCCTTGATAAGGCCGGTGATGACGTCCACGCTGGGGCGCTGGGTCGCAACGATCAGGTGGATGCCGGCGGCGCGGGCCTTCTGCGCGATACGGCAGATATAGTCCTCGACCTCCTTGCCCGCGACCATCATCAGGTCGGCCAGCTCGTCAATGACGATGGCGATATAGGGCAGGTGCTCCATGCCGGTCTGGGCGGCCAGCTTGTTGTAGGCCTTGATCTCGCGGACGTTGTTCTCGGCAAAGAGCTTGTAGCGGCGCTCCATCTCGGCCACGCTGGCCCCCAGCGCACCGGCAGCCTTGCGCGGCTCGGTGACGACGGGCATCAGCAGGTGCGGAATGCCGTTGTACTCGGCCAGCTCGACGACCTTCGGGTCGATCAGAATGAGTTTGACATCCTCGGGGCCGGAGCGGAACAGGAAGCTGATGATAATGGAGTTGACGCAGACGGATTTACCGCTGCCGGTGGAACCGGCAATCAGCAGGTGAGGCATCTTGCAGAGATCCGCGACCTGCGCCGTACCGGCAATGTCCTTGCCGAGGGCCATCGTCAGCGGACTGCGCATATTGATATAATTCTGGGATTCAAAGACTGCGCGGATGTTGACGGTGGAGCGGATCTTGTTCGGGACCTCGATGCCAACGGCGGGCTTGCCGGGGATGGGCGCTTCAATGCGCACACCCGCGGTGGCCAGGTTCAGGGCGATGTCGTCGGCCAGGCTTGTGATGCGGCTGACCTTGATACCGGCCTGGGGCTGCAGCTCATACCGGGTGACGGACGGGCCGCGGCAGATGTCGAGCATCGTCGTCTTGACGCCGAAGCTGTCCAGCGTGTTGACCAGAATGTCCGCGTTTTTCTTCATTTCGCGGGCGGCCCCGGCCTCGTCGTCGGGGCGCGTGGCGTTAAAGAGATTCAGCGACGGATAGCAGTAGGGCTCCGGCGGCTGCTCTTCCGAGGTGGGCAGACGCATGGCGTTGGGGTCGGCCTTGGCCGCACAGGGCGGCGTATGGATGGGCGCACCGGCAGAGTTGCCGACAGCGGTGCTGACCTGCACGCGGGCAGCCTCCCCCTGCCGGGGCACAGTGAAGCTGCTCTGGGTCGTTTCCGCCGCAGGGCGGGTCATGGCAGGGGCAGACTGGTACGGCTGCGGGGCGGCAGCCGGTGCGGCGGTGTAGGAATCGGCTGCCGGGGCCGGAGCCTCAACAACAGGCTGGGCAGGGGCGGCGGGTGTCTCGGCCAGCATATCATCCAGCATTTCGGAGACAGAGCGCCCGGACTGCCAGGCAGCACTGACCGCACTGCCGGTATCGCTGAAGCTGCCGCCCAGTGTCGGGATCGGGGCGGAAACAGCGGGGGCCTCCGGTGCGGCGGGCACAGCTGCGGGGGCGGGCGTACCCAGCGGCGCAGCGTCTGCGGCCATCTGTGCAGCAAGATCAGCCGGAGAAAGGACCATCGTATCGCCCTGCACACGGCCTGTCATATCCAGCTGCGGCAGTTCGACAGGGATCGGCTCGGGCTCGTCCTCCACGGGAATGAGAGGCGTGTCAAATTTGGGCTCCTGCGGGACAGGCGTCAGCGGGGTCTCAAACTCGGTAGGCTGCGGCAGATCCAGCGTTGTCTCGGCACTGACCTCCTGCGGCGTATAGTAAGGCGCGTGGCCGCTGACAGCGCGGTTGATGAGCGCATCCAGCTCGTCCTGCGGCGCGGGGGACGCCTGTGCGGCGGGCGCGGGCGTGACCGGGGTCAGCGGGGTGCTGTACACCGGCGCGGCAGGCTCTGAGGCAGGCTGCAATTGCAGCTCAAAATCCTCCTTCGGTGCGGGAGCAGGCTGGGGCTGGGTGTGGCGCAGTGTGCTGTTGGCCCGGTTGGACAGCGGATCCATGCCGAACGTGCCGCCCGGGCCGATGCTGACCGGCTTCAGCGGGTCATCGCTGACGGCCTTTTGGCGGGCGTTTTCCCCTGCACTGGGGCCAAGATCCACGTCAAACGACGCATGGGGCTGGGCGGCGGGCTTGGCGGCAAACGGTGCCTCGGGCACAGCAGGTGTCACGGGGGGCGTGTAGGCGGCCTGCCGCTGCGGGGCGGGCGGAGTCTGCTTCGGGAAACGGCTCGTGTCCGCGATGACGTCGTAAACCGGATGGTGCGGGCGGCTGCTGCCCGGCAGCGCACCGGTCAGATTCTCGACGCTCTCCTCCTCGGGCTCCTGCTCAAACAGGCGGGTGTCGTAGGCGGTCTCGGCTGCGGCGCGCTCCTCGCGCTTGGCCTGCAGGGTCTTGTACTGGCCGTCTACAAACAGAACGACGTCCGCGGGGGTGATGGCAAAGAAGAACATCAGCCCCAGCAGGAAGATGAGCAGCATGATAATGTTGGAGGCGGGACGCCCGAACAGCGCCAGCAGCGTGGCACCGATGGGCGCACCGAGGACGCCGCCCTCCCAGAAGTAGGTGCCGCCGCGGGTAAAGAGCATCTTGACGATCTCCCCGACCTTGAGGTTCTCAATATTGAGCTTGGAGAAGATGACCGGCACGCTGGCGCAGAGCACGCCCATCAGCGATACCTTGCCCGCAAACAGTGCGACGCGGTAGCCGGTGGCCAGCAGGTAGGCAAGGTACAGCAGGAACGGTCCGACCAGATAAGTCGTGATACCGAAAACGCCAAAGTACCAGCTGCGCAGCGTGCGCCAAAGATTCTGCCCGGGCACAAGCACGAGCGCAACGCAAAGCAGACCCAGCCCCACCAGCAGGATGCTGCGGGCCAGGTTCGGGGTCTCGGCGCGGCGCTGGGCACGGCGGGACGGCTGACGGCTGCGGGAGGCCGCACTGCTGCGCGCGGATGCGGAGCGCCCGGTGCTGCTGCGGCCCGTGCCGCGGGAGGAGGCTGTGCTCTTTTTGCCGGAGGAGTTCTTTGTTGATTTTTTACCGGAACGAGATTGTGCCATGTTACAGTGTTTCCCTCTCTTATTTCTCTGAACGCTTCTTTAGGCAATACCGCATAATTCCCGCCTTACGGCTTAAGCACCGCTCCGGCGGCTGCGG
>ENA-UOJK01001132-UOJK01001132.1-human-gut-metagenome-genome-assembly--contig:-C116-NODE-1132-length-19393-cov-10.457855_pt1 | contig 19393 bp, 15 predicted proteins | sample MGYA00242348_ERZ723895 | MGnify/ENA metagenome assembly ERZ723895
AAATAGGGGTGAGATTTTGAACACTATGACGAAAGAACTCGGCCAACGCATCCGAGCCGAGCGTACAGCCAGAAAAATGACGCAGGAGGAACTGGCGGAACGCGCGGACCTGCACCCGACCTACATCGGCCAGGTCGAGCGTGGCGAGAAGAGCCTGACAATAGCCAGCCTGGAAAAAATCGTGGAAGGGCTGGGAATCTCCTTCTCTGACTTATTCGAGAACCTACAGCCACCCACGAAGCCTGCCAGCTACGCGATGAAATGCTATAATATTGTCAGCAGCTACCCGGAGAAGACGCAGAAGCAGCTTTATGACGTGCTCTGTGCTGCGGAAAAGCTGGCGAAGTAAAGCTATATTTGTGAGGTATATACGATGCAATACACCAAAACCCTTACGACCAAAACCGGTAGCGAGCTTTATCTGCGCAATGGTGACGCACCAGACGGGGATGCTGCGCTGGCAGTGTTCAACAAAACGCACGCGGAGACGGAATACCTGCTGACCTACCCCGACGAGAGCAGCATGACTGCCGAGCAGGAAGCGGAGTTTCTGGCCCAGGCAACGAAGAGTGCGCGGGAGATCGAGATTCTGGTGTTTGTGGACGGCCAGCTGGCCGGGACGGCGGGCATCAGCGCGGTGGGCAAGCCGTGCAAGCTGGCGCACCGTGCGGAATTTGGCATCGGCATTTTGCAGGCATACTGGGGGCAGGGAATCGGCTATGCCCTGACAGCGGCGTGCATCGACTGCGCCCGGCAGGCCGGGTATCTGCAGCTGGAACTGGACGTGGTGGCGGACAACGCACGGGCGATTGCGCTGTATAAAAAGCTGGGGTTTGTGGAGTATGGGCGCAACCCACGCGGGTTCCGCAAGCGGAACGGGGATTATCAGGAGTTGGTGTACATGAGGGTGGAGCTGTAAGCCGGGGGAGAACGGGCAAAGCCCCTCCGGCCCTCGCTTCGCTCGGCCACCTCCCCACGCTGTGGGGAGGCTCAGACTGTAGAAAAAGGCGCGTCCTCCCCTTGGCCCCCTCTGGGAGGGGGCTCCGCCCGCAGGCGGTGGGGGAGAGAACTGTACGGCTGCCCGAAATATTTCGGGCTATGATAAGGTCTTTTTTGTTCCTTCTTTGCAAAGAAGGAACCGAAGAAATTCCAAAATTAGATAAAAACACGTTTTTACACAAATTTGACGGCGTACCCTTTGCGTTGCGTGCATATCTATGCTATAATAAGTAAAATGTGTAGTTGTACACATAAATAACATACAGAAAGAGTTGATAGTTCCCCAATGGACGATGGCAGTATATTTATGATCGTCGCACTGATAATCCTGATCGGTTTGTCTGCATTTTTCTCGGCGGCAGAAACAGCGTATAACTCGCTGAATGAGATCCGCCTGCGGAGCAAGGCGGAGGACGGCGACGCCAAAGCAGCGCACACGCTGGCGCTGGTTGAGCGCTACGACAGCCTGCTCAGCACCATTCTGATCGGCAATAACATTGTCAATATCGGTGCGTCCTCTCTTGCCACCGTGCTGTTTACCCGCCTTGTCGGCGGCGTTTACGGCCCTACCGTCTCGACGATTGTCATGACCCTGCTGGTCTTGGCCTTTGGCGAAATCACCCCCAAGAGCATGGCCAAGGAAATGCCCGAAACAATGGCCATGGCCTTTGCCCCCGTGCTCAGTGCGCTGGTCACGATTTTTACGCCGCTGAACGCCTTGTTCGGTGCGTGGAAAAAGTTCCTTGCCAAACGGTTTGATACCGGAGAAAAGGACACCATCACCGAGGGTGAGCTGGTGACCATGGTCAGCGAGGCCGAGAAGGACGGCGAGCTGACGAACCGCGAGAGTGAGCTGATCCGCAGCGCCATCGAGTTTGACGACGTCGAGGCCCAGGATGTGCTGACCCCCCGCGTGGATGTTGTGGCCGTGGCCGACGACACCCCGATGGACGAGGTCACCGAGCGCTTTGCCGAGAGCGGCTATTCCCGTCTGCCGGTTTACCACGATACGATTGACAATATCATCGGTGTCGTACATGAGAAGGACTGTTTTGCGGCCCTGCAGAAGCATGACAAAAATGTCAAGCTGGAGGACCTGATCGGCCCGACACTCTACACGACGAGCGTGACCCAGATTTCTGCGCTGCTGCGCACCCTGCGCGAGAGCAAGCACCACATGGCCGTCGTCGTCGACGAGTACGGCGGCACGGCGGGCATCATCACGTTGGAGGATATTCTCGAGGAGCTGGTCGGTGAGATTTGGGACGAACACGACGACGTGGTCGAGGACGTCCGCCAGCAGTCCGACGGCAGTTGGCTGATTTCCGGCAGCGCCAGTGTTGACGACACCGCCGACGAGTTGGGCATCAAGGAGGACGACGACATTGACGCCGTCGCCATCGGCGGCCTGGTCCAGGAGAAGCTGAGCCGTCTGCCCAAGGTGGGTGATAAGTTCATCTGGGGCGACTTTGACGGCACCGTCACCCGCGCCACGAACCGCCGCGTCCAGGAGGTCCGCCTGACCCCCCGCAAGGTTCAGGACGAGAACGAGAAGTAAAAAAATATATAAAACAATTCAAACTGTCAAGAAACGCAGTAGGGTAGGAGCAGAGCCCCGCCCCTATGTATTTAATTAAGAAATGTATTCTTGTCCTCGAAAGTGTGTATATTCGACACACGGGTAACACTAGCTCATGCTGGAAACAGTATGAGCTTTTATAGTATAAAACTGTTTGTTGACGAAGAAAGGAGCCGACCAGTGGGACGAGTCTATATGCACTTGACGTACGACCAGAGGTTAGCCATAAAACAAATGCTTGAGAGAGGAAATTCCAAAAAGGAGATTGCAGAGAGCATTGGTGTGCATACGTCCACCATATATAGGGAAATTGATAGGGGAACGGTGAATGGACACTACGACCCAACTGCTGCGGAAGAAGCCTATCAGGAAAAATTGGCGGAAAAAGGGCCGACAGCAGTTCTGGAAGAAAATCCGGAACTGGCGAATTATATCGCAAAATTGATTTTAAATCAAAAGTTAAGTCCTGAAAAAATTGTAAATGTAGTAAAGGAAAATCCACGCTTTTCAAAAATTTCACTTACGAAGCAGACAATATACCATAGTATTATAACAGGGAAAATCCCCGGTGTGACAAAAGATTCTTTGCGAACAGAAGCATCGACTATATTCAGTAATGGGCAAATATGTATCCCTAAATGGGTTCTTGAAGCTTTGAAATTAAAAGATGGGGATGTCTTAGACCTTAATTTGAAAGAGAACGGAGAAATTGTATACAAGAAGCGTGGCACATAATAAAATAGGAAAGATGTGAGCGCCCGATAAAATTCCACGCAAACCAGGGGAAAACTTCCATTTTGCAAATTTTTTGTAAAATCCGCCAGAATTTTTTGCTACTTGCATGGCTTACAATGTTTAAACCGCGGAAAATGTCGAAAATACTGAAATTCTTGCCTTGCAGGGCTGATTTTATGCCGCCGCTGTGCTACAATACTAGTAAATGGGGCATTGCGGCACGCCGCGCCCCTGTGGTATTGACAACACAAGATGGAAGTAAGGAGTACCTGTAATGGCTGAACAGAATCTTGGCCCGCGTGATTTCTTTGCCAAAGAGGACGCAATCGCCGATCTCGGTCTGATTGCCTGTCCCGGCGCAGAGGAGCTTTGCAAACTCGTTGACAGTCACCTCGTCCGCTGGGCGCGCGAGGTCGGCAACATGGATGTCGACACCTTCATCATCCCGTCCGACTGCCCGCGTTTCCAGTCCGGCGACGCAAAGGGTCTCGTCAAGGCGTCCACCCGCGGCGACGACCTGTATATCTTCGTCGATCCGGGCAACTACAGCGTTACCTATCAGTTGTTCGGATATGAGAACCATCTCTCCCCGGACGACCACTTCCAGAACCTGATGCGTCTGATCCAGGCCGTTGCCGGCCGCGCCCACCGCATCAGCGTCATCATGCCCAGCCTGTACGGCGGCCGCCAGCATCGCCGCGTCAGCCGTGAGAGCCTGGACTGCGCCTTTGCGCTGCAGCAGCTGCGCGACGTCGGTGTCAAGAACATCATCACGTTTGACGCCCATGACCCCCGCGTTATGAACGCCGTGCCCACCATGAGCTTTGACAACGTCATGCCCACCTATCAGGTGCTCAAGTGCCTGCTGCATCATGTGCCGGACGTTTCCTTCCACAAGGATAACTTCATGATCGTCTCTCCCGACGAGGGCGCCATGAACCGCAACATGTACTATTCCAGCGTGCTGGGCTGCAACCTGGGCATGTTCTACAAGCGCCGCGACTACAGCCGCATCGTCAACGGCCGCAACCCCATCGTCGCCCATGAGTATCTGGGCGAGAGCGTTGAGGGCAAGGACGTCTTTATCGCCGACGACATCATCGCCTCCGGCGAGTCCATGCTGGACATCGCCTACGAGCTGAAGATGCGCGGTGCCCGCAACATCTTCACCTGCTGCACCTTCCCGCTGTTCACCGCCGGTCTGGAGAAGTTCGACAAGGCCTACAACGACGGCATCATCAAGGCCGTTCTGGGCACGAACCTGACCTACCGCAAGCCGGAACTGCTGGAGCGCGAGTGGTACTACGACGTCGACGTCTCGAAGTACACCGCCTACTTCATCGCGGCCATCAACCACGACAAGAGCGTTTCTTCCATCATTGACCCGATGACCAAGATCCGCACCCTGCTGGATAAGCACGGCATCCCCATGGGCGGCGAGCAGTAATCATGATTTTCCTTCGGTCCGCCTTGGCGGGCCGAATTTTGTTGCAGAAATACGGCATTTTGTATATAATAGAAGTAGAAACTACGCCAGAGGAGAGATATTTATGCTGCCGATCCAACAGCTGCAAGAGCTTATTCAGGGCAAAAAGGTTGCCTTTATCGGTGCGGGCGTCAGCCACAAGCGCTGCATTGAGCAGTTTGTCGAGCTGGGCGCGCAGGTCACGCTCTGCGACCAGAAAAAGAGCCTGGACGACTTCGGTGACTACGCCGACACGCTGCGCCGCCTGAAGGTGAATTTGAGTCTGGGCGAGCATTATACCGACGGCTTCGCCGGGCAGGACATCATCATGCGCACGCCGGGCTATGAGTACTACAAGCCCGAATTGCAGGCTGCGCTGAAAGCCGGTGCAATGGTCACGAGCGAGGTGGAGCTTTTCTTTGAGTTTTGCCCCTGCGAGATCGTGGCCGTGACCGGCTCCGATGGCAAGACGACGACGACGACGCTGATCTCCAAGATGTTCGAGGCTGCGGGCCGCAAGGTCTTTTTGGGCGGCAACATCGGTGCGGCGCTGCTGCCCCAGCTGGCCGACGTGACCTCCGACGCCGTGGCCGTCGTCGAGCTGTCCAGCTTCCAGCTCATCAGCATGCGCCGCAGCCCGAAGGTGGCTGTCGTCACGAACGTGACCCCCAACCACCTCGACCACCACAAGGATATGCAGGAGTACATCGACGCCAAGCGCAACATTCTGCTGTGGCAGACCCCGCCCTGCCGTGCCGTGCTGGGCTTTGAGAACGACATCACCCGCGGCATGGAGAAGGACTGCAAGGGCGAGCAGGTCTGGTTCACCCGCCTGCACGAGACCGACAGGGGCGCGTTCCTGCGCGAGAGCGACGACACGCTCTGCTATGCCGAGAACGGCGTTGTGACGCCGATCCTGCCCCGCAAGGAGATTCAACTGCGCGGCCTCCACAATGTGGAAAACCTGCTGGCCGCCTGCGCCGCCGTCTGGGGCCGCGTGCCCATCGAGGCCATGCGTCAGGTCGGCTCGACCTTCACCGGCGTCGAGCACCGCATTGAGCCGGTCCGCACGCTGGACGGCGTGACCTACTACAATGACTCCATCGCATCCAGCCCCACGCGCACGATTGCGGGTCTGCGCAGCTTTGACCAGAAGATCATTCTGATCGCGGGCGGCTACGACAAAAAGATCCCCTATGAGCCGCTGGCCCCGGAGGTTCTCGCCCACGTCAAGACGCTGGTGCTGATGGGCGCTACCGGCCCCCGCATCGAGAAGGCCGTCCGCGAGTGCGATGGCTTTGCCGAGAGCGGCCTGACCATCCTGCACGCCGACAGCATGCAGCACGCCGTCGAGCTGGCGCGCGGTGCCGCCAAACCGGGCGATGTCGTCAGTCTCTCGCCCGCCTCCGCGTCGTTTGACTTGTACCCGAATTTTGAGGTCAGAGGACGGGATTATAAGAATATCGTGAAGAATTTGAAGTAAGCGGCTGAAGGGCTCTGCCGCCTGCCCGCCACCCGTAACTTGACCCGAAAAAGGACCCCTATGATTCAATCCGCTTCCACCCCCGAGCTTCAAACCGAATTTCTCCGCCGCATCGCCCACAAGCCCTACTTTGAATCCACCCTCGGCACGCACCTGCACCTGTTCGGCAACCACCCTGCCAGCGGGTGGGCGTTCTACCTGCTGCCCGGCTCCGCGGTGCTGGAGCTGCGCGGCGGGTCGGCGGCGCTCTGCGGTGCGCTGCCCGGCGGGGAAGCGGGGGAGGACGCCCGGGAGGAATTGACGGGCTTTCTCCGCTTTCTGCACGCCGACACCCTGCGAACCGAGCACCCGCTGACCCTGCCCGGCTGGCAGCCTGCCGCGCCGCTGACGCTGTGGGAACTGCCAAAGGGCCGTGCCCTGCCGCTGCCGCCCGCGCCCCCGGCGGAGCTTGTCCCGGACAAAGCGCCGTCGATGCTGCCGGTCAGCCGCCTTGTCTTTGCCGAGAGCGACGCCGAGGCCGACGAGTTCTACTCCGCGGCCTGCACGGCGCTGGCCCACGGGGTAGGCACCTGCCGCGCGCTGCTGCACAACGGCAGACCCGTCTGCACGGTGGGCTGCTACGAGCAGAGCGATACCGAGAGCTACATGGCCGCGGGTGTGACCGACCCCGCGTGGCAGGGCAGGGGGCTGGCGCGGTATTTGATTGTCGGGCTGGCGAATGAGCTGACCGCCGAACGCGCGGTGCGGTTCGCCTGCTTCCCGGCGCTGTGCGGCTTTTATGCACAGCTTGGTTTTTTACAAATCGGCAAAATTCAACATTATACTACAGATTGGAATACTACATGATCGAACAATTTTACGACCTGCGCCCCGAAGTGCTGGCGCTGGACCGCAAGGCCCTCGACCTCTGCCGTGCGCAGTTTGCCCATGTGGAGGAGATCCGCGACTACAACCAGCTCAAAATGCTGCGTGCCTTCACCGACTGCGGCGTCGAGGCACGGCATTTCTGGGGGTCCAGCGGCTACGGCGTCTGGGACGACAGCCGCAACAAGCTGGAGGAGGTCTTTGCCCGCTGCATGGGGGCCGAGGCCGCACTGGTACGCCCGCAATTCATGAGCGGCACCCACACACTGACCGTCGCGCTGTTCGGTCTGCTGCGCACCGGCGACACCCTGCTGGCCGCCACGGGCCGTCCTTATGACACGCTGGAAGGCGTCATCGGCATCGGAGATGCGGGCAAGGGTTGCGGCACGCTGCGGGAGTTTGGCGTGAACTACGACGAGTGCCCGCTGCTGCCGGACTTCACCCCCGATTATGACCTGATCGCCGAGAAGGCCAGGACCGCCACGGTGGTACACATCCAGCGCAGCCGCGGCTACACCCAGCGCAATGCGTTTGACCTCGCCACGATTCAAAAGGTCGCGGACATCGCCCGCAAAGCCAACCCGAACGCGGTGATTTTCGTGGACAACTGCTACGGCGAGTTCACCCAGACCGCCGAGCCCGTCGCCTTCGGCGCGGACATCATGGCGGGCAGCTTCATCAAGAATCCCGGCGGCGGCATCACCCCTACGGGCGGCTACATTGCGGGCCGTAAGGACCTTGTCGAAAAGTGCAGCCACCGCTTCACTGCGCCCGGCATCGGCGGGGACCTGGGCTGCACGCAGGACAGCCTGCGGGATACCTTCCTCGGCTTCTACTACGCGCCGGGCGTCGTCTGCGAGGCGCTGAAAACCGCCATCTATGCCCAGTGTCTGCTGGAGCTGGCGGGCGTCAATCCCGTGCCGCGCTACACCGCCGACCACAACGACATTGTGACCTGCTTTGACTCAGGCAGTGCCGCCGCGCTGACGGGCTTCTGCGCGGGCATCCAGCACAACAGCCCCGTGGACAGCTTTGCCAGCCCCGAGCCTGCCGATGAGCCGGGTTACACCGACAAGGTCGTCATGGCCTCCGGCAGCTTTACCGAGGGCAGCACGATTGAAATTTCCTGCGACGGCCCGCTGCGCGCGCCCTACACCTGCTATCTGCAGGGCGGCGTGAACTTTACCGCAGGCCGTGCCGCCGTGCTGAACGCCGTGCAGAACGCGTTTTTTGCGGGGTAAGGTGAGGCGGCAGAGCCCCTCCGGTCATCGCTGGCGCTCGACCACCTCCCCTGTAAGGGGAGGCTTTTGCGCGGGCTTTGCCCGCGAGAAAGGCGCCCCACGATGTGGGGAGCTGGCCGAGTTTACGAGGCCTGAGGGGCTCTGCCGTGCTGCCTGAACCTGCAAGCCTAAATAAACAATCTCCCGCGTATCCTAACCGATACGCGGGAGATTTTTTACATTCTACTGTTTTAGTGCTTCACAAAATCACGGACCAGCGCTTGCAGCAGGTCGTCGCGGTCAATGCGGCGGATGATGGCGCGGGCGTTCTTGTAGGTCGTGATGTAGGTCGGGTCCTCCGACAGGATGTAGCCGACGAGCTGATTGATGGGGTTGTAGCCCTTCTCCTCCAGCGCACGGTACACCTGCAGCACCGCCTGCTTGATCTCCATATCACGGTCATCACGGATGGAAAAAACGGCGGTAGGTTCAGAGATCGGCATTTCAATTCTCCCCTTCATTATGATATTACTAGCCCTATTATACTCAACATGCGCCAAATTTGCAAGATGGAAACGCAGGATTTTTATACAGAAATGCAAATTCCGCTTCTTTGCTTTTTGCCCGCCGCTGTGCTATAATACAGACAAAACTGTCCGTAAAGGAGCTACACTATGAAATTTTCGGAAATGCCCTATGCACGCCCCGACCTGGATGCCGTCAAGCAGCAGTTTGCTGACCTGCTGGCCCGCTTCAAGGCGGCTGCCACCTACGCCGAGGCCCACACCGTTTTTCTGGAGGAGGAAAAGCTCAACAAGCATGTGGACACGCTCGCCCAGCTGGCCAGCGTGCGCAATACGATTGACACCCGCGACAAATTCTACGATGAGGAGATGAACTTCTGGAACGAGGCCACTCCCCAGCTGCAGGAGTGCCAGAACGCCTGGAGCCGCGCGATGCTCGATTCGCCGTTCCGCGCTGACTTCACCGCCGAGTACGGCGACCTGATGTTCGTCAACGCCGAGATCGCGGACAAGGCGTTCTCGCCCGACATCCTCGACGAGATGGCACAGGAAAACAAGCTGACCACCGAGTACGGCAAGCTGATCGCGTCGGCGCAGATCCCGTTTGAGGGCGGCGTCTACACGCTGAGCCAGCTGTCCCCGTTCAAGAACGACCCCGACGATGCCCGCCGTCTGGCCGCCTGGAAGGCCGAGGGCGCATGGTACAAAGAACACGGGGCCGAGTTTGACGGCCTCTACGACCAGCTCGTCCACCTGCGTGACACCATGGGCAAAAAGCTCGGCTATGAGGGCTACACCACGCTGGGCTACTACCGCATGGGCCGCAACTGCTACACGAAGGCCGATGTGGAAAAGTTCCGCGCCGCCGTCGTCAAGTACATCGTGCCGCTGGCCGACAGCATCTACCGCGAGCAGGCCGGGCGGCTGGACAAGCAGTACCCGATGAACGCAGCCGACAACGCCCTGATGTTCCGCAGCGGCAACCCCCGCCCGGCGGGCGACGCCGACGCCATCCTCAAGCAGGGCAAAAAGTTCTATGAGGAGCTTTCCCCCGAGACCGGCGTGTTCTTCAACAAAATGCTGGACGACCAGCTCATGGACGTGCTGTCCACCCCCGGCAAGGCGGGCGGTGGCTACTGCACGGGCCTGGGTGATTACGAAATGCCGTTTATTTTTGCCAACTTCAACGGCACCCAGCACGACGTCGAGGTCGTGACCCACGAGGCCGGCCACGCCTTTGCCGCCTACATGAACCGTGACCGCATCCCGTACTCCTACGTCTGGCCCAGCATGGAGGCCTGCGAGGTCCACTCGATGTCGATGGAGTTCTTCGCCTGGCCATGGGCCGATGGCTTCTTCGGCGCGGATGCCCGCAAGTTCCGCTACAGCCATCTGGCGGGTGCGCTGACCTTCATCCCCTACGGCACAATGGTGGATCATTTCCAGCACATCGTCTACGAGCATCCCGAGCTGACCCCGGCTCAGCGCCACGAGGAATGGAAAAAGCTGGCTGCCATCTATCAGCCCTGGATGCACCTGGACGGCGAGATCCCGTTCTACGGCGCGGGTGAGTACTGGCAGCGCCAGATGCACATTTATCAGAGCCCGTTCTACTACATCGACTACTGTCTGGCCCAGACCGTCAGCCTGCAGTTCTGGGCGATGCTGCAAAAGGACCGCGCCGATGCGTGGAGCCACTACATGGCCTACACGAAGCAGGGCGGCAGCCGCACCTTCACCGAGCTGCTGGAAAACGCCGGCCTGACCACACCGTTTGAGGAAAGCTGTCTGCGCGGCGTCAGCGAGGCGGCCAAGGCGTGGCTGGACAGCTACGACCTGACGGGGATCGTCTGATGGCGGACCGCGAGCGCGAGAAGAAAAAGAAGCGCGCCTATCTCGACGACTTTGAGAAGGACCTGAACGGCAATTATCAGTATCGCGGCGCGCATTACCGCTATGCGGGCGGGCACCCTCACAGCGGGGTGCTGGCTTTGCTGTGGCTGTTTTGCGGCGGCGGGGCTGCGCTGACCGTCGGCGCGGGCGCACTGCCCGGGGCCACGGCCCACGCACCTGTGTACCTGCTGCTGCCCTACATGGCGGCACTGGTGCTGGCGCTGTATGCGGTGGTGCTGCTGGTGCGGCTGACCCGGGGCGGCGCGCGCGTGCGGGCTTATATCCACGAACAGACCGCACAAAAATTGCCCTCTTTGTGCAGGGCGACGGCGGTACTCTGCGCTGCTGCCTCTGCGGGGCAGGGGGTGGCCGCGTTTGCAGCGGACGCACAGCTGCTTTGGGGAATGCAAGGCGTTTTTATACTTTTTGAACTGCTCTCCTGCGCTGCTTTTGCCGCTGCTGCGTGGCTCCTCAAGCGGATGCCGTGGGAAAAAGAAGAATAATTATACATTATCACAATAGAGCGTGCTCCGCAGAAAAACGCAGGGCACGCTTTTTTAGATGAGCAGGAAAAGTCTTCCCACAGGGGGAAAAAGACTTTGGGGGTTACAAAATTTTCCTCTCAAATTCGGCAAAAGGTACAAAAAGCAACAAAAGTGTGATTTATGGTTGACTTTTTGTCAATTTTAAGGTATCTTATAAGATAAGTCATTACCGACAAGTGTACACTGTAAAGAGATACAGGGTGCGGAGAGGGGGTTTCCCCTTTCTCGTGTTGCGCTCTTGGGGAGCACAATATTGATTTGTGGGTGAGGGCAAATTTATAGGAGGTTTTACCACATGAAAAACACAAAGCAAGCCATTGCACTGGCATCTGCTGCCGCTCTCAGCGTCGGCATGCTGGCAGGCTGCGGCGGTGCTGCTTCTTCCGCTGCGACTGCGTCCAGTGAGAGCAACAGCACGGCCACTGCCGAGGCATCCACCACTGCCGCTTCCGACGGTACGCTCGTTCTGGCCGAGACCGGCTTTGAGAGCAAGTTCAGCCCCTTCTTTGCTGCTTCTGCCGCTGACCAGGATGTCATCGACCTGACCCAGATCGCCCTGCTGGGCGCTGACCGTAAGGGTGAGATGGTCCTGAACGGCATCGAGGGCGAGACCCGCGAGTACAACGGCACTGACTACACCTACCACGGTCCTGCCGACTGCGTTGTCACCGAGAACGCCGACGGCACCGTTACCTATGACATCAAGCTGCGCGAGGACCTGAAGTTCTCCGACGGTGAGCCTGTCACCATCGACGACGTCATCTTCTCGATGTATGTTTTCCTCGATCCTACGTATGATGGCTCTGTAACCATGTACTCTACCCCCATCGTTGGTCTGGACGAGTACCGCAGCTCCATGACCACGCTGTCCAAGCTGATCGCTGAGGCCGGCGAGGACAACACCGACAACACGAAATTCACTGCCGAGCAGCAGAAGGCTTTCTGGGACGCTGTCAACGACGGCGGTGTGAAGTTTGCCCAGGAGATCATCGACAAGTGCGTTGAGAGCGGCGCTGCCGCCGACGCTAACGATGCTGCCGGTGCCGCCGCCGCCTGGAACCTTGGCGAGCTGCCCGCAGGCGCAACCGCGAAGGATATGTTCGAGCTGATCGGCGCGAACTACGACTGGAACTTCTCTTCCATGGAGGCCGAGACTGCCGGTTCCAAACTGTCTGACCTGATCCCCGAGGACGTCTACGCCTACTCCACCACCGGTGTCAACGTCGGTGACGCCGTTGCTTCTGTGGCCGGTATCGTCAAGACCGGTGACTACAGCATGACGCTGACCACCACCGAGCTGTCCACCACCATGATCTACCAGCTGCAGCTGCCCATCGCTCCGCTGCACTACTACGGCGATGAGAGCCTGTACGACTACGACAACAACTCCTTCGGCTTTGCCAAGGGTGACCTGAGCAGCGTCCGCGCCAAGACCAGCGCTCCCATGGGTGCCGGTATGTTCACCTTCTCCAAGTACAGCGACGGCGTTGTCTATCTGGATGCCAACCCCTCCTACTATGACGGCGCACCCAAGGTCGCCCACGTCAACATGAAGGAGACCCAGGAGGCCGATAAGATCACCGGCGTTCAGGCCGGCACCATCGACATCTCTGATCCTTCCTACTCTCTGGAGGTTGCTGACCAGATCGCCGACATCAACGGCGTCGAGGGTGAGGACGGCCCCGTCATCACCACCCGCCTGAAGGACTACCGCGGCTACGGCTACATCGCCCTGAGCGCCAAGAACGTCAACGTCGGCGGCGACCCCTCCTCCCAGGCCTCCAAGGACCTGCGCAAGGCCATCATGACCGTCATCGCCGCTTACCGCGATGAGGGCATCGACTCCTACTACGGCGACACCGCCACCGTCATCAACTACCCGATCTCCAACACCTCCTGGGCTGCCCCGTCCGTCACCGACGATGGCTACCAGATCGCCTACTCCACCGACGTGGACGGCAACGAGATCTACACCTCCGACATGAAGAGCGAGGACAAGTACGCCGCCGCTCTGCAGGCTGCCCTGGGCTACTTCGAGGCTGCCGGTTACACCGTCGCGAACGGCCAGATCACTGCCGCTCCTGCCGGTGCCAAGATGGAGTATCAGATCAACATCGGTGCTTCCGGCAACGGTGACCACCCCTCCTTCCAGACCTTGACCAACGCTTCCGCCGCTCTCAAGACCATCGGCTTCACCCTGACTGTCAACGATATGGCCAACGCTTCTGACCTGTTCGCTTCCTATCAGTCCGGCGCTGCCGAGGGCTGGGTCGCTGCCTGGCAGTCCACCAATGACCCCGATATGTACCAGCTGTACCACAGCCAGGGCGCTACCAACTACTACGCCATCAACGACACTGACCTGGACGAGCTGATCATGGCTGCCCGCGCGACCACCGACCAGGAGGCCCGCAAGGCCATGTACAAAGAGGCCATGGAGATCATCCTGGATTGGGGCGTCGAGCTGCCCGTATACCAGCGCAGCGAGGCTACGATCTTCTCCACCGAGCGTGTCAACATCGACACCATCGCGAAGGATCAGACCCCGTACTGGACCTACAAGTCTGAGCTGAACAACCTCGAGCTGAACTAAGTTCAACTTACCGTTGTGAAAGCAGGTGACCGCCCGCCAAGGGCGGTTGCTTGCTGTATTGGACGAACCGAGGAAAGGGGGGAGCGGGCAGCCTGTGCGGGCGCATATAGAATGCGCCCCTACGAATGCGCTGCCCTGTAGGGGCCGGGCATGCCCGGCCCTCTGCCCGGCGGTACTTGCCATTCTTCCCCAATACCACTAATATGGTCGTCCCACTCCCACGCAAGGCGTCGTCCCTGCGTGGGATGGGGATGCCCACATTACGGCATTTCCCTGCAAAATAAACGCGGTTTAACCGTGCAAGGAAGGAACGAAAACTCTTGCGAAACTACATCATCAAGCGTGTCGCGCAGTCGGTACTGATCCTGTTCTGTGTCATGTTCATTATCTATGCGCTGATCCGCAGCCTGCCCAGCTCCTTTGCAGAGACAATGGCAATGCAGCTGGCTCAGGCCCCCGGTGCCAAGCCCTATGAGGAATGGCTTGCCCAGCTCAACGCTTCCTACGGCCTTGACCTGGACATCGTCCCCGGCTTCTTCACCTGGCTGAGCAAAGCCGTTGTCGGCAACTTCGGCGACAGCTGGAAGTGGAACGTGCCTGCCACCCAGAAATTCACCGAGGTCATCGGCCTGTCTGTCATCATGGGCGGCATCTCCTTTGTGCTGTCCATCGTGATCGCCGTGCCCCTCGGCGTGCTGGCTGCTACCAAGCAGTACAGCCGCGCGGACTATGTCATCACCTCTGTGGCGCTGGTCGGTATTTCGCTGCCCACCTTCTTCTTTGCCACGCTGCTCAAGCTGTTCTTCTCGGTCAAGCTCGGCTGGTTCGACCTGTACGGCCTCGTCGGACGCGATTACGCCCAGCTGGATTCGATGGGCCAGTTCCTGGACAAGGCCAACCATCTGGTCCTGCCCATCGTCACGCTGGTCATTGTCTCCATCGGCGGTTACATGCGCTATACCCGCACGAATATGCTCGAGGTCCTGAACGCCGACTACATCCGCACGGCCCGCGCCAAGGGCCTGTCGGAGCACACGGTCATCTATAAGCATGCCTTCCGCAACACGCTGATCCCGCTGGTCACGATCATCGGCGGCAGCCTGCCCGGCCTGTTCAGCGGCGCCCTCATCACCGAGACACTGTTCTCCATCCCGGGCATCGGCTACATCTCTTACCAGTCCATGGTCGCGGGCGACATCCCGTTCACGATGTTCTACCTGTCCTTCATGGCGGTGCTGACGCTGGCCAGCAACCTGCTGACCGATATTCTGTATGGCGTGGTCGACCCGCGCGTGCGCATTTCTTAAAGAAAGGAGACTGCACACCCATGAGCGAAAATACGCAGAACCAGAACCCGAAGCAGGAGCAGTACTCCCTGAACGATGACCGCCGCGTCAAGGTTTTGTCCCCGGGCGCGCTCGTCGCCAAGCGGTTCTTCCGCAACCGTCTGGCTGTCGTCGGCCTGTCCATTCTGGTGGCCATGTTCCTGTTCTCCTTCGTCGGCGGCCTTGTCAGCCCCTACGGCCAGGACGAGCAGTTCTTCACCTACACCCAGATGTCCAAGGAGTTTGTCGGCGTTACCCGCAACGATACGATGCGCTTTGTTGTGGCCGACGGGCAGAACTTCGGCTCCATCGCCCAGAGCAAGGCACTGGAGGCCGTCAAGAAGGGCAATACGGAATTCAACTATAAGGATGTTGACTACACCGTCGACATCCGGAGCGACGACTTTTACGTTGTCTACCAGGGAAGGGACATCATGGGCTACGCCAGCCGTGACCTCGTGAATGAGGCCGACGGTGCGCCGAAGTTCAGCTTTGACGTCAAGCTGGCTGCCCTGACCGCCATGACGGCAGGGGAGAAGGAGTTCGCCGCCGACGGCGTGGACTACACCCTCGACGCGGACGGCAACATCCTCGCAGGCGGTGAGGAGCTGGGCTACGTCAGCCGCTTCGTCGTCTCCGCCGCCGATTCCAGCGTCGTCGTCACCCGTGACTTCAAGGACCGCCTCGAGGAGGCCATCGACGACAACGCCGCCAAGTTCAATTACACCGACGCCGAGGGCAACGAGGCCGAGTATGACATTGTCTACGACGCCTCTGCCAAGGTCTGGAGCGTCAAGCAGATGACCGAGACCTACGTTTATGACCGCTACGCCGCCCCCAGCAAAGAGCACTGGCTCGGCACCGACACGAACGGTATGGACATGCTGACCCGCCTGATGTACGGCGGACGTGTCTCGCTGATCATCGGTTTCATCGTTGTTGTCATTGAAGCGTCCCTCGGCATCCTGATGGGCGGCATCTCCGGCTACTTCGGCGGCTGGATCGACAACATTATTATGCGTATCGTCGATGTTTTCTACTGCATCCCCTCGATGCCCGTCATCATCATCATCGGTGCGGCCATGGACGCGATGCGCGTCGATTCCTGGAAGCGCATGATGTACCTGATGCTGATCCTGGGCTTCCTCGGCTGGCCGAGCATTGCCCGTCTGGTCCGCGGCCAGATCCTCTCCCTGCGCGAGCAGGAGTTCATGCTGGCCACCGAGGCCTGCGGTATCAAGGTCTGGCACCGCATCTTCCGCCATCTGATCCCCAACGTCATCCCGCAGCTGATCGTCACCTGCACGATGGGCCTCGGCTCCACCATCCTGACCGAAGCCACGCTGTCCTTCCTGGGTCTGGGCGTCAAGTACCCGTTTGCCTCCTGGGGCAACATCATCAACGACGTCAACAACGCCTACGTCATGACGAACTACCTGTTCATCTGGATCCCTGCCGGTGTCTGCCTGCTGCTTACCGTCCTGGGCTTCAACTTTGTGGGCGACGGTCTGCGCGATGCGTTTGACCCCAAGATGAAACGCTGATTGGAAGGAGAAACACACGATGGCTAAAAATCAGGACGGATACCTTTCCGCCAAAGAGTCGCGGCGTATCTCCAAGGAAAACCGCCGCATCACGGACCAGTACGAAAAGCGCCGCAAGCGCCGCAACGTGCCCGAGTCCGAGTACACCACCCAGATGAAGGACCCCGCCAACGCGGTGGAGTTCGATAACCTGCACACCTACTTCTTCACCGACACCGGCGTCGTCAAGAGCGTCGACGGCGTCTCGTTTGAAGTGCCCATCGGCAAGACCGTCGGCGTCGTCGGCGAGTCCGGCTGCGGCAAGTCCGTCACCAGCCTGTCCCTGATGCAGCTTTTGCAGCGCCCCCAGGGGCAGATCGTCGAGGGTGCCATCCGGCTGAACCTCGGCAATGACAAGGCCTACGACATTGCCAAGACCCCGGCGGACAAGATGCAGGGCCTGCGCGGCAACTATATCTCGATGATCTTCCAGGAGCCTATGACGAGCCTGAACCCGGTGTTCCGCATCGGTGCCCAGATCGACGAGGTCATCGCCCTGCACGAGGGCGAGGGCAAGACGAAGGAGGACATCAAGAAGCGCACGATTGAGATGCTCGAGATGGTCGGCATCGCCAACAGCGAGGGTGTCTACGCGATGTACCCCCATGAGCTGTCCGGTGGTATGCGCCAGCGCGTCATGATCGCCATGGCGCTGGCCTGCAACCCGAAGATCATCATTGCCGACGAGCCGACCACCGCGCTGGACGTGACGATCCAGGCACAGATCCTCGATCTGCTGCGCAGCCTGAAGGACCGCATCAATTCGTCCATCATGCTCATCACGCATGACCTGGGCGTCATTGCCGAGATGGCCGACTATGTCGTCGTCATGTACGCGGGCCGTGTCGTTGAGAAGGGCACTGTCGAGGAGATCTTTGCCCACCCGAGCCACCCCTACACCATCGGCCTGATGGCGTCCAAGCCCGTTGTCGGCAAAAAAGTGGACCGCCTGTACTCCATCCCCGGCAAGGTCCCCAACCCCGTTGATATGCCGAACTACTGCTACTTCAAGGACCGCTGCGAGCTGCAGCTGCCCTGCTGCAGCGGCGAGTACCCCTGCGAGATCAGCCTGTCCCCGACGCACAAGGTCAGCTGCTACCGCTACTATGAAGAAAACAGAAAGGCGGGTGAGTGACGCATGGCAAACAAGGGTAAGCACCTGATTGAAAACGATTACACCCCCGTCACCTATGACCCTCAGTATATCCTGATGGTCAACCACCTCAAGAAATATTTCCCCATCAAGGGCGGCCTGCTGTCCCAGACCGTGGGCCACGTCAAGGCCGTGGACGGCGTGACGTTCAACCTGCGCCGCGGCTGCACGATGGGCCTTGTCGGCGAGTCCGGCTGCGGCAAGTCCACCACGGGCCGCACGATCCTGCGCCTGGGCGGCGAAAAGACCGGCGGCCAGGTGCTGTTCAACGGCAAGGAGGTCTACGACATGACCCCCGCCGAGATGCGTGAGCTGCGCACCAAGATGCAGATCATCTTCCAGGACCCGTTCTCCAGCCTGTCCCCGCGTCTGCCCGTCGGCGAGATCATCGGCGAGGCCGTGCGCGAGCACAACCTTGTGCCGAAGAACGAGTTCGACGACTATATTGACCAGGTCATGGACGACTGCGGCCTGCAGCCCTACCACAAGACCCGCTACCCGCACGAGTTTTCCGGCGGCCAGCGCCAGCGTATCTGCATTGCCCGTGCGCTGGCCCTGAACCCCGAGTTCGTCGTCTGCGATGAGCCGGTCTCCGCGCTGGACGTCTCCATTCAGGCGCAGATCATCAACCTGCTGAAATCCTTGCAGGAAAAGCGCAACCTGACGTATCTTTTCATCTCCCACGATCTGTCCGTCGTCGAGCATATCTCCGACACTGTCGGCGTTATGTACCTGGGCAATCTGGTGGAGTACGGCGAGACCGACGACATTTTTGCCCACCCGCTGCACCCCTACACCAAGGCGCTGTTCTCGGCCATTCCCATCCCGGACCCGACTGTCAAGCGCGAGCGCGTGGTGCTGCAGGGCTCCATCCCGTCCCCGGCCAACCCGCCGTCCGGCTGCAAGTTCCACACCCGCTGCCCCTATGCCACGGAGCGCTGCAAGACCGAAGCGCCGAAGCAGCGTGAGGTCGAGCCGGGCCATTACGTGGTCTGCCACCTGTACGAAAAATGAGGAAGCGCGACGACTTCGAGGACGATGGCCGCACCATCGCCGATATGAGCGGCATCGGCCCTGCGCCGACGCTGCGCCCCCACCGCCGCAAGGCGGACGCCCCGCCCCCGGAGCCGGCGAATGACCGTCCCTGGGAGCAGGCCCCCGACTGGACGCCCAAAGAAAAATTTTGGGCCGTCATGGGTGTGCTGAAGGCCACCCTGGCCATTGCCGGGGTGTATCTGGTGGGTTTAGGTGTGCTGCTGGCCGTGCTGTTCCTGCTGTGGAAATGAATACAGAATAAAAAGGCATGTACGATTGGATAAGTCGTACATGCCTTTTTTGCGGGCGGAGATATTCCGAAAAAACCATTGCTGCCATGTAGGGGCCGCACATGTGCGGCCCGCGGCCTTCCCACACGCAGCCGCCCGCCATGCCC
>ENA-UOJK01001145-UOJK01001145.1-human-gut-metagenome-genome-assembly--contig:-C116-NODE-1145-length-19219-cov-9.206272_pt1 | contig 19219 bp, 18 predicted proteins | sample MGYA00242348_ERZ723895 | MGnify/ENA metagenome assembly ERZ723895
GGACAAAATGTAGCTATACAGCGTTCTTTCCGGCATATCAACGGTCACATACAGGCTTCCCTGCGCATTCTTCTCCACGGTATCGGTAAATTCGTCATAGACGCGGAAGGCAGCCGCCGGGGAGAATTTCAGCCTTACCGAAATCAGCCGCTCCTGCTGTATCGTCGGTTTTAGCTCCGGGACATCCGCCTTCCTGCGCAGGAAGGTCTCCGGCAGAAGCCTCCAATCCATGATGCTTGAAAAAGCGGTAGTCGTTTCGCAAAAGGCAGAAGCCGTACAAATACCAGTCCTTGCTCTTGAAAATCAGCTTGACCGGTTCCACCGTGCGGACAGTGCCGCCGCCTTCGCCCGCAAAATACGAAAAGCTGACCCTGCGGCAGCTGAAAACAGCCCTTTTGAGCTCGTCGAACAGCTCCGCACCCGCCGTATTTTTGTGCCAGTCGGAAAAATCGACCTCGATCCAATTTGCGCCCTGCACCCGGAAAAGCCCGCCCAATTTGGTAAGCAGTTCATCGGTCCGGCTGTCTTCCGCGGCGGCAAGGCCCTGCAGTGCCATCAAAATTTGCTCTTTTTCCTGCGGCGTCAGAAGCGATTTCTCCAGCACAAACTCCGGCAGGATAAAAATACCACCACCCTTTCCCTGCACAGTATAAATCGGTATCCCGGCAGCACTGATGGCATCCAGGTCGCGGTAAATCGTTCTTACCGATACTTCAAATTTTTCTGCCAGCTCGGGGGCCGTGGCTCTGCCCTTGTCCAACAGATGATACACGATTTTGAACAGTCTGCCCTGCTCCATACAGTGCCCCCATCGCATCACAACAAAAGCGCCGAAGATCTGCCCCGGCGCTTTCGCAAAAGATATTTTCTGTTACCGAATGAACATCGCATCACCAAAGCTGAAGAAGCGGTACTTTTCCTCAACGGCGACCTTGTAGGCGGCCATCGTCTTGTCGTAGCCGTAGAAGGCGGCAATCAGCATGATAAGGGTGCTCTCCGGCAGGTGGAAGTTCGTAATCAGGCCGTCGATGGCTTTCAGCTCGATGCCGGGATAGATGAAGATGCTGGTATTCCCGCTGCACGGCACGATCTTGCCGTACTTAGCCCAGACAGATTCCAGCGTGCGGCAGCTCGTTGTGCCCACGGCAATGACGCGGTGGCCCGCGGCGCGGGTCTCGTTGATGAGCTTCGCCGTCTCCTCGCTGACGGAGTACCACTCGCTGTGCATCTGGTGGTCCTCAATGGATTCCTCATTCACGGGACGGAAGGTACCCAGGCCGACATGCAGCGTGACCTCGGCAATGTTGACGCCGCGGGAGCGGATCGTATCCATCAGCTGCGGGGTAAAGTGCAGGCCCGCGGTGGGCGCGGCGGCGCTGCCCAGTTCCTTGGCGTAGACGGTCTGGTACTGGCTCTGATCCTCGAGCTGCTTCGTGATGTAGGGCGGCAGCGGCATCTTGCCGAACTCGTCCAGCTTCTCGTACAGTGTCTCGGTGTCGTAGGTAAAGGTCACATACTTATTGCCGTCAGGCAGCGTCTCATCCACCACGGCGGTCAGGCTGCCGTCACCGAACTCCACCTTCGTGCCCGGCTGCATCCGCTTGCCGGGGCGGGCCAGGCACTCCCAGGTATCGCCCTTGACCTGGCGGAGCAGCAGCAGCTCGCAGACAGCGCCTGTGGGCACCTTGGTGCCCATCAGGCGGGCAGGCAGAACCTTGGAGTTATTGACAACGAGCAGATCGCCCTTTTCAAGATAATGCGGCAGCTCATGGAATACCGAGTGCAGGATCTTATCATTTTTGCGGTCCAGCACCATCAAACGGGCAGCATCGCGGGGGTCGGCAGGCTCCTGCGCGATCAGTTCCTTCGGCAGGTCGTACCAGAAATCTTTTTTGAGCATTTTTGTATCATCCTTTTTTACTTTAAAGCGTTATCGTCTTGACATTCTTATGTGGGAATATTATAATGAATCCAAACACAGAGGCGCGAAGCGCATCAGTACCGGTTTTCATCATGCCCTGCCAGGGGCGAGAGCCGGGAAAGGGTTCTTCGCCGAAGAAAATGCGCGGCACGCATTTTCTGGGTCCGTAGCCGAACAGGTGCGGGACTGTCACGCTGTAAAACAGTGTGTTGCGCTGTGCTATATGCAATATGATATTATATTGCATTTTGTGCCGGTTTTCAAGCCGGTTTTTTTATTATCTGTGCAAATTTCCGTGGGAGCCGCATAGATATAAGGAAGGGTATCGCGAAAGGAAGGTCTCAGTCAGGATGAAACAGTACAATGTTGGTGTTATCGGTGCAACCGGTATGGTCGGCCAGCGCTTTATTACGCTGCTGGAAAATCACCCCTGGTTTAATCTGGTTGCCCTTGCGGCCAGCGCACGCAGCGCTGGCAAAACCTATGAGGAGGCCGTCGGCAGCCGCTGGTTGATGAAGACCCCCATGCCCGAGAGCGTTAAAAAGATGGTCGTGTTGGACGCCGCCAATGTGGAGGAGGTCGCCGCCAAGGTCGATTTTGTCTTTTGCGCCGTCAACATGAAGAAGGACGAGATCAAGGCACTGGAGGAGGCCTACGCCAAGGCCGAGTGCCCGGTCGTGTCCAACAACAGCGCGCACCGCTTTACCCCTGACGTACCGATGGTCGTACCCGAGATCAACGCCGACCACATCGACATCATCCCTGCCCAGCGCAAGCGCCTGGGCACCAAGCGCGGCTTTGTGGCCGTCAAGTCCAACTGCAGCCTGCAGAGCTATGTGCCTGCCCTGCATCCCCTGCGCAAATACGGCATCTCTGACGTGCTCGTCTGCACCTATCAGGCCATCTCCGGCGCAGGCAAGACGTTTGAGACCTTCCCCGACATCCTCGACAACGTCATTCCCTACATCGGCGGCGAGGAGGAAAAGAGCGAGCAGGAGCCGCTGAAGCTGTGGGGCCACATCGAGGGCGACAAGATCGTCTCGGCCGAGTCTCCCCGCTTTACGGCCCAGTGCCTGCGCGTGCCTGTCTCTGACGGCCACATGGGCGCGGTGTTCGTGCGCTTTGAGAATAAGCCTTCTAAGGAAGAAATTCTGCAGGCCTGGAAGGAATTCCACGGTCCCGCACAGGATCTGGAGCTGCCCAGCGCCCCGAAGCAGTTCCTGCATTACTTTGAGGAAAATGACCGCCCGCAGCCCAAGCTGGACCGTATGCTGGAAAACGGCATGGCTGTCAGCATTGGCCGTCTGCGTGAGGATAACCAGTACGACTACAAGTTCGTCTGCCTGTCCCACAACACGCTGCGCGGCGCTGCCGGCGGCGCGGTGCTGCTGGCCGAGCTGCTGGCTGCCAAGGGCTATTTTGACTGATCGGCTGCGCATGGCAGCCTTGGTGTAAGGAGAATTCGTATGAAGAGACCCGTATTTACCGGTGCCGCCGTGGCGATCATCACCCCGATGAACACCGACGGCAGCGTCAACTATGACGAGCTTGGCCGCATCATCGACGACCAGATTGCCCACAGCACGGATGCCATTGTCATCTGCGGCACGACGGGTGAGTCCCCGACGCTGACCGACGAGGAGCACACCGAGTGCATCCGCTATACCGTCAAAAAGGTGGCAGGTCGTGTCCCGGTGATTGCGGGTACCGGCTCCAACGACACGAAGTATGCCATCTGGCTGTCCCAGCAGGCTGAGGCCGACGGTGCCGACGCACTGCTGCTGGTCACGCCCTACTACAACAAGACGAGCCAGGCGGGCCTGCTGGCCCACTACACAGCCATTGCGGACGCCGTGCATATTCCTTGCATCCTGTATAATGTGCCCAGCCGCACGGGCTGCAACCTGACGCCCGCCACGCTAGCCGAGCTTGCGAAGCACCCGAACATCAACGCCGTCAAGGAGGCCAGCGGCAACATCAGCCACGTGGCCGAGATCGCAGCGGCCTGCGGTGACAGCCTGAACATTTACTCCGGCAACGATGACCAGATCGTGCCGCTGCTGGCTCTGGGCGGCAAGGGCGTGATCAGCGTGCTGTCCAACGTAGCCCCGCAGTACACCCATGACATCTGCGCCAAATGGTTCGCCGGTGAGACTGCCGAGAGCTTGTCCATGCAGCTCAAGGCGGTGCCGCTTATCAAGGCACTGTTTGCCGACGTCAACCCCATCCCAGCCAAGTGGGCCATGAACCGCCTTGGCTGGAATGCCGGCGACTGCCGTCTGCCGCTCGTTGCGCCCTCCGCCGCAGTGCAGGCACAGCTGGAGACTGCCATGCAGGAGTTCGGCCTGCTGAAATAATTTCACAGCCGACCCACTGCCATGCCGCGGGTCGGCTTTTTGCTTTTGCACGACTTTTGCATGAAAGGAACAATAACACATGACGGATATTATCATTCAGGGCATCCATGGCCGTATGGGCCGCGCACTGGTCGAGAAGATCGGTGCGCGCGAGGATTGCCGCATCGTCGCCGGTGTGGATCGCGAAGCCGGGCGGATCGGCGAAATCCCCGTTTACGCCGGGTTTGACGCACTGCCCTGCAAGGGCGTCATCATCGATTTTTCCTCACCCGCCGGGGCGGTTGCAGCAGCGCAGTACGGTGCCGCCAACGGTCTGCCCTGCGTCATCTGCTCCACCGGCCTTTCCAGGGAGGATGAGGCTGCACTGGAGGCTGCCAGCACCAGGACGCCGATCTTCCGCAGCGCAAACATGTCGGTGGGTGTCAACGTGCTGATTGAACTGGCCCGCCAGGCTACGAAGATCCTGGGCGGCGAGTTTGACATTGAGATCATCGAGAAGCACCATCATAACAAGCTGGACGCTCCCAGCGGCACAGCGCTGATGATTGCCGACGCCATCAACACCGAGGCGAACGGCAAATATGAGTACGTCTATGACCGCACGCAGGTTCGCCAGAAGCGCGGCGCACAGGAACTGGGCATCAGCTCCATCCGCGGCGGCGGCATTGTAGGCGAGCACGATGTGCTGTTCTGCGGCCCCGACGAGGTCGTGACGCTGAGCCACAGCGCGGGCAGCCGCGGCGTCTTTGCCGACGGTGCCGTACAGGCTGCGCTCTATATTGCTGCGCTGGCCCCCGGCTATTACACGATGACCGACCTGCTGCGAGGTAAACTGATATGCGAATGAACGGCAACGACCTTGCCGCCTGCGCGGTCATCGCACTGGGCGTCGGCGGCGTAGTTGTCGGCTCTCTGCTGGGCGTCGGCAATCAGGCCGTGACCCTGCCCGCGGTCAATCCGCAGCCCGTAGTCGTGGATACGCCGGCAGAGCCGGAACCAACCGCTACACCGGAGCCGACCCCCGAGCCGACGCCAACCGTCGAGACCGTGCACTTTTCCGCCACGGGCGACGACCTGATTCACGATGGTATCTTTTTGCAGGCTAAGGGGCGCGGTGGCGACCACTACGATTTTGACGCCGCCTACGCAGCCATGCAGGGCTACTACGACCAGTTTGATGTGAACTGGCTCAATCAGGAGACGCTCGTCAACGACGAGTTCGCCGCCAGCGGCTATCCGATGTTCTCCACCCCCGGCGAGATTACCGACACGCTGTATAATTTGGGCTTCCGCGTCTTCAGTCTCTCCAACAATCACAGCTACGACAAGGGGGCGGCGGGCATTGAGGCATCCATGGCACACTGGGCTGCCATGCCGGACGATGTGGTCACAATGGGCTTTTACAATCTGGAGACCTATGACAACTACGCCTACCAGACCGTCAACGGCATCACGTTCGGCTATCTCTCCTATACGGAGCACACCAACGGCCTGCCCACGCCGTCCGGCACAGACTATGGCGTTGTATATCTGGACGACCATGAAACGATTGCCAAACAGATCGCCGATATGCGCCCGAACTGCGATGTTCTTATCGTCAGCGCCCACATGGGCACCGAGGGCACGCACGAGGTCAACGACTTTCAAAGGGAGACTGCTCAGTGGCTGGCCGACCAGGGCGTCGATGTCATCATCGGCACCCACCCGCATGTAGTACAGAACGCCGCATGGCTGACCGGTGTGAACGGCAACACGACCTTCATCGTCTACAGCCTGGGCAACTTCATCAACGCGCAGTCCTCGCGCGATAATGTCATCGGCGCGATTCTGGACGTGTATTTTGATAAGACGACCCAGCCTGACGGCAGTGTGAGCGTTGCCATCCGCGACCCGAAGCTGCACTGCGTTATCAGCCAGTATGAGGCCGGGTACAAGAATATCCGGGTCATCCCCTACAGCCAGTACACAGACGAACTGGGTGCAGCACACGGAGAGTTCACCCTCTCCCGCGAATACATAGAGAGCATGCTCCGCAGTACGATTGACGAGGAGTTCCTCACGTTAGATTGAATGAAAGGATGATTTTTATGTACGGTGTCAGCAAGATCAGCAGCGAGCAGAACATTATGCTCACCACCTTCCCCGGTGCCCAGTACAGCGCACAGAGCCTGGCCGAGCACCTGGACGTTTTTGCCAAGGCCGGTATTGTGGTCGATATGATCTGCCAGAGCGCGCCCCGCGGCTCCTCGGTGGATTTCAGCTTTACGACGAGCTATGACAACTTTGCCGCCGTTATGAAGGCTCTGCCCGCCGCAGCCAAAGCCAATCCCCCGCTGGTCTCCGGCGGCTACAGCAAGATCAACCTCTTTGGTGAGGAGATGGTCACCAGCTGCGGCGTCGCCGCCCGTGCGCTGGCCGCACTGGCCGGTGCAGGTATTGAAATCGTGCTCATCACAACGAGCGACCTTGACATCTCCCTGCTGATCCGCCAGCAGGACGAGGACACCGCCCTCGATGCCCTGCATAAGGCGTTTGAGATCTGAGCTATCCCCCTTAAACAAAAAACGAAGGTGCAGAGCCGTTTCTGCACCTTCTTTTTTTATCTTGCCTTTTTAAAGCATTTTGCCGCCAGGAACGGCAGGAACACAATGGCGTACTGCACGGCGGCAGAGGCCACATCGCCCCAGCCGATGATTTGATTGGAAATATCCGCCGTACCGGTCCAGACCAAGACCATGCTGTTGTTTAGGTAGTGCAGCACCACGGGGAGCCAGATATTTTTGCCGCACTTCTCATACGCAAAGGTGAAAAATACACCAAGCGTCACGCAGACAACAAGCTGTGCGGCGATGCTCTGCAGCGAGGTGTCGGGGCTGTAGAAGAAAAGATTCAGCGGCAGATGCCACAGGCCCCACAGCACACCAACGGCCAGTGCGCCGCGCCGTGCGCCGAAGCGGCTTTGCAGGGCTGGCGTCAGATAATAGCGCCAGCCGTATTCCTCGCCAAAAAACGGCAGGAAGGATAAGAAAAAGTTTGGCACCAGCACCAGTGCCATGAGCCACGGCGCAGACGATTGCCAGTAAGTCAGGTACTCCGCCCAGGCGTCGCCGCCCTGCAGCGCCACGGAAAGAAAGACCATGCCGGTTTTGACGACGAGGAAGTAGGCACAGATGGCAAACGCCGTCAGGAATTTGCCGTGCAGGCGCAGACCGTAGTCTTCGCGCTTTGTCTTTTTCTCGGTCAGCAGGAAGATCCAGCCAAGCACCGACGCGATAATGATGACAAAGTTTGCAATATTCAGCCAGCCCTCCTGCGGCAGGAACGCAGACAGAACGCTCATGGCGAGCATCAGCGCAGTGGCCGCGATGTCCAGGATGTAAAACCGCTTTGGCGTCCCCTGCCGTCTTGCCAGCAAAAACGCCAGCATAACGCCCGCTGCTGGGTAGAACATCTGGGCGTTGGCAAAAATCGAGGTGTCCCGCCCGTTTTGCAGGCAGATGTACAAAAGCGGCATCATCAGAAACGGAATTGCGTAAGCACAGAGCGCAAAGACGGTCAGCTCTTTTTTATTCGTTTTCATCGTCGTCCTCCTTTGGGTTTTCCAACTCAGCGTGGCGCTTTTTGTAAGCCTTCATGCTGAGCTGCAGCAATGCAAAGCACAGCACCCCGGTACAAACGCCCATAATTACCGCCTGCAGCGCCGCAACGCCCATGCCAAACTCTGCAAATTTGATAAGCCCCCACACAAACACGGCAGCACCGCCCACGACGGACACAGCGGCATTGGTTTTCGTGTTCGGTTTAAGGTGACGGTCCCAGATACCGGCACGCAGATCACTAATGAGCGCATAGGCGCACCCCAGCATAAAGATAAACCATTCTGCCGCCATCTCCCGCGGGGTAAAGCCCAGCAGACTTTCGATGATCAGCGCCGCCAGCAGCAGCACCCACAGCACCCCGAAGCCGCGGGACTCGATTTTTAAAAGGGTCTGTTTTTGCATTTCGTCCAGATTCTCGTGCTTAAAAAATTCCTTCAGATTCATCGCTCATTCCTCCCAGAACAGCTCGTCCAATGTCTTGCCCAGCACCCTGCAGATGCTGCGGCAGAGGTTGATGGTGGGGTTGTACTCCCCTTTTTCGATTGCATTGATGGTCTGGCGGGACACGCCCACCACCGCCGCCAGATCCGCCTGGGTCATATCCAGCGCAGCGCGGGCGGCCTTCAGCTTCAGATTCTTTGCCATTGCCTTCGTTTCCTTTCCTCTTGCTGTGACTTTACTATAGCACGTGCCTTACATTGTGTCAAGTATATATTACTTTTTGAAAAATAAATTTTCCCTGTAAAACCCACACTTGCGGCAATTCGCCCACTGTGCTATGATAGTTTTTATAGATTATGATAAAGGAAGTTTGGCTATGAAGTACAGCTTTCCCGCTTTTGAAAACGGCTTTATCCGCGCTGCTGCGGCCAGCCCCGCCCTGCGCGTGGCCGACTGCACCTACAACGCCGACCAGATCATCGGCGTCATGCGCGAGTACGCCGAAAAAAATGTGCAGCTGCTCTGCCTGCCGGAGTTTGCGCTGACCGGCTACACCTGCAGTGACCTGTTCTTGCAGGATACCCTGCTGCGTGGGGCCGAGGACGGCCTTGCCGCGATTTTGAAGGCCAGCGAGGGACTGAACGTCGTTGTCCTCGTCGGTCTGCCTGTGCGCCATAACGGCAAGCTGTACAACTGTGCGGCGGTGCTCTGCAACGGTGAGCTGCTGGGTCTGGTGCCGAAAGTACACCTGCCCAACTACGGCGAGTTTTACGAGAAGCGCCACTTTATCCCCGGTATGCGTGAGCCCGAGTGCATCGAGCTGGCCGGGCAGGAGACGCTGATCGGCACGAACCTTCTGTTTGCCTGCAAACAGCTGCCCGCCTTTGTGCTGGCAGCCGAGGTCTGCGAAGACCTGTGGTCTCCCATTCCGCCGAGCTGTGCCCTCGCGCTGGCCGGGGCTACCGTTGTGGCAAACCTGTCCGCCAGCGATGAAACCGTCGGCAAGGCAGCCTACCGCCGTGAGTTGGTCTGCGGGCAGAGCGCACGTCTGCTGTGTGCGTACCTCTACGCCGACGCAGGCCACGGCGAAAGCACCACCGACATGACGTTCGCGGGCCACAACCTGATTGCCGAGAACGGCAGTCTGCTGGCCGACGCTGCACCGTTTGCGGGCGAGGATGCCGTGACCGAGCTGGACCTGGGCCGCATGGTGCAGGAGCGCCAGCGCAACACGACGTTTATGCCGGAAACGAACGGCTACACCACTGTGGAATTTGAGCTGCCGCCCGTGGAGCTGGCGCTGACCCGCCCTGTCTCCTGCACGCCGTTTGTGCCGCAGGATGCCGCGACCCGCGCCGAGCGGTGCGAGCTGATTCTGCGCATCCAGGCCGAGGGCCTTGCCAAGCGCATGGAGCACACCCACGCCAAGTGCGGCGTGCTGGGTATCTCCGGCGGGCTGGACAGCTGCCTGGCCCTGCTGGTGGCCGTGCGCGCCTGTAAGGTGCTGGGCCGCGACGCAAAGGATATTGTGGCCCTGACGATGCCCTGTTTCGGCACGACGAAGCGCACCCGCTCCAACGCCGAGATTCTGTGCGAGGCTTTGGGCGTGACGTTCGGCGAGATCAATATCACCGAGACCGTCAAGAGCCACTTTGCGGACATCGGCCAGCCCGCCGACAAGTACGATGTCACGTTTGAAAACTGCCAGGCCCGCGTGCGCACGCTGGAGCTGATGGACTATGCCAACAAGAACGGCGGCTTTGTCATCGGCACCGGCGACTTAAGCGAGCTGGCGCTGGGCTGGGCCACCTACAACGGCGACCACATGAGCATGTACGGCGTCAACACCGGCGTGCCGAAAACGCTGGTGCGCCATATTGTGCAGTACGTGGCCGACACCTGCGGCAATGACACGCTGCGGGACGTGCTGGTGGATATTCTGGACACCCCCGTCAGCCCCGAGCTGCTGCCCACCGCCGCAGACGGCACGATTGCCCAGCAGACCGAAAAACTCGTCGGCCCGTATGAGCTGCACGACTTCTATCTCTACTATGTGCTGCGCTTTGGGTTCAGTCCGACAAAAATCTACCATCTGGCCCGCACAGCCTTTGACGGCCGGTATGAGCCGGAGATCCTGCTGGCGTGGCTGAAAAATTTCTACCGCCGTTTCTTTGCCCAGCAGTTCAAGCGCAGCTGTCTGCCCGACGGCCCGAAGGTCGGCTCGGTCACGCTGTCCCCCCGCGGCGACTGGCGCATGCCCAGCGACGCCTGCAATACGCTGTGGATGGCAGAATTAGAAAAACTGGAAGTCTGATCGCGTTGCTCGCGTATAAAAATGCCCGGAACCACTTGCACGGTTCCGGGCAATTTTTATAGCTTTTTGATTTCGGCGTTCAGAGCGTCGTAGGTGTAGAGTGTGTTGAGCACCTGCAGCAGCTCCTTTTTGCTCAACCGCGGCGGCAGACCGAGGCGGCGCAAAAACACCCGGCGGTTCTCGGCGCTGTTGGCCGTGCCGGAGATGCCCCAGTCGTACAAATCGGTGTACGTGATGGAGCGCGACTGGGTCGTTTTCTGCTGGCAAGCAGTTTTACTTGCCAGGGCGGTTTCAAGGCCCTGTACAATCAAATCGTCGGATACGCCCTCGACGCCGAGCAGTCCCTCCTTGCCGGGCTCGGCCTTGCGTGGCTCCTTGCCCGCAATCGCCGGGACGTAGGCCTGCAGGACGTGCTCCGCGCCGACAAGGCCCGTGACAAAGTGGCGAATCTTGAACCCGGCGGCGTCGGAGTCTGTCAAAATGATAAGCCCCTGCACTGCAGCAATGCGCTTGAGCAGCCTTTGCAGCGCGCCGTCCTTGAACACCCGGAAACCGTCCGTCGTCAGGATCGTGCCGTCCACGATATTGCTAAGGCGTGAGGCGTCGTATTTGCCCTCCACCAGCAGGGCTTGTTCCAATTTCAGCATTTATGCCCTCCCGGCCAGCGCCAGCTCACACAGCGCCTTCTGCATTAAAAGGTCGGCGTCCAGCTTGCTGCTTTTCAGGTCTGTGTCCAGTCTTTGCAGGATGTGCAGGCAGTCCTCCAGCTGGGCACGCTTGAAGCGCAACGCGGTTTTTTCGGTAGAATTGAGGCGGTAATTCCAATTGCCCTTGTAGCCAAAGTCCTTGGCCACATCACCGAGGCCCCGGCGGCTGCGGCGGCCCAGCAGCACGCGGTACAGATCCAGATAGTTGCTGATGAGTGCGCCGGTAATCATGATCGGCTCGTTTTGCAGCGCCAGCAGCGTTTTCAGCTTTTGCTGGGCCTTATCGGCCTGGCCGCTCGTCAGCAGCTTGACCATATCGAACGTGTCCGCGTCGAGCGTGACTGTGCCGAGCCGGCTGACCATTTCTTTTGTAATTGTGCTGTAGTTGGCCAGCGCGGCCAGCTTTTCGACCTCATTTTTAAGCAGGAACTGATCCTCGCCGCAGCGGGCCAGCAGCGCAGCTTCGGCGCCGGGGGCAAAGTCCGCACCGGCCTCCTTCGCCCAATCGCGGGCCATGGCCTGTAAAGCCGCACCCGTAGGGCGGTTGAGCTGTACACAGTAGCCGAGCTTCTCGCAGCTGGCAATGAGCTTTTGCTCCCGCTTTCCGGGGCGCAGTTTGCCGTAGCTCTCCTCGATGATGCTCGTCAACACAAAGATGGCGTTCTCGGTGTCGGCCAGCGTGTCGCAAAGCTCCTGCAAATCCTTGTCGGAATAGGTTGACGGACGGATCAGCGGCATGAGTACCAGGCGTTTGCCGCCGAAGAATGAAATCGTACCGGCAGCTAGCACGATCTCCTCCACCGAGGGGGTCGGCCCGTCCAGCACCGTCGTCTCGGGATCGTCGCGGTTCAGATATTTCAGCGTCTTCTGCGCCGCCGTGTGGACGAGCGCCTCGTCCGATGCGTAGAAATAGTAGAGCGCGCATTCTGCCTTCAGGCGTTTTTCCAGCTCCTTTTCACTGTACAGCAATCGTCTGTGCCTCCTCCCAAATCATGCTGCGGCCCGGGCGCAGGGTCAGTCCGGGCGTGTCCTCGCCATAGTGCAGGGTGCAGCCTGCGGCGTCGTCCAGCCAGCGCGGTGCGGCAGCGGTGTACAAAATTGCGTCGGGCTGCACGGAATCGGACAGCGTGCCCGGTGCGCAGAGGACATCCACCCGCACCGGCTCTGCCAGCGCAAGCCTGCCTGCCCCCACGGCAATGTGCCGCTCCCCCACGCCCAGCACAGCGAGGTTTGCGCTTTTATTATGATACAGGTCCAGCGTCAATCCGTCAAGCACCGGACGGGTCGTAAAGTCGGCAAGCTCCTGCACCGTCACAATCTCTGCCGCGGAAAATTCCATCTGCGTCGGCTTGGCACGCAGGTCAACGACCAGCGCGGGCTCCTGTCTGCTGCGCCCGGCCAGATAGTTCTGCACGGCGCTCCAGTTGCTCTCCCCGCCGCGGAAGAACACCACAGCCTGCCCGTTCTGCACGCAGACGACGCAGGGATTGTTGGATGCGCCGACCAGATTGATCTGCACAACATCTCGCTGCATCCAGACACCCAGCCCCACGGCCAGCACTGTGCAGAGCGCTGCCGCGGGCAGATAGAGCCGCAGCCGCCTGGCATGCCAGAAGCAGACCGCCAGCGCGCCCAGCACAGCGAGCGCAAACAGCGTGTACCGCTGTGGCAGACAAATCGACGCAAACGGCAGTGCGGCGCAGCACCGTACCAGCCAGAGCAGCCCCTTGAGCCAGAGACTCAACACGAGAGCGGTCAGGTTCGTGATTGCCGCCAGAAACGGCACGGCGCTGCACACCAGCAGCAGGATGCCTAGCTGCAGGGCGGGCTGGACCATCCAGACGACCAGCAGGTTGCAGAGCACCCCGACCAGGCTGGCCGCCATGTCGTGGGCCACCAGCACCGGCAGCGTGGCAAGGCTGGCAAGCGCTGCCGTTTGCACAGGCTCTGCCACTTGGCATAGCGCCTTGGCGGCGGCGGGCTTGTCCTGTGCTGCGCGCTGCTCGGTGCGGGCCAGTGTTGCCGCAGCCTGCACGCCCAGCACGGCGCAGAACGACAGCTGAAAGCCAAGGTCGCACGGCGCATAGGCGTTTTGCAGCCCCAGCAGGATGGCCGCAAAGCTCGTTGAGGTCAGCAGGTCGGGCGGCAGCAGGAAGAAGTCCCCCACCAGCGCCACCAACAGCACGATCCCGGCGCGCGATACAGAAACCGGCATTCCGGTCAGCAGCAGGTAAAACAGCGCCGCCGCAGCGCGCAGCAAAATCAGAGGCTTATAAAATTTCCATTTACGGCCAAAGCCCAGCAGCCCGCAGAGCAGCGCCAGATGCAGCCCAGACACCGCCAGCAGATGCGATACCCCCGCCGTGCGGAAGGCCTGCTGCACGCTGTCATCCAGACGGCTTTTGTCCGCCAGCAGCATAGCGGCCTCGATGCCGTCCAGCTGCCGCGGCAGCCAGCGGCGCAGTGTGGCCAACCAGCGCTGCCGAAGCCGATACAGCGCAAACCGCGGCGCGCGGCTGGCTTCCAGTGGGTGGTAGCTGCCCAGATACTCCACCTGCAAATAGACACCCTTGCTTTGGCGGCTCAGGCGGTATTTGTTGTCGGGCAGCTCGGTCAGCGCAAATTTTGCAGTGAACTGCTCCCCCGCACTCTCGCCGGGAAAGGACGCGCACTCCACCTTTACGTTGGCCGCCCTGCCGTCAATTTCAGTCAGCCGCAGCGTACCGCGCAGGCGGCTTTCGCTGTAGGAAGCATCGGCGTCCGTCTCCACCACCGCCGTGCAGGTCACGGTCTGCCCGGCCAGTGCCTTGACGGGCCGCACCCATACAAAGGTAAACACCAGAAACCACGCAAGACCGCACAGCGCACCCAGTACCGGGATGGCGCTGTCTCTGCGGCGTTTTATCCATAATAGCGCCAGGCATACCAAAAATGCCGCCGCGGGCACACAGACCAGCGGCGGCAGAATGGCCGCAGCAAGCTCAGCCCCGGCAAAACCGAGACCAAACCAACCGAGTTTTCGTTTCATTGCTTAGTGCAGGAAGAGCGGCAGCGGCTCCAGGAAGAAGATGTCGGTGCGCTTGGCAGCGTCGCCCTCAGCGAGTGCTGCGCAGCAGCCGACTACCGTGCCGGTGCTCTTGGCGGCCAGCGTTTCCAGTGCATGCAGGGAGCCGCCGGTGGAGATAACGTCATCCACGATCAGGATGCGCTTGCCGTCCATATACTCGATGTCCTTCTTGTCGATGACCAGCGTCTGCTTACCGGCAGTCGTGATGGACTGATCCTCGATGATGACAGGCTCCCGCATATACAGCTTCGGACCTTTGCGGGCGGGAATCCAGTATTTTCCGCTCTGGCGCGCCATTTCGTAGGCCAGAGGGATGCCCTTGGCCTCGGCGGTCAAGATCACGTCAAACTCGGGGGCTTTTTTCAGCAGAGCTGCGGCGCATGCCTCGGTCAGCTCCACATCACTGAACATGATGAAAGCGGCAATATCCATGTGGTCATTGACCTTGCAGATGGGCAGCTCACGGGTCAGACCCGCAATGTGCAGTGTATAGGTATCTGCCATGTTAGTTTACCTCTCTTTATTGATTCACAAGTGTTTTGTGCAACGCCCGGCATCAGCCCGGAGGCCATGCAAGGCTGCGCTTGGCCAGCACATGAAAGTGCAGGTGCTTAACGCTCTGGCCACCGTCCGCGCCGACATTGGTCACAACGCGGTAGCCGCTCTCGTCGACGCCCAGCTTTTTGCACAGCTGCGCAATGACCGCGTAGATGTGGCCCAGCAGCGCGGCGTCATCCTCGGTCAGGGCTGCGGCAGACGCAATGTGCTGCTTCGGGATGACGAGAAAATGCACGGGGGCCTGCGGGTCGATGTCGTAGAACGCCAGCAACTTGTCGTCCTCAAACAGCTTGTTCGAGGGGATCTCGCCTGCGGCGATCTTGCAGAACAGACAATCCTCCATCCGGAATCCCTCCTTTGCAGTGAATTTTATGGCAAAGAATTACTGATTCATTTCCGCCTTGACGATCTCGGGCACAGCGTTCAGTGCGTCGTCGATCTTGGACGTGTCGCGGATACCGGCCATAGCGAAGTCGGGCTTGCCGCCGCCGTTGCCGCCTGCGATAGCGGCAATCTTCTTGACGAGGGCACCTGCCTTCAGGCCGCGGGCCATGGCGTTCTTGGAAACGCCGACAGCCATCATCGTCTTATTACCGTCGCTACCGATAAGCACGGTCACGGCGTTGGGCGCCTTGTCGCGCACCTTATCGACCATGTCGCGCAGGGTATCGGCACCGGTGCCGGTCAGGTAGGCGGAGACGATGCGCACGCCGTCGATGTCGGCGGCGTTCTCAAACAGGCCGTCGATCTTGGCGGCAGCCATCTGGGCCTTCAGGATTTCAAGCTGCTTGGCGGTCTCCTTCAGCTCAGCAGCCAGTGCCTCGGCGCGGGCAGGAGCGTCCTTCAGGTTGTTGGCCTTCAGGGCAACAGCGGTCTTGGCCAAAATCTCGGTGCGGTCATCCAGCAGATCCAGCACGCCGAAGGCGGTGGTAGCCTCAATGCGGCGGATACCGGCAGCCACGCTGGACTCGCTCAAAATCTTGAAGCAGCCGATCTGTGCGGTGTTCGTGACATGGGTGCCGCCGCAGAACTCGGTGCTCCAGCCGCCGGCGTCGACAACGCGGACGACACTGCCGTACTTCTCACCGAACAGAGCCATAGCGCCCATCTTCTTGGCTTCCTCGATGGGCAGGTTCTTGACGGTGACGGGCAGGGCCTCGTAAATCTTCTCGTTGACGCGGCGCTCGACCTCGGCCAGCTCGGCGGGGCTGACGGCGCTGAAATGCGTAAAGTCGAAGTGGGTGATCTGGTCGTCCTGATAGCTGCCGGCCTGATGGACATGCTCGCCCAGGACCTCGCGCAGGGCCTTCTGCAGCAGGTGGGTGGCGGTGTGGTTGCGGCAGATGGCGGCACGGCGCTTCTCATCGACGGAAGCGGTGACCTCGTCGTCAACGTGGATGGTGCCGTCCAGCAGCTCACAGGTATGGACGAAATAGCCCTTCGGGGTCTTTTTGACCTGGGTGACCTTCAGCTTGGCGTCGCCGCTGACAAGATAACCGTGGTCAGCGACCTGGCCGCCCATCTCTGCATAGAACGGGGTACGGTCCAGCACGACCAGCACGCCGTCCTTGGCCTCGCCCGCCTCGTCGGTGGCGATGGCATCGACGAGCTCCTCCCCGTCGGACAGAGCCAGAACCTTAGCCTTCTCGGACAAGGTCTCGTAACCGTCAAACCGGGTGGGCTCGGCGGTCAGCTCACCGAACAGGTCAGCGCTCCAACCGGAAATATCCTTGGCCAGGCGCTCGGCGCGGGCGCGCTCACGCTGCTTGGTCATTTCGATGTGGAACGCGGCCTCATCGACGGCAAAGCCTGCCTCGGCGGCGATCTCACGGGTCAGGTCGAGCGGGAAGCCGAAGGTATCGTTCAGCTTGAACGCCTCGACACCGGACAGGACCTTCTCATGGGCCTCTTTCAGGCGGCCCATCATGCCGGTCAGGATGTTCAGACCGGCGTCGATGGTGCGGCCGAAGCGCAGCTCCTCGGTGCCGATGACCTTCTTGATATAAGACTCATGCTCGCGCAGCTCGGGGTAACCGGCCTCGCTGGACTCGATGACCGTTTCGACCAGCTCGGTCAGGAACGGGCGGTTGATGCCCAGCATACGGCCATGGCGGGCGGCGCGGCGCAGCAGACGGCGCATGACGTAGCCGCGGCCCTCGTTGGACGGCAGGATGCCGTCGGAGGCCATAAAGACGGTGGCACGGATGTGGTCGGTAATCACGCGGATGGAGATGTCATCCTTCTCGTTCTCGCCGTACTTCTTGCCCGAGATGTGCTCGACGTGGTGCAAAACGGCGGCAACGGTATCGACCTCGAATAGGTTGTTGACATCCTGCATGACGACGGCCAGACGCTCCAGGCCCATGCCGGTATCAATGTTCGGCTTGGCCAGCAGCTCATAGTTGCCCTTACCGTCGGCATCATACTGACTGAACACGAGGTTCCAGATCTCCATGAAGCGGTCACAGTCGCAACCGACGCCGCAGGTCGGCTTGCCGCAGCCGTACTTCAGGCCGCGGTCATAGTAGATCTCAGAGCAGGGGCCGCAGGGGCCGGAACCGTGCTCCCAGAAGTTGTCCTCCTTGCCCAGGCGGACCATGTGATCCTCGGGGATGCCGACTTCCTTCGTCCAGATGTCGTAGGCCTCGTCATCCTCCTGATAAACCGAGATGTACAGGCGGTCAGCGGGAATCTCGAGTTCTTTGGTCAGGAACTCCCACGCCCAGGGAATGACTTCCTTCTTGAAGTAATCCTGGAAGCTGAAGTTGCCCAGCATCTCAAAGAAGCAGCCATGGCGGGCCGTGATGCCGACGCGCTCAATATCCGGGGTGCGGATGCACTTCTGGCAGGTGGTCACGCGATGCCGCGGCGGCTCCTCCTGGCCGAGAAACCATTTCTTCATGGGGGCCATGCCGCTGTTGATCAGCAGCAGGCTGGGGTCATCCTTCGGAACCAGCGGGAAGCTGCCCAGACGCAGGTGGCCCTTCGTCTCAAAATAATGCAGGTACTTTTCGCGAAGCTCGTTCAATCCGGTCCATTGCATAGGTATTGTTCTCCAATCCATAAAATTGCGATGCAGGGTCCGCCACAAAAAAATTACAGCCCACGCCCCAATACAGGGACGAAGGCTGTTATGCTTCCGTGGTACCACCCGGTTTGCAGCGCCGCAAGAATATAATACAACAGCACTGCCGCTTTGTGTCTGCGTTAACGCCGCAGGTACGCTCGGCTCTGCGCCGAAAGCTCCGGGGTGGCTCTGCCGTGCTTCCGCGTGAAAGCCTTGCACCAAACGGCTTTCTCTCTGAAGGACGGAACGGACGGCATTGGCCCTTTCATCGCTATTTTCCTTTTTACAGGCTTATTATATGCCGTTTCGCGCCGCTTGTCAACTGATTTTTCCGCATAAAAGGTCATAACTGCGCAAAAGCTAACGCAGAGAGGAGTGTTTTTTATGGCTGACGTTTTTCCGGAGGTCTGGCAGGTCGTGCTGACGAGCCTGCTGTCGCTGGCCGCGATGTTTATTTTCACACGCGCGGGCGGCAAGCGGCAGATTGCGCAGATGAGCCCGTTCGACTACCTGAACGCCGTCACGGTGGGTTCCATCGGCGCAGAGCTGGCGACGAATCTTGAGCAGTGGTGGCGGCCCTTCTCTGCGCTTATTGTCTATGGGCTGGTAACGTGGTTCGTGCACTACACTGCCTGCAAAAGTAACGCTATGCGCAGCCTTTGGAGCGGACGCAGCCTGATTTTGATGGACGACGGTGTTATCTTGAAAAGCAGCCTGCAGCGCGCTGCCATAGACGTGAACGAGTTCCTGGGTCAGGCCCGCGTGGCCGGGTACTTTGACCCGAACGAAATAGAAACGGCAATTTTAGAGACAAACGGCCAGATCAGCTTTCTGCCCAAAAGCTGCAACCGTCCCCTGACGCCCGACGATATGCAGCTGCACCCGGACGCCGCCAGCACCTGGTATGACCTGATTATAGACGGCCATCTCATGCAGGACAATTTAAAGGCTGCAGGCCACGACGAGCGCTGGCTGGACGCCCGGCTCCACGCGCAGGGCATCGGCCAGCATGGCGAGGTGTTTTACGCGGCGTGTGACAAAGCGGATGGGTTCTTTGCATGCAGGATGCGCTAATAATCGAATATGTAAAAAAAAGACCTGCCAGAATTCTCTGACAGGTCTTTGTGGTGGAGAATACCGGGATCGAACCGGTGACATCTTGCATGCCATGCAAGCGCTCTCCCAGCT
>ENA-UOJK01001147-UOJK01001147.1-human-gut-metagenome-genome-assembly--contig:-C116-NODE-1147-length-19203-cov-5.442135_pt1 | contig 19203 bp, 19 predicted proteins | sample MGYA00242348_ERZ723895 | MGnify/ENA metagenome assembly ERZ723895
GCAGCGCGACAGCCGCCGCCAATGTGCTTTATCTTGCTCAGCCAGCAGTCAGCTTGGCCATCCGTGAGCTAGAAGAATATTATGGCATCAAACTCTTTGACCGCATCGGCAACCGTCTTCATCTCACCGAGGCCGGCAAGATTTTTTATTCCTACGCGGCTCATATCATCACAACCTTTGAAGAAATGGAAAACGGTTTGCGCAACTGGGATGAAATCGGCAGACTGCGGATCGGCTCAAGCATTACGATCGGCAACAAAATGCTGCCGGAGCTGATTCATGACTTTTCATTAATCTATCCGAAAATAGATGTCAAGGTACTGATTGAAAGCTCCGATGTCATTGAAGAAAAGCTGCTGCGCAGTGAACTTGATTTTGCGCTGATTGAAGGTGTGACACACTCAATGGATCTGATTACCCACAGCTTTGCCGATGATGAATTAGCGGTTGTCTGTTCAAGCCTGCACCCCTTCGCGTCAAAAAAAGTCATCACCGGCGATGACTTCGTAAAAGAGAGAATCTTATTAAGAGAAAGAGGCAGCGGTACCCGTGAATTATTTGACAGTGTAATGGAAATCCACGGCTATGCATGCATCCCAGCCTGGGAAAGTACAAGCACCCGTGCCCTGCTCAGCGCTGTAGTTGAAAATCTAGGCATCGCCGTAGTACCTAAACGTTTAATTGAGATTGAACGTACCAGTCAGCTGATTGAATGTATCCATATTGAAAATATTGAATTTAAACGAAATTTTAATATCGTCTATCATAAAAATAAATATTTATATAAAAGTATTAAGGAATTCATGAAATTATGCGATGATGCTGAAAAATAAAATACCCATAATAAAAACGCCTTTATGGCGTTTCTTTGTTATTTGGCGGAGCGGGTGGGATTCGAACCCACGGACGGGGTAACCGTCAAACGATTTCGAGTCGTTCTCGTTATGACCACTTCGATACCGCTCCAAAATGAATCCTGAATTATTTCAGGATTTTCACAAGCTCATCAAGATCCTGCTTTTCAGATTCATTAAATTGAATCACAACAGCATCATTCTCACTGTAACGCGGAATGATGTGAAAATGCAGATGGTTTACCGTCTGACCGGCAGCCTCATGCGTATTGTTTAATACATTGACACCCTGAGCATTTAATCTTTCACTGATCCGCACCGCCAGCATTTTTACCACTTGTATCAGATGCGCTAACGTTTCATCATCGCATTCAAGCAAATTATCATAATGCTTTTTAGGAACTACCAGCGTATGCCCCTTTGTGACCTGGCTCAAATCAAGGAAAGCCATGACCTGATCATCTTCATAGATACATGAAGAAGGAATTTCTTTATTTACGATACTGCAGAAGATGCACATAATGATATCCTCCCTAAAATTTGACTCTTATAGTTTATCACTTTTTTAGTTTTTTGAACAGTATTAAAACGTACCTGACTCAGTAATTTTGACTCGATATTTACGATAAAAATTTTTTTAATTTTCTATGAGCAAACTACTATTCAGTCAATCAAAAATACGTTATACTAAACCCGTAAAAAGAAAGAGGTAAGAAATTATGGCTAAATTCGTATGTCAAGTATGTGGTTATGTTTATGAAGGAGATGCGGCTCCAGAGTTCTGTCCATTATGCAAGGCGCCTGCTTCTAAGTTCACAAAGCAGGAAGAAGGCGAAATGGCTTGGGCGGATCAGCACGTAGTAGGTGTTGCCCAGGGAGTTTCTGAAGATATCCTGAAGGATCTCAGAATGAACTTTGAAGGTGAATGCTCTGAAGTAGGTATGTATCTTGCAATGGCTCGTGTCGCTCATCGTGAAGGTTATCCTGAAATTGGTATGTATTATGAAAAAGCGGCTTGGGAAGAAGCTGAACATGCTGCAAAGTTTGCTGAATTATTAGGTGAAGTTGTTACAAATTCAACAAAGAAAAACCTTGAGCTGCGTGTGGCTGCTGAAAATGGCGCATGCGCTGGCAAGAAGGATCTGGCTACACGCGCTAAACAAGCAAATCTTGATGCAATCCATGATACTGTACATGAAATGGCTAAGGATGAAGCTAGACATGGCTGCGCATTTGCCGGCTTATTGAAACGTTATTTCGGTGAATAATTAATTATTATAATAGAGCTTATGAAAACAGATGCACTTCATTCAGTGTATCTGTTTTTATTTTGCGCTCGATTGGATAAATTCAGTAATGATTGCAGCGCTTTGAGCCTGCTGTTCTTCAGCGCTGATGCTCGCTTCACCATCGCCTGCCTGAATGCCGTAACAGCCAAACTGCGCGTGATTGCCGCCCTTTATAAGAGTAATCGTGCCGCTTGTCAGCTGATTGCGGTTCAGCACACCATCTTCACTGCCGTAAATCACTAAGGCTCTTGCGTCCGGAAGATCACCGTAAACATACGCGCCTAATAAAATTACCCCTTCGATTTTATCCATATGCTCAGCCGCATAGGCGCTTGCCATTGCACCGCCCAGGGAGTGACCGGCCATATACCAATGCTTGATCTGTGACAGCTCAGCCAAGACATCATCAGCCGCGTTTGGATTCAAAAACGCCAGATGCAGCGGCATTTTAATTAAGACACAGGTGATTCCCGCCTGCTGAAGCTTGCTTAAAAGCGGAAGATAAGCAGTCTCCTCTACCTTAGCACCCGGATAAAAGATAAGACCAGCCGCTGAATCTGCCGCTAATACCGTATAATCATCATAAACCTCGATATGATCCGCCATGCTGAAAACAGATACCACCTGTTCCTGCGCATGATAATAATCTTTTGTGTAGAAATATAAAGCGCTGCTCAAAAGCACCAGCAAAGCAAGAGCTGATCCAGCTGCCCGTTTAACCCATCGTTTCATCCTATCTTCCTTCCTTTATGCACTATTATTGCACGGTTTGCCAATTCATTCAAAGGGTATTTATTTATGTGCTTAAAAGCCTCCCGGATAACCGGAAGGCAAATTTTACAGATCAGCGAGTTTTTCAGCAAGCAGCTCCGACATTTTAGCGCCAACCATTAAAAGTCCCGCTTTCTTTGTATGCAGCATAAGCTGAATACGCGCGCCTGCGTTTAATGGATAATAGGTACGGCGGCTAAACATCATCGGTGTATTCGCGCTAAGCTGCTGCACCGACATTGAATTCAGCAGCAAAACACCATCAGCATAGACTGACACCCTGCACTCCATATCCCCGCCTGCCGCTAAGCAAAGCGTATAATCAAGCGCATAGATGCGGCTTCTTTGAGAATCAGCGTTCCCGGCATCAAGCTGAAGCCGCTTTTCGCATCAAAAACACCGGATTCAAAAGCAATGCTGTCATGTGAGGGTGACTGGCCGTCAAAATATAGTGCCTGTTCTTCATTCGCTTCAGTAAACTGAAGCAAATAAGCAGAATGATTAAACATCCCTCCATATACCGTAATAGGAAATCCCCGGCAATTGTGTATTTTCATTGATTGTCCACCTTTCCGAAACATTTTGTTTCTGCGCTATATTATGCGCACAGCATCTAAGCAAGGCATGACAACAACCCGAATCTAAACCTTGTTGGTTAATAAGTGCTATAATAGAAGCATTGAAAGGATGAATCTTATGCTTTATCAATTAACAAATCAACTGCATGAAATTGATATAAATCAAATTGAACCGAATACCCGATTAATTGCCTGTTTTACCCATCAGCAGGCATTAGATGTCAAACTGCCAATTGATCTTACCACCCTCATCGCCCAGCCGCTTTCCCGTTTCTGTAAGGCTGAAGTCCATGCTGACTGCATGATTGCCGCTTTCAGTATTCCAGATACCACCTTCCATAAAAAGAAGCAGTTTCTTTTAGGCATCTGGAATGAAATGCTGGTCTTTATCGATGATACCCATACCGCTGAAGCAATCTTAAAAACACTGGCTGAAACAAGACAATGGAAAGAACCCCAGCTGGGCCGGCTTGTTTATGATTTTCTGGAAATGCTCGTTTTGGATCATCCGCAGAAACTGGAAACCTTGGAGAATCAGATTGCGGGTTTGGAAGAAGATGTCTTTAAAGGTACTCTGAATCGCTTCAATCATCAAATGATCGCCATCCGCAAAGAAGTGACGGCACTCTCGCATACATATCGTCAGCTTGATGATCTGACGATGGAGCTGATTGAAAATGAAAATGATTTCTTTAATGATCATGAGCTGCGATTTCTAAAGCTATTCAGTAACCGCATCAACCGTCTGCGGGAAGAAACACTCACACTGCGGGAATATTCAATGCAGGTGCGTGAAGTCTATCAGGCACAGCTAGATCTGCGTCAGAATGAAATTATGAAAGTCCTGACAGTGATTACTGCCATCTTTATGCCCTTAACCTTAATTGCTGGCTGGTATGGCATGAATTTCATCAATATGCCTGAGCTTACTTGGCAGTATGGTTATCCAATGATTATTTTATGCAGTATCCTGATCATTCTTTTCTGTATCTGGCTGTTTAAGAAAAAACGATTCTTATAAGAACGCTGTTGAAACATTCAGCGTTTTTTCATTTTCAGACGAAAAAAAATCCGGCTTTGAACCGGACTCGCTGTTTATAGGGTGTCTGTCCCATGGGGAGGGACAGACTTCATGTTCTAAACCCCTAAAGAACATGAATGGGTGGGGAATGAGCTATTAAGCTCAGTTATTATTATAGCATCATCCTTCTAAATTGGCTAGTATAATTTAACTGATATTTTATTTTTTCATTAATTTTACCTAATAGTGATAATGTCCGCTGAAATCACAAACAGCAGTCTGCAATTCCCCCTTATTTCACAGTGTCTGCAATCCTATAAATCATCAACCAAAGCGCCTGATTTCGCATAGGCTGTTGATTTAGCTTCAAAGAAATCGGTTTTAATCATATTCGCATTAGCATATTGAGATACCCATGCCATAGAAGCCGGTTCACTGTCATAGCCATCATAAAGCTTGCCAAAACCAAGTCCCAGGCTGCGCAGATTCCCCAGGTAATAAATATATTCCTCAATCATTTTTAAAGACAGACCCTCAATCTTATCACCAAGCACATAAGCTCCCCAGCGAATTTCTTCCTCAACACCCTGAGCCAGCATCGCTTTATAAATCGCCACATACTCATCAGTAAACAGCTGCGGTTCTTCTTTTTTCAGTTCCAGCAGAATCGAGCGAAACAGCCATAAGTGAGTGTTTTCATCACGGTTGATATATCGAATCTCCTGAGCGGACCCCGGCATCTTGCCATTACGGCCAAGATTATAGAAAAACATAAAGCCTGAGTAGAAATAAATGCCTTCCAAAATATAATTGGCAATCAATGTTTTTACTAACTGGAAGCTAGTCTTTTTCGCTTGGAATTCATTATACAAGTCACCGATAAAATGATTGCGGGCTAAAAGAATCGGATCATCCTTCCATTGATATAAAATCGAATCACGTTCAGCCGGTGAACAAATAGTATCCAGCATATAACTGTAGCTCTGGGAATGCACCGCTTCCTGAAAAGCCTGAATAGTCAGGCAGAGATTTACCTCACTGGCTGTAATATATTCAGAAACACAAGGCAGATTAGCGGTTTGAATACTGTCAAGAAAGATTAAAAAGGAAAGAATTTTATCATAAGCTGTTCGTTCCTCATTGCTTAAACGATGATAATCCTTTACATCCTGACTCAGATTAATTTCTTCAGGTATCCAGAAATTATTCATCGCTTGACGGTACCAGTCGGATACCCATTGATATTTCATATTATTAAAATCATTCAGATTGGTTGTATTCCCGTTAATCATCCGTTTCTTTAAAACATCAGTATCACCAAATTCATTAAACAACGCTTTCTTATTTACGGTTTCCATCTTGTCCTCCTATGCCGCGCATACTTCGCATTCTTCTACTTCCAGTGATTTAGAACGAATATAATAAACGCTCTTTACACCATTTTCCCATGCTTTAATATATAAATTCAGCACCTGTCTAAATGTATAATCATTTGTGATATACAGATTTAAAGACTGACTTTGATCAATATGGCGCTGACGGATACCAGCGGCTTTAACCACCCATTCCTGATTGATCGTATGCGCGCTTTGATAAATCCACCATGTTTTCATATTCAGATCCGGTGCTACGCGGGCGATGATGCTGCCCTTCTTTTCTTCAAGGAAGAAACGATTCATAATCGGATCGACAGCCGCGCTCGTACCGGCAATAATTGAAGTCGAGCTGGTTGGCGCAATTGCCAGCAAATAACCATTGCGCAGCCCTGATTGATGAACACGCGCACTTAGCTGCTGCCACTTTTCATCCTGATAACCACGATCGGTAAAGTAATTTCCATTCTCCCATTCAGAACCGCTGAAATAAGCATAACAGCCCTTTTCTGTCGCTAGCTCACAGCTGGCTTCAATCGCATAATAGTTGATTTGTTCATACACCTGATCCATAAACCGCAGGTGTTCTTCACTTTCCCAGCGAATACCTTCCTTTGCCAGCAGATGATGATAACCGCTGGTCCCTAAACCGATTGGACGATAACGCTGATTGGTAACCTTGGCATATGGAATCGGATAGAAATTCAAATCGATAACATTATCCAATGCGCGGACAATGATGCTGATAATCTTACGCAGTTCCTCCTGATCATGAACATTAATATTGCCCAGCACTAAAGATGCCAGATTGCACACGACAAAATCACCCGGCTTCGTCTTTGTCACGATGACCGTCTCTCCGTCAATTTCTTCTATTGTTTTTGACACACTCTCGATTGCGCTCATATTCTGAGCGATTTCGCTGCAAAGATTTGATGAATAAATCATTCCCGCATGCTTATTAGGATTCATGCGATTAACATGATCGCGGTTAAAGGCAAACGGCGTGCCGGTTTCAATCGCTGACTTAAGTATCAAACGTACCAGATCTTTCAATAGGATAGCCTGCTTGCTGATACGTTCATCATGGATACAGTCAAAATAACGCTTTTCCCATTCCTCACCATAATAATCTTCAAGCGCATAGCCTTTGATCATTAAGATTTCATGCGGACACATCAAATACCATTGCTGATTCAGATCCTCACGGGCCATTTTCCAAAACAGATCCGGATAGCAGACAGCCGGAAAGACATCATGAGCCTTTTTGCGGTCATCACCGTTGTTAGTACGCAGCTGCAGAAAATCAAGGATATCCTTGTGCCATACATCAAGATAAACCGCTACAGAGCCTTGCCGCACACCGAGCTGATCCACTGCCACCGCGGTATCATTGGCCAGCTTGATCCATCGTGCCACACCGCCGGCTACACCTTTGAAACCGCGGATATCAGATCCGACCGCGCGAACCTTGCCAAAATACAAGCCCATGCCGCCGCCGAATTTTGAAATCTGCGCGAAATTGTCAATGCTGCGGTAAATTCCTTCTAAAGAATCCGGTACAGTATCGATGAAGCAGCTTGAAAGCTGAAAATACGGTTTGCGGGAGTTGGACATCGTCGGTGTTGCCATCGTTACTTTTAAAGTGCTTAATACCTCGTACAGCTCAATGACCTTATGCAGACGGTCTTCCTTCTCATTCATATTCAAATGCATCGCGATTCCCATAAACATTTCCTGCGGCTTCTCTAAAACCTGATGATCCTTATCCGCGATCAAATATCGTTTAATAACCAGATCAAGACCGCTGTAAGTAAACAGCTTTGTATGCTCTTCCTTTAAAGCCGCCGCTAATTCATCAATTTCCTGCTTGCTGTATGCTTCAAGAATATAACGGCCGTATAATTCCTGTTCTGTTAAATAGACCAGCTTATCATAGAAGCTGTGAATATTCAGGGCAGCCATTCTCTCCTCAATCATATGATTATTCTGAAAGTTCAGTAACCGGCCGGCAATAAACTCCCACTGCGGAGCTTCAGCACTGACACACTCAACGGCAGATCGTATCAAGCTCTTAAGACGCTGATCCATATCCATTTCCGGCTTATAGAAAGTCTGATACTTTGCCAGCATCAGATCAAGTGCCAATGCCTTGCCATAATTCTTATGGATTCCCTTTAATACCGGCCGCAGTCCGGCCAGCGGCAAAGAGGCAGCAAGCTCATCGACGATGCGGCGGTTTTTAGCCTGCTGATCCCGATAAAGAATAAAGCTTTTTGCCTGCTTATAAAAGCCATGCTTCATCATGCTTACTTCCACAAGATCCTGAATCTGTTCTACTTTAATATCATCAGGATTCTCAACCAGCTGCTGTTCAATTTCCTGAAGCATCACCTTCAGCTGTTCAGCTTCTATACAGCTTTGTGTGTTTTCAAACGCCAGTTTAATTACCCGGGCAATTTTATTTGATTCATATGTTTCTTTAGTTCCATCACGTTTTGTTATTTGCATCTCTATATCCTTTTCCTTACTTGCATTAGCATAACAAAAAAAAGCAAAGATTTCATTTACTTTGCTTTTAATAACTTCTTCACAATTAGCATGTTTCAAGATAACACTTATATGCAAATAAATCACGCTGATAAATCAGCTTCTGAATCGACTGTTTATTAGGCGCTGACAGTTCCTTCAGCACTTCCTCTTCACTTAAGAAAACTAAACCGTGAATCAGCTGCTTTTCTTCTTCAGTATAAGCGCAGGGGCGGCTTTGCCGAATCAGCCTGACCGCATAGAAGTGAGAAATAGTCCGGCGCTGGATCAGATGATAAGTATCCTCAATCACACATAATGGCCGTAAAATCTCCCCTTCCCAGCCGCTCTCCTCAAGCAGCTCGCGCTGAATTGCCTGGGCGTGGCTTTCATTAGCCTCAATGCCGCCGCCCAGTGTTTCAAGATGGCGCAGACAGCCAAAAATATCATCTCTTTTTATTTCCAGAAAAGCATAGCGGTCATGATATACCGCAATCATCCGCACGGTTTCCCGCACATGGGTGATATCACTTTTCGCAAAAACATCGTCAGTAAATCGCTTCCTGATCATCACGCACCTCCTAATCAAAAGACACATAGTATAAATCTGCTTGCAGATATTGCGTTTTGTATAAAGCTACAATTTGATACCTTAAAGCTAATAATACATAAAATCCGCACCTATTATCAATAACAATTTTAAAAATATATAAAACTAATGATTTGAGGCGGCAAATTAACTTTTTAAACTGCATGCCATAAATCATCAAGCTGCATTAACTTTAAATAATCTTTTGATGATATTTTTCTGATTCAATTTCAACATGAAAAAAGACACTTTTTCAAGTGCCTTCAATGATGCATACGATCATCTTAACTTTGGGGGAGAACTAACTTACAAGTATGGGTGGGGGAAGAAAAGTAAGTTAGGTTAAGATGAAAGAGGCATTACTGCCTGTATAAATATTACTTTTTTTCGTTAGGAATGTCAACTGTTATTAAAAAGATTTTTAAACATGAGAAATGTTCTTGGCTGATACTCAAGCTGTTAATCAGATGTTCATTAAGAATTTTATTTATGCACATTTACTTATTTTGGAAAACCCTTCCATTTTAATGATGAAAACGCTATCCAAAAAGATAGTCCAAACGGCTTAATGACTATGATTTTTACGATTGAGTTAAGCCTATCCATCTGTGCAACGGCACCTTTTCTTGATTTATGCATAGGCTAATGCAGGTGATCCTATGCGTTTAAAAATTGCCCTTCCCGTTCGGCTTAATGAAGCTGAGTCACGGTATCAAATTTCAGCACCGTTAATTCATGCGCTGCTGGCACTTCGTGTTACACCGGTACTGGTTTATCCGCAAGCTGACATCAAAGACCAGCTTTCTGGGTGTGATGGTGTGCTGATCAGCGGCGGCGACGATGTTGATCCGCTTCTTTTTAACGATAAACCACGCCCTAATACAGTCATCGAAAAAGCCAGCATCGAACAGCTGGATATTGACTGCATTCATTATTGTGAAAAACATCATCTTCCCTTGTTTGGCTTATGCCGCGGTATTCAGATTCTAGCTGTGGTGTATCATGCGGCTTTATATCAAGATATTGACCAACATATGAAGACCAGCCATCCGCTGATCATTGCGCCTCATTCATTTTTAAGCGGTATGCCGCTGCCTTCAGTCAATTCTTATCATCATCAAGCACTTGCGCAATGCCCTGAAGGTTTTATGATCAGCGCGATTGCCGACGATGGAACGATTGAAGCAATTGAAAAAGCGGATATGTTTGCCGTTCAATGGCATCCGGAACTGATGCGTGACGATCCCCTCTTACGTTTTTTTACGGATTACGTACTTGCCAAGAAAATAAACAAGAATCAAAATAGAGAGCAGTGTTGAATATTTCTCGATTGCGATAAATTCACTCGCTTTGCTTAGTGTTGCCGCAACAAGCAATGAGCGCATAAAGCGGCAGCCGCCGTCAAGCAATAAAAAGAGCCAGCGGTTCATTCGGCATAAACCAGCCAGATAAGCCAGTACGAAGTCAGGAAAAGGTGTCAGCGATCCAAGGATAACAGCCATCGCGCCATATTTCTGCATGGCTGCCTCTCCTTCGGACAATGTTTCTTCATTGACCAGCTTTAAGGCAACCTTACGGCCATAGCTGACACTTAGCTCATAACCGATGTAACCGCCTAAAAAGGTACCGATACCGCTGACTACCGCATAGTAAAAGCTTTTGGTCGGGGCTGCCAGACATAGCGGTACAAAGACAGCTTCAATGGAAGGTAAAGGTAAGAATGCCTTTAAACAGGCATAAATTAAAAGGAACAGGTCTGCATTCATGAGATCACCTGTTCCATTGTATGTTTTTATTCGCTCATCAATTCATAAAGTGAATGGATCTTATGTGTCGGTACGATTTGAAAGCGTTCAATGTCCGCGAATGTATGCACACCCGTTGTCACAAAGATTGTTTCGACCTGACAATTAACACCGAGCAGGATGTCGGTTTCCAAATTATCACCGATACAAATTGCATCTTCTTTTCTAATATTAAAATACTCAAGCGCTTCATTAAGAATAGGCGGATACGGTTTGCCGATCTTAGGTGATTGCTGTTCACTCGCATACTCAAACATGGCCACAATTGAACCGTTGCCAAGCTTATAGCCTTTGCCATGCGGCAGCTTGCGGTCATTATTGGTGCCAACCAGCTTCGCGCCATTTACTAAATAACTCAGTGCCTTAGAGTATGATTCATAATCAGCATTGGCATCAAGGCCCACAAAAACAAAATCGACATCTTCTTCAACAAGCTTAAACCCGACATCCAATAAGGCTTCTCTTAAACCTGCCTGGCCGATCATATACGCGTTGCGCTTCGTGCTGAGTTTTTGCATCGTGCGCGCCGCCGCCATGCTTGAGGTGAAAAACTGATCTTCACGAATGCCTTTGAACCCCAGTTTTTCCATATGCTGCACATTCTCTAAACGGGTACGGGTAGCGTTATTCGTCAGAAAGTAAAAGGGCTGCTGCTTGGCGATACACCAAGCGATAAATTCTCTGGCGCCATCAATATTTTCATTTCCCCGATACATTGTGCCATCAAGATCAATCAGATAACTTTTCATTCAATTACTCCTCTTTTTCCCTATCAGTGTATCACGTTTACGCAAAAATTGGGACAAAGAAAAAGCATTTCAATTTAAAGTATGTTAGAATATAGGTCAAGTGAAGGTGATGTTATGAAAAATTTAGAAACTGCAAATCGCTGTTTGAATTGCAAGAACGCGCGCTGTGTCAGCGCCTGTCCGATTCATACACCGATTCCGGAGGTAATTCTCGATTATAAAGAAGGACGCTATGAACAGGCTGGCAAACGATTGTTTGACAACAACCCGCTCTCAGCCATTGTATCCGCGGCATCAAAGGCGAACCAGTTGATTTCCCTGCCATTGAAAATGAAATTTCCATGCATTATTTAAAGCATGTTCATTTTACTGAAAAACGCATCCATAATCAGCGGGTAGGCATTATCGGCGGCGGTCCGGCAGGGATTACGATTGCCCTGCAGCTGGCCCAGAAGGGTTATCCTGTCACTATTTTTGATGCTCATCCGCGCATTGGCGGTGTTCTCCGCTATGGTATTCCTGATTTCAGGCTGCCGCGGACAATTCTTGATTTACTGGAAGAAAAGCTGCTTGAATTAGGGGTAAAAATCAGACCGAACACTTTGATTGGTCCAGTGCTGACCATTGACCGGCTTTTGGAGGATGGCTATGATGCCTTATTTATCGGTACGGGTGTATGGAATCCGAGAACCTTAAATATCCCTGGGGAAAGCCTAGGCAATGTGCATTATGCCATCGATTATCTAAAAGATCCAGAGGTCTATCAACTCGGCAAAAAGGTAGCGGTTATCGGTGCCGGTGATGTCGCGATGGACGCGGCGCGTACCGCCAGCCGTCATGGCTGTGATGTGACGATTCTCTATCGCAAGGGCAAGGAGAATATCTCTGCCACCGAAGCTGAACTGCAGGGGGCCATCGATGACGGTGTTAAATTTGTCTTCTACAAGATCCCTAAGGCATGCAGCGAGGAAGGTATGATCGTTGCTGACTGTGAGGTTGTCATGGATGTGGATGGCCACCCGCAAAGTGTTGAAAAAGCGGACAGCGATCATCTATTTGCCTGTGACTCCATCATTATTGCGGTATCACAGCTGCCTAAAAACAATATTGTCCGCAATACAACCGGCTTAGAAACCGGTAAGAACGGCTTGCTGATTGCCGATGAAGACGGGAAAACGACAAGAGTCGGCGTCTTTGCTTCTGGTGATGTTGTGACCGGCGCTAAAACCGTAGTAAAGGCCGTTAAATATGCCCAGCATGTTGCCGGTGAAATTGAAGTCTATCTGCAAGCTAAAGCACAATAAGAAAAAGGCGTTGGAATTCCTTATGGAGCATTCTTAACGCCTTTTATTCTGCCTGTGTATAGCTAATTATCGAACTGCCGTTTTGCATTGAGATATAACTGCCGTGGATATCGGTACTGCAGCCATTGAAGGTAAGTGATTCCGGATATTCAAGAGATCCCTTGCCGCCGACATCAATTGCCCCGGCATGATCAGGATACTGATTGTTTATAATCTGTGTCAGCTCAGTAATTTTAAGCTTGCCGTCAACCAGTATCGCTGCCGCTTCACTTTCAAAAGAAGAGCCGTCGATGCTGATTTGGTTTAAAGTCAGCGAACCGCTGCTGCGAATATCAATCAATGTTCCTGTATAAGCAGGATATGAAGCTGAACCCACATAGCGTTTCAGCGTAATCGGCTGATCGGCATCCCAGACTTGTTCATCCTTGATCGTAATGCCATTGATGATCCAGATCGTTCCCGCTTCATGATTCAGCAATTCCTTAGCCCGTTCAAAGCTTTGAACTGCCGTAAGCGGTGATTGACCGTCATTGGCGTCACTTCCCTTGCCATTCAAATATACTTCATTAACAGTTTCACTTTCAATATAATTGCTGCTTACTGTACGAATAATCAGCGGCAGCGGCGCTTCGGTTTCAAATCGCTCAGATAGAATCGGCGTAAATGTATAAGTCACACCCGCCTCTGCCTCAGCTTCAAAGCCTGGTTCTACATTCCATTGACTGATTTTCAAGTTGATGCTTTTCTCATTGCCAACCTGATTCCCCGCTTTATCAAGTGCATAACCGCTTGCTTGAATCGTATCCGGCAGTGCTAATTCATCAATCGTACTGCCCTGAGCAATCATCAGCTGATCATCAGCGAACGCTTCAAAATGAGTAATCAGCATTGGGCGGCTCATGCTTTTAACATAACGGGAAATAGGATAAATCGCGCACAGTCCCAGCAATATCACAACCGCCAGTGCTTTTCTGAAACGATGCTTTGGCTTAGGCGGCGCCTGTTCCTTATTTAGATAGTCTTCAACTTCCAGGATTTCTATTTTTTCTTTACGCAGATTAGAAAATGCTACGAATATCAATCTGAAAGGCAGACTTAAATAATATAAAATTGAGTCAAGCAGATAGATAACCGCCAGCGGCAGAAGCATAACATATCTTAATGAAGGATGCTTACGGCCGAAATCGACAATCTTATACAATAGCTTTTCAAGCATGCTTCCACCTCCCAAAATCACTTATATAGTATAACAGAATCTGGCCGGGATGAAAATTCATTCTCCTCAGAAAAAAGCTTAAGCCGGCTGATTCCCCTTACTTTTACGCATTTTTATGATCATCCATGTAGGAATAATCGCGATACATGCAAAGATCCAGCAAGTGATGTTAAAATCAAACCGTTCTACAAGCCACGCGCCAATTACCGGTGTTAAAAAACCGCTGATACCGAAATAGATTGCAAAGCCCACAATCTGCGCTGATGCTGCCAGCTGCTTAGGCGTTACCTCCTGAATCAGCAGCTTGCTGGTTAATACGATAATCGGATGGGTAAACAGCTGCAAAGCCGCCACGATCAGCACCCATAGCGGTGTCGCGCAGAAACCATAGGCCACAAATTTAACGCCGGTCATCAATGCCGCAACCAACAATAAGCGTGATGGCTCAAACTTCTTAAATAATTTAGCGGAAAATAAATAAATCGGTATTTCCATCAGCGACTGAATCGCAAATTTCACAGATACCGCGATGCGATCACCGCCCAATGCAATCAGCTTATCCACGACCACAAACTGATCCGCGAAGCCGGTAATCATCAATAGAAATAAAATCATCAATAAGCGCTGATACGCTTTATTCATCAACAGTTTTTTCATACTGGCTAATGAAATTGAACCCTTTTCCGCCGCTTCCTTTTCCTTGATAAAAAAACCGCACAGCAATGAAATAGCAGAAGCGCTCAGACAGAGAATGCATAAACCAATGCTGTTGAATTGTTTATAAATAAAGCCTGCTGCCAAGGAGCCGCTGACCAGGCCTGCTGCTGAGAAACAGTGATATTTACCAAAGGTTTTAGGTTTAAGCTGAAAAACCCATGTTTCATTGATACTCATAACTTCCTTGACAATCCCAAACATTAAAATGACACAGATTGCCTTGATCCACAAATCACTGGTTAATATAAATGAAGCAAACACAGCGGCCATAAATAAGAGCGTTGTAATGATGAACATCGGTTTCATCTTACCGGTTTTATCACTGATCCAGCCGATAACAGCTGCGAAAAGCAAAGATGCCAGCGCGCTGAAACCTAACACCCAGCCCTTTTGAGCCGGTGTATAGCCGCTTTCATTTAAAAAAGGAATCAGCTGTGAATTTACTGCTGATATCGATATAAAGGTTGCGAAATTAAAGACTGCAAATTGTATATTTTTCATATGCATCACCGGTTGTAGTATGCCCCATGACACAAGAAAAAAACCGCAAAAGCGGTTAGAAACTAAACTGTGTCAGGATTCCTAGATGATCAGAAACCCGCTCTTCCTTAAATAAATGACAATATTGCTGAATATTTAGTGAGGAGCGCGCAAGCATGTAGTCAAGACGCAGGCTTTTTCTGCCCTTATGCCATGTATCACCCTCTGATTGATTAAAGGAATATGAATCTACATAACCATAATGCATCATTTCCATATAATCAATGGATGCACTGTCAATATTAAAATCTCCAGTAATGATTGAAGGAATATGATGACGGCTCGCCCGTTCATGTATTTTTTCAAACTGCGTCAGGAATTGATTTTTACGATCAAAGCCCAGATGCGCGTTATAAATCATAATGGGATGATTTCCCACCTTGATCAGCACTTCCATTACTTTGCGTGTATTAGGCGTCAGCATTGAACGCTGAGCTGATACATAAAAGCTTTCACAGCTGAGAATCGGATAACGACTTAAAATCGCCAAGCCCTCCACAAAGCCAAAATAACCAAAATGAACATTTTCATAATGCAGTTCATACTGACTGCCGCCTTGGGCGTTTAATGCCTGCTGAATCAGATAAGCGGCATTATCTTTTTTTATATTACGATCAACGATAGGTGTGAAATAACGCTGAGCACACTCACTGAAGCAAATAATATCAATATCATTTTCAAGAATTGAATCAGCGATGATCTGTAATTTTTTAACTGGCTCTTTTTCCTGATAACCATGCAGGTTCAATGATAGTACGCGCATATTCCACCCTCCTTTATTTATATAGGTAATAGAGAGAGATAAGTGTCGTGGGATTGAATGAAAAGGGAAATATGGTTCCGACTAGCAGTGACGGCTGCTTCTTATCTCTTTCTGATTCTTATTTTAAGCGCCTTTTGTGAAAATTGAATGAAGAAAGTGTGAAAATTTTGAAAATTTTATTAAACTTAATGCTTGATCACCTTTCTTTCAGTAAGTATAATCATCTTTTTTTAAACTTTACTTGTCAAAATATTAAAGAATTACTAAATATTTTCATTTAAAAAATATGGCTTTCACCATATTTAGTAAGGCATTGCTTTTCTGATTGCGGCAGGATCGTTGCATTTGGTCAGAGCGGTTTCGTAATCGATGATTCCCGCGCGGACAAGGTTCACTAAATCATTATCCAAAAGAATCATACCCTCTTTCAGATTGGTCTGCATGATTGTAGGAATTTGGAATGTCTTGGATTCACGGATCAGGTTGGCAATCGCGTCATTGACAATCATGATTTCAAAGGCAGCAACCCGGCCGTCCTTATCCTGACGCGGCAGCAATTGCTGAGAGATTACCGCCCGCAGGCAGTTTGCCAGCTGGGTACGGATCTGTCCCTGCTGATGCGCTGGGAATACGTCAACCATACGGTCAATCGTCTGTGTAGCACCGCGGGTATGCAAAGTAGCAAAAACCAAATGGCCGGTTTCCGCCGCCGATACCGCTAAGGAAATCGTTTCATAATCACGAAGCTCACCGATCAGAATTACATCGGGATCTTCACGCAGCGCCGATTTCAGCGCCGCTAAATAGTTGTCAGAATCACGGCCAATCTCACGCTGATTGACCATACAGTTCTTATGCTCATGCACATATTCGATCGGATCTTCCATGGTTAGAATATGGCAGTGTTTCAGCTGATTGATTTCATCAATCATTGATGCCAGAGTCGTTGATTTACCGCTGCCGGTTGGCCCGGTTACCAGCACCAAGCCTCTCGGCAGGGCACATAGCTTATGCAATACCGGCGGCAGTCCTAATTCCTGCATTGTCGGTATATGATCGTTTAAAAGACGAATCGCTAAAGCGGTATGTCCCTTCTGGCGGAAAATATTCAGACGGTAGCGGGTTTGATCAGCTCCGGTAAAAGATGTATCAATATCTCGGCCGGTATTAAAATATTCAGTCTCATCTGGCCGCATCAATTCAACCGCTAATGCGTTAAGCAGCATATCATCACATAGTTCACTGTTTAAAGCTGTCAGCTCACCATTGATACGAATCATCGGCGGCAAACCATAAGTAAAATGCAGATCGCTCGCTTTGCGTTCACGGGCAATATCTAAATAATGTTCAATCATGTCTGTCTCCTATTCTGTCGAATATATCAGCTTGATAACTTCATCAAAATTGGTAATACCTTCTCTTAATAAACGAATTCCCTCTGAACGAAGCGTTGTCATGCCATTCTTAACCGCCATTTGATAAATCAGTTCCTGCGGATCGCCGCTGCTGATCATCTTATAAATCGTTTTATCGATCAATACAACCTCATGAATCGCAGTACGTCCGTGGTAGCCTGTATGACCGCAGTAATCACAGCCGTCCGCTTCCTTTACAACATCCAGTTCAGGACAGTTCAGTAAGGACTTTTCATGTTCAGTCAAATGCCTTTCATGGGAACAGCGCGGGCATATTTTACGAACCAAACGCTGAGCGATGACACAACGCAGTGCAGCGGCTAACAAATAAGCCGGCACTCCCATATCCAGCAAACGCGGAATGGCAGCCACCGCGTCATTGGTGTGCAGCGTAGATAATACAAGGTGACCGGTAATGGCGGAACGAATGGCAATTGAAGCCGTTTCTTCATCACGGATCTCACCAATCAAAATAACATCCGGGTCCTGACGCAGAATCGAACGCAGACCGCTCGCAAAAGTCAGGCCGATACCGGCGTTTACCTGCATCTGATTGATATTGGTAAATTTCTTTTCTACCGGATCTTCAATGGTAACAATATTTAATTCCGGCGATTGAATCTGTTGGAGAATTGAATAAGAAGTTGTAGTCTTACCGCTGCCGGTTGGGCCTGTCATCAATATGATACCATTTGTATTATATAGTGAACGTTCAATTAAATTCAGATTATGCGGTGTAAAACCAAGCTGCTTCAAATCATAATTGACATTCTTATCAGAACCTAACAAACGCAGTACAACCTTTTCTCCATAAATGGTCGGCAGCATACTGACACGCACATCGACCTTACCGCCAGGCAGATCAAGCGCAATACCGCCATCCTGCGGAACACGCTTCTCAGCAATATTTAAACCAGCCAAAATCTTGATACGAGTAACGATTAATTCATGAATATTATTTTTAAGCATCGTATGCTCAAACAAGGAACCATCAACACGGAAACGCACACGGGTCATCTGCGGCAGCGGTTCAATATGAATATCACTCGCATTCATCTGAATCGCTTCACGGATCATGGAGTTGACCAGCTGAACAACCGGAGAAGCATCAATGCGGTCGTTTACCTGTTCAAAATCCTCCAGTGAAACGGTACTGCTTGTGTAATCTTCATATTCATTGCTGATATTCTCTAACACTTGCTTTGTATTGGCTTTCGCATACAGCTTATCAATAGTTTCCAAAACATCCTGCTTCGGTGAAACAATAACCTCTATGTCCAGCCCGCTGGCCATGCCGATATCATCTAAGCCCAAGAAATTCAATGGGTCGTTGGTCGCCGCGTACAGCACCCCTTCTTTGATATAAAGCGGTGCGATGCTGTGTTTTCTAACAAGCTGTTCCGGTACGATTTTTGCGATTTCAACATCAACCTGAGCGGCAATATTAGGCTCATAAGTCAAATTCAGACGTTTAGCCAAAGCATTCAGCATCTGATATTCACTGCACATCCCATGACTGGTTAACACTTCACCTAGTCTTTTACCTTCTTTTTTCTGTATTTCAAGTGCTTTTTGCAGCTGTTCCTCAGTAATGACCTGATTCTCTACAAGCACCTCACCTAAACGAACATTTTTTCTCATAAATGCACCCCCTAGTTTCTTTTATCCAACAATTAGTGTATCATATTTC
>ENA-UOJK01001154-UOJK01001154.1-human-gut-metagenome-genome-assembly--contig:-C116-NODE-1154-length-19143-cov-5.287563_pt1 | contig 19143 bp, 13 predicted proteins | sample MGYA00242348_ERZ723895 | MGnify/ENA metagenome assembly ERZ723895
GTTAACGCAGCCGGCGCAGGCCCTTCGGATACTGATTCTATCTAATGCCGTCCGCGCCGCGTACCCAGCCGAGTGAAAGCCCGCCGGCCGTCAGCAGCGTCCAGCCGCGCTGCGTGCCGTGCAGCGTCTCGCCGCGCAGATAGGCGGCAATCTCCGGGCCGCCGGCCGGGAAATCCGCCGTCTGCGGGTAGGTGTGCAGCCAGAGCGCCAGCGCGTGGGCGGGGGAGAAGCGGTCACGGCGCAGTTCACCAAGCTCCAGACCGGCGCGCAGCACGCGCAGGCCGGAAAGAGCGGGCGTCTCCGCCGGGGCCAGATAGCATACGGAGCCGAAGCAGACGGGCACACCGTCCGGCAGGGGCTGCGTGCAGCTGCGCAGGAAGTCTGCGGCCGCTGCCGGGAGCTGAGCGGGGCGTTCCGTGGGAACATCCTGCCGTGCGCCGTCCGCATGACTGCGCAGGACGGCGGCAAAGTGGCCCTCACCGCGCAGGCAATGCGGCCAGAGGCGGAAGGCATGCTCCAGACCGGGCGCGGGATCGTCGATCCAGTCCGGCCGCGCCGGAGAGAACCACGGAGCCTCGACCGGCTCGACGGAAAACGCCGGATGCGCGTGCAGAAAGGCGGAGATGACGCCCTCGTTTTCCTCGGGCGAGAACGTGCAGGTGGAATAGACGAGCCGCCCGCCGGGGGCCAGCATTTCGGCTGCGGAGGCGAGGATCTCCTGCTGCCGCGCGGCGCACATGGCCACGGTCGCCTCGCTCCAGTCCGTCACGGCGGCCTCCTCCTTCCGGAACATGCCCTCGCCGGAGCAGGGGGCGTCGACAAGGATGCGGTCAAAATAGCCGGGGAAGCGCTGGGCCAGCTTTGCAGGATGCTCGCTGAGCACAAGGGCGTTTGGAATGCCGAGCCGCTCGATGTTTGAGGCGAGCACCTGCGCGCGGCGCGGATGGATCTCATTGCAAACGAGCAGGCCACGGCCCTGCATGGCGGCGGCCAGCTGCGTTGTCTTGCCGCCGGGCGCGGCGCAGAGGTCGAGTACCCGCTCGCCGGGCTGCGCGTCCAGCAGGCGCGCCGGGGCCATGGCACTCGGCTCCTGCAGATAGTATGCGCCTGCATCATGCCACGGGTGCAGGCCGGGGCGGCTGCCCTCGCAGACGTAATAGCCGTTCGGCTCCCACGGGACCTGCGCCTCGCAGAACGGGAGAGAAGCGCCATCCGGCAGGGGCTTGCGCGGATTCAGACGCAGCCCGGCGCTCCGCGGGCGCTCATAGGAGGCGAGAAATTCGGCGAATTCCGCTTCGCCGAGCAGGTGCAGCATTCGTTCCGGGAAGCCCTGCGGCAGCATGACAGACCAACTCCTTGCACGGTTTCAGATCGGGGGTATCATAGCATGGATCGGGCCAAAACGCAAGCGCCGGGAGGACCTGCGGCGGGCAGACGGAAAAATAAATCGAAATATCTCAAAAAAGTGGTTGACAAAACGGCGCGAACTCGCTATAATAACCATGCTTGTTTGAGACGCCGGTATAGCTCAGCCGGTAGAGCAGCTGATTTGTAATCAGCAGGTCGGGGGTTCGAATCCGTCTACCGGCTCCACAGTGTTTTCAAACGGACAAGTTCATATTTGGGGGAATTCCCGAGTGGCCAAAGGGGGCAGACTGTAAATCTGTTAGCAGTGCTTTCGGTGGTTCGAATCCACCTTCCCCCACCAGAAAAAAGCACTTGCTTTCGCAAGTGCTTTTTTCAATGAAATCCACCCTTTCGGGTGGGTGAAATACCGCTTCGCGGTGTGATATACGCCTGCGGTGTGTGAAATCGCTGCGGCGGTGGGTGGATTTCATATCACTTTCTGCGAAGCAGAAAATATCACAAACGCGAGAGCGTTTCTTTCACATTTTGCGCCAGCAAAATATTTCACAAAGGCTATTCGCGTGCCCCATCTATAACAGCCTATTAACATAAATCCGCCCAAATCCTGCCAGTGATGACCGGCAGGATTTTTCTTTCTGGTTTGATTCCTGAATAGGAATTGCGAAAACGGTCGTACTTCGCTATAATAGGAATAGAAAAGAACGCATGCTTAAGCACGGGCGTCCTCCAGCACGCTCCATGCGCTTTCCGCAAGAAAGCGGGCGGCGGGGAGCAGAACGGAGGAGTCCGGACAGAACGCGGCGCTGTGCAGGCCCACCGGGCTGCCGACGCCGAGCAGGGCGCAGCAGATCGGGACCTCGCTTCCGTAGCACGCGAAGTCCTCGGAGATCATCTGCGGCTCGATCTGCACGCAGCCGCTTTTGCCGAACACGGAGACGGCGGCGTGCTCCATTGCCGCTGCAAGCCCGGCATCGTTGCACAGGGCGGGCGTTCCGTCCGTCCAGCCGACTGCTGCGGTGCAGCCCCACGCGGCCGCGATACCGGCCGTGAGGGCCTCCAGCCGCGCCTTTGCCTGAGCCCGCGTCCGTGCGGAGAACGTGCGGATCGTCCCGAGCAGGATACAGCGGTCCGGAATGACATTGTTGCAGGTCCCGGCCTGAATGCACGTCACGGCCGTGACGGCTGGCTCTGCCTGTGGCAGGTCGTTGGCGCGGAGCGCTGTGAGGGCCGAAGCCAGCGCAGCGCCCGCGGGGATGGGGTTGCAGGCCCGCTCCGGTGCGGAGCCGTGGCCGCCGCGCCCCGTGACGGTGATCTCAAAGCTGTCCACGGCGGAGAGAATCGCGCCGGACCGGATGCCGAGCTGCCCCTGCGCCAGACCGGGCCAGACGTGCAGCGCCAGCATGCCCGCCATCGGAACGCGGCGGAACAGGCCCTGCTCCAGCACCTGCATGGCGCCCGTTGCGGCCTCCTCGGCGGGCTGGAACAGGAACAGGACGTTCCCGGCCAGCTGCTCCTGCCGCGCTGCAAGCAGGCGGGCTGCGCCGAGCAGGGCGGCCATATGGATATCATGTCCGCAGGCGTGCATGACGCCGGGAACGCGGGAGGAAAATTCCGCTCCGGTGCGCTCCGTGATCGGCAGGGCATCCAGATCGGCGCGCAGGCCGACGGTGGGGCCGGGCAGGGCGCCGCGCAGGAGCGCGGCAGTGCCGGTCGGCAGACCGAGCGGGACCGGCTCGAGACCGAGGGCCTCCAGCTCCCGGCGGACGAGCCGGGTGGTCCGGTGCTCCTGCCACGAAAGCTCCGGGTCTTGGTGGAGCTGCGTGCGGAGCTTATGCAGGTGCGCCTGCAGTGCCGCATCTTCGGGCGGTGAAATGATGTATGACATGAATGATTCCTTTCCGCACACCGGCTGTGCCGGGTGCATGGGCGGAGTAAAATTTCAGGAAGGCGGCGCTTGAGATGAGCAACTACTATATTCTGACGAACCTGCTCTCGGATGATGAGCGCCTGGTGATCACCAGCATCGTCCGGCATATCGAGCTTGGCGGGAACAAGGTCGGCATTCAGCAGATCGCAAGCGAAAACTATGTTTCAACGGCGTTTATCATGAAGCTGTGCAAGCGGCTGGGCTTTGCGGGTTACAGCGAGCTTTATTATAATCTGGCACAGTCCAGCGGCGAGGGCCACCGCTCCAGCGATCCGGACCCGCTGTGCGGCCTTATCGACGGCTATACGCCGGAGCAGGCCGAGCAGTTCTGCAAAATGCTGATGCAGTACAAGGAACGCAAGATCTTCGTCGTCGGCGAGGGCTTTGCAGAAGAGGTCGCCAATTACATCGTCAAGCGGCTTGCCATCTGTGGCTTCATGGTGTTCAACCACGTCCACTTCTATGACTACATGCTCTTCCGCGAGGAGGCGAACCGCCAGATCACGAGCAATGTGGAGTCCTCACTCATCATCGCCATCTCGCAGAGCGGCGAAACGGAGGCCATCATCAACGACGTGCGCGAGGCGGAGAGCAAGGGCTTTTCCGCCATCTGCTTCACGCGCCGCTCGGATTCCAAGCTGGCGCGAATGTCGGACCTGACGTTCCTCGTCGACGCCTCCAACCAGACGCTCATCAGCGCCGTGCCGAACCAGTTTTTCGGCAAGGTCATCCTCGCGTTCGAGGAGCTGATGGGGCGGCTTTTCCGATAAGAAGATGCATATGTTTCATTTGAGCCGCTGCGGTGCGCCGCAGCGGCTCTTTGCGTCATTCCGTTGTGCGGGGACTGCGCTGCGAATTCGCCGGAGCATTCCGGGAACAGAAGGTCCTCTGCTGCGAGATTGCCACGTCGCTTCGCTCCTCGCAATGACAAATCTATGGCCTTTTCCGTGTGCTCAATAGGGCGCGTGGTTGTTTTCCGGTTCGCCGGTCTCGTGCAGGCGCGGGTAGTCTGCGACCGTGAGCACGCCGAGGGACTTCGCATAGGCGCTGACGGCTTCGTGATAGTGGCGGCCGGTCGGTTTCCAGTCGATCTGCCCGGCAATGGCTCCGGTGTCATTGCCGCCGGAGGCCATATAGGCGCTGACCGTGACGCTGAGGCGCTCGTCCGGCGCAATGGGCGTGCCGTCCGGCCGCGTGACAGAGAGAACCTTCTGCCCGCCGGGGCGGGTATGGTCCACTGCGGCGTGGAAGCCGGAGAAGGCGATGGCAGCATTATTGCCGAAGCGCTCCGGCTCATAGACGGCCTCGAGCAGGGCATGGAGCTGCGCGCCCGTGATGATCCCGGTGAACATTTCGTCGTCGAATGCGGCGCAGTAGAGCAGCTCCTCGCGCGTGATCTCGCCCGGAAGCAGCTCACCGCAGGCGCTGGTCGTGTTCATGTAGGACAGCTCCGTCTGCCCGCCATAGCGCAGGCAGTCCGCCAGAAAGTCGCCGAGCTTCGACTCGTGCGCCAGCGTCATGCGCCAGCGCTCGTTCAGGGATCCGAGGGGCTCCCGGAAATACGGCTCGAACGGGTCGGTGACGGAGCGGATATACCGGGTGATCTCCGGATCGGTCTGCCCGTTCGGGTCCGTCTGCACGACGGCGCAGCTGCGGTCCAGAATGCGGTGCGACGCGGCGTCCAGTGTCAGGCGGACATGCGCGATGCTTGCCCCGCCGAACCCGGCCTTGACGACGCAGGCTCCGCTGCGGACCTGCGCGCAGTCGCCGGGGATGTGCCCGCCGATCCAGACGTCCGCAGCGGGCGAGGCGTCGATCAGCTCCGGCAGCTCACCCGTGAGCGTGCCGTCCGCCGCCTGATAAAACGGCATGTGCGTCAGCACGACGACGACGTCCGCGCCCGCGGCGCGCATTGCCGGGATATGGCGCGCGGCTGCTTCGGCGGCGGAGGTCATTTCAAACGGGGCAAACGCGCTTTTCTCCACCATGTAGGGCGTGTATTCCGTCGTGAGGCCGAGCACGCCGATGCGAATGCCGCAGCGCTCGAGCAGGACCCACGGCTTCGTGCCGGGGACGGGCGCACCATCCGCTTTCCGGCGCACATTGGCGCAGAGGACCGGGAAGGGACAGGCGCTGATGCAGCTGTCCAGAAAGGCTGGGCCGCGGTCAAATTCGTGGTTGCCGAGCGTCATGACGTCCGTTTTGCTGCGGATCATGGCGCCGACGAGCGGTAGGCCGGGCCAATAGTTCGTGCTGAAGGCATCGCCCGCATCCAGCAGGAGCGTTCCCGCTGGATTCTGCGCGCGCAGCTTTGCGATCTCGGCGGAAAAGGCCGGGAAGCCGATGTCCTCGCGGGAGGGACGGATGCGGCCGGAGAAATCGGCATGGCAGAGCAGGTCGAGGACGATCTCTCCCATGGCGCTCACCCCTTCAGGCCGCCGCGCGACACGCCGGTGACGATGCTCTTGCGGCAGAAGATGAACAGCAGGATCATCGGCACCACGACGATGGTCGAGGCGGCCATCAGGCGTTCGTAACGGATGCCGCTGGAGGTCATGAAGGCGTAAAGACCGAACGGCAGCGTCCGGACCTCCTTCGTGTTCGTGGCGATGACGGTCCACAGGAAGGAGTTCCAGCAGGCAATAGCGTCAAGCAGGCCAATCGTCATGAGGGCCGGTCGGGACATGGGCACCATGACGCGCCAGAGGTAGCGCCAGTTGCTCGCGCCGTCGACGCGGGCGGAATAATAGAGGCTGTCCGGAATGGCCAGGAAGAAATTCCGGAGGATGTAGGTGTAGAAGATGCTGGAGGTAAACGGCAGGATCAGCGCGATGAGCGTGTCGTTCAGTCCGAGCTTTACGATGGTCGTGTAATTCGTGATGATGAGCATTTCAAACGGGATCATCATCAGCGAAAGCAGCAGGGAGAACAGCAGGTCGCGCCCCGGGAATTTCAGCCGGGAGAAGGCGAAGGCCGCGAGGATGGTCGTGAACATGGTGCAGGCAACGCAGACGATGGTCACGAGCAGCGAGTTGCAGAAATAGCGCAGGAACGGGGCCTTCTCAAACGCATAGACATAGTTTTCAAACACGAGCTCCTTCGGCCAGAACGTCGGGGGAGTCGTGTTGACCTCGGCGGCCGTTTTCAGCGAGGAGATGATCATCCAGAAGAACGGCAGCACCATGATGAGCGCACCGAGGATCAGAACGAGATAGGCAAAGGATTTTTTGGCAGTTTTCATGGCGGTACCTCAATAATTCTTCCACTTGCGCTGGATGAAGAGCTGCAGCATGGTGAAGATCAAAACGATGACGAACAGCACGACGGCGCTGGCCGCAGCCGGGCCGAGCTGCCACTGCTTGTAGAACATGTCGAACAGATAGTATACGACGGTATACAGCGAGTAGGCCGAGCCGGGGTTGCCGTTGAACAGCGGGAACAGCTCCGAGAAGACCTTCGAAGCCGAAATGACGTTCACGATCATCGTCAGGCCCAGCGTCGGGGCCAGCAGCGGCACGGTGATGCGGCGGAAAATGCGCCCGGAGGACGCTCCGTCGATGCGCGCGGCCGTGTAATACTGCGGGTTGATGTTCTGGAAGCCGGACAGCAGCAGAATGATCGTGAACGGCAGCATGCTCCAGATGCCGTAGATGATGAGGGCGGCAAGATTGTAGTTCGGGTCGTTCAGCCAGTTCACGGGGGAAACGCCGAACAGCGACAGCGCATAGTTGATCAGGCCGTAATCGTAGTTGAACATCCACTTCCACACGAGGCCGACTGCCGTGACGGACGTGACCATCGGCAGGAAATAGCACGTCTGGAACAGGCCCTGCAGCTTTGTGCACGAGTTGAGCAGCGAGGCGAGGAACAGAGACAGCACCGTGACGATCGGCACGACAAACAGGACGTACAGTGCCGTGTTGCGCAGGCCGTTGAGGAAATTCGCGTCATGAAAGATCTCGGCGTAGTTCCCGAGACCGATGCCGGAGAATTCGCCGGTCATCAGGCTGTAGTCCTGCCGGAACGACAGCAGTATGACATTGATGAACGGATAGACGGTGAAGACCAGAAGACCGATGAGAAACGGGAGCAGGAACAGCCCCGGCTCCGCAAAGGTGCGGAAGGTCACGCGCTCACCGTCTGCGCGCGTGCGCAGCTTGCGGCGGCTCATAAGTACCGCACCCCCGTCTTGACGTCAAACAGGAACACGCCGCGCTTTTTCAGGCCGACGGCCAGCTCTGCGCCGGGCAGGATCTCCAGCTCGGCCGGGACAAGACCGCGAAGCTCGGCGGGGCCGGCCTGCAGGCGGACGAGCTCGTCCTTGCCGAGGGAATAGCGCTCCAGCACAGTCGTGCGGAAGGCGGGCGTATCACCCTGCGGCAGGATGCTTTCGGCGCGGACGGCCAGAACGATCTCCTGCCCCTCTGCAAGACCGTCCGGCAGCGCCAGCGCAGCGGGGATGCCGCCGTCCAGCACAAGACGGCCGTTCTGCACAACGCCGTGCAGCTGGTTGATGGGAGGCGTGCCGAGGAAGTCTGCGGCAAAGAGGTTGACCGGGTTTTCATAGAGACCGCGGGCGGTGTCCTCCTGCTGGAGCACGCCGTCACGCAGCAGGACGACGCGGTCGGCGATGCTGCTGGCCTCCTCCTGATCGTGCGTGACAAAGACGGTCGTGATGCCGGCCTCACGCTGGATGCGGCGGATCTCCTCGCGCATCTCCACGCGGAGCTTGGCGTCGAGGTTGGACAGCGGCTCGTCGAGCAGCAGCACGTCCGGCTGCTTGGACAGAGCGCGCGCAATGGCGACGCGCTGCTGCTGGCCGCCGGAGAGCTCCGCGGGCTTGCGCTTGAGATACGGGGTGATGTGCACCATCTCCGCCAGCTCTTCGGCTCGGCGGATGCGCTCCTTCTTGGGGATGCGCTGAATTTCCATCGGGAAGCAGATGTTCTGCAGGACCGTCATGTGGGGATAGAGCGCGTAGTTCTGGAAGACAAGGCCGATGCCGCGCTTCTCCGGCGGCAGGCTCGTCACGTCGCGGTCGTCAAAGAAAATGCTGCCGCCGCTCACGGGGAGAATGCCGGAGATCATGTTCAGCGTTGTGGTCTTGCCGCAGCCGCTCGGACCGAGCAGGGCGATGAGCTTGCCGCTTTCCAGTGTGATGGAAAGGTCGTTTACGGCAACGGTGTCGCCGAAACGCTTGGTCAGATGTTCGAGTTTGATCTGCATGTCCGTATCACCTCAGTATTTCGAAAATGGGTGCGCCGTCAACATCGGGCATCGTCAGCCCGAGCATGGCGGCCATGGTGGGCGCTTCGTCGACCATGGAGCGGCTGCCGTGCACCGTGCCGGGCCGCACATCCGGTCCGGCGGCGAAGAACGTTGTGACCTCCTCGCGGGCCGGGCTGCCGCCGTGAGTCGCCACGCCGGTCTTCTTGTCGCCCGGCTGACAGCTGCGCCAGAGCGTGTCGCCGGCCGGGTATTCGCCGAAGGCAATGGGAAGGCTGCTCTCCACGACAAAGTCGAACGGGCCGGACAGGCCGTAGCGCGCCTGCGCCTCGGCGGCATCGAGCACCATGCTGAGCTGTACGTCCGGGTCATGGCGCAGAGCCTCAAGCACCTCGCGCACGCGGGCCATCAGCGCGGCATCGTCCGGGTCGCGTACCTCAATGAGGGCGGCGAGACCGGTGGAGTGGCAGACGGCGTCGAACGAGGCGATCTTTCCGTCCGCATCGACGGTCAGAAGGCCGAGACGGCGGAAGTAGACGTTCATCAGGAAGGCATCGCGGATATCGGTCTGGCCGTGGTCGCCGAGGACGATGATGTTCGTCTCGTCCAGCGTGCCCTTGCGGCGCAGGCATTCCAGAATAGCGCCGAGCTGCTCATCGTGCATGCGCAGCTGCGTCTCGGCCTCCCCGCTTTCCACGCCGTAGGTGTGCCGGGCGGAGTCGAGGTCGCACAACTTGACGAGCATGATGTCCGGCTGCGGGCCGTCCTCCAGGATGTCCAGCGCCAGCGCCATGGTGAACAGGTCAAGGCTGCGCGTCGGTCCCATCAGGTAGCGGCCGTGTTTATAGAAGTAACGATCCATCAGGTTTGCAGTGGCCGTGTGCTCCAGCCACTGCTGGGGCTGGTAGCCCTGATAGCTGTATGGAACGATCATCGGCATATTCATGGTATAGTCCGCGCCGCCGGAGACGGGCCAGCTCAGAGAGCAGGTCGTCAGGCCGTTCTCGCGGGCGATGTCCAGCAGCGTTTTGCCGCGGACGTCCGATTTCATGCAGTACCACGGCGCGTCAAGATGGCCGCCGCGGGTCATTTTTTCATTGTGCACGATCCCGTGCCGCCCGGCATAGGTGCCGGTCAGGATCGAGGTATGGCAGGTGTAGGTCAGGGCCGGGAGCACCGGCTCGATCTTTTCGACGAGCGCACCGCGCTCCAGGATCTGCGCGAAGTGCGGCATGCGGCGCATGCGCGCGACGTCGGAGGCACAGAGGGCATCAATACAGAATACAAGGACTTTCGACATAGGTTCTCCTTCCTGTTGGAACGGCGGCGGGTGTGGGCCCGACCGGAATGCGCTGGTCTGCGTACAGGCGGACGTCCGCCGGGACGTCCGCCTGTTGGAATGGGCGGGTATTACTTTGCGAGAGCTTCGCGGCAGGCGGCCTCACAGGCCGCATAGGCGGTGTCGGCGTCGCTGACATTGAGGGCAACGCTCTGGACCATCTTGTCGATCTCGGTGCGCATGGCCGCTGCGCCGGGGACGCTGGCCAGCATGCCGATGTCGTCGGCTTCCTCGGTCAGGGCCTTGACGGCGATGTTCGTCTCGGCGAACTGCTGGAACTCGGCGCTCTCGCGGGCTTCCTTATAGATGGGGACGGTGCCGAAGGCCTCGGCCCACTGCACGATGTTCTCGGTGGACGTGAGGAACTTCAGGAACATGTAAGCGCCGCGGGCATGATCCTCATCGGTGCTGAGGCAGGCAAAGTTGTTGCCCCAGGAGGAGATGTAGCGGACGGGGCCTTCCTGCGGGATGGGCACACAGCCGATCTCGAAGGTATCGTTTACGGCCAGCTCAACATAGCTGACACCGGCGCTCGAGCCGATGTAGGAAGCGACGGCCTGGCTGCCGAACGGGCCGGATAAGAAGACGTCTTCGCCGACAAGGCGGAAGTCGCCGGACTTCACAAGGTCTGCGAACCAGTTGAGCTTTTCCTTGGCGATGGTCTCGTCGATGGCATAGTTGCCGTCCTCATCGATGTAGCCGCTGCCGGCCTGCATGATGAGGCACTGATAGGTGTCCACGAGGGAGTCGGTGCCGAAGCCGGGGATGCCTTCCTTCTCGTGAATGATTTTACTGCATTCTGCGAGCTCTGTCCAGGTCTTCGGGGCCTCGAGGCCATATTTGTCGAACATGGTCTTGTTGTAGAACAGGACCTCGCCCGCCGTGGTGCACGGGAAGACGTAGATGCCGTCGCCCCACTGGGTGATCTCGCTGTACTGACCGGCAGGAACGTTGTCCTTGAAGTTCGGGATGCCGATCTCCGGGTCGTTGATGTAAACGGACAGGTCGACAAGGCGGCCCTCGTTCAGATAGTTGACGGCGTCGGACGGATACATGTTCACAAGGTCCGGGCCCGTGCCGTTGCGGACGGCCTGCATGGTCTTGCTGTCGATCTCGCTGTACGGCTGCTGCTCGGCGACAAGCTCGTACTCATCCTGCGAGGCATTGAAGGCGGCTGCGAGCTCGAGGAACTTCTCTTCGTGCTGGTCGGTGTAGGAGTGCCAGTAGACGATCTTCGTCTTCTCGGTCTTTGCGGGCTTCGTGTCTTCGGTGGTCTTGCTGTCATCGGGGGTCTGCGAGGTTCCGGTGCTTGCGTCCGGAGTGCCTGTCTTCCCTGCGCTGCATGCCGCGAACAGGCTCGCGACCATGACCAGAGCAAGCAGAAGGGCAAGAATGCGTGCTTTCATGTGTTTTCTCCTCCATTGTCTCGTGTTTTTATCGGAACGTCGGATGACGCTCACTGCTCAGGAAATGGTGTCCAGGAATGCGGCAAGCTCCGCAAGCGTGTGGACGCACCAGGTATATTCCGGCTCGTGGATGCCCGGATAGGGGTCAATCCAGAGCGTCTGCCCGCCGATGGCAGAAATGGGCATCAGATCATTGAAGGCGTGGTCTCCGATGCTGATCAGGGCCTCCGGCCGCGCCAGCAGCGCAGGGTCAAGAGCCTGCAGGCTCGCGATCATGCCGTAGGGCTTGTTCGCACTGCTGCAGATCTCGCGGAACGCTCCGGCAAAGCCGAGCTGCCGCAGGAACTCCCGCACGGTCTCTTCGTAGGAATTGCTCAGCAGAACGACACGGCAGCGCTGCTCCAGCCGCATGATGGCCTCATAAAGCCCGCGGTCACCGTGCATCCCGGCCTGCTCCATCTGCAGGCGGGTCAGGCGATAGACCTCATTGGCGCGGTCGCCGTCCAGACAGCCGAGCGCATCGCCAAGGTAGGCCAGAACGGCCCACGCGTCGCCGAGATAGACCACGTCGTCGGCCTTCAGCGCCTCGGCATAGGTCATACCGGGCAGCACCCGCTTCCGCAGGGCCTGCACGAGCTCCGGCACGGTGGCGGCCTCTGCACGCCCACGGCGGTAAAAACGGTTCATGTCCAGCTCACGCCCGGCGAAGATCGCCTCTGCCAGCCGGACAAGGTCCGCCTCCAGCGGCTCGGCCCACGTCCCGGCAACAAGCGTCCGCAGATAGCCGCGGTGAAAGACGCTGTTCTGATAAATGGTTCCGTCGAGATCGAAGATGACGATCCGGTTTTGCATGGCGGGCCTCCCTTTGTGCGGCGGTTGGCAGGCTCGTGCGGATGATCCGGACCGCGCCCCTGCTGCCGTAACTTGATTATATCACAGGTTTGGCCGAAAAATTTTTTCGTTTGCGTGAAAATATGTCTTTTCGTCAGAAAAGCTCGGAAAAACATGAAAAAAAGACGATTTTACATGAAATTTATGCGGATTTAACACGAAGCCGGCTGGAATGAAAAAGAAAAGCACTTGTCAGAAGCACGCCGTGCCGTTATACTGGAAATAGAAACCAGGTGCGCACCGCGCACGAAAGGAGAACAACGATGCTGCTGATCCGCAACGCAAATATCAAGACCATGGCCGGGCCGGACCTGAAAAACGGCTGCCTGCTCCTCGAAAACGGGAAAATCGCCGCCGTTGGCCAGACGGTCGACGCGCCGGAGGGCGTTGAGACTCTCGATGCGCAGGGCCGCCTGCTCACGCCCGGCTGCGTGGAGGCGCACTGCCATATCGGCCTCGACAACGAGGGCATGCGCTGGGAGGGCATGGATTATAATGAGATCGTCGAGCCGCTGACGCCGCAGCTGCGCGCCATCGACTCCATCAATCCGCAGGACGAGGCCTTCGGGCTGGCCCTGCGCGGCGGCGTGACGACGGCCTGCACCGGACCCGGCAGCGCAAACGTCGTCGGCGGCACGTTCGCCATCGTAAAGCTGGCCGGAAAGCGCGTCGACCGGATGATTCTGCGCGCGCCCGCCGCGATGAAGTGCGCCTTCGGCGAGAATCCCAAGGGCTGCTACGGCCACGACAAGCGCCAGAGCCCCATGACGCGCATGGCGGTCGCCGCCCTGCTGCGCGAGCTGCTGCTGCGCACGCTCCGCTACCGCGACGACAAGGCGGCGGGCAAGAATCCGGCGTTCGACATGAAGCTCGAGGCCATGCTGCCCGTGGTCAACGGCGAGATCCCGCTCAAGTGCCACGCCCACCGCGCGGATGATATCCTGACGGCCGTGCGCATCGCGCGCGAGTTTGACCTGAAGCTCACGCTGGACCACTGTACGGACGGCGAGCTGATCGCCGATGAGCTGGCAAAGGAGCAGGTCCCGGTCTTCGTCGGACCGTCGTTCGGCGGCAAGACGAAGGTCGAGCTGCGCAACAAGAGCTTCACGACGGCGGGCACGCTGTACCGCGCGGGCCTGACGGTCAGCATCATCACGGATGCGCCGGTCATTCCGCTGCAGTATCTGCCGCTGGCGGCCGGACTGGCGGCTTCGGCCGGTCTGCCGATGGAGGAGGCGTGGCACGCCATCACCATCAACCCGGCCCGCAGCCTCGGCATCGACGCGCGTGTCGGCAGTCTTGAGCCGGGCAAGGATGCGGACCTCGTCCTCTGGACGGCGCACCCGCTTACGACGATCGGCGGCGAGGCGTGGATGACGTTTGTGAACGGCGAGGTCGTGTACCGCGCGGAATAAGAGAACATAAATCGTAAAAAATCCAGCCAAGGTGGGATCACTCCCAACCCTGGCTGGATCATTTTTATGCGTTCAGGGCCGTATCCCTGCGCTTACTTCAGCGCAGCCAGACGGGCCGTGATGGCGGCAAACTGGGCGCGCGTCGCGCTCTCACGCGGGGCGAGCTCGTTGTTGCCCATGCCGAGGATGATGCCGTTGCCGACAGCCCAGGTCATGGGCTCAGTGGCATAGCTCTGCACGCTGGAGGCATCGGTGAAGTTGCTCAGATCGCCGGTCGTCGTCGTGTCCATGTTCTGGGAGGCGGCGAAGCGATAGAGCATCGTGACCATTTCCTCGCGGGTGACGTCGTCATCCGGACGGAACAGGCCCTTGTCATCGCCGATGACAACCTTGGCCTCCTGTGCCCATGCGACGGCGTCAGCATACCAGTCATCCTTGAGGTCGGGGAAGGTGCTCGTGCCGGTGACGGCCGGGCTGCCCGCCTGACGGTACAGGACGGTGGCGACCATGGCACGGCTCAGCGCGGCTTCCGGACGGAACGTGCCATCGCCGAAGCCGACGAACAGGCCGTTGACCAGAGCGAAGTGGACGCTCTCGGCGTACCAGGCGTTTGCATCGAGGTCGGTGTACTGCTCGCAGGGATCCTCTTCTACAAGCTCGACCTTCACGCAGCGCTCGGTCAGGTCCAGCGGCAGCTTGCCGTTGTTGGCCTTGCCGATGGCGCGCAGAGCTTCGATGGCGCTGATGTTGTCAATGGGAGCCTCGTTCACGTTCTGCACGGGAGTCTTGTTCTCAAAGACGGAGCCGGGCAGGGTGGCGCAGTACTCGTTGACGGCAACGCGGTAGGTCTTCGTGTTGTCCTTGATGTCGACGACGGTGCCGTCATCGAGCACGATGGACACGACGGTGCGGGCACCGCGGACCGGTCGGCCGTTTTCATCCTTGCCGTCCGGCTCTGCCGTGTACTTTACGACCATGCCGGAGAACTGATCGCCGTAATTGCTGTTCTTGAAGGAATTCTCCACGGTAGCGGCAAGCTCCGCGCCGGTGAGGTCATAGGTGTAGAGGCGGTTGCCGAACGGGGTGATGGCGTAGATATCGCCGACGGTGACGGTGCGGGTCGTCTCGCCCTCGTTGGCCATGAGATCGCAGCGGATGCCGCCGCTGTTCGTGAAGGCGACGACGGTGTTGAGCTCCTTCGTAGCCTCGAGCATCAGGCCGGCCAGCCAGTTGCCCGCGATGGTGCTGCTGCTGTTGCCGATGGGTGCACGGCGGGTGATGCTCTGGTCGGCAACGCCGAGGACCTCGGACATGTCGCCCTTCACCGCATCCCAGGAGGCGTGGCTGATGGCGAGAACGGTCGGGTCGAGCTTCGTGTTGCCCTCGGTGTCATAGAGGTTCTGGGTGTTGTCGCGGCCGGTAGTGTTCACATAGCTCGGGTTCACGACCGTGACTTCCTTCGTCTCGGTGTTGAACTGGATCTTGGCGTTGGCATAGCCCTTCGCCTGGCAGTTGCCCTGAATATAGGCTACACCGTTGTCGGCGACGCCGTAGGAAACGCTGTGGGAGTGGCCGCCGACGACGAGGTCGACAAGCTCGGAGTTGACGCTGTTTGCAAGGCCGCGCGGGCTGGCGTGCGCCACAACGACGACGACGTCAGGGTTCTCGGCTGCAACGATGGACTCGATCTTCGCATTGAGCTTCTCAATGCTCGGGTCGATGTCATACGGGGCGATCTTGGCGGTCATGATGTCCATGGAGTAGTCGGGGATGTAGCCGACAAGTGCGACCTTCACACCGGCCTTGTCAACGATGACATAGTCCTTGACAAAGGAGGCGCGGTTCGTCGTACCTGCATCATAGAGATTATAGGCCAGAACGGGGATATTACTGTCGCCCTTGAACTCACCGATCTCATAGGCGGGCATGGTGCCGTCCTCATCGGCGGCATAGGCCTTGACGTTCCAGTCGAACTCGTGGTTGCCGAGGGAGACGGCATCATAGCCCATGGCGTCGTAGGCGGCGCGCAGAGCGTTGCCGTAGGTCAGGTTCGAAACGGGAGTGCCCTGATAGATGTCGCCGCCGTCAAGCAGGAGAACGGCGTCGTTTTCGGCATTGGCACGCGCCTCGTTCACGGCATTGGCGATGTAGGCCATGCGGTACTGGAACGTAGACTCGTTGCCGGAGGACGTGTCGACAAGGTAGCCGTGCACGTCGGTGGTCTCAAAGACCTCGATGGTCTTCACGGGATTTGCTTCTGCGTGGACGGCCCATTTCGTTTCACGGCCCGGGGTGATGTCCTTGCCCTCGGCGGTCATTTCCTTGATGTATTCGCCAATGATGAGGGGCACGGAGCCGCCGACGTTGTTGAAGCGCTCAGAGACGGTGGCGTCCCACAGAGCCTCTTCGCTGCTGGAGGTGATGCCGGTGGAGGCAAACCAGCCGTAGGCATCGGAGTCCTTCGTGGCGCTCAGACGATAGGAGCTGAGGCAGGCGTAGATCGTGTCGTCATCCTTCACGGGCGTGCCGTCCGCGTAGGTGATGTTCTGCACGCGCTGGCCGTCGGGATTGCCGACATAGACGTCGTAGTTGACGCCGTAGAACGTGTCGCAGCCGAAACCGCCGCCGCCAACCTGACCGTCGTCATTGACACGGTAGTTCTGCGCCGTGCGCTGCATCCAGCTCTTGAGCTGGGCACCGGTCATCCGGATCATGTAGAGGGTGTTGTTGTCGTACTGATACAGGGAGTAGCAGTCGCGCAGGCTGATGTCGCCGGAGGTTGCGCCGTCGGCCAGCAGGGAGCTGACGCTCCAGCCGCGCTTTGCGACCGGCGTCGTCATGGAGACGACGTGCTCCTTCGTCGGGTCAATGTTGTTGTCGGTGCAGGCGGCCCAGATCTGTGCCTTGTGGACGAGATCATAGGAATCGCTCTGCTCGAGGTAGTAATTGGAGATGGTGTCCCAGGTGCCGGAGACCGTGCCGATCTTCTTGTTGACGAAGGCATCGGAGCGCTCGAAGAGCGGAGTGATGAGGTCCTTCAGACCGTCGTAGTTGGGGTCGCCGGACTTGAAATCCGGGCTGGGGACGCGGATGTCCTTGCCGTTCTCGTCCTTGCCGAGGGCAGAGTTCAGAGGATGCATGGTGGACTCGGCTGCGGTAACGGTGACCTTGCCGTCGGCGCCCTTCGTGAGGGTGAGGACGGTCTCGCCGAGGGTGGAGCCGCCGCCGTTCATGACGAGGACGTTCTCGCCGTTCTTGTTCTGCAGGGTGACAGCGTTTCTCTGATGGTTGTGGCCGGTCAGCAGCATGTCAACGCCGGTGGTATGCGTTGCAAAGTAGCCGCCCTGGTTCTCCTGATTGTAGACGTCAGGATTGCCCTCGCCGCTGTGCATGGCGACGATGATGTAGTCGCACTTCTCCTGCATTTCCTTGCCGTAGTAGTTTTCCCACTCATAGACATAGGACTTTTCGGCGTTGTCGGTATGGCCGAACGTGCAGCCCTCATAGTGGCTGGCGACGTCCCAGTTCGCGTTGTTCATGTTCTCGAAGCCCAGCAGACCGATGGTGAAGGTCGTGCCGTCCTCGAACTTGTAGGTGAAGGTCTTGTACGGGGAGAACACGGATTCGTTCGTCTCCGTCTCCACGACGTTCGAGCAGATGACGTCGACGGGCTGACCGGCGACGGCCTTGTCCGTGGAGGTCAGCAGATTGTAGTAGTTCCACTGAATCTGCGGCGCATAGTTGAACTCGTGGTTGCCCAGCACAAAGGCATCATAGCCAATGTAGCGCAGCGCAGTCGCCATGGGGCTGTTTTCGCCGCCCTCCTGGAGACTGTTGTAGCTGCTCTGCGCGCTTCCCTGCAGAATGTCGCCAACATCGATAAGAATGCTGTCGTCCACGGCGGCACGGCGCTCTGCGACGAGCTTTGCTGCCTGCAGGAAGTTGTTGCTCAGGGCGCTGTTCGTGTAGGAATTCCAGTCGTATGCACGGCCGTGCATATCGGTGGTCGTCATGATGCTGACGGTGATCGAATCGGACTTCGCCTCGAAGACGTCATCCTCGATCGGGGCATTCGTGTGGCCTTCGGCTGCGTAGGACGCGTAGACCGAGGTCAGCTTGGTCTCTGCCGCGCCTGCCGGGATCACTGCCACGGAAAGAACGAGGCAGACCACGAGCAGAAGCGAGAGAAGACGCTTTGCAATGTGTTTCATTTCAAGACTCCTTTGTTTGTAGTTGCAGCTGCGCTGCACGATTTTGGAAATCGTGACAAAATTCCACCATCCATCACTAGTTCCATTGGTAATATTCTAGCACTTTGTGAAGAAAATGTAAAGGAAACGGGGAGACCTGAGAAAAAATTGGGAGAACTGACAAGAAAGCCCCGTTACGGGTATCTGACTTTCTCTTTGTGAAAAACAGCAAAAACTGTGCAAAGCGCCGCTGTCGCAACGTTTTCCTGCAATTTTTGCAGCAGGGGGATATGCGGCGGGAACGGCGGAACAGTGACGGATTATATGCTGCATATGCAATATAAAAAACGGGCTGTCCTGCTAGGGACAGCCCGAAAACCGCCTTTCGGCATTTTGACCATGTGCATGAAATCCTACATGGAATCGCGGCGGAAGCGGGCGCGATTCAGCCCAGCGAGACGTCCAGGATCATCATCACACTGAAGCCGACGGCGAAAAAGATCGTGCCGATGTTCGAGTGCTTTCCCTCGGACATCTCGGGGATCAGCTCCTCCACGACCACATAGAGCATCGCGCCTGCCGCAAAGCTCAGAAGATAGGGCAGGGCGGGGGCGACGAAGCGCGCGGCCAGAACGGTCAGCACTGCGCCGACCGGCTCGACGATGCCCGAGAGCACGCCGCCCGCGAAGGCGCGCATGCGGCTCTGGCCCTCGGCGCGCAGCGGCAGGGAGATGATGGCCCCCTCCGGGAAATTCTGGATGGCGATGCCGAGCGAGAGTGCCAGCGCTCCGGCGGCCGAGATCTGGGCCGTTCCGGTCAGATATCCTGCGTAGACGACGCCGACGGCCATGCCCTCCGGAATGTTGTGCAGCGTCACGGCGAGAATCATCATGGTCGTCCGCTGCAGCTGCGTGCGCGGGCCCTCGGCCTGACCGGCGTTGCGGTGCAGGTGGGGGATGACGCGGTCGAGCAGCAGCAGGAAGGCCACACCGATCCAGAAGCCGACGGCGGCGGGCAGGAACGAAAGACGGCCGAGCGTGGCAGACTGATCAATGGCCGGGATGAGCAGGCTCCAGACGGAGGCCGCGACCATCACACCGGCGGCAAAGCCGGTCAGGGCGCGCTGCAGCCGGTCGCCGAGCGCTTTGCGAAGGAAGAACACGCAGGCCGCGCCGAGCGTGGTGCCGAGAAACGGGATGAGGATCCCATAGAATGTTGTCATAGGCGCCTCCTAATTGGGTTAGTAAAGACTAACCACATAGTAGCATAAATCGCTGCAGGATGCAAGCCGGAAATCTAGGAACCTCTGAATAAATCGGCTTCGGTGGATGCCGGATCTTTTTCGTCAATCCATCGGTATGAAAAACTTGAAATACACAAA
>ENA-UOJK01001174-UOJK01001174.1-human-gut-metagenome-genome-assembly--contig:-C116-NODE-1174-length-18926-cov-4.768534_pt1 | contig 18926 bp, 18 predicted proteins | sample MGYA00242348_ERZ723895 | MGnify/ENA metagenome assembly ERZ723895
CTCGATGCGAACAGCATCTTCTGCAAGAGTATCCCAGAGCTTCGTTTCTTCCTCGGCGGTCATTGCTCTCTGCCTCATTGTGCCGCGCGCATTTTTAATGCTGCGCTGTACGCGGTTTTCAGCATCCATCAGCTCACGAAATGCCTTTTCATCCAGCAGACACGGCGTCAGCAAATCTGCTACATACCGTGTTGCTGCGCGAAGACTGAGCTCCTCTTTGGGGTTGAACATGGAAAAGTTCGGATAGTAAATTCCAAGAACATACTTGTTCTTTGCCGTATAGGTGCTCTTTACGTCAGCGTGGAAGGCGTCGAGCCACACGTACTGGCCGTATGACCGCCACAGGTAGTGCACATACAGGGTCTTTCCCAGATTGCCACGGTCAAGGCAGTCAATGTACACTTTCGGCGAAGCCACTGCGGTCTGCATGATTTCGCTGAATCCAGCGCCATCGTCGAGCAGTGCGTTGAGCGTGTCAACGGTGCTGCTGATAGGCTTGAGCGTGAGACTGCTTTCGTCGATAGAGAGCGCCGTCGTGATGAACTCCCACTGCTCGAAAACATCCTTCATCACAGGGAAATCAGCATCCTTGATGGAGATGAGTTTCTTGCCGTCGGTGAATATCGTGAGGCGTTTCTGCCGGCGGTTGTAGACGTAAGTATAGTCTGCAATACAGTCAACCTCGATGCCGTTGACCTTGACCGTCTTGCTGAGGCATTGAGTGCCGGCGCTCTTTACGGCGTTGCAGAAGTCATCGTAGTTATCAGAGTTTTCACTCTGGTAACCGGAGATGCAATCTGCAGCCGCCTTGTCAAGGTCCTGAGAGCCTTTTGAAAGGGCCTCCAGAATGCTGGCACCCGCATTTTCCGGGCGTGTGCCGCCCCAGATGATGGCGACATCTGTGATTTTTCAGCAGTCAGTGATAACAAAGTATCCGCGGGTCATAATTGAAATCCTCCTTTTTCTTTGATTCGTCAGTTTTAGACGTTCGGACTCGAACTTGTAATACTGACGAAAGTTGAATTTGTATATAAAAAGGCACCTACCCCCGTTAAAAGGGTAAGTACCTTGATGACATGAATTGAATTGAAGACTGACTCTCTTACAAGAGCCTGGATGATGACGTTCCGCGCATAGCACGGCAGAATGATGACTTTAATACAGGTATAATGTACACCAAATCAGAATGAACGTCAATAGCATTTTAGGCCTTCGCGAGACGTTTTTCCCGTTCCTTCTGTTTGGACATGTATTTCGTTTCATCGACGAGCTCCTTGCGGCAGGTGTTCCAACCGGCGGAGTGGAAATAATGCAGCTCCTTTTTGTAGGTGGCGGCGCGGTCTGATACACGGTAGAACGTCTTGTGCGCGATACAGTTGCTCTGAATCCAGATGGCATCAGCATTGAGCAGAACATCATCGTCGATTTCACGGAGAGACTCACAGTCAAAGACGCGGACATTCTTGTGGATGTTGCGTATGTTGTTTGCCCAGGTCATGTGGCCGCCGATGATAGCGACGCGGAAATCATCAAAGATAGAGAAATCGAGCGTCTGTGCCCTTTCGGCTTCGGCGTTGAGTTGGCTTTCCACAATGGCTTGCAGCGCTTCTACTTCCCGTTCGAGTTCTGCAACTTTCTTTGTTGCTTCATCTGCGCCCATCTTGGACGAGGAAGAGTGCTTCTGTGCATCGTCCAACCGTTTTTGCAGGGTGTCCACTCGCTGCTGTAAGAGAAAGATTTTGTCATCTCGCGCAGCAAGCTGTTTCTTTGCAGTCTCTAACTCTTTGACGGCTGCCTCGTATTTCTGCTTGGATGTTTCCTCCTCTTTCCATTTTTGCTTGGATAGGCCCTTTGCTTTAAGGCGGGCAAGTTCTTCTGCGTAAAAGAGGCGCTCTCTGTCCAGAACGGCGCGGAAAGCAATCGCGGCCTGCGCCATCGTCGGGTCGTCCGGGTCCAGAAGACAGTCGAGCAACCCGTTGTATACGCCAATGAATTCCGAGATATCTTGCGTAGAGGTGTGGAGAGCATCATCTATCTCCCCTTCTACCAGCTCGTTGATATCAACGCCGTTGATGGCTTTCTCCGGCTTGAGCATTCGTGTGTCGACCTTCTTGATGCCAGGGGCGCAGGTGCCAACGGCATCCACAGAGAGGATGTCCGGGAGCATATCCGGCATCAGGAATGAGTATCTGTTTTTCAGCAGGGCAGATTTTATCACACCGGTGTAACTCAGATAGATGTTCTCTTCGCGGGAGTTTTTCATCATCGGTGTTGCCCTGCGCTCATGTTCGACGCAGAATTCGTGCAGATACGGCAGAACATCATTTTCAGATTCCGGCAGCCTCGGCATGACCGCGTAGGAAGTCACGAATCCGTTGAGATAAGCGTTTCTGACCTGGCAGACGATACGGCTGCAAATTCCTTCGGCAAGGTACAGCATGTGGCTCGTGTCCATATCTTTGACCTTTTTCGCCAGCCAATTTGCCCGGATGTCATTGTAGAATACTCCGGTGATGGGGAGAATCCAGTTGTCGTCTATGAGCTCCCTTTCATAGTCAAACTCGCCGTAATATGCCATGAAGGTCTCAATTTTCTCCGTTTCGGTGCTGGGGGTATTGCGGAGATAGACGCCAAACAGATAGCCGACCCATCTTGCGCGGTCCATCCATGTCGGCAGCGCTCGCCCATGGCTGACCTCGCGAATGATGCCGCCAAAGGCTTTTTCAACGCTATCGTTGAGCGATTTTTCGAGGGATTGGGCGAAAAGTACACTGGCGTATCGTAAGTCGGCGGGCTGCCGTTGGTAGGACATTCTCGGTGCTTCATCCGTTTCACGGATTTCTCTTAGGTAAGCATTTGCCTGTTCTGCAACGGGCGAATTCTCGATGAGGTCGAATAGGGATGGCTGCTTTTTGGGGATTTTCCGCGGATTGGTCTTCGCTTTTTTCTTAGCCAAAGTAGAATCCTCCTTGCTTAGTTTTACAAACGATGATGCGTTGCATTAGCGAGATAGTATATTTGAAATCCAGTAAATCACTAATATTTTGCATCCAAACTGTTCTGATAATGGTATAATACCACAACATTAAAGGAAAGACAATCAGACATACGACATTTGCAAAGCAGAACAAAAAAGAATCCCTCGCCCATAGGAGCGAGGGATTCTTTGCCGAAATGAGTTAATACTTAAGTCCTGCATCCGCAAGGCATACGGCGCAGTAGATTTCTTCGTCGGCATCGCGCGTGTCGATGTCGAGTTCCGCTGCCTGTCGGATGGTCCCCTCGGGCAGTTCTACGTCGTCTGTATCCTCCGGGGCATCTTCTTCGTGCTGAGCCATAAAGGCAGCACGCGCTTTGTATGCTTCAGAGCTATTATGATAGCGGTTGAGCAGGAGCTGCAGTTCCTCCTCGTCTTCCTCAAGGCACATGAGCTGATAACCGGACGCATCGCTCATCTGGCGAGAGCATTCGTTCATCGCGTAGTGGATGAGCTTTGCGATGGTCATAAACTGCACGTAGCCGTTCTTGTGGTGGATGAGTAAGAACTTTCCGTCGCCGCGTAAAGCAAGTGAGCAACCCATCTGACTGATGTATCGAGCAAGCGTTCCGAGGACACGATGGTCGCCGGTATCGAGTGCCGGATACTTTTCGAGGATAGCAGCAGGGACACTGTCATTGGGAATGACGATGTAGGTGCTGTAGTTGATGTTGTTTTTCATCATTTGAATTGCCCTCTTCCTTAAGAGATAAGTTCATAGAGCTTCTGCAGAACTTTTACCATGGCGAGCGTATCAAGGCCGCAGTACATGAGCAGGCCCTTGCGGATATCCGCAAATTCATCCCGTGGGATGCGTCCGTCTGCCATGTCAGCAAAAATGGCCATGGCCTCTGCCCCGTTGTGTACAACAGGGAGCCGATGGTAGTCGATGCTCGGGTCATTGCCGCACAGTGCCGGCAGAACTGCCTTGATGCTGTAAGAGCCGTGCATCGACGGGGTGCTGACCCAGCGGTTCCGGAACGGAATCATCAGGTCGACCATATTATCCGCGATGTTGCGCAGATGCTCTGCATACTCAGGATACTGCGTTGCAAGTGCTCGGCATACCATTTTCTCAAACGCGTTGTTGTACGCCATGCTCATGACATCCATGGGGATATCGTGGTAAAGCTGCTCAACGAGCTTGTCGCGCGGGTCTTCGTCCGGGTCCGCAAGGTATTCTTTGTGGATGAAAGGCCCGGTCGGCGACATCATGATATGCAGGCTGTACTGGAAAGGCACCTGCTGATACGGCGTCGTCCCGTTGTACTTGGGGATGGCATACTGCGCTGTCTCGAAATCGAGATGGTACAGTGGAAACTGCAACCCATCGAGAAAGTGTCTCACGTTTTCAGTCGAAACGCTTGGTGCGCTGCCCATAGGGCCACGCATTCCGCGGACGCAAGCCGCCTGCTGCTTTGTAAGCAGCTCATCGCGGCGGCAGAGGTCCTCCAGCGTGACGATGCCCTGCGCGTAGAACGCATACTTTTTGGCCGCCGTCATGCCAGAAACGGAGAACACGCTTTGCTCGGGAATGCCCTTGCACTGACGGCAGTAAGCCTTTGCGGGGCACTCATACGGGCGCTCGCAGTTGAGTGAAAGCTCGTGGTCCGGCTCTGCTGTCTCCGCGAGGACTTCCCTCGCCTGCTCAATGAGCGGTGCAGTCATCACGCAACCCTTTGCACGGACAGTGACATCCTCCTGGCAGAACAGCTCGTATACGTCGAGGTCCCCCTGACGGACATAGTTGCTGTTGAGATACATCAGGATGACCCGATTGACACGGTAGCCGTCTCTCTCCAGCACGTAGGTCTGGAATGCCACGTCATCGACCTGATGGTCTTTGACGCTGGTCGTTGCCTTCACCTCAATGATGTCGACGCCAGTGATTGCTTCACCGCTGCGGTAGATTCTGAGAATGTCGACGGCGCAAGAAAGACCGTCGACGCAGAAAGTTGCCTCGCATATGATATTTTCACCGGCTGCGATAAGCGCGCGGGTCTGTTCGGCCATGCGCTCCACGGTGCCCAGCTTGACGGTGACATTAGGCTGGTAATACGTGCGCGCAAGCGCACCGACCGCGTCGCCTTCCGCCGTCTGCTTGGTGACCTTATCGTCCAACACATGCGGCTTGTACTTTTCAAGCCACAGCAGCTTTTCGCACTGTTTGCAACTGATGTAGTTCGACTTGGTAATGTTCATCATACCGTATGCCCCTCCTCTCGGATAGGCGCGGATTCATCTTCAGCGACAATGATGCGGTATTTGAGAATCTCATTGCCGGGGATGCGCTCGTCGCGAATGCGCGGCGTGTCGTCCTTGGCATATACGAGGCTCTTGCCGCATTTGGTGCCGCTGAAGAGATAGGACATATCACCGTCGAAGAAGCGTTTCTGTTGCCAGTAGGTCGAGCTGCCGTCTGTCAGTGCGTCGATATCGGAGCGGCGCTGGAACTCATGCGAGTTCTGGATAGCACGCCAGTCGTCCATCTTTGCCGTTTCCTCTGCATTGAGGGGACGTTCGCCGGGGTCGAAGATCGTCCGATAACCGTCTGCGATTTTGCAGAGCGAAGCTCTGCGGATTTCCAGACGAGACGTCTCGTACAGGCTGCCAGCGATTGCAATATCAAAGCCGTAGGAACGGGCTTTGACGATGCGGCGCTTCCCTCTCAGTTTCTCGGGGATTTTGTCACCGCGAGCGCCGTAGCGCTCGACCAGCTCAACGTATACGGGCTGCTGCCCCACCAGTGCCTTGAATGCCGTAAGACTCATGTTCGGCAGAGTTTTGCTATTTTCGTTCATTATTGAAATCCTCCTGCAAATTATTTTTTTGTAAGCAGGCCGCCAATATTATATCGGCGGCCTGCTATTTCGTACAGAAATATTGAGTTAACTGTTGCTCGGGATGCGCTCCCATCCGTTGCCCCACTGCCCCATGGCCGACTTTGCGGCCCGATGGGAACGGTAGGCCTGTGCAGCAACCAGAGTGCCGCCGGCGGTCGTGATTCTGAGCTTAGCTTCTCCCGTCAGGTCGTTCGTTTTAATGGATGCACGGGACCCATAAAAGTCGCGATATCTTTCTGTTGCCATGATGCTGCCTCCTTGTTACTTCATTCCGCGCACTTTCCATCCATAGATGTTGGCAATATCTTTCCCCACAGCGTTTGTGTAGCGACCGTAGAGAGTAGGCGTTGCATGTCCGGACAGGATAGCATCGCGGAGCTTTTCTCGGAGATGGTCCGAGATGCCGTTTTTCCAGACACGGACGAGATAGTGGTTGGTGCCGTCGTGGTGGGTATCATCGCAGCGGAGATTCCCGTACATATCGACATACCATTCCACGATTTCGCCGCGGGTACAGGCAAAGCAGTCCGTCAGCTTGCCGCTGTCGACATCCTTGTATCCAGGGAAACGACCTCTCCAAAGTCCGAGGTCGGAGATGATGAGCAGCGGCTCGTTGTACTGGATTTTGCTGAGGTTTTCCTTTTCGTCGGAAAGCCACAGCTCGTTTTCTTCGCACATGCGGGAAGTAAGTTCTGCGTCGGTGAGGTCGGCGATTTCTTCCGGCGGCATCGAGTTACGATGCTCCTCCAGGTCAAGACGGTTGGTCCAGATAACGTGTTTGTTTGCGGTGTGCATTTGAAATCCTCCTTGTTATGTTTTGTTTTGTCAGTATTGGAACTTCGAGCTCGAAATTCTAATACTGACGATAAGATTGTAAATATATAAAAAGACACCTACCTCGTAAGAGATAAGTGTCTTGATTACAAAAACGGATTGTTGACTTGGCTCCTTGTGGAGTCTGTATGATGACGTTCCGCAGATACTGCGGCAGAATGATGACTTTAATACAAGTATAATGTACACCAAATTAGAATGAGCGTCAAGATATATTTTTTGCGAGGCAGGAGCTAAAGTTTTTCTTGGCTCGGCGCTATCTCGATGATGTTTTGGACGGGGAGCTTTGAGCCGTCGACCAAGATAAGCTCGCTCGTGTATCGGTCTATCTTTTTGATTTTGATGGGCTCCGTCCGATACGCTCCACCCGCCTTGCGGGTATCCGGCTCAAAATAGGTGCAAGTTGCTGTTGGGGATTCTCCCCTTTCGACGCAAGCTGCCAACTCTTGCAGGGCTCGGTCGGCCTCCTCGATGACCGTTGCGTCCAGCGCAGCAAACTCGTCCGTTTGCCGGTGAGCCTCACCGATTGACTCTGCATATCCTGCGAGAGCTGCGAATGGTGCGAACTGCGCGGCGCGCTGTTTCATCGACATGTGAGGGCGCCTGTCTGACTTGTGGTGTGGCAGATTGATGATGTCGTCGTATTTGCTGCCCAAAATATCATCTCCTCTCAGATAGAGGATATCACACAGTCTGCAGCATGGCAATGGCGTGTGGGGATTTGTTTTGAGCCTCAGAATTACGATACGTCAACACCTGTGCCGCGCAAGTCCGCTCTTCGGCTTTTACACAAAAATAGCTATAGAGATTCAGCCAATCCAGGAAACCTCTCCTGCAGGAGATTTGATAATGCAAATGGCATTTCTGCATGCTTGGAAAGTCCTAATTGGTGAAGAGCAGGACCTGCGACTTTCCATAGCTCGCGATTTATGTCAGGCATGGGTCTTCCCTCTCCCGCGGGCGTTCCTTGAGATTTGCCATACGTCGCGCGGCGGATTCACTGCGTGTCGATTCGTAGTCAAAAAAGACCATTGGAGACTCTTCGTCGAAACTCAGCGGAGCGACACAGTAAAAATATGGGATGCCAGCGGTTTTGAGCATATCGAACTCTGGAGTCTTCTCATCCTCGATGAAGGTGAAGTATCTTGCGGGATGCTTTTTGTCGAGGCTATGCTGAATCTTGAAGATACCCATAACGCACTCTGCGGCAAGTTCCGGCTGGGCTTTAACGAAGTTGAGAGACTCCGGGAAAATAAACGTGTCAACGGGCATTTTCGGACGGTCGACGGAGTTTTGGAACATCTGCCATGCAAGCTCACCGAGTTCTGTAGACTGTCCATCACAATAAAGGACTGCGTTGCGCGGGTCTGCTGTAAATCCTTCATTTGCATCTTTTGTGGCCTGCACGATGCCGATTTCTGCAAACTTCTTGTCGGCGAGGTAACAGTCAATCGAGTATGCGGTTTCCAGAGGGTCTGGAATGTCACCGGGCTCCAGAGGCTCGTAGACATTCTCCCCAGTCATGGTCAGAAGTCCGAGTTTGGTCTTCTTGGTATATGTGGCCTTTTCTTCCATTGCGTTCTCCTTTTTCGCTTTTTTGAGAAGTTTGCGCCTGCCGCGGGGAATGTTGCGTTACCGCAACAAGAGCATTCTCGTTTCGACGAAATTGTACCATTATTGAAACAACGCCGCAAGCTCCATTTTTGTCGAGGGCCGCCCGCTGCACGCGATTTGCCAGGTTCCCTGTTTCGCTGAAAGCGTGAATTTTTGCTTTTCTGGTTGTGTTATTGTACCGGTGCTGGTATAATAGGTCCATATTAAGGGAGCGCATATACGGCTCCCCATTTGGAGGGCTTTATGGTTGTTGACGTGAAACAGGTCGGGGAAAAATATGATGAGTTTCGCACCGGCGACACGCTTGTTCGGGCTGCGTATGATGATGGGTACTGGTCTCTTACGGTTGGTTTTCCCGATATCAACAGCGCCGAAATAGATAATTTCAGGAATGGTGCGTTGAGTTTCACGTATACCGTCATCGACGATGCGCTCTTCCTTCTGGTCAAGTTCGGCGCTATCCCCTGGATGGATGCTCCGTTTGAGCCTCGCGGGTACATCGTAGATCGCAAATACGAGACGGAGTATGAAAAAGGCCAAGGCGCGGCTATGACGGTGTTCATCGTTGACTCGAAAACCGGTGAGTTGAAAGCAATTCGCAGCATCGGCCTCGGTCACGTCGTCAGCACGAATCTCGGGAAAGAGTGTAATCGCCTGTTGTCCATTCAGCCGTTCTCCCTTGCTGATTACCACAGCAAGGTCAATCGCATCTATCGGCAGTACACACTCAGCGAGTATATGCTCCAGACCGCTAAACCGGAAAACATGTTCATCATCGCGCCGCAATAAATTCAAGGCCGCCTTCCCAAAAGGGAGGCGGCCTTTGAAAGTTTTACTTTGTAAATTATCTTTTGCTGTTTTGCTGCAGGATTATTGCGGTAATCTGCTTTCTTCTAAAGCCTTATGCAGGTCTTCGCGAGGTAGGCCGGGGAAAATGCTCTGCACAAATTCCATGCTGCTCCCGTGTTGGAAGAGGCGGACTGCACCCTGATACGACGCCGTACGAGCTCCAAGTTTTTCTCCGAGCTCTTTGCCACGTCGCACAGCCTTGTCAAAAATATCGCACATCCTATATACCTCCTTTTTTTACTGCTATCAAGGTACCATTGCAAACGGGGACGCCTTATATCCCCATACCTAAAGGTAGGGGTTTTGCGACGCTTTCAATAATGGCCTCAAGGTAATTGTTGAGCTCGTCGATAGTGCATCCGCTGCGACCTTGCGCACGGTCCTCTTCTACCGAGAGCAGCTTTTCTCGGAGCGCGAGCATTTTGTCGTTTTGGATACAAGATTCCATGTTCTGGCTTTCCCTTTCCTCTTCTATGATAGGGACATTCTACACACAACGGCACTGCACAGTCAATGACGTTTTACGCTGGTGCCATACCCAGGGGTGGAAAGTTCGAGAGTGAAATATCAAGGCGTTGCGCGGAGTAGAATAAATATTTAATTACCTACGCATATTTAACTGCAAATGAACAGTAAACTGAAAAATAAATTTTTGAAATTTTTGCGCGGAAATGGACTTTATTCTTTGCCCGAAATTGAAAATGGGAGAAGCTGTACTATAGAGTATGGACGCGGATAAGCACGGCGCTGTCGTTTTGCACCAGTTGGAGGAATAAAGAAAAGCGTTGATATAACTATGTTATATGCGGCTCTGACAAAGAGAAGAAAACAGCAGAGGAAAAAAAGAAGGCGTCCGTCTTAGCCGTACCGGCTTAGACGGACGCCTCTGCAATTTAATTGCAAATGAACACTATTCAAAATTTTTAAGGCGCAATTCACAGGTGCATTACTCTATCCATGATTTCCTCAGTGCGACCGGCATTCCACCATTGACTACCAATGTAGCCGCACGTACGACGCGCGACGTTCATTTTCGTCTGGTCGGTGTTGCCGCAGTTGGGGCACTTCCAGATGAGCTTACCGTCTTCCTCATGAATCTTGATTTCTCCATCCCAGCCGCAGACCTGGCAGTAGTCGGACTTCGTATTGATTTCAGCATACATGATGGTGTCGTAGATATACTAAATCAGCGAGATGACCGCCTGCAGATTGTTCTGCAGATTCGGTACTTCGACGTAGCTGACAGCGCCGCCGGGAGAGAGCTCCTGGAACTCGGACTCGAACTTGAGCTTGGTGAAGGCATCGATATGCTCGCGCACATTGACGTGGTAGCTGTTGGTGATATACCCATGGTCGGTGATGCCGGGGATGATGCCGAAACGACGCTGCAGGTTCTTTGCGAATTTGTAGGTCGTCGACTCCATCGGGGTGCCGTAGAGGGAGAACGCGATGTTTTCCTTCTCTCGCCACTCAGCACACTTGTCGTTCATGTGCTGCATCACCGACAGGGCGAATCCCTTGCCGCCTTCTTCGGTGTGAGAGTGACCGGTCATGTATTTCACGCACTCGTAGAGCCCTGCGTAGCCAAGGGAAATCGTCGAGTAGCCGTTATAGAGCAGCTTGTCGATGGTCTCACCGGGCTTCAGACGCGCGAGAGCGCCGAACTGCCACAGGATAGGGGCAACATCACTGAGTGTGCCCTTAAGACGATTGTGGCGGCACATGAGTGCACGGTAGCACAGGTCCAGTCGTTCATCGAAGATTTTCCAGAAATCATCCATGCTCTGCTTCGAAGAGAGCGCGACATCGACCAGATTGATGGTCACGACGCCCTGGTTGAAGCGGCCATAGAACTTGGGCTTTCCGTCGACGAGGTCTGGGGTCAGGAAGCTGCGGCAGCCCATGCAGGGGAAGCAGTGGCCGACACCGTTAGCATCTTTCTTCAGTTCAAGCATCTTCTTTTCGCTGATGATGTCCGGCGTCATGCGTCTTGCCATGCACTTGGCCGCAAGCTCCGTCAAGTAGTAATACTTGCTGACAGGGCGGATATTATCTTCCTCTGCGACATAGAGAAGTTTCGGGAAAGCAGGCGTTACATAGACACCCTGCGGGTTCTTGACGCCCGTATAACGCTGCTTCAGAACTTCTTCAATGACGAGAGCAAGGTCCGCTTTCGTCTGCGGGTCTTCTACCTCATTGAGGTACATAAAGACCGAGAGGAACGGAGCCTGACCGTTCGTGGTCATCAGGGTGATGACCTGATACTGGATGATTTGGACGCCCTTTTCGATGTCCTCGTGCACGCGGGATTCCGTGATGCTGCGCACCTGCTCTTCCGTAAACGGGATGCCGGCGTTTTCGAGTTCTTTGATGACTCGACCGCGGAAGCGTTTGCGGGATTCGTTGACGAACGGAGCGAGATGCGAGAGCGTGATGGTCTGTCCGCCGTACTGGTTGCTTGCGACCTGCGCAATGACTTGCGTTGCGATGTTGCAGGCCGTAGAGAACGTATGCGGCTTCTCGATGAGCGTGCCGGAGATGACCGTGCCATTCTGCAGCATATCCTCAAGATTGACGAGGTCGCAGTTGTGGATAGTCTGCGCGTAGTAGTCGGTATCATGGAAATGGATGATGCCGTCGCGGTGCGCCTGCACAATGTCCTCAGGGAGAAGGACACGCTCCGACAGGTCACGGGATACCTCGCCTGCCATGTAGTCGCGCATGACAGAGGCGATTTGCGTGTTCTTGTTGGAGTTTTCGGTATTAGCCTCCTCGTTCTTGTGAGCCAGAAGAGACAGAATCTTGTCGTCCGTACTGTTCGCCTTGCGGCGGAGCTGATGCTCGTAACGATAGGTGATGTAGTTGCGGACGAGATTTGTCTTGTTCTTGCCGATGAGAGCGTTTTCTACCAGGTCCTGCACTTCCTCAACGTGAGGGATGTGCCCGATGCTCGTGCACTGGTTCTCAACGTCGAGCGCGATGGACTTGATTTCCTCGCTCGTGATAGCGTCGACAGGTGCGACACTGGTGTTGGCCTTTTCCAAGGCAATTTCGATTTTGCGACGGTCGAACGTAACCTGCTCGCCGTTGCGCTTCTGGAGCTTCATAATTGTTCGTCCTCCTTTTATGACGATGATTTTTGTTGATATATTCTAAAGGGATAAATGCTTTGCTGGGATATACAAAAAGACACCGCTCCCCCCGCCGACTGACAGGGTTTTGGTGTCTTGATAACAAAAATGGGTAAGTGACTGGCCTCAAATACGGGGTCTGGATGATGACGTTCCGCATGGTGCGGCAGGATGATGACTTAATACAATTATCAGTATAGTTGCAAGTCAGGGTGGTGTCAATACTTCAAAGACAAATATTTCGATTTTGCTGATTTTATGGCAATTTTTGAATTTCAGCGCAACAATAGCATAAAATCACAAATTCGCTGTTGACGTGTCTTGCTCTTAGGAGTAATATAATATCTGTATTAAAGTCATCATTCTGCCGCCTTATAAGCGGAACGTCAACATCTGTCTCCCCTTGCGGAGAACGTCATCATTTTAATCAACACAGGTACTTTTCTCTTTTTCTTTCGAGAGGGTATCTGTGATTTTTTTATTTTCAGGAGGATTTTAACAATGAAAGAAAGCATCAAGCGCGTCGCGGTATCGGCCATCGGGTTCCTGTTCGTCTATTCGATTTCGGATGCACTCCTCGGCTGGGTCTTCCGGTCCTGGATGCCTTTGAAGGCGATTTGGGCAGCTACCTGGTTCGGCATCGCCTGTTTCACCGTGTTCGTCCCCGCTGCAAAGCTCTGGAAGCCCTCTCCTGCTGATGAAGCGGAAGAATCGGACATTCCGGCAAGACCTGTGACGATTCTGGAAAAACCCGCTGTGAATGCGGCGGTCGCCGACATCCGCGCCATCCGCACCCCGGACATCGAAGCGTGTCTTGCAGACAGTGGATGCGTCTGGTATTGGGCTAACACCTCTACCATTGACCGCATCTACGTCCACCCCGCTGACGATGTCAGCAAAGCAACGGAAGCTACGTTGGTATTACAGGGCAACCGCATCCCCTACATCGACCTTTCTGCGTCGGTAGATGGTATGCCTTCCCGCTTTACCAACAAAGTATTCGTTGAATCTGTTCGTGCTGCACGTGCTGAGAAAGATGCCCCCATTTCCGATTTCCTTGCCACCTGTGTTCCCGATGCGGAATGGACGTGGAAAGATGTCGAAAATGGGCTTATTTGTATCAGCTCCAAGGCCGCCGGTCTGAAGACCGTTACCGGTAAGCTGCTTGCAGCGAAGGGTGACGGTCATTTTTATGCGGTCGAGCTCTTCAACCACACGCGTAAGCGTCTGGTCCCGAAGAAGTCTCATGCCGCATCCGTCCCTGCCCGAGAGAAGAAGGCTGCTCCTGCATCTGTGGCTGTTTCCGCCGCCGATGTAGCCGAGTCCGTAAGCTCCCCTGTGGCAACTGCCCCTGCGGAGCCCACGGAGCCTGCTCCTATCGCAAAGGTCGACATCCCCGGCACTGCTGTTACCGCCAATGAAGGCGGGCACAGTGCTTGCGTGAGTCGCGGCGCAGATTACAAGGAGACGCCTATCGAGACCAACATTTCCCCGGAAGAGGAAATCGGTGACGAAGGTCTCCTCCGCCCGACAGAGGACCCCGGCCTTACGCCGGAGCAGCTTACGAATCATGCACGCCTGACTTGGGCAGATAATGCGGACACCTACACGGAGTACGCCATGTCTGCTATCGAGAACGGCGAGATGTCGTTTGTTGCAAAGTGGCCGGAAGGCATTCAGACTCTCAGTGAAGCGACTGCGCTTGCCCAGTATATCGTGAAAGATGGCGCTTACCCGAAGGTAGACGTCATTGCCAACGATAATATCGGCAGCGACGGTCGCGGCCTGCTCCGAGTCTGGCTTTCCGAGAGTGACCTGATGTAAGGTCACCTCATTATCAGCGAAAAAGGGAGGCATTTCTGCCTCCCTTTTTCAAAACAAAAATACAAATATGAATGTAGGAGGATTTCAATATGAACACTATCTGCAAAAAAGCGTCTGCCCTCAAGGCAAAAGTCAAAGCCATTATCGCTAAGAACGAGTACAACACCGTCCGTTTCTGCGGCGTCGGGAATATCACCCGCTCCGACCTCGATACGATTTGTCTGTACTGCGACACCATCGCGACCTACGGCGGCTACTCCGGTGCTTTGATGCAGCCGCGCGGTCCCGTTGCCAATGTGCTTGCGAAAAACGGCCTGCTTGAAGCATAAAGCAGATGCTGCAGATACCGATGTGCGACGCCCCGACCATCTGGCCGGGGTGTCGTTTGTCGGTCTATTTTTTCAAAAGGAGGATTTCAACTATGTCCTATTTAGGAACTTTTTATCGTGATTTTGCCAACGATGGGGCTGCCCATTTGGCTGACCTCTACGAGACCCTTGTCGAAGCCGCTTCCTGGATTGAGCACGCTGTAGAAGCGCATTACGGTCCTGCAAAGGAGCCGTACCGCTTCGAGCAAATGCCGGGCTATGCGTTAGGCCTTCGCCCGCTGGAGATTCAGGTACACAAGAAGACAAACAAAGAGCCTACACTTTCTCATGGGTGTGATAGCCAAGGTCGCCACTGTACTATTTGGAATGAGCCGACGTTTGCATATCAGTCCATGTACGGCGGCGAAAGCGGCACCGCGAAAATCACCAACGATATGATTCACACGTTGGATGAAGGTGGGCGCGTGGGAGCCTTCTATTCCAGCGGCGATGTTTCGGAGCGTCTCACCTACTTGAAGGCGCGGGACTTGTATGACAAGTTTTTGCCGAAGCCGTCTGAGAAAATCTTCACGCGTACACCGACGGGAAAGCGCGTATATCTTCCGCTCATCTATTCCTTGGAGCTCGGGGAGACCTACTATTTCTACGTAGATAGTATTTCTCTCCTGAAGCGCGGCGGTACGGTGTCTATCAAGCTCGCTCCTTCCTGCATTATCGCAGTAAACTGGATAACCGGTCAACTGCATTGGATTGGCTACGAGCAGAAGCTTGGCTCATTCGCCCGTCCTGATGTATATGATAGAGCGGTCTTGATTCCGCCGGAGAAGCGGCAAGACATCGAAAACGCCATTTTCCGTAATTACTATTATGGGGCCTATGCCAAAAGGGCGAATGCGCTTGCGGCACTCGCTCCTAATTCTTACTACCACCCGTCTGACCAGGAGCGGAAAGACACGAAAGATGCCGCAAAGATGGATGCGCAGCAGATGCTGAGCAGCTACCCTTTGCCGCCGCTCGGAGAAGCTGTGGCTTATGATGAGCAAATGGTGGCCGTTGCCCCGTTCGCGGTCTATGATACGTTCATGGTGCAGCGTGCGGTTGGAAACCGTGATGTCACACCGTTTCTGGAAGCCTTATATGACCTTCCGGCAGGAAGCCTTGAGTGGGCTCCGTACAAGGTGAATCATGGAACAACGATGCAGAATTTCTTGTGGACGATTCACTACACAGGGAATCTGTTTCAGTCCATCCTTCAGACCACGGCCTATTCACCGTGGTTCCTGAGCACGGTTCTCAACAGCATTTCCGCCGGCGGCACGTCGCTCGACCCGTCTATTCGCTCGCTTTCCCAATGGTTCGGCTTGACAAAGCCTGAGCTGAAGGCGCTTCTATCCGAACCGAGCGGAGAGAAGTTTATCTTTTCTCTCGCGATTCGGCAGCTTAAGCCGTACTCGCTGAAAGAGTGCGAGCGGCTTTATGCTCGTGTCGTCGGCGACTGCGATGCCAATAATATGAGCTACCGAAACGGCACTGGCGGGTGGGCTTATGAAATGGCCACGATTCGTGGAAAGCATGGACGTGCCCTGCTGAAGACGAACCGCCTTCCGCGAGCCTTTATCCTCTATATGAGCAAGAACCTGCAGAAGAAGGTCCCTGTGACAGACTTTATCAAGTACATGTCCCAGGAGATTCAGCCCGCCTATCCGGCACTTGATACTCTGGATAAGGTCTGGCAGTTGCTTAAGGACTATAATCGCATGGCAAAGGAAATCATTCCTTCCTGCGGCTTCGTCCTCCCCCATCACATCCTGCAGGCGCATGATGCGATGGTCAGCAACTACAACCAGATTCTCGAAGAGAAAGCGCTGCTGAAAGCCAGCACAGAAAAAGAGGGGTACAATGTTCAGGAAGCGACCAGCTTTACGAAGTGCTATTCCGGCAAACCGGCGAACGTCTATTCAGACGGTAAGTTCGTCATGCTCGCGCCGAAAGCAGGAGCAGACCTCTACGAAGAAGGCATCAAGCTGAACCATTGCGTCGGCGCGTATACGCGCGATGTCATGGCCGCCCGCGGGTCGATGCTGATTTACTTCCTGCGTAAGGCTAAGAGCCCGAAAGAGCCGCTTGTGACCGTGCAAATCAACCGCAGCAAAGAGAAAGGTGGCGATGCCTTCTATCTCTTTGAGATTGCAGGAAAAGGCAACCGTCTTCCGACGGATGAGGAACGCGCGTTCGCAGAAAAGTGGCTGGTCGAGCTCAACAAGTACATCGACGAGAAGAAGGCGGCAAATGGCTCGATGTCTAAGGCGTTTGTCGATTCCTTCGACCCCGAGATTTACGACTGGCTGACCATCATCGGCGCACCTTATGAGTATCTTCCGAGCTACTCTGTTTCGGACGATGTGGATACGAACTATGTTCGTTTGTTCCGCGCTGCAATCGAAGGTGTCTCCGAGATGACGTCCCTGCATTTCATGCAGGCCGATATCGACAATATTGAGCGTCAAATCGCCCACTATTGCAAACGGCTCCGTTTATCGAAGGAGGCTACGGACAACATCATGTCGTTCATCCCCAGAATCCCGAAAACGGCTTAAAAATCACGAAAAAAGAGGTTCGCTTATGCGAACCTCTTTTTTATTTCTTCTGTTTTCTGGGCTTCTTGGCGGGCGCGGCGTCGGCTTCTTCCGGTGCTGCGGTCTCCTTTGTGGAATATGATTTTTTAATGACCTTGCCTGCGACGGGTGCCAGGTCCATTTCTTTGTTTTCCGTCTTTAATGCGGTTTCGAGCTCGCTTCGGTGCTCTACGATATACTTGAGAGAAGGAATCTCATCGAGCATTTTCTCGGGATGTGCTTTTGCCTCTTCTTCTGCGGTGCGGATATAGCTGCGGTCGATATTGTCGTAGCCGCCCGCAAAGATAATCTCGTTGCGCAGGGCGCGCTTTTCACGGTTGAATGCAACAGAGGGAGAGATGCCGAGCATTTCTGCTATGTCAGCGTAAGAGAGGCCTTCTTTTCTTCTCTCCAGAATGAAAATGCTTTGGCGCAGGCCTTCGATAACACAATCGGCGTACTCGTTGAAGGAGCTTCCGGTAAACTTTTCGCTCAGCTTTCTTGAGCATTCGTAGCAGATGCCGGATTCGTTTTTGGTGAGAGCGCAGCCGGAGACTTTGCAGATAACAGCGCTTTTCTGCGTTCTTCTGCATCGTGAGCAGAGTCCGGTCGGGTGCGTGGTCTTAACTTTACCGCATTCTTTGCACATGGGCGCATAGACAAGGGGCATGATTACTCCTCCTTATAATAGATTTTTGAATTTAGTGCGCGTCTCCGGGATTCGGGGGGGGTGGCAAACGTTCTTTCACGATATATCTTATGATTGTATTATACCATTATCGGTAAAAAAGGCAATTCGCTAAATGGCTGATATTGAACTTTATTACTTCGCAGATTTGATAGTTTTCGACTAAATTATAGCAAAACGCCGCGCGTTAAAACATGGTATTAGCAAAATTGCAATAAAAAATTGAAAGAATGCACAGAAATCAGAATGCGCATTCTTTCAATGCTTTTCGCTTAAATTGTTATTCGCGTGTAGTTTTCAGATAAATGTTACAACTTTTTTGCAGAGGTGATATCGAGGCACTTTGCTGTCGCGCAGAGCATCCATGTCTGCTGTTTATTGAGAAAGCACGTCTCGCATGCTTTCTCCTTTTCGTAGCTGCGGCAAGTGCCAAAGCACGTCCTCCCTGTGTCTTTTCTCACGTCGGCAATGAGCTTAGAGAGGATTTCACGGTCGAAGGATGCCCCTCCGGCCAGCCGCTCGTTGACATCATGCTCGCACTTCAAAAAGGCGATGCCGTCCGGGCGCATGTCCATCTCCTTGAATTCGAGGAAGGAGGCAGCGTCGTTCGCATCCCGCAGGAATCCCACTTCGTCGTACTGCTGGCTGTCTTTCTGAGAAAGCGGAGAGGCTCCGGTCGCGGATGGAGATATAAAGATGAGTTCGTGGGAGTCCTTGTTCTGGAGGATTTTCCAGTACGTGTTCTTCTCGAATTTATCCAAGGTCGTTCGCCTCTTCCTCTAAGCATTTGGTTTGCGCTTTGTGGCAGCTCTGCCGGCCATCGCTCGGCTTCGGCGTATCGCTCGGCATGAGCCAATAGCGCTCAGACAATTTTACTGCGCCGGGCACGCGCCCGTCCTGGCAAAGACGGCTGACGCGGCGGCGGGACAGGCCCCACTTCTCAGCGGCCTGCTGAACGGTCATAACGGAACTTTCCGTGGTTGGCTCTGCTGCCGTTTTTTTGCTCCGATGTTGCTGTCGCATGTAATGATTCACCCTTTCTGGTATTGTCAAAAGCAAGTGTTGGTTTCCGATAGATGTTCTTTCTTTCTGGCAGAGATGGCTGGATTTGAACCAGCGAATGAGGGAGTCAAAGTCCCTTGCCTTACCGCTTGGCTACACC
>ENA-UOJK01001181-UOJK01001181.1-human-gut-metagenome-genome-assembly--contig:-C116-NODE-1181-length-18794-cov-123.876728_pt1 | contig 18794 bp, 16 predicted proteins | sample MGYA00242348_ERZ723895 | MGnify/ENA metagenome assembly ERZ723895
CACAAGTTAATCCGTGAACGCATGGATTGAGTGATAATCAATATCATATATTTTCATCTTGAATCCTGTTTTGTTATGATAATAAGGCAGGATTTCTATTATTTGCAAGGTTATTCCAGCGATTTTCGCTACTTTTGCAAAAGTAACATAAGAGAATAACGGCGGTTGAACAGTTTCGGCTGTAATATCGTCTTTATATATAACATATTCGTTCGCCGAATATCTCAAAGTAGAAAACTGGCACTTTTCAAAAAATGACGAGATTTTCAGCGCAATGTCTATGCTATGCTTCGTCATAGCGTGGGCTTGCCTGTTTCGTCATTTAGGGTATGCCAGTACCTCTACTTTGGAGCAGTGTAAGTTCACGCTTCTTTTTGGGATGCTGGCGGACAGTTGAATATAGATTAGTAAACTGTTTAATACCCGATAGGATGAAACAAATTAAAGCGCATATCGCCGTATCTCTTGACGGACATACCGCAACTTTAGACAAAGAACTGGACTGGTTATCCAATGAAGTAAAAGCTATCATCGGCAAATACTATTTGGATGCAGATTGCCTGCTTATGGGAGCGAACACCTACAACTACATCTTTGAACACTGGGGCGGGTGGCCGCACAAAAGCAAAAGGTCTTTTGTGGTGTCACACTATGATACCAACGTAACGCCGGACTGCGGCGTGGAGTTCCTGACCGAAGAACCGCTGCAAAGGATTTATGAACTGAAACAGGAAACCGATATACTGGTGGTGGGCGGCGGCAAGCTGCTTACTTCATTGATTAAAGCCGGGTTGCTGGACAGCCTGACAATCTACACCGTCCCGGTCATGGCGGGCAACGGCATCGGCTTTATCGGGGAAACATCCGGCTCACATTGGAAACTCTCGGAAAGCAGGGTGCTGGATAACGGGGTGGTCTGTTCGACCTACCTGTTTGGCGGGAGCGTATAAAAAATGCGCCCGGTTTCCCTCCGGGCGCAACCACTAAAATTTCAATTATCATAAGTGGCAAAACCTATCACAATGAAATTTCAGCGGCAAAGATAGGCTATTTCTTCGGTTTCGCTTTCTTTTCGGGGAATGAAAAACCGACATTGAACTGTTCGTCCAGTACCAGCGAAGCATCGAAAGCCTTGCCGTTCTTGCCCTTGAAGCCCTTGATTAGCCCGGTCTTGCGTTTCGTCACCAGCTCGACAATCTGCTTGTCAGAAAGCTGCTTGTCGCACTTGTTGCGGAATATGGTTAGCGTGCAGTCCACGTTGGAACACTTCGCCACTTTCGGGTAGAACAGGATGCGCCCGCTACCGCATTTCGGGCAGGGGCAGGTTTCACCACCCGCAACAGATAATTGTACCGATAGCAGTTCTGCCGTGATTTGGGCGGCGTACACCTCAATGCCCTTTCGGAACGTGTCGGCATCCATGCTTCCCGCTTCTATCTTGGAAAGGGCGGTTTCCCACATACCCGTCATTTCGACATCGGCAATCTTCTTGTCCCTGACTATCTTGTAAACGGCAAGCCCCTTGTCTGTAGGCACAAGGTTCTTCTTCTCACGCACGATGTACTGGCGGGTGAACAGCGTTTCGATAATCGCCGCACGGGTGGCGGGCGTGCCTATCCCGGCATCTTTCAGGCTGGCTTTCAGTTCGGCATCTTCCAGTTCCTTTCCGGCGTTCTCCATTGCGGCAAGCAGGCTGCTTTCCGTGTGCAGCGGTTTCGGCTTGGTCTGCTTTTCGAGCAGATCCACGCCGGAGAGTGGCAAATATTCTCCCTCTTGGAGCGGCGGCAGGCTGGCGGCTTCTTCATCCCCGCCCGTTTCTTGCTCGCCGAACACGGCACGCCACCCAGTTACTTTCATTACAGACCCTTTCACCGTGAAGTCGGTATCTCCAGCCGACAATATGGCGGTGGTAACGTCTTTCACGCACTTGCCCGAAAAGGCTTCCAGCATACGCCCGGCTACCAGCTCGTAAACCGCCCGCTCGTCTTTGGAAAGTTCGCCGGGCAGGTTCTCGGTAACGATTAAGGCGTGGTGGTCGGTCACTTTGCCGTCATTCACGCTACGGCGGTTCAGGGGTGTGCCGTCCAGCCCGGCGGCATACCCGGCAAAGCGGGGGTATTGCCCTAACAGGGCGACACGCTCCGGCATTTCATCGAAAACGTCCTCCGATATATAGCGGCTTCCGGTTCTCGGATAGGACATCACTTTCTTTTCATACAGGCTTTGCGCTATGGAAAGCGTCTTGTCAGCCGAGAAATTCAGCTTCGTGTTCGCTTCCTTTTGCAGCGTGGTAAGGTCGTACAAAAGCGGCGGTTCTTGGCAGGCTTCTTTCCTCTCAACGGATTTCACGGCAAGCTGCCCTGCATCCTTAACCCGTTGCAGGGCGGCTATGGCTTCGGGCTGCTGTTCCCACTTGGCGGTCGATTGGGCGGTGAAACTTATCCCCCCGCTGGCGGTCGCCGCTTTGAGTTGCCAAAACTTGGCGGGTACGAAATTCTTGTTCTCCAAATAGCGGCTGCATATCATCACAAGTGTGGGTGTCTGCACCCTGCCCAGCGAGAACACCCCTTGCCCGGCGGCTACGCTCAACGCTTGGGTGGCGTTTATCCCTATCAGCCAGTCCGCTTCGCTGCGGGACTTGGCAGAGAGGTAGAGGTTATCGTAACATTCTCCCGGCTGCAAGTTATCCAGCCCCTCACGGATTGCCTTGTCGGTAAGGCTGCTTATCCACAGGCGCACAAATGGTTTTCGGCAGTTCAGGTAATGGAAGATGTAGCGGAAGATTAACTCACCCTCACGCCCGGCATCGGTGGCGACAATAATCCGGTCGCACTGGTCGAACACTTCCTTTATCACTTTCAACTGTTTCAGCACGCCGGGGTCTGCCTTGTACCCTTTCTCCGCTTTCACCTGACGGGGGATTAGCTGGAAATCGGGCGGCAGTATGGGCAGGCTCTCCCTGCGGAAGTTCGCCACGCCGTAGGCTTCCGGCATGGCAAGCTGGATTAAGTGGCCGAACGCCCATGTCACCATATACCCGTTGCCGGAAAGATAACCGTCATTACGCTGGGTCGCACCGATGATGCGGGCGATGTCTTTTGCCACACTGGGCTTTTCTGCTATCAATGCAATCATGTTGTTTCTTTTTTATGGTCTGTTACTGACTTGATTTTCCGTAAAATTTTACGGTCATAATAAATATGGTAGCCGCCCACGTAATACTGGCGGTTGTGCCTGTCTATTTCTTTCCAGTCGGTTTTTAAAGAAAGGACTATGAAGAAAATCAGGACGGCAAGCGGAATAGCTATAATATAGATTAGCTGCATACCTTTATAATTTCATTCCTTTGGACTTCTTGGGTTTATCCGCTTTCAGGCTCTTGTCCTGCGCCTTATCCTGTTTCTCTTTCTGCTTGGCGGTGGGCTTGTCCTGACCCTGTTTCAACGGTTCTTTGCCCTGCTTGGTGACTTCATTGGTCTTGCCCTCCGAATTGACCGCTACCTGCGTCCGGCTCTCGGCGGCGGGGGTAACGTCTTTCGGCTGCACCTTGTCGGGGGATTTGCCTTGTGCGCCGGGCTGCACATGACCGTTGAACTCAACGCCCTTGCCGTCCTTTATCCCGGCTACCTGCTGCTCTGCGGGCTGCTGCCCCTGCTGCAAGAACTGGACGGCAGACCTCGGCAGGAACTCCAAGCCACGCTCCACTGCGCTGACCTGCAAATAGGCACTGCGCTTCGTGCCGTCCCTGAATTGCAGGTTTTCCATTTTCACCGCTTGCCCGGCTTCAAAGGCGGCTTTCTGCTCCGGGCTGACTTTCACGCCGCAAATGGTGTCGGGGCATTTCCACTTGTCAGCCCGCATATACTCCAGTTCGTGCGTGTACCTGTCCCGGCTGACGAACACGGGGATTTGCTCGCCGTTTTTCGGGTCTTTGATTTCAGCGATGCCGCCCAAGTTGCCAGTGCCTTGCAAGTTGCCCTGCTCCTGCTTGGTGAACCCGTGTTCGTGGAACGGGCGTTGCAACAGTTTCTCGTCCTGCTGCACGCCGTGCAGCTTGGGTACTATCGTGCCGTCCTTAGCCTGATAGAAAGAGAGCTTGACATCGGTAGGTTTGAGGTAGAAGCCGCCCACCGTCCCCGAAACGGTGTAGGTGTTGCGGGACTTGTAGCCACGCATCACCCGGTCGAAGTCTTTCGTGTTTTTCAGGGTGTCGGCGGTGATGCCGACTTTTTTCAGGTTCTCCCAGTCGATTTTTGCCGGGTCGAAGCGGTAGCCCTGCTTGAACTCGTGGAAGTCGGGCTTCGGAACTCGAAGCATTTCAGCCCGCTTGTCGCCCTCCGGTGTCGGGTTGCGGTTGTTGTCCTCGATTGCCTTTGCGTCCCGCTCCGCTTGGGAAGCCTTGACGCTGAACAGTTCCAGCCCGGAAGTGTCCTGAAACTTGCGGAAGAAATTGGAAATGAAGTTGCTGAACACATCGCTGTTCTTGTCCACCTGCATGAACTCGCCGCCCTGTGTCGGCGGCACGGTCTGCAAATTGCCCTCCTTGTCGATACCCTTAACGGCACTCACCTTGCCCTGCTGTTTATCCAAGACCAGCAGCACGTCTTTTTCCTGCCCCTCTGCGGGCGGGGTCATTCTGTTTGCCATAAATAATTGAAATTTTAGCGGTTACGGGAATAGTCCCGCTCAAAGGTAGTGACTAAATATGCTATATTTGGACGGGCGGCAACGGCTGTCCGAATTTGTCCTGAACTGTCCCAATTTGTCCGAGTGAATAAAAAATATCCAACCAATAGTTGGAGAAATAAAAAACATCTTCGGCAAAATATTTGTTATGTTTTTGCATGTAATTACATAATATACTATCTTTGCAGATAGAAACAAAGTACATAAATATGGTTTCATTCAGGAAAGAGATACTTGGGCAGATTGAACGGATAGATACCGGGCGTATATTCACGTTCCGGGATTTGTCGTTTGAAACGGAAAAGACCGCCAATGTTGCGGTGCTGCTCTCCGAACAGAGCCGCAAAGGGGTACTGGTACGGGTTGAAAAGGGGGCGTACTACCGTCCCAAGAAATCAGTGCTGGGGCTGGGAAAGTTGCCTGTCTATCAGGATGAACAGTTTCGCTACCTGACTGAAAAACTGAACGGCTATATCACGGGGGCTTACATCTATAACAAAATGGGACTGACCGAACAGGTTGCCACAACCATAACGATAGCCACTCCCAACCCGGTTCGCCGTTTCCGTTTCAAGAACTTGGATATAGAGTGCGTGAAAGCCTACTGCATGGACTACCCGGATGAAAGCCTTGTCCCGTACTTGCGGCTGCTCGATGCGATAAAGGACATGAAGCGCATACCCGGAACAACCGGGCAGGACATCTACAACCGGGTCAAAAGCCAATATTTCAACGGGTACAGCCTGCCGGAACTGGAAAAAATCGTATCTTTGGCGAAAAGTTACCCGCCACGTGTCAGAAAGGTGGTGGCGGACATACTGGGCGACATCAGACAAACCGTGTTGCAAACGGAAATGGCAAAGACACTTCTTCCCACGACACGGTTCAACATGAATTATCAAGTATATAAGACTTAAAATATTGCAAGGACAGAGCTTTTTTACAGGACAACTACTCTTTTATGAAAGAAATGTGCTATATTTGTAATGTTGTTTATTTTAGGATTGTTATATCCATTCAATAATAGTCAACGATTGATTATGCAAAATGATAATATATATAACCAATTAGGATATACATCCGAATTTCTGACAGCCAATTCGGAAATAGCTAACTTATACCCTGATTATGGTGATTTAGTGAAACTTGAAGCTGATAAATTCTACTTTTCGGGAAATCATCCAGCGGTCTTATTTGTAAATATAAAGTCGTTTAGTAACCCTGACGAATTAAGGCGTATTGCTGCTATTCAGCATAAAGCATGGAATTATCGAAAGGTTATTTTATTATTTGCATTATCTGAAACAGAAATAAGAATCTATAACTGCTATGAAAAGCCAACCTATATAAAGGAAAATGACGATATTAATTTAAAATTAAATCCAGCAGAATTATTACGTTATGATACGACATCTTCGGATGTTGACACCCTTAATATACTTGTGGAGATTTTTTCCCGTATAGGAGTAGATAACGGGTTACTATGGACAGAACAGCCGAAAATACGAAAAAAGATAGATTTACAAAACCGAATAGATGCTTATTTGGTAAAAAGTCTTATTGAAACAGCTAACGCATTAGAAAAAGATGGTTTAAACAAGAAAGTAATCCATAGTCTTTTAATGCGGTCACTCTTTATTTTATTTTTGGAAGATAAGGGAGCAGCCAACGAAGCTGGTTTATATACAAAAATCAAAAGCGACAGTTCTAGCTATTTCGATATACTTGACAGCAAAGAGGCAACATATAAGCTATTTGAAGAGGTACAGATTCATTTCAATGGAAATGTTACTCCCGTTTTACCTAATGAGAAAGAATTAGTAACCGACAATCACCTTAAACTTATTAAGAGATGTTTTATAGATGGAAATATATCAGATGATGAAACATTATTTAAGAATTGGAGATTGTTTAATTTTGAAATTATACAAATTGAATTATTAAGTGAAATTTACGAGAACTTCTTAGGAGAATTAAGACATCAGCGAGGTCAGTTTTACACACCATATAATTTGGTCGAACTTATCCTTTCAGATAAACTTCCTATTAGTAATAGTAACTACAATGTGAAAATCTTAGACCCTGCTTGCGGTTCGGGTATTTTCTTGGTTGAAAGTTACAAACGTCTTATAAAAAGATGGAAAAAAGCTAATAACACTAACAAAATCGGTTTTGAAAATTTAAAGAATTTACTAGTAGACAACATATATGGAATAGAAATAGATGAAACTGCTATTAAAGTAGCTGCATTTAGTTTATATTTAGCATTGATAGATGAATTAGACCCTAAAACCCTTTGGATTGAAACGAACTATCAATTGCCTTATCTGATTTTTGATTCTGAAGATACAAATATCAAAAATCAAGGGCGCAATTTATGGAGAAAAGACACAATTGGAGAAGTGGACACGCATCTTTTCCCAAAAGTTGATTTAATTATTGGGAATCCTCCTTTTGGGACTAAAAACTTACCGCAAATAATCAAAGAATACTGTTCCAAATATAAATTTTCAAATGAGTATGTACTTCCATTCATTCATAAATCGGTTGAATTTTGTCCAACAGGAGAGATTGCTTTAATTTTTAATTCAAAAGTATTGACAAACACGCAAAAAACATATCAAAATTTCAGAAAATGGTTATTCAATGCTAATTATGTTGAAAAAGTATATAATCTTTCTATATTCCGTAAAACACCAAAGCATTTCGGCGGACAATTATTTGCGTCCGCAGTAGGACCTGTAAGTATTGTCTATTTTCAACATATTGCTCCTGAAACCATTTCTGAGACAATAGAATATTGGGCTCCTAAAACTTACATAAAATCGAGTATTGTTGATGGAGTTGTCATTGACAATAGCGATATTAAAAAATTACCTAGGATTGAATGTCAGAATCCAAATTCTAAAATTTGGAAAGTTGCATTGTGGGGTAATTTCAATAATTTTAGGCTTTTGAAAAAACTTCAAAAAACTACTTTAAAAGACTATTTTGACAAAACTGATAATTGGATTTATGGAAGAGGATTAAATGCAGATAGTAACAATCCTGATTTTGTTCCCAAGCAAATGATAAAAACAGAATGTATTGAAAGATATTTCACAGACCCCGATACATCTACACAACCCAACACAAAATTTTACAGAAAAAACAATGAACAATTGTTTTCTCCTCCATTTGTAATATTCAAGGAGGGACAACACGATACAGAAATTGCATGTTCTCTTTTTGAGAAAAAAATATACTGCACCACTGGTGCTTTCGTTATAAATACAACAGATGAAAAGTTAGATGAAAAAAAGTTTTTAGTTTCATATTTAAATTCGAATATTGCTAAATACATATTATTTCTAACTGCATCATCGTGGGGAATTGAACGAGAACGTGTTTTGCTAAATGAACTACTAGAGCTACCGTCTCCATTTTCCTCAATAGATTCTGATATATTAAAAAATATAGCAACAGCTTTTGATAAAATTGCTTCACTCAAGGAAAGTGTAATTTGTGATGATGCAAAAGTAAAAGAGCTAGAACAATATATATTCAATGAGTTTATCAAGCATTTCTCATTATCTGATAGAGAAGTTGCTCTAATAGAAGATACAATGTTGTTTGGCTTAGGACTATTTAGAGATGGACATAACTCTATTGGTTTTAGGCGAACTCAATTGTCCGAAAACATAATGTATGCAGAAACTTTATATAATGATATAAATTCATTTTTATTATCATCGAACACAAAGGTTTCAGCAACTATATATGATGTACAATTAAATGACCCGTTAAATTTAGTCATTCTACATTTCGGCAAAGAAGTAAAAGAAATTGAAATAAAAAACATTACCGAACTTAGGAAACAGCTACAAGAAATAGACAAATATACAGTCCAGAAAAAAACGCATAGCATATATGTACAAAAACATCTAAAATATTATGATAAAGATACGGTTTATCTAATCAAACCCAATCAAAAGAGATTTTGGACTAGAACTCAAGCTATGGAAGATGCCTCTTCATTGATAGCGGATATTATTAACATGGCTAAATAATGAATATGGCAGGGATTCTTAATAATGACATTATTAGCGATTTTGAAAATAGCTTCCGAACTAATTGTTTGATTTTAATTGGAGAAGCATATAAATGGCTAAAGGATACAAAAAATATAACCGTTGATTGGAACGAGGAAACAATTTCGGCTAATATTTTTACTCATATAGATGAGAATGAAAAAGCGATAGCGTGGAATATTAATGTTTCGGATGAGTGCCGACTATATCATAAAGCTATACTCAACAATAAAGAAAGTGCTAAGTCTGCATCTCGTATAGACCTAAAACTATCCACTAATTGGATTGACGCAACTAAACGAGTATGCTATTTTGTTGAAGCAAAAAACTTAATAGAGAATAATTGTACCAAACAGGGACGAAAATCAAAATTAAGCGCAAAAAAAATACAAGAAAGATACATATCCACAGGTATAGACCATTTTATTTCGGGAGAATATCCATCTAATGGTTGTATGCTTGGCTATATAATAGAGGGAACACCAACAAGAATAGTAGAGAATATAAATGAAATATTACTTCAGGCAACGAGAAATGATGAAACCTTGAAAAAGAAAAAGTTGGATATTCCATATTTAGAAGAAGCCTATATATCAGTGCATCTAAATAATTATGTATTACATCATTATTTTTTACAATTTTCAAAGTCTCAAAACAGTTAATAATTGTTCTTTCCGCAACCATTAGTTGCAGAAGGAACAATATACTAAAGTCCCCCAATTCTCCAGTTATCAGTTGGGAAATGGGGGTATATATGTTAGTTCTCATTCTTTATCAAATACCGTAACTCCGGGTCGTTCTTAATCCGGGTTATCTCGTCTTCGACTATCTGCCGGACTTCCTGACGGATGCGGTCATAGTTGGCTTGTATCTCCTCCTGCATCCGGTCGTTGCCGTCCTTGTCGGTGAAGTCGATAATCTGCGGCAACTTCACGTAATGGGCGGTTTCCCGCTTCACCTTTTCATTGTCCACCACGATTTCGCAGTGGAAAATCTTCTGCTCTATCCGTTCATCGAAGTTGTCTGCTATTGCCCCCACGAACATACCTTGCGTGAGGTTGGATATTTTGCTGGCGGGTATCAGACTATCCATTTGGGTGCTTATCGAGGTGGACTTCTCCCGCTGGTTGATTGTCATGCTCTGCCGTTTCTGCAACACCTTTCCGAAACGTTCGGAAAGAATTTTCGCCGTTTCACCGACTACCTGACCGCTAAACACGTTGCCCACAGTATTTTGGATTACTTTGCTTTCCTTGTCCCCGTAGTCACGGGTAAGCTGGCTGTAATCCTGAAAGCCCAGCAGAACCGCCACTTTGTTGCTTCGTGCGGTGGCAATCAGATTGTCAAGCCCACGAAAATATATGGTCGGTAGTTCATCTATTATCACCGAACTTTTAAGCTGCCCTTTCTTGTTTATCAGCTTCACGATACGGGAATTATATAATCCCAGTGCTGCCGAGTAGATATTTTGGCGGTCAGGATTGTTGCCGACAACCAGTATTTTAGGCTCTTTCGGGTTGTTGATGTCAAGTGAAAAATCATCGCCCGTCATTACCCAGTAAAGGGCGGGTGAAATCATCCTTGAAAGCGGGATTTTCGCACTGGCAATCTGCCCCTGCAACTGTTCTTGGGCATCTGATTCCCAAGCATCTACGAACGGGGAAAGGTAATTTTCCAGTTCGGGATAGCTACGCAAAATGGTGAATACATCGGCGTATTTCTTGTTCAACAGTTCAATGGCATGGGGGAACGTGCAATACTTACCGCCTTGATAGATACGGAGATACCAAATTATAGCCGCCAAAAGAATAATCGGGCTTTCCACGAAAAAATCGCCCTGCTTGCTTATCCAAGAGCGATTGAGGTTAAGCATAATCGTATAGCTGGCTTCATAGGCATCCGCAATGTCCGACATGAAGTTGGCGTTTATCGGGTTGCATCGGTGGCTCTTGCGGGGGTCGTCAAAATTGATAACGTAAAACTTAGGCTTTACCTTGTAGCCGTCCAAGTGGTTAAGCAGATGATTGTAAGCGATTTCTGAAAGGTCAGGAAATTTGTAATCATAACAATAGAGCGCAAAGCCTTTCTCGATTTGCTGTTTTATGTAACTGTTTACCACCGCATACGACTTACCGCTGCCCGGTGTTCCCAACACAAGGCTGGCACGGAACGGGTTCACGACATTTATCCAGCCGTTATTCCATTTCTTCTTATAGTAGAATCGGGTAGGCAGATTTACCGAATACTCGTTCTCGATAAGCCTTGTTTCCTGCTGAAAACTTTCATTTTCCGTGTTAAAGACATCATCCATTAGGTTGTTCTTCAACAGCCGGGACATCCACGTACCCGCCATGAGCATACAGATATAGCCCGCCGACAGCGTGGCGATATAAAACACAGTGTCCGCCGTATGTGGCAGCGGAAGTTCCAGCAGCCACCAGTTCAGGAAAAACAACACGACACCCGCCGCAAGGCTGCAATGTATCTTCGTCCACGTTATCTTTTCCTCTTTCACGCCCTTAGTGCCGATACACGACAGGGCGAGGAACACCACCGAAAAAAGTTTCGTCCAAAGGACGGACGAGAACAGCCCAGTGGTGCGCTGGAAGTTCCACAGTATCTTGTCTATCACTTCAAAGGTTACTCCCCACTCTTTCAGGGTGGAGTAACAGAACCAGTACACGTTTATTCCCACGAATAGAATACTGACAGCCCGCATAAAGTCCATGACCCTTGCAAGCCCTCTCAAATCATCCTCTTGCTGCATAATTGTATGTTTTTAAGTTAGTCGATGCGCCTTGTGCGCTTCTTTTTCTTCTTTCTCTTTTGGCGGGCGGTGTCCTGCGGCTCGTCACCGCCTGATGCACCGCCGCCCAGCAAACCGCCGAAAGCACCCAGCACGGAAGCCATGCCCGAAACGATGTCGGCTTTCGGCGTGAAGCCCGGCTGTTCCTGATGCGTGGGCTGGTCTTGCTGCGGTGCTGCCACTTCGGGCTGGTGTATCTTTCCGGTTTCGCCCGAAAAACGTTCGTTGAACACGTTCGCCGAATACTCCTTGCCCAAGCGTGAACCGTTCAGCACCACCCGGCTGTCGTGGTCGATGAACGTAACGCCATAGATGCGCCCGCTGTCGTTCTGACGGAATACCACGTCAATGCCCTGCTTCCTTAGTTGTTGTTCCAGTTCCTTGCGGCTGCGGACGGTCTGCATGGTAGTGGCTACAATCTTCCGTGTGCGCTCTTTCAGTTTTCCGTTCTTGATTGATTCGCCCGATTTCTCCATTCTGCGCTGCACCGCTTCATAGCCTACCGACTTGCCGATGCGGGAAGCCTTTACAGGGTTGCCTGTCTTTTCGCCCTTGTCATTCATGGCGGAATAGACAATGCCCTGATAGGGCTTGCCGTTTATCTCGCCTTTGACTTCCTCGGCGCACACGTTGTAAGCGGCAAGCAAAGCCTTGTATTCCCCGAACGACTGGAAGCGGTAGCCGTAGCAAGCCGCTTTCACGGTATTGCCGATTTGGTGCTTCACGTCCCCGGCGGCATAGTCCACCTTTTTAAGTTCCGGGCGTTCGGCACGCTCCTTTCGCTCTGCCGGGTGCAGCCCGTATTTCTTTTCCAGTTCACGGGTGATTTGCTTGCTGCGCCGATGCTCGAACCTGTCATTCAGCGGTCTGCCGTTCTCGTCCACCCGCAACCCCACGATGTGGATATGGTGGCGGTCGATGTCGGTATGCTTGTACACCAGATAAGGCTGGTCGCCATAGCCCAACTTCTGCATATACTCCCTTGCAATGTCGGAAAGCTGCTGGTCGGTCAGCACGTCTTCCGGGTGCGGGTTTATGGAAATATGAAGTATCGGCTTCTTGGTGGATAGCTGGACGGGCATCTGCATTTCAAAGCTGCGCATACACTCGCCGATAGAGAAATTCCCGTCCTCGCTTAACAGCATCCGGTTGGAGAAAAGCACCTTTGCTTCCTCGCTGTCCACCTTGTTTTGGTTGTACGCCAGTGCGCCGAACATATTGCCGCCCGTACTTATTTTGGCAACCATAGTTCCTTGCACTCGTTTGTCAGGTCGATAACCTGACGGTTCAACACAGCCAGTTCGGTGGTCGCTTTCTCTAATTTATAGAGAAAAGCCAGTGCCTTTTTCTCCGAAAAATTGCCGTGCAACACCTTTACAACTTGGTTGTAATTGACCGCCACGGCTCTGAATTGTGCATAAAATTCGGTCAGCCGGGTGCAATATTCTACTGCCGACTTGTCCACTTTCACCACCCGGAACGGCTCGCCAAACAGCCGGGCGGCGATGAAACGGGACTTGCTCGTAACGCCCGACTGCTCCCATTGCGAGAGGAAGCGGGCATTCTCCCGGTCGTTCAGATAAAGGACATGGCGATGCTTCGCCGGGTCTGCGAGGGCGGGGCGACCGCCCTTGTTAGGTTTTCTTGTTTCCATGCTTCTTTGGATTAAAAAATTACGACTTCGGAGTGATTTTTACCCCCGCAAGGGGCAAGGCGTTTTCAGGCACGGAAAACGGTTTTGTATGCTACAAAACACACCTTGCTATTTTCTGACGAAAATCGAAATCCGTCACGGACGGATTGGGGTTAGCGTGAAACGGTAAGCCCTGCCATTAACCAGCCCTGTTTTACCCCTCTGCCCCCAGCGGTTCGTTACTCCGCTGCAAAGTAACAGTGATTTATAATGCTGTAAAATAGGCAGTTGGTGGACAAATCAGGACAGCGCAGGACAAATCGGGACACATCTGAAAACGGACGTTTTTTCTCCTTTTATTTGCATCGGATTTCAATATTTCAAGAAAGGATGAAAGCAGGAAAACAAGATTGAAATAAAACAGTCTTTCAATATTTCAAGATTGCAATATGGAAAGAATGATTGAAAGCAATAAATAAATCTATCTATCAACCAATAATGAACGAAAGCAATATGGAAAACGAGAAAACACCCCTTTATGTCGCCTTTTCCACCCAAAAGGGCGGGGTCGGCAAAACCACCTTTACCGTGCTGGCGGCAAGTTACCTCTATTACCTCAAAGGCTACGATGTGGCGGTGGTCGATTGCGACTACCCGCAACACTCCATTGCCGGGATGCGAAAGCGGGATGCCGAACAGGTCGGGGCTGATGAAGATTACAAGCGCATGGCGTATGAACAGTTTACCCGGCTGGGGAAGAAAGCCTACCCGGTATTGTGCAGTTCACCCGAAAAGGCGATTGCAACGGCTGACGAACATATAGCCGCCGGACACGTGCCGGATATTGTCTTTTTCGACCTGCCCGGCACGGTGAACAGCGAGGGCGTGATAAACTCCCTTGCGGGCATGGACTACATCTTCACCCCCATTTCAGCCGACAAGGTGGTGCTGGAAAGCAGCCTGTCGTTCGCAATGGCTATCCAAAAGCTATTAGTGAAGAATGAAGCCTGCCGACTTGCCGGGCTGTACCTCTTTTGGAACATGGTGGACGGGCGGGAAAAAACAGACCTCTACACCGCCTATGACAAGACCATTAAGGAATTGGAACTGCCGCTGATGAAAACCTTTATCCCCGATACCAAACGCTACAAAAAGGAACTGGTAGCAGATAAAAAGGCGGTGTTCCGCTCCACGCTCTTTCCCGCCAGCCGCCCGCTGGTAAGGGGAAGCAACTTGGAAGAACTGATAACTGAAATAGTGTACTACATCAAATTACAATGATATGGCAAAGCAAAGCGGCGGGATGCCGAAGATAGACGAGGATTTCATGAAAGAACTTATCTCGCAAGGTGTCCCCAGTAAACAAGATAATAATAAGACGAATAATGATGTACCGCAAGAAACACTAACAGAAACGGTGCAAGTAGAGAAACCGACACCCCGCAAGCGCAAGGGTGGAACGGGTGACTACCGGGAAACCTACTTTCAGAAAGTGGAACTGGCAGACCGACAGCCCTTGTACATGAGCCGTACCACGCACGAGAAGCTGATGCGTATCGTGACGGTGATAGGCGGGCGCAAGGTAACGGTAAGCAGCTATGTAGAGAATATTCTACTGCGCCACTTCGAGCAATACCAAGATGAGATAAACACCCTGTATGAAAGTCAATTTCAAAAACCCGTATAACTATGGTGGTCTATTGCATACTTACCGGGCTGGTGGTGTACTACCTTGCCTTATGGATTTGGTATCGCCATGCCGACAACCATACACCAACGGACAAGGCGAATAATGCACCACTTCCACAAAGTCAAGTGAGCGACTACACGCTGATAGGCGAAAGCCGATACAAGGGTGGACTAATCGGGACAGCGCAGGACAAATCGGGACACCTCCCGCAAGCGGCTGAAAATGATACTATTTTTGCGCCGCAAGCTGACAGACAGCTGGAAGAAAACATTTCGGAAGCAGTAGCCGAAGCGGAAGAAACGCCCGGTTACGAGAATGACGAACCCGACTACGAGGACGAGGAAATAGCCGGGTACATGGACGGTGACGATGATACCGGGCGGGCTACGGGCGTGAGCTTTGACGAACTGGGCGAAGCGGTACGCACGGCGAACGCCGACAACCCCACCGAAACGGAACAGCGGCAAGCCGCCGGGACACTGGCAAGGATTGAGGGGACGAACCTCTACGATGCGGTGGTGGAGAACATCAACGGCGGGCTGGCAAAGGTGGCGGAACTGCTGGGACGCAACGAAGCGGAACTGGCTATTGCTGCTCCTGCCGAAGCTGGCGGTACAAGCAAGGAACATGAAGCGTTCGACATGAACGATTTCCTATAATATAATAATGTGTAACAATATGAAGCAACGTGACTACGGTTGATTGGCAACCTGAAAACCAAACAGACGGCATCCGTGCCGCAACCACTAAAATTTCAAATTATTCACCAGCCGGGAAAGGCGGACTTCCCACCCGCCACCCGGCATTAAAAACAAATCACAATGAGAAAGAGAATCTTTTTGTCGGCGGCTATCCTTGCCGCTGCGGTAAGTGCCTACGCACAGGGCAACGGGCAGGCGGGCATCACCGAAGCCACGAACCTAATCACCGGGTATTTCGACCCCGGAACAAAATTGGTGTACGCAATCGGGGCGGTCTGCGGCTTGATTGGCGGGGTAAAAGTGTATAACAAATTTTCAAGCGGTGACCCCGACACCTCAAAGACTGCCGCCAGTTGGTTCGGGGCGTGTATCTTTTTAATTGTCGCCGCCACTATCCTGCGTTCGTTCTTCCTCTAAAACGGCGGCTATGTCTGAATATCCGGTAAACAGGGGTATCGGGAAGCCGGTGGATTTCAAGGGGCTGAAAAGCCAGTACCTCTTTATCTTTTGCGGCGGCTTGCTTGCCGTCTTCGTGGTGTTCATCGTCCTGTTCATGGCAGGCGTGAACCAGTGGCTATGTATCGGTTTCATCGTGTCGGCTTCGCTGCTGCTCGTGTGGCAGACGTTCCGGCTCAACGCACGGTACGGCACGCACGGGCTGATGAAAGCAGCCGCACGCAAAAGACACCCACGCTTCATTATCTGCCGAAAGGCGATACCCCGGCTGTTCAACTACAAAAGAAGAAAGGAAGAAAGAACATGAGGAATACATTAAAGGCTACCACGCTGGAAAGGAAATTTCCCCTTTTGGCGGTGGAGAACGGCTGCATCATTTCAAAGGATGCGGACATAACGGTGGCTTTCAGGGTGGAACTGCCCGAACTGTTCACCGTCACCAGTGCCGAGTACGAAGCCATACATTCGGCATGGTATAAGGCAATCAAGGTACTGCCCGACTACTCCATAGTACACAAGCAGGACTTCTTCATCAAGGAGAACTACCAGCCCGACACCGAAAGGGACGAGCTTAGTTTTTTAAGCCGCTCCTTTGAACGGCACTTCAATGAACGCCCGTTCCTGAACCATTACTGCTACCTGTTCCTGACAAAGACGACAAGGGAGAGAAGCCGCCGACAGAGCGACTTCTCCACCCTCTGCCGGGGCAGGATTGTACCGCAGGAGATAGCCGACAAGGAAGCGGCGGCAAAGTTCATCGAAGCGGTCGGGCAGTTTGAACGGATTATGAACGACAGCGGGTTTGTCACCCTTACCCGGCTGGCGGCATCGGAAATCACCGGGCAGGACGGAAAGGCGGGCATCATCGAGAAATACTTCTCGCTATCGCAGACAGATACCACCTGCCTGAAAGACATCGGGCTGTACCCGGAAGAAATGCGTGTCGGGGACGATATACTGTGCCTGCACACGCTTTCGGACGTGGAAGATTTGCCCGGAAAGGTCGGGACGGACTGCCGATTTGAGAAACTTTCCACCGACAGAAGCGATTGCAGGTTAAGTTTTGCCGCCCCGGTGGGCGTGCTGTTATCGTGTAACCACGTCTATAACCAGTTCATCTTCATAGACGACCACGCCGAAAACCTGAAGAACTTCGAGCAGACCGCCCGGAATATGCAATCGCTCTCCCGCTACTCCCGTGCCAACCAAGTGAACAAGGAATGGATAGACGAGTACCTGAACGAAGCGCACAGCAAGGGGCTTGTATCGGTACGCTGCCACTGCAACGTCATGGCATGGAGTGACGACCGGGACGAACTCAAACGCATACGCAACGATGTGGGAAGCCAGCTTGCGCTAATGGAGTGCAAGCCACGCCACAACACCACCGACACGCCCACGCTCTTTTGGGCGGGCATACCCGGCAACGAGGCGGACTTCCCCGCAGAGGAAAGTTTCTACACGTTCTTGGGGCAGGCTCTCTGCCTGTTCGTGGAAGAAACGAACTACAAGAGTTCGCTTTCGCCATTCGGTATCAAAATGGTGGACAGGGTAAGCGGACGACCGTTGCACATCGACATATCGGATTTGCCCATGAAGAAAGGCATCACCACCAACCGCAACAAGTTCATACTTGGGCCGAGCGGTAGCGGGAAGTCTTTCTTCACCAACCACATGGTGCGCCAGTATTACGAGCAGGGTGCGCACGTGCTGCTGGTAGATACGGGTAACAGCTACTTGGGGCTGTCCCAGCTTATCCACAACCGCACGCACGGCGAGGACGGGATTTATTTCACCTACACCAACGAGAACCCGATAGCGTTCAACCCGTTCTATGTCGAGGACGGGGTATTCGACATAGAGAAGAAAGAGAGTATCAAGACCCTTATACTCACCCTGTGGAAGCGGGACGATGAAGCCCCCAAGCGGTCGGAAGAAGTGGCGTTGTCCAATGCGGTAAGTGCCTATATCGAACGGATAGGCAATGACCGTTCGGTAACGCCCTGCTTCAACACGTTCTACGAGTTTGTCCGGGATGATTACCGCCGACAGCTTGAACAGAAGAATGTCAGGGAAAAGGATTTCGATATAGACAATTTCCTGAACGTGCTTGAACCGTACTATCGTGGTGGTGAATACGACTACCTGCTGAACTCCGACAAGGAGCTGGATTTGCTGCATAAACGCTTCATTGTCTTTGAATTGGATAACATCAAAGACCACAAGATTTTATTCCCGATAACGACTATCATTATTATGGAAGCCTTTATAAACAAAATGCGCAAGTTAAAGGGGATAAGGAAGTTAATACTAATCGAGGAAGCGTGGAAAGCGATTGCATCGGCGAACATGGCAGATTACATAAAATATTTGTACAAAACCGTCAGGAAGTATTTCGGGGAAGCGATTGTGGTAACGCAGGAAGTGGAAGATATTATTTCCTCGCCCATAGTGAAAGAGAGTATCATCAACAACTCGGACTGCAAAATCCTGTTAGACCAGCGGAAATATCTGAACAAGTTCGACAGCATACAAAACCTGCTCGGATTGACCGACAAGGAGCGTTCGCAAATATTGTCTATCAACATGGCGAACCACCCCGGACGGAAGTACAAGGAAGTTTTCTTCTCGCTGGGCGGCACGCAGTCGGCGGTATATGCAACAGAAGTTTCGCTGGAAGAATATTACACGTTCACGACAGAGGAAAGCGAGAAAATGGAACTGTTCGCCCTCGCCGAGAAGCTGGGCGGCA
>ENA-UOJK01001201-UOJK01001201.1-human-gut-metagenome-genome-assembly--contig:-C116-NODE-1201-length-18549-cov-7.240510_pt1 | contig 18549 bp, 14 predicted proteins | sample MGYA00242348_ERZ723895 | MGnify/ENA metagenome assembly ERZ723895
TATTATCAACATCATTGAATTTAGAAATATAAAATTCTTTTTTTAGTGTGTTATCACTCTTTAACAAGAAATTTATATCGTTTTTCGAGCCTAATATTACCTCTATATTATTAACGCTATTATCTGATACATACATTTTTTTAATTATGTTGTTTATAGCCTTATTTGAGGAAACCATACTATTTGTTTCTTCAAAAACAAACAATTCTCCATTATCTAAATTTGGTAAAACATTTCCTTCTTCTTCTATATTAACTTTACCTTGATTGTTTGATATTATATTATTAACAAAGTCTTTATTTATAAATATCAAACTATTTAAACCTCCATTTATTGATACGGTAAAATGGTTCGGAATATTATCTTTATAATAATTTTTTTTTGTACCATTTATTGTAAATAAAACATCATTTTTCGTTCCATAATTTACCTTTATTGTTGATATATCTCTTTGAATAATAGCTTTATTTATAGCCGCATTGACAAACCTACTATCTGTAAAAAAATTTTCGCTTCCCGATATATAGTTAACCATATTATTGGGTATTCCCAAACTTTTTTTTACCCATGAACCATTTTCATTTACAAATAAAGACGGTTCATTATATATTACCTGCGCATCAAAGTTTACATATTCTCCATTTTCAGTTGCAATCCAAAAAACATTTTGGTCGGGTGTCCCCGGGTTTGTATTCGGTGTTGCTATTCCTGCAAAGGTTGCATTATCTCCTATTGTTGAAATTATAGTCAATAATGCGTTTTGCATTATATGTCCGGTAATTTCTTGGTTTCCATTCGTTTTTATAACGTTGGAAATCGCTTGTTTTAATTCTTCGTAATTTCCCATAATCTAATTAATTTAATTGTTGTTGAAATCATTATTGAAATCGTCGTTAAAATCTCCCTTATTACTGATAATATACCCACGCCCTATTTTCTTCACGACGGTATTTGTTTTAAACTCAATTTCCACGCTCGCCAAATCCCCCTGCGTTTGCCATTTCGGGGTAATTAAAAACGTGTCGCAATCGTATTCCCTGCCGTATTTATCCGTTATATGAATATAATCAGCCATACGGATAAAACGCATAACGTCGCAAAGGAACTCCGGTGCCAATATCGTACATTTAAACGTTTTGACTGATATTTGTTTTTCCGGGAAAAAATACCCGTCCCGTTCTTCGCCGTCCTCTTCAAATTCATAATCCGGTTTTCCCAACTCGGTACAAAGGTACAACGTATTTTTGAAATCCGGGTTTTTATATACTATTTGCCCGGCGTCAAATACCAAATTTTCAATATCCCACCATTGTATTTTTAAGTAACCGGAAACATCTTGTACGACCGTGAACATTTCAGAATACCACGTTTGCACGCCATCCGATAACGTCATATAATATATTCCGTCCAACTGATTTAATGGCATGGGTAATATTGACGGGTACAATATAACATCATAACCCAACGTTTGAAACCGGACAATCTGCAATCCGGTTTCTTTCATGTACGTTGTTATGTTTGCAATTAGTTTTCCGGTTTTATCGTACAATATTACTGACGTAACATTATTTGACCGTGTGTTTCTTATTATCTGAAACGGCAACAATCTATCAGCCGGGGCAAATAACGGGTAAATTGCGCCGTATGCGTAACTTTTCCTATGGTTCTGTTCATTTATTGACGTGTACCACGGTAAAACGCTTATGTTGTTATTCTGTATCATATTTCAACGTTGCTTTAATATTTCGACTACACAAATTTACTGAAAGTTTATCAACTTGACCGTTACCGATATATGTTTTAACTAACTGCATCGGGTTTGGGTCTGTGGTTCCTGCCGGGAAATTCAATGTTTGTTTCTTTTTACGTTCCAATCCTCCCATAGCATAATATGGGGAATTATTTATTTTGAAATTCCGTGCGGGCATATCATAAACCCAATATGTCGGTTGTATATTGATAAACGCTAAATATCCATTTTGCAAAAAATATTCTACGCTATCAACGGTTTGTCTTGTGAAAGGCAATTCCAATTGTCCGCCGCCGGACGGCGTAACTGCTGCAAACAATGCGAATCCATCGGAACTAATTGCACCGGGGTTTAACAACATCAAATCTATGTCAGACGTAAAATTTGATATGTTAATTTCTTCAATTTTCCCGGCTGTTACATATTTTGACGTAATTTCTATTGGCAACCCCTCAAATGGTGTTGTTACGTCATCCATCCATTCAAATTGGTAACGTTCCGGCATATCTACTTTGTCAAATGAATATTCCGACGTCGCAAAAGCTAATTTCTTGCCATTCCTAACGTTTTCTAACTGCGTTAAATCATAATCAATAATTGGGTTATATCCATACGAACCGCCATTTCTAAACCAACTTACTTGTTCAATCTTAAATTTTCCGTCCTCAATATACCAATAACATTTGTAAATATCCCGTAACATCGTCATAATCTGTTGCAATGTAACCGGGGCTTTTTGCGCCGGGGTCTGATATTCTCCATTAATGATATTACTTTTCTGACTTATTAGCAACTTAAATGACTGCCCGGAAATAGGATTGTTTGTGTTATAAAGAAATTGGCTGTATTCCGGCGTCGCTTCATGCGTTATTCCGGGCGCAAATTCTTTTAATAGCACATTGATACATGACGACAATGTAAACGCATCACGCAAAGTATATGCTTTTCGGGCTTTTTCCTCTAATATCCAATCCATCAGATAAAACCCAAACCATAACGACGCATAACGCCACGTTGACCGGGCGATTGGATAAAACGTTTGTCCATATATGGAATAAGGCGGCGCAAAATACTTTCCGTTGTCGACTAATCCCCACTCGGTCGGCGTATCTGAAAAATTTTTAGATATAAATGCCACGTCGATTGCGTAACCAATTGCCCGGCGGTAATTTCTATTATTATCTACAATATCATCGGACGGCAACGGGTATGTATCTAAATCGTCTATTTTATCAACATCAACCAAATATCGGGCGTATATATTATAACTTTTCATATCGGCGTGCATCGTACCCGTTGCTCCGGAACCCTCAACGGCGGTTAAATCAAATTCCAACGTATCAAAAGGTTCTTGCGTTATCTTTGTAAACCGGAACATTGCCACATCATCAGAACGGCGGCGTATCTCAACACCTGCTAGCCCAATAGGTAGCCCACCCGCAACTAGTTTTTGTGCAATATGGATATAATAATTTACATTTAATTCCGGGTATAAATCTCCCATAAATTCATCAGGACTTACACCCGTCGACATCCGCCCAACATAAAGCCCGGATATTACCTCCGGGGAACCGTGCGACGTAATTTGTATTTCTTTCAAAATATTACATAGTGCAAAATGATAGGTTTGTATTAATGCGTTTTGGTCAGTCGTGGCGTTTGCGTCTTGTTCCCAATTCGTTCCGCCCAAAAAGCACGAAACAATACTATCTCCGGGAACGTATATTTGTATCAATGGGCGTTTTCTTATTGTAAGAAATTCGATTTGTGGGGTCAACTCAATTAAATTGTATTCCTTTTCCAATCCTGCCAAAACGTCGTTGTATTGGTCTATTGTTTCCGGCTGTACCGTAACCAATTTATCATCATCATTAAACGTACAATCCGTTTTCATAAACTTTGCTTTATAGTATTGATTGTATGTTTGTCCCCAATCATCGCTTTTTTCGATATATAGGAAAAATTCAGAATCAAACGGGGCGTCATTGATAATATCGTAATCAGCACGGACAAAGTTTATTTTACCGGACAATTTAGCCCGGTAAAACCTTTGATTTGTTTCCAACTCATAATCCAACGTTAAATCATCCTTATAATTGGGGCGGACGGTTTGTTTGGTTCCGTCCTCCCCTATCTGCAAAAAGAATCTATATTTTGGTGTCATAGTCTTTTTATTTTACGTTTCAAATTCTTGTAACTTTCAATCGTATTTCCGTCGCCATCCACGTAAACCCGTCGTCGGTTCTGTTCCTTAATTTCCCTTACATCATCCGACAAATTGCGTAAATCCGGGCTTTGTCCGGTAACGTTTAACGTCAAACCGTCGCCGTCTGAATAGGATTTTAAATACTTATGTGCAAACGTACCATTGTTTAGCGAATTGATAACGTCCGGTATTATCTTTCTGAAACGGCGTGAACTTCGTTTATTTATCACGGCGAAAAATTCGCCTCCCTCGGCACGTCGGCGGGTTCCGTCCGGTTTCGTTCCTAAATCAATATCATTTCCGCTTTGGTGCGAACCGCCCTCCAAAAGTTCAACGGTACCGTCGCCGTATGTTTCCGTTCCTCCGGTTCCTCCGGTCTGTTTTGCCAATTGCGCCGCCTTGATTTTAGACGCTGCAAAACTCGCCCACATTACGGCAATTGCAGGTATTGCAAACGGGAAACCTAATTGCGACCATATCAACGCCGTTGCTGTTACCATGTTTCCGATTTGCTGCAATGTTTGTATTGCTGCCTGCTGTTTTTGCGCTTTCTGTTGTTCTTTCAACGCTTTTTCTTGGTTTTTCTTTGCCAAATCCAACTCCTTTTGCGCTTGTACAACATTATTGGCGTACCCGTTTGCCCTTGCTTCCAATTCTGCATCCAACGCCGATTGTGCGGCGGAAACCTCTTTATCCGCTTGCTCAACGGCTGCATCTGCTGCGGCAACACGTGCCGCCGTGAATGTATTTAACGCATCCAATGCGTATTGCATAGACGTATTAATTGCCTCTTTTTGGTCGTCGTCCAAATTAAGCCCAAACAAATCGTAAATGTCTGTTCCTCGTTCCTCCCCTTTGGATTGCTCAATTTCTTGGTCTATTTTTTTAATAGTGTTTTGAATTGTTTGTACCTCAACATCAGACAATTTATTGGCGGCTTGCTGATTTAATTCTAAAACCTTTTGCAAACGTTCCTTTTCTGCTTGCAAACGGAATTGAGTTTTCCGGGCTTCTGAATTTCTCAACAAATCAAACTCCGATTGTGCCAACGCTTGTTGTTGGTCGAATATCTGTAATTGCGCTTGCAAATATTCGTCCTCAATTCCGGCTCCCTTTGCGTCAAAACTTGCATTAATCGCCCCGGCGTCTTGCTGTTGCCCGGTCGGTTTCTGTTGGTTCTGTAATAATGCGGTTTGTCTTTCGTTTTCCAACAACTGCATCCGCAATTGTCTTTCCTGCTCGCTTCCCTCTTTGACTGCTTGCAAACGTAATTCAATGCTTTCTTTCTGTAACGCTAATTCCTGCAATTGTCGGTCTTGTTCGATTTTCAATAACGCCTCGGTTTGTTGCTGTTCCAACGCCGTAATTGTGGCGTTTATCGCTTGACGTCCGGTTTCGTTCAAATCCTTTTCGGTCTGCAATTGGTGTTGTAAATCCTCAATTTGGCGGGAATACTGATATTGCGTTTGTTGGCGACGCTTTGCCCATTCGTCGGTTTCCAACTGCAATTGTGCATCCTGCAATTTTCGGGTTGCTTCCAAATTCTTTTTATATGCCGCTTCAATTTGCTTTGCTTGTTGTTCTGCTGCCTTTTCCGCATCGCTTTTACCCCTCGGCGTTACGGTTGGGTTCTGTGTTGTTACGGGTTTGTTCCCGGTCGGTTCTTTTGGCGTATCTCCTACGGAAACGGGGATTGTTATCGGCTTTATTTTCTTTTGCATATCATCCAACCCCTCTTTGAAATTTTGGGTAATGTCCTTTACTTGTGCTTTTACCAAATTTCCGTATGCGGCTGCATAATCTGACAACCCTTTTTTAACATCGTCAAAATCTAACGTAAACGCTCCCTTTAATGCGGTTCCGGTTGCTTTGACAATATCAATAAAGAATCCAAACAAATTTCCTAACGTGTCAAATGTGGTTTTAAATCCGGCAACTATACCGTTCCAAATGGCACGTATCAAAACACTTTCATTGTACAACTCAATAAAGTAATTGATTATATCAATGACCCCTTTTATTATTGCTGTTAAACCTTGATTAACAAAAACTTTTGCCTGCGTTGTCAACGTTTCAAAATTTCCTCCGGTTGCGTCAAACAACTCGTATAATGCGTTTTGCAACTCAATTTGGCTTTGCAATTGTTCCTCCTGCAATTGCGCCAAAACTCCGGCTTTCCCTTTTACTTCATCCATGTTTGTTGAAATATCTTTCAACGTGCGCAAATACTGCAATCCGGCGTCCTCTCCGGGATCCCCGAATATATCTGCAATTGCAGCCCCGACCGTTGCCGCATTATCCGGCAATTCTGCCAATTTTGCGGAAACGTCTTGTATAACATCGAACGTTGTTTTGGTTCCGGTCTGCAAATCTTTTTGAACTTGTTCCGACGAAATACCGATACCGTCCAAAGCCGCCGCCGTCGCCGTCGTCATTTCACGCAAACGCAAATTTGCCTCCTTAATTGCGTCAACGCCTTTGTCTGAAAAGATACCCATTTTGTTTGTTTGGGTAACAATTGCAACAAATTGGTCTGCTGATATTCCCGCCTCTTTGAAATATGCCGGGTATTCTTTCAACGTGTCTAAAAATTCCCCGTTCGCATCGCCTCCGGCTGAAAACCCATCCTTAACCAATTGCAATGCCTCATTTGCAGAAATACCAAATTGTTTTGATAATGCGTTTGTTGCAATCAATGTTTCCCGGAAATCTGCGTTGAATGAATCGGCGACGGCTTGCACCTCATTTCTAAACGCTTTCAAATCATCGCCACTTTTCCCGGTAAATTGTTGCGTCAATCTCGTTGCCTCAACTAACCCGGCGTTATAATCGTACCACCATTTAAACGCCGCACCCGCCGCCGTAATTCCGGCAATCGCCAAAAAAACCGGGTTTGAAAGTAATCCCAACAAAGTTTTTCCCAATGCTTTTGCCCCGTCGCCAATAGCTGTAAAAACGGCTTTACTTTCAGCCCCGCCACGTCCTAACGCCAAAAGACTTTCGCCAAATGCGCTATTTAAACCTAACGTTTCTTTTAATTTGTCGCCATACGCAATAATTGCGTCGGACGCCTCCGTATAATTTCCGACGTTCAATTGAAATTTCCCGGTTGCTTCCTGCAAACGTTTCATTTCTTCGTATATTTCTTTGGTTTGTGCAACCAATTTTCGCCCCTCCTCGGTGTTTTCCCGTTCGGCTTTAGTCATGTTGTTTAAATAAATCTTATTCAATGAATATTGCGCCGATAAACGGTTATAACTACCCTCGGCGGATTGATTTATTTTCACAATCAGTTTATTAATTTGGTTCGCTTCCTGCTGTGCCAATTTTAACTCGGCTAACTTTTTGGCGTTCTCGCTTTCTGCAAACGCCAAATCACGTTGCGCACGTGCCAAACGTTCCGCATCGTCTGCGGCTTTTTTGGTTGTCTTTCGCCCGTCCTCCGTTGCGCCGGAAACCTTTTTCAGAATCTCCGCCAATTGTATTGCCTCGGCTTTGATATTTTTCAGTGCATTTGTATAGGTGTCCGAAAGTTCATCCAATTGTTTTATCAAATCTGTAATCGAATTATCCGGGCTTATTAAATCCGAATATTTGATTGGGTTGTTATTATCTGCCATACGCCGATTATTTAGTTATTTACGGGAAATTTCCCGTCTGTTGCATTTTCTTTTCTCAAATGTATAATTTATCGCCTAAAAATAAAAACGCCGGAAATCGCCTTATTTTGCCCTTTTTTGCTTGTTTGCTTTTTTGGCTTGTTCCTTGATATACTCAAATGCGTTGTAATATTCCAAAACGGTAAATTTCTTTGGGTCAACATGCAAATTTTGGGACAATATCAAACACATATTTTCAAATTGTCTGTCATGCCTAATTTCCACGCTTTCCGAACCGGTAAACGTCTGCGGGTTGAAATAGGTTATCAACTCCGTCGTAATGTCGTCAATCTCTTTTGCGTCCGCCTCGGTTGCCCGACCGTCTATTATTGTGCGTAATACAACAATCGTTCTTTGTTTCAATTTATCGTAATACTCTTTCAATGTCGCATCATCGAACAACCGGGGAAAATACAAACGCAATTCATCGTCTATTTTTTTTTTAACCGCTTCCAAATGGGCGGTTATCTCTGAATTTGCAACGTCTTTAAAAAGACTCATTGTTTGTTGCAATCCATCATCTGACAAATCATTTCGGGGTTTACCATTTATTGATTTAACCAACACGGCAAAAGCCAAATGCTGGGGGGAAACCTCGGATTGAATGAAATATATGTTTTGGCGCATATTTTCCAACTCAACGGTTGCCATGTTTGGCGTTGGGCTGTTCAAATAACGTATTACCTTTTCAATATGTCGGTCAAAATCCGACAAATCGGAACCAACCCCGGCGTCAACCAAAAGCATTTTGTTATACTTGTGGAAACGCATAATTGGCAAATCCTCGATTGAATCATACAACTCAACGTTCATTCCTTTTATTTGTACATTCTTCATAATAAAACACGTGTTATCATTGTACTACAAAAGGGAACGCCCAAAAATGCGGGGTTCCCGGTAAATATCAACGCAAAGAAACAAATCAGAACGCACGTCCACCACGACAAACAGAAATCGCAATTAAACATCTTTGAAAAGAAATCGTTCCCGTGAATCTGTACCCATTCAATGACGCCCCATTTTCGTAATAACGTCAGCACAAAAGCCGCTATTAATGCGACAACAATAATGTTATAAATAAAATGTTCCATATCCTACAATTTACATGTTTCTCCAATACTCAATTTGCCCTCAAACCGGAATCCGCCGAACGGGTGCATTAAAAATTGGTTGTCTATTTCATCCAAAGAAAACCCCCGGTAAATGTTTTCCGCCAATTCATAGACTTTGTTTATTTTGTAACTCCCATTTCGCAACCAAAACCCGCCGTTCAAAACGTCTAATATTTGCCGTTTCAATTCTTCTTTGTTTCGGTTGCTTGCATTATTGAAAATCTTTCGATAATCAAACCAAAAGATAATCGAAAACGCCGTATTTATTCCAATATCAACGCCGGGTTCCCAACTTATGTTTTGCGGGTCGTCAACCCAAAAAAAACAGAAATTACCAATATTTGCATCCGGCGTTACTTCCATATAATCGTTATTGCCGGAATAAACATTTGGCGTATAATATCGCTTTTGGTTCCCGTTGTATTTAACAAGTCTTTCCGCCCTGCCAAATGCAAAGTCCAACCACGGCAAATTATCAACCAATCCGTTTTGAATGTTCCCAATTATCCGGTCTAACAATTCCGGGTTGTCAATAACCGGGGCTTTTACATTATTTGCCATAAATTTGTTTTTTTGTTTCTGCCATTAAATCCGGGAAAATATATTTCCAAATCAATATAGAAATATTTTCGTCGGTTAAACCCAATATTTGACGACCGTATTTTTTTATTAAATCCTCTGTTTTAAAGTCAGACGCTTTAATTTCAAATTGTTTGTCGCCAACCTCTAAATAAAAACTACTTTCAAAATCTCCCTCATCCCGTAACGTTACCCGGTTTGTCGGCTGTCCCTTTGCCTCTTTAATTGCGATTGTTACGGGGCTGTATGGTGCATAATCCGAAATTTCGACGCCCAAACGGTTAATACCTTGTTCAAACAATTGTTCCTCGGCGTTCAAATCAACTATATATGCCTCATTGTCCCATATAATGTTTTGTATTATCCGCCCGGACGTCAAAGCCTCGTTGAAATCCGCAACCCTTTTTCGCAAATCGGTTATCCGTTTCATAAATACAACTTTTACATGAAATTATATACAACTTTCCCTTTGAATTATATAATTACACGGTTCTGTATCTTACCCCACGGTTATTGCAGGCTAAACAGATACGGTCTAACCCTTGCGTATCTATTTGCAACGCCTCATAAGACTTTTTAAGGTCGTAACCTAAACCGCCGGGGCGAACGCCGGACGTGTTGCCGTCCAACTCATATAAAATATCCATCCGGGTTGCGTTTGATTGATTGCGGTTAACCCTTACGTTGGGGTTCATTGCCAACGTCCGCAATGCAATTGCAGCAACTTGTCTTTGTATTACCGTTTGGAAAATCTGCCTTTGGGAAATAATGAAATCCGTTAAATCGCATCCAATAGTAATTTCGCAATTCAGCCCGTAATTTTGGGTTCGTGTGTACATCGTGTATGCAATATCCCACAACTCCGGGTATTCTGCGAACGTTTCCGGCGCATTATACATAAACGGCGTTACTTGCAAATACTTTGTCAATTCTCGCCAAACCTCAACGGAACCCATGTTGCACGTTCCGCACGGCTCCCGGCTCCAATCCTTTGATACGTTAATTGCTTCCATTCCGGCGGGTAATTCGTCTTGATTGTAGCAAAGGAACCACGCCCCCCCGGCGTTGTTCTTGTCGCTTATATACGGCAAATAACAATCATTTAACGGGAACCACTGAAAACCGCCATTTGTAACGGTAAAATTCAAATCAAAAGTCTTTATTGGGTCTATCTGCGACGAATGAAACAAATACATTCTAACAACCCCAGTTCCCCCGGTCATTTGCAAACCTATCTTTTCAATTTTCGCCGTCACTCCCATTGCACGAACCGGGACAATTTCAAAGCCAACCAATTTATGATTATTTTGCAGGGTTGCCCGTATGCGTCCGGCACCATCAAAAAACGTTCTGCGTTCTAACAAATTGCGTGTTTCTTTATCCAACTGCTTAATTTGGGTAAATGTCTGAATTGCGGTTGCAATCCCGTTGCGTGTCATTCTTTCCAAAAAGTCCGAAAGAATGTTGTATTTGCTCCAAAACAAAGAATCTTCCGTTGGTTCCTCTCCTACGTTATCCGCTTTCGCTTTCCAAAACAATTTGTTCCCGTTTGTATCATTACCATACTGCACAACCTTGTTTTGTTTCCATTGCGTCAGCGCATCCCATACGGGGTATTGTATTCCCCAATCATCCGGCATAATCGCCGCCATATTATCCAACGTCAAAAGCGGGTGCGCACCTTGAAAATACAACCCACTTTCCGTCTGCGTTAAATTGTCGTCTATCGCCTTTGCCGGGTCGTATGATTGCTCCCACCCGCACACATTTTTTAACGCTTCGCATATTTCATTTATTCTTATCATAAAAACGCCCATTTATTTCCCATATTAGGAATTAAGATTGCAATAAATAAGGGGGCGGGGATAACCACCCCGTCCCCTCGGTTAAATAATTCGTTATGCTCCGGCGTTATGCGCTCGCACCTCTGGCGGGAAATTCCCCGGCGTTGGTTACATATACAGGCATACCCAAAGGTACATTTTCCACACGTGCTGCAATCTGCGCTTTGATAATCGGATTTGCAACGGTTGTTGGGTTACTGTTGTAAGCAATTACAAACGCAACGTCTGCGCTAAATCCAAAATATTCTTTCACGTTGCACGTCATATCGGCACTCGCTGCGCCTGCTGTCTGTGACTGGTCGCCAACTGCTGTGTAATAGTGCGAACCAACGGGCAAATCAATGTACGGCAAACGTACAACGTCCCATTCGTGGAAATTCGCACGGGTGCGGTTCAACGCCTCACGGTCAACACGTGTTAAAACGCCAACGTTACCATCCTCTACGGCAAAGAATGTGCCGTTTTTGCTAGCTTCATTTACGACGTTGTTTGTATAATGGAACACTTTATTTTCGTATTCCATACGCTTGTTTACGTCGTTATAAATACCGTGCTGTGCCAATTTTTTAATAAGGCTGTCAATTCCGGCGTTACCTACGACGTGAACCAAACCCGGATAACAATTTGCACGCATAATCGGGTTAATATCGCCCATAATTTCGGTTGCCATCTGCGTTGGAACCTCAATAACGTTTGCAGCGAATTTGTAATTCAACTTGTCTTTCAATACTTGGGTTTTTCCTGCCTCCAACGCTGAAACGGCTGCTTGGTCTAACGAATTTGCAAACGCTCTGCAAACCTTTTCCATTTTGCGGTTGAAATCGTGGTCATACGAAATTTCGTTGTTCATATACAACGTTGGCACCATTGTAAAGCCGACGGAATATGTCGCCCAAACCACGGTATAAAGTGCGGACGTGTTTTCATCGTCCGGGATAACACACGTACGAACGTTGCTAACCGTAACGTCGCCATCGTAATTGATAACCGGAACTTGTACCGTATTTCCGATTGAGGCAAACGCACGTTCACGCAATTTCGGGGACAAAATGGAATTTCCGGCGTTGGTCTGTTCAATGAAAAAATCTAATGCGCCATACTCGCATGGGCGGGTCATATTACGGTCTAACTCCGGGTTTTCTACTCGCCAATTCTGTAATCTTGTTGCAATTAAACTCATAGTCTTTTTATTTTAATTTGTTATTAAATGCGGGTTTACCCATTACCCGGTTATCTCTCCGGCAATTTGTTAATACTATTTTCCTGCCAAACCTTTCTCATATCTTCGTCAAACTCTTTGGAACCTACCGTTTTACCTTGCGCCATCAATTGTTTTGTAATAAGTTCGTACGCCTCTGATTGCGTTTTAGCTCCGCTTACGTCCAATGTAATTCCGCCGCCTCCGGCACCGCCTGCGGGCTTATTTGTGCCGCCTCCTAGCTGTTGTCTTTGCTGCTCCAATACTCCCATCGTTTCCAATTCTTTTGTCAGCAACTCGGCGGGCGTGAATGGGTTCAACTGATTGTTTGGATTGCGCATAATTGCGCCGCTTGCATCTTTGAACGCCAAAACCTTTCCGCCGTTTCCGTCGTCTATATATTCCGGGTTCATGCCTTTTACTTTTTCGGTCGCCTGCGTCAAAATAACCTTTGTTACGCTTTCCGGGAATCCTGCTTTGAATTTAAGCCCGGCGGCGGCTGTCTGCAATGCGTTGTCAATTCTTACTCCGAACAATTCTTTTTCGTGGTTTGCCTTTTCTGCCTCATACTTGGTTGTCAACTCGGTAAACTGCGTTGTCACGTTCTGCAAATCTGCTTTTGCCTGCTTCAATGCTTTCACGGTTTCCGCATCTGCCGCACCATCGGCAATTGCCTTTTCTAAACGGGCTCTTTCCTTGGTCAATGAATCAATCTGCGATTGCAGGCCGGTTGCGCCATCGGCTTTTGTTTTCATTTCCCCCATTACACGTTTTGCGTAATCATACGTTTTTTCGGTTCCATTTTTAGCGATACCGGAAACCGCCAAAATATCGGCATCCAAAGCCCCGTAAATTTCGCCCGTTTTCTTGGCAATAACGCTGTTTTCGTCATTCTGCGATAATGTTGTTATCGCTGTAATCTGTTCGTCAGACAATCCCGACAAAGCCGCATTTGCAACTAAAATTTCTCTCGTTAACATAATATTCTTACCCTTTGAATTAATTAAGTGCGATTGCTTCTACTGCTCCGCTCTTTGCGTTAATAATATCAATTGTGTATTTTGGGGAATTCCCGGTTGTGTCAACCAACCAACTAACAACACGTGCATGGCTGATTTTCTTTCCAACCCCTTTTGTTACCAAAATAACGTCGGTAATTGTTCCGCCCTCAATACATTCAATCAACTTTTTCTTTGTGTCGCCGTCCAATGCTGCGGCGGTTGTGGCTACTTCAATAACCAAATTGTCTTGCTGTGCAACCTGTGCCATATTCGTAATTTTTAATGGTTAAACATTCTCGTTGTTTTCCGGGCTATCGCCTGCCGCTTCCTCTGCTTCTGCTGTTTTTTCGGCTTTTGGTTTTCGTCCGGCTTTCTTTGGTTCTGCTGGGATAACTCCGGCGGCTGTCAGTTCTGCAATAATTTCGGCTTTCATTTGTTCACGTTCTGCCGCCTTTGCTTCTGCTGCCGCCTTTGCTGCTGCTTCTGCCTTTGCTCGTTTGCTGGCTTCAATCTTTTCTTTGTTCGCTGCCTCCCAAACGTTCGGGTCGTGCATAATGTCAACTTTATAACCCATTTTTCGCAAATTGTGCAATCCGAATGTTTCAAAGAACTTTTTTCCGAAAACCTGCATACGTGGTCGTGAAATTCTTTCGCCCGTTTCTTGGTTGAATTTTACAACCTCAATACGACAATGATAAAAACTTTCTTCCCCTTTTGGAACAATGAAATTTTCCGGGGTAACGTCCAACAATCCGACGTCCTTTGTTTTACCCTCTGTTTCTGCTTTCACTCTCATAATCATAAAATTTTTTTGTTATTACTTCAATTTTCTTGGAAAATGGTATTTGGCTGCCAAATTCCAAAACGTTTGTATTCTCACGTTCAAACCTACGCACAAAATTAGCGAAATTCAATTTAATGCGCAATTCATCCTCGGTAATTAGCTGTTTTTCGTACAATTCTAATACTTCCGGACGTGTCAAATGTCGGTACGGCTCCAATTCTGCCAACACTAACATACGTTGCATTTGTATTGGGTCGTGTCTGTACTCCGTTTCGATAATCTGATTTTGTAGCGCATCCAATTCCCCCTCGCTTGCTCCGCTTTCTTTCGCCATCTTATAACGTTCTCGCAATTGGGTTGCATCAGACAAATAAAACTCGGTGCCATAATTGATTTTTGCCGAAATAAACATTGTTCCATAACGCAAACGGCAAACGGTTTCGTCAACGAACTTTTGCGCCGCCTCAAAGCCTTTTTTTACTCGGTTTAATACCGTGCTTTGGCTTTCAAAATTGGCTTTAATTTGCTGTTCATTTAATGCTTCACGGGTTGTTATTTCCTCGTTGGTACCAACAACCGCCGTAATTATGTTTGTACGCAACCGTTCTTCCTCGCTAACGTTATAATCCAAACTATTACGGTCAACGGTCAACATCTGAACCGGGTTGCGCAAATCCGGCTGTTTGTCGCCGTCCGGTACCGGAATTTCAATGAATGAACCAACCCCGACAATTCGTTTATCTCCGCATTTCGGGCAACGCATCAATAAACCCGCTTGGTCTAATTTATAATAGCCTTGTTTATCTTTCAAAAACCCGCCGTCGCAATAATCGCCGTTTTCGCCGTTCGTAAAATCGCAACTTTGTTCATATCCGGAATAAATCGGGTACGACCCGTACATATCCAAATTTTTCTTTGATAAATGATAAAAAAGGAACCAATCTAAACTTTCCAACTCGGTTGTTAACGGGGACGCCTTAACGTCCGGTTCTCTCAAACTCAATGGTTCGTTCCAAAAAAAACGTGCTGGGCAATATCCCAAATCGTGCGGGCTATCAATCAGCAATTCGCCAATATTGCCTTTTTCCTCGGTAAATACCCGGTATCGTTCATCGTCAATTACGGCAATACGGTTGTCGTCCTGCCGGAATATTATCCAACGCATAACGCCCGTTGTTTTGTCTGCCTTGTATGAAATAACGTGTTCTATTGGCAACCAATAAAAGTACGGTTGCGGGTAATTATCGCCGGGGGATTGCTCTTTTGGCAAATCAACAATTAATACGCTGTTAATTTCGGTTTTGAAATATTCCCATCCCTTTGTGCTCCAAATTTCGGGTTCTTCCAATACGTGTTGTCTGTAATACTCCCAATCGTCCCTTTGTTCGCTGTTCATAAACTGATAATTGAACGCCGGGTTACGACCGTCAAAAATGCGGCTCAACTTATCAAAACAAACGCCCGTTACCTCGTTTGTCTTTACGGGGTAACGGAACAATGTTTTGAACACTTTGAATTTGTCTGCGGGTATAAGGTTTGAAACATAAGCCAAAAAATCGGTCACGGGTTGCGTAATGTATGGCGTCAACGCCTTTTCCGCATGAAATCGTATGCGGTTTTGGTGGTAAATCGCCCTACTTATCGCCGCTTTGTTCCGTGGCTCCGTTATCTGCTTTTTTATTTCTCTTATATCTAAGCCCATTTTCTTTGTCAAATTCAAATTTACTATTTTCCGGTAACTGCCAACCGCCGTTATTTGGCATTTTTAAAAGTCTTTCGGCGTGGCTAACTTCAAAATCTCGTGTCGTTTTCAATGTTTCATTTTCCAACGTCACTATTGTTTGTTTACCCTGCTGCATTTTTTAAGTCTGTTAGCGGGTTAAAATCTTCCGGTACGATAATAGCCAAATCATCCGACCAATTAGGTAAAAACACCCATTGTATTGCGTTGCTATCGGGTGCCTCAAATCCTCCCAATGTTTTATCCCCGATAAACAAAGAACGAATTGGAATAGGATAATGCGCTGTTGCTTTTGTCAGGTCTTGCAATGCACCAATTGCGCCGTTTTCATCAAACAAATAAACCCCCAAATTTTGGGAATCGCTTTCACATTGCAAATCTTTCAATGCTTTAATCAGTGATTGCGGCATTTTACGCATAACCGCCGTAAATGGGGTTGGCTCACGTCCAATAATTTCCTCAACACCGCCCAACGTTTCGTTTCCTCCGCCGAACGTACGGGGTGCGCCTGCTTCTGCTGTCGGTGCTTGGATATACGGGGAGACAACAACTTTCGTGTCGTCGTCTGCCGATAACAACGGCGTCCATGACGCTTTTTTCCCAATACCCGCCGACGTGGTAAATGAATTTTTTTCTCCGGTGCTTTTATACAATCTCTGAAACGCTACTTTCTGAATCTGTCCGAAACTCTCGGCACACGTAAAGTTTGGAATGTTTGGCAGCGCTGCTGCTGCCGGGCATTTACAAATAGCCATAATCTTAATTTTTTAACGTTAAAACTTTTGTTATTATCTCCGGGGGCTAACCCTTTGCCCCATTACTTATTGCAAAGTTATAATATTTTCGGCTAAATCCTTGCATATATGAAATAAAATGCTAATTACGACGTTTAATGCCCCTTGTTGCTTGGCTGTATGGTCTTGTATCGCCGTCCGCCAATTCCTTTTCATATATTCCGGTCAAACCGTCCTCCGGGTCGTCATGCTCATTTGCTGGGAAATCACGCAAAAACCCGGTTACGTGTTCATGTATCTTTGGAAAACGTTCCTCCCATCCTAACGGCATTATGATTTGGGCGTTGACGCTTGCCGAATTTGTTATAATGCGGCTTTCCTTGTTGGCACCTTGGTAAAATGGTTCGGAAATCGCTTTTATCTTTTTACGTATCAACTTTTCAAACCCGGCACCGCCGTTGTTACTTTCAATCCATGCTTTTTGCGTTCCACAACGGTTTATCATTTCCGGGACGGTAACGGCTGTTACTTCTGTATTTTCCTGCGTAAATACCATGTCAGTAATTAGCGCATACAAAATCGGTTCAAACCGTTTCTTTTGTTCGTTCCATGCCTCATTACCGGATTTGTAAACGTCATAACACGCCGAAAATGTAAAGTCGTCGCCCTCGTCTGCCACGTCTGTATAATTACCACTACGCACGAACGTTCCCCATTCTGATTTGTCAACGTACGTTCTGAACGGGTTCCGGTACAATCTACCCTCTGCGCTTCCGGGGTTTCCTTGATATAAGCATTGAAATTGTACCGGGTCTAATGCTCGTTGCCCCTCCAATTTTGCCCGGCTGTGTCGTCTATCCCATAACGCCGCCCCCGGTTCCCGTGGGTCAATCCCTGTTGGCTCCCCGGTTTTCAATCCCTCAAAGTTAATGCGTACCCATGCGCCCGCCGGAATGTTCTTTACATCGTCCCAACCTTTAATATCAATTACGGTTTCCCCGCTTTTTTCAATACGTCCAATCAAATCATCATCATGCCAACGGGTAAACACAATTAATTCTTGAGAATCATTATGCAAACGGGTACGTACAACGGTCGTGTACCATTTCCACGCCGCATTACGTACAATCGGGCTGTTGCCCTCGGCATAATCTTTGTAAACGTCGTCCAAAATAGATACATCAACCGTTTTTGACGTCAAAGAACCGCCACGACCGACAACACGCAACAAACCCTTATGCCCAACCATTTCTATGACGTCAGAATTTCGTAAATACGTATTAGCCATTGTTACGACGTTGGAACCGTTCAAATACGTTTCCGGGAACAATTCCCGGTAACTTGGCGTATCAATTATTCTTTGAACATCACGGTTAAAATCTCTCGCAATCGTTGCAGCATAAGAACCTATACAAATCTTTGCGTCCGGATTTAAACCCAACATGAAAGCGGGCAACTTCCGGCTTGAACCCTCACTATTATGCGTTGGAATAAAATGTTCTCCGACCAAATAAATACCATCCTCAACTTGTATGCAATTCCCGTAAGCCTCATGTTTTATTGGCTCAATACTTACAATTGCTCTTTTTCGCTTCTTGCATTGAATTACTATCCGTTTTCTTTGTATCCTTGTAGGATATTCAGTTGACGGATTAAAACATAACTGATATACATTCTTTCGACCTACAATTCCGCTGCTTGAAGTAGCCGGGGCAAAACTTGTAATTACAACGCTTTCTCCTAAACTTCGCAATATCAACGCTGCTTTTTCGATAATGTTTTTATTAGTATTACTTATTGTTACACGACCATTCTTTTGATACACATAACCGTCTGTATCAATCAATCCTGCAATTAACTGCTTTCTCACTTCTACGGAATTGAATATAAATTCATCTCCTATATATTTATTATTAATATACCCATATTCTTTCAATGCTG
>ENA-UOJK01001211-UOJK01001211.1-human-gut-metagenome-genome-assembly--contig:-C116-NODE-1211-length-18393-cov-6.726197_pt1 | contig 18393 bp, 10 predicted proteins | sample MGYA00242348_ERZ723895 | MGnify/ENA metagenome assembly ERZ723895
ATATATAGCTTGCACCTTGCACTAACCGCAGAATATTTATTTTCAATGATTTGCGTATTTCAAAAGGAAGCGTTATCTTTGAACCCGAAAGTTAGGCAGACAAACAGCGGTCAAAGTCGGACAGGCTTAACGGTTGAAAATCGTTACTGTTTCGTTACCTATTTGAAATTTTGAAAGTAAAGTAGCTGACACATAAGCGGTTAGAGGTATAGGTTCATAACCCTGTCTCTCCGCTGAAATAGTAGAAATATTTACTAAATAGCCCTGTAAATCATTGATTTACGGGGCTATTTCTTTTTGTGATAAGTTGTAGCATCTTCAAGAAAAAGACGTAGCAACTTTCCAAAAAAGATGTAACAGGTTTTAACGGAAAGATGTGCAGGTTTCCAAAAAAGATGTAGCATCTTTTTTCCGGTGAATGTTTTATTCTTTAGAATGTTGACTCTTCTGTATGTTTTTTCCCCCTTTCACCGGCTTCACCTTTTTTTAATCAAATACCCTATTCATCTGCAGTACAGGGTGAAGGGCCGTTGCCACTTTCCGCTCTCTGTGTAAATACCTTCCAAGAACCGGGCATACGGGGCGTAAGCCTCAGGCATACGGGCAGTGAGCACCGATCATACAGACGGTGGGCACGGTTGCCGGAAAAACAAGGCGTGCCTTCACCCTGCATCACCGATAAATAGGGTATTTGATTAAAAAAGGTGAAGCCGGTGAAGGGGGTAAATTCTATGTGGATAATGTACCCCGATGAACAAAATTGTCCCTTAGGGGAAGCTTCTAAAATGAAATGGCCTGATCAAACCGGAACAATATATCAAGTGTTTTTAAGTCTGTTTAAATTTTGCTCAAAATAAACTGATAAGAACTTTTAAGAGGAAAATTTAAACAGGTTCTAAGCATTGCTAAATATGCTTTTTCAAAAGTAACTTGTTACATGAAAATGATATGTTGCCTTAGCATGGAAGTTATTTGTGTTTTCAATTGGTCGGCATTTATCGGTTTTGCCATATAGGCATCAAAGCCGTTTTCCATGACTTTTTGTTCGTCAGAAGCATAGGCGAAAGCGGTGACAGCTATGATTGGAACCTGAGTCGAATATTTGCGTATCTCTTTAGTCGCTTCGTATCCATCCATAACAGGCATGTTGATATCCATCAGAATGAGTTGTGGAGCATATTCTTTGAATAGATCAACCGCTTCCTTTCCATTCCAGGCATGCACCAAAGTGTAGTCTTTTTTGAGAATGGACTCTATCAGATGATAATTGCTTTCATGATCTTCTGCAACCAGAATCGTGATTTTTTGTTTTTTTATTTTTATCGGTTCTGACTTTGTCTCTTCTTCATGATGCTGATTAGTTGCAGGAACATAAGGTAGGGTAAACCAAAAAGTAGAACCTTCGTTTATCTGGGATTTCAAACCGATTTCCCCTCCCATATGTTCGACGAGGGTTTGACAGATAGAAAGACCTAAACCTGTACCTTGTGCAAAATTGTTTAGCTTAACGAAACGTTCGAATATATCTTTTTGTTTTTCGGCCGGAATGCCACATCCGGTATCGGTGACGTAAAAATAAAGAGTGCCATTGTCACGCTTTTCGTAGCCGAAACGTATGCTGCCTTTATTGGTAAACTTAATGGCATTAGTAGCCAGATTAATAATTATTTGTGAAATGCGGTTACGTTCGGCGTGAATATAAAGTTCCGGTAATTGGGGCTCAAACGAAAGCGTGACCTCTTTGTCCGGAGACAGTTTCAGACGAAGAGAACTTTCCAGCTCTGTCATGACTTTGTTCAGTTCGAAATCAGTGTCTATGAATTCCATCGTACCGGCTTCAATTTTAGAAAGATCGAGGATGTCACTGATAAGTTGTAACAATAAAGTATTGTTGTTGTCGATAATGCTGACATATTCTTGTTTCTCTTCTTCCGCTTCAGTAGAGGCCAGAATTCCGGAGAATCCGACGATGGCATTAAGAGGGGTACGAATCTCATGGCTCATATTGGCAAGGAAAGCAGATTTCAGACGGTTGGATTCTTCTGCACGGTTTTTGGCAGAAACTAAATCTGTCTCCATCTTTTTTCGTTCAGTGATAACCAATGAAGAACCTACCAGTGTTAGTGGTTTTCCTTTTTCATCATAACTTTCTACGGCAGCACGGGCTTCTACCCAATCGATGTGCTTGCAACCATTGACACGGTTCACAACACGGTATTCTTCTTTAACAGTCTGTATACGTCCGGCAATCAGATCGGCATAGGCCTCTTTCACTTTAGGAAGATCTTCTTTGTATATCTTGGCAAAATATTGATTATCGGGCACAGACATTTGTTCTTCATTTATTTTATTATTATCACTTAATTCGACAGGTTTGTTTATGTCACAAAGTATGGTGTGAGTTTGCAGATTCCATTTCCAGGGCACAATGTTGGCTATGTCGAGAGCCATCGAAAGCTTATGGTTGATAGAGCGTAACTGTTTTTGTGCATGATGTAATTCTGTGCTGTTCAGGCAGAATACATCCATAAAGCGTCCGTCGCTGGTAGCGTTTACTACGATATCATAAAATGTATCTATTTCTTTGTAATAGTAAGAGAAAGTGATGGAGCGTTTTTCCTGTAAGGCTATATTCATGAAATACAGGAATTGTGGCATTGATTCCGGGAACATTTCGCTGCCCGACTTTCCTATGATTTCATTTCGTTTGAAGAATCTGTTTTCAAAGTGTTTGTTTACATCGGTGTATTTGGTATCGATGATACGGCCTTCTTTATTTTTTATCAGTTCTTCCGACATATAAAGAATGGGCATGTTATTGATAAGGCTATAGTATCTTGTAGTGGTTTCCAGTTCTTTTTGTTGTAATCGTTTCATCTTTTCGAGTACGTGCAGGCGGTGATACTGGAAAGATAGTAAAAGAACGATAATAAAACAGATACTTCCGATGATTATATATTCGTATTGTTCCCAGAAAGTAGGAGGGGCATTATAGAAAACGGTGTTTTCAGGACAACGCTCGGGACTGAGATTGTGTTGGATTAATGATTGGTAATTGAACCTTGGCGCAGCATCTGTGGCATAGTAAAAAGGGATATCACGTGCCTGTTTTCCATTGAGAATTTCTTTAATCGTGTTTAAAAGCCGGTCGACGTATTTTTCTTCATCATATATGTAGCCGCCTACGATTCCGCCTTCTTCATCGACCCCTACCGTTCTGAATGAAAATAAAGGCATGGATGAAGTGGCGATGATCCGATGCGAATTACTTATCAGTACGGTATTGCCATTGTAGTCCTTGGCACGGAGCCAAGAGGAAAATAGAATGCCGGTAGTTTGCAGGTCTTGCTGGTTCAAGATGGAAAACAGGCTGTCGGTCGAAGTGTTTTTGGCAGAAATGAACTCGTATCCCATTTCCGGATACTTCTCACGGATGAGTTTGGAAAGATCGTAATCGTTTTGTTGGCAGATATATGTTTCATCACCGATGTATATAACTTTATCCATTTGCGGGATCAGTTGTTTCATAAGCTGAAGATTCTCTTCCATATAAATATTGGCCTGCATCATTGTCAGGTTATATTTGTCTTGCAGGCTATTTATAGGAATACGTTCTTCTTCTGTGAGGGGATGCCCTTGAATGATCGAGTCGATAGGCCCTGTGTAATCCCGTTCACCGCACAATATCATAGGGATGTCGGGCCAGCGCCGGTTCAATTCATCGTGTAGGATGAAGCTTGCATTTCCTATAAGTACAATAACTTTGGGAGAGTAGGAATATACTTCTGAAAGTATATCCTTTTTCAGATTTTTTCTTGCTTCAGCGTCTTGTAATGTCAGCATGTTTAAGTTTTCTACATACACTCCGATTTGTTTGTTTTGTGATGCCATGTTTACAATTGGAGTGATGAAACTATTGCTCCAGGGATTAGAACTGCTGTAAGCATTAAGAACGAGAATATGATTGATGTTGGTACCAGTGTTCTCGCTGTATGACAAGTAGGTTTTTACTAATAAGCAGAGGGTGATGATGATTGCTTTTAAAATGCTCCTCATTTCTTTTTTATGATTTTGTTTGTTGCTTGGTTTAAATTTTGAACAAAAATATGTATAAATTAGCGATGGGCAAAAAAAAGCAGGAGAATATTTGAATAAAATGATATAATTGAAGTTAAGTAGTATGATGAAGAAACGTTCAAGTGGCATATCTTGACATAAGCGGATCGTTTTTTGTCAATATTGAGAATGGATCGATACTTTTGAAGGGCTTGGTTGCCCGATGTATTAATCTATCTTTATTCTTGTCTGTATCGTAAACATTCTCCCTTTTTGCGTTGTTGGAACAGCAGTTAATCAATTTAAAGTATTTATCGAAATGGAAGAAAAGAAAATAGCCCGTGAAAATAGAAATGAGGAAAAACTGAGTCATGGCGATTGGGTCATGGCGGAATTTTATGCAACTTGGTGTCCTCACTGTAAGCGTATGCATCCGGTGGTGAAAGAGTTTAAGAAAATGATGGAAGGTATTCTTGAAGTCGTGGAGGTGGACGTGGATCAGGAAAATGCTCTTGCCGAATTTTATACGATTGAAAGTACGCCTACATTCATCTTGATGAGAAAAGGTGAACAATTGTGGAGACAATCCGGAGAATTGAGTTTGGAAAGATTGGAAAGGGCTGTGAAAGAGTTTAAGTCCTGACATGTTTTATGTCTGTAACAGATGAATATTTCTTCTGATGTTGCAGATAGTCGGGATTTATGAAAAAGATGTGGCAGTTTTTTCTATTCTGCCACATCTTTTTCGGAAAGAAGTTATACCCTTTCATACAGAGGATACTGCGTCTTTAGGGACTTAAATACTGTTTTCAAAATTGCAAGTTGCATCACATTTCACTGCAAGTTGCATTGTCTTTTGTCGTTACCCTGATGATTAGTTTATTTTTCGTTCATACTTATTTAATAAAAAACGGGCGTAAATAAGCAGGTCGCCTTCCGGAGTTACTTCAACAGGGCGGGTGGAACTCACCCATGAATCTTCGAACAGTCTGAATTCTCCGTCCAGCTTTTCCTGATCGAATTCCCGATTATTTTCAACTGCTGCAACGACCGCGTCCAGATACATGTCCCAACGTTTGGAATAGTAGTCCTTGATAAGTCCTGCCCAAGTACGACTGGCATAATCATTTAGACGGCCTCCCCAAGTGGTAATCAGATTGCGGGCATTCTTCTCATAATAGTTTTTCAATTCCGGGGTATTGCCGTATTTGCGGGCATCGGAAATCCACTTGTCGAGCGAGCAACGGCTATGGAAGGCATTCAAACGTTCCAGGTCGTTTAGTATTTCGCGCATTTCTGCCGCTCTTGCCTTTAATGCCGGCAGGTCTTTGGCTTCATACATGCGGTCGAAGTCATCTTTTACCGTCAAGAAATAATTTCCAAGTAGTTGGCGTCCTACAGTGATGATATCCAGCCGGAGTGCATCGCGATTGCAATCGGGAGCTTGCAACAGCTTTTGCCATGCCTGAAGCAGAGCGGTATTCGGATAGTTGATGGAAGTACGGTTGTTGGGCTTATTCATTACGGGACGAAGGTTGGGTAGTACGGCCAGGGTCCTGGGAACTTGTACATACACTTGATTGAACAGGATATCCCAAGCTTCGCGAACCGGTTCGGAGGTAACTCCGGTATGACGGTCGGCAAGAGCATTCAGCCAACTGCGATCGTCCGTATTCAGTGTCCAGGCTTTTTCGAAGATATATTCATAGGGGAACTGCATCACATCCAATCCTTCCAACGTGGAGCCGATACCTTTAAAATTGCTTCCGCCGTTTATCAGGGTGTTGTCCAGACGGGCACCGCTTTCTTTTACGTTTCCGGTGAGCGTGGTGTTTCCGCCAAAGTTACCAAGATAACACCAAATGTAAGGTTGGCCGTGGAAGTGTTCGGTGGTTTTCCATAATTCCACGTTCTCGCAGTGATAATCTAAAAGTACCATTTTGCCTTGCGGCACTCCTGTCAACATTGCTTTCACGCGCGGTGCGGTCCAGTCTTTACGGTCGAAGTAGAACATCCAGGTCATTTGCATCCATTCGGCTTTCGGGTCGGCAGCAGTCAGGGTGTGATACATGTCCGCGGATACTTTACTGAGGTATTCCGGTTCCCAGCTTGGAGGATCTACCTCATTGAAAGGGTCTACGCCATAAATATGATCTGTCCCGAAGAGACGGGTTTGTTCCTTGATGTACTGTTTTTGGATAGTAGCAAATAAGGCTTCTTCCGGATTCAAGAAATGACAGCGATACTCTTCGGCAAAACCTGCCCATTTTCCGAGATTTTGAATATTCGCTTCGGGGAAGATACGCTTCAGTGCACCGGGCACATGTCCGGCGAAGGCGGGAAGTACCGGTTTCATGTTCAATTCGCGTTCGCGGGTCAGAATTTTCTTTTGTAATTCCACTTGGCTATCCAGCCAGTGCATGGGTAGAGGGCCGTTCCATCCATCTATATTGGCCATCCGGTGCCAGGGAAGATAGGTCGGTCCGGTAAAGTAAGAGCGTATTTCTTCATCCGTCAGTCCTATTTTCTTCCATACTTTGTACCACACGGCTTCTTGTCCGGTAATGGCCAGGGGCATGTTGATGCCGTTTAGCGCCATCCAGTCGATGAGGCGTTCCCAGTCTTTCCATTGCCAGAAAGGCATGGTGTAGCCATATGTACAATAATTCAGGAAGAAACGCCGGTCTACTTTCGCTTCTATTTGAATGGGTTTCTCGACAGCCGGAAGTGTTTCAGGCATTTCTACCGGAATGTCAGCATACCAGGAGATAGTGGTCAGGCAATAATATCGCAAGTAGTGATTCAGTCCCATAGCCATCGAGTTGGCATTGTTGCCACTGATTATGATTTTCCGGGGATCGGAAGCGTCCAGGCGGAAACAGTCTTTCCCGTCTATCGGTTTTATCTTTCTGAACTGAAAGTTTTCGGCGTATGCCGGAATGAGACGTTTTACCATCGATTGCATGGCAACTACGTCTTTCTCTTTCGCTCCCGCCGCGAGGGAGAGGAATAGGGTTACGATAACCAGACAAATGTTTCTTTTCATCATTTTTAATTAGAGTTTTATGTAAATTTGTTTTTTAAACAGAATATATCCCACCAGCCAAATGAGGGACAGGAAAAGGGCGGCATACATGAATGAACCGAAATAATTGCCGAATAGAGGTTGCAGGCAGGTATCGAACAGGAAAGTATTGATATGCCATGTACGGAACAGGTCACCGAATATCTCGGCTGCTACATATAGCAGCAATGGATTAACCCCGAAGACTTTGAAGAAAGTACACCATTCTTTCTTTTTTCGGACATCGATTACTTCAATTAGTACAGCCAATGCCAAAGCGGCTATTCCGCAAGTAACCAGCACGAAACTCGGTGACCACAGGCGTTTATTCAGCGGACAGGCATAGCTGAGCAGGAATCCGGCAAAGAGCAGGAGAGTGCCCATAAAGAAGAGTTGCTGCATCCTCTCCTGGTTGTTTTTCCGGTTGATAAGCATGTGACCGCATACAAAACCGATCATTACTTGGGCTACGGCAGGAATGGTACTCAGAATTCCTTCGGGCTCAACGAATTGCCGGCCTTGCAAGTACATGTGGCTGGTTCCTAAAACGGTGGAATCGACTATGGCCATGATGTTATCGGGACTTTTCTCGAATCCGTTTCCTGCCAGTTGAAGGATAAAATAGCCTATTAGCAAGAGCAGGGCTATCGGAAGAAAACGTTTGTGTGGGATGAATAATGCCATGACGGCAGTGATCCCGTAACAGATGCCGAGCCGTTGCATCACTCCTAAGATGCGCATGTGCTCCCAGTCGTTCCAGATTCCCGTTTCGAAGGAATGGATGAGCCATTTCATCGCAATGCCTATCAGAATTAAAAGAAAAGCACGTTTTATTATTTTTCCGATTGTAAGTTGCCATTGGAAATTGTATTTCCGGAGGGAGATATACGTGGAAATTCCCATTAGGAACATGAACATCGGGAAGACGAGATCGGCAGGAGTAAAGCCGTCCCATTTTGCATGCCGTAGTGGGGCATAGCCATATCCACATGCACCGGCATTGTTGACAAGTATCATGCCGGCAACAGTGATACCTCGCAAAACATCGAGAGAGAGAAGACGTTGGTGGGTGGATATAGGGGGATTCATGATTTATGGATTATGATTTATGAATTATGATTTATGAATTATGTGAAACGGGAACTACCAGATGAGACATAGAAGGGTGGTGGAGGTGGCTAATACGGCTCCTATGAGGGTTTCGTAGGGGATGAGTTTTAACCGCTCTTTAAACGTCAGTTCGCAAACGCCTCCGGTGGCATGGAAAAAAGAGCCGTGGGGCAGGTGGTCCAAAACGGTAGCGCTGGAATTTATCATGGCAGCTCCCCAGGCGGCTGATATGCCTACGGCAAGGATGGCATCGGCAAAGGAAGCCGAAGCAAGCGTAGCACCAGCGGTAGTGGATGCCGTAGCGGCGGACATTAACGCGCCCGATACCGGGGCTATCATTATTTCGTTGAAATGCGCTTGTTCCAGAAGATGCAGTATCCAGTCTTTAAGGGTGGAGTTCTTGATGATGCCCGCAATTGTTCCTGTTCCGATCAGCAGTACGGCTACGGTGGACATCTTTTGAAGACCGTACTCCATACTCGGCAAGATGTTTTTCCATTGTTTCATGCAGAGAATGCCGCAGATGCCGCCGATGGGCAATGCGATGAGAGGGTCGACGGTGATTCCTGCCACAGGCCGCAGGGCGAGTAGGATGATTGTGATAATGGGGGCTACCAGACTGCTGGCAAGAGACGGCAATTGTTTGTCGTCTGCAACTTCTTCTTCTTGTTTGGTTCCATTGTTTGTCAATCTTTTAGGGATAAGACGCATGATGACGAAAATCGTAAAAAGTAGTCCTATAACTGCCGGCAGAACATTATAAAACATGACCGATGAGAGATCGGCTTTAAAGTTTTCGGCGGCAATGATGGTATTCGGGTTGGGAGATACTATATTACCACATTTTCCACCGCCGATCATGGCTATCAGCAGCACGGATGGCGACAGTCCCAGACGTTTTCCGATGGATAAGGCGATGGGGGCTACGGTGATAACCGCTACGTCGATAAAGACGCCGACTGTACACAGCAACATAGTGGCCAGAGCCAAAGCGGCAAATACACGCTTCTCACCGAGTGTGTTGATGATGGCATTGGAAATAGTAGTTGCTGCTCCTGTTTTGATTAGTATGCCCGATAGCACACCTGCCGTAAGAATGCGAATAATGGCCGGAGTTACGTCCTTGACACCGTCCGTCATCACGCTTACGGTATCTGCCAGTGACAGTCCACCCAATAATCCGCCTACAATAGCACCGGCAATCAGGCTGTAGGTAGGAGATATTTTCTTTATAATTAAAAAGACGGATATTAATAATCCGAATAAAGCACCGATGGCAGTCATAGAAGAGGATTTGATTTATGATTTGTGATTTATGATTTATGCTTGGATTCGGGGGATTTAGGAATTCGGGGTGAAATGCTGTATGATACGGAGGAGCTGGGTGACGGTTCGCTCTATATTATTCAGGGTGAATTCTTTTTGCATGGCTTGGTCTAAGGAAACAGGAGCCGGTTGAATGGACAGTACGGCGGTAAATCCCATTTCATTCAGTTGGGTGGTAGCTTCTACTCCTCCTCCCAATGCTATTACGGGAACATGCTGTTCGTGAGCTATTCTCAGTATTCCACCCAGTGCTTTTCCCATAGCTGTCTGGGCATCGAGTTTTCCTTCTCCCGTGAATACTAAATCGGCATCTTGTAGCGATTCGTGAAAATGCAGTATTTCCAGTATGGTGTCGATGCCCGGTTTGAGGGTAGCCCGGAGGAAAGGCAACAGACCGCCTCCCATACCACCGGCTGCTCCGGCACCGGGGATGGAAGCGATGTTTATACCTTTCTGTTCCTCGATTACAGCAGCATAATGTTGTAAACCTTTGTCCAGTACTATTACTTCTTCATCGGAGGCTCCTTTTTGCGGAGCATATACAAAAGCGGCTCCTTGCGGACCGTAAAACGGATTGTTTACATCACAGGCAATAATAAAAGAAGATTCTTGCAAAGCCGGGTGGAGATGTGAATCGTCAATGGAAGCTATGTGCATCAGGTTGCTTCCCTGTGGATCCAGCCTGTTTCCCGATTTATCGAGAAAACGAACGCCTAAAGCAGCCAGCATACCTATCCCGGCATCATTCGTCGCACTCCCTCCAAGCCCCATGATGAACTGCCGGCAACCTCTGTTCAGTGCATCCAGAACGATTTCTCCCGTGCCATAGGTAGAAGTGTTCATCGGGTTTCGTAGTAGATCCGGGACTAACGGTAGACCACTGGCGGCGGCCATTTCAAGTATGGCCGTTGTTCCGTCGCGGGTAATTCCATAGGTTACTTCAATCGGGTTCATCAACGGATCGTGTACGAGGCATGATATTCTGTCGACATTTAATCCCGTACAGATGGCTTCTGTCGTTCCTTCGCCTCCGTCTGCAATCGGAAACGTGGCTATGTTGCAGTGAGGATATACTTTTAAAATAGCTTTCTCTGCTGCTTTGGCAATGTCGAGAGACCCAACTGAACCCTTAAATGAGTCGAATGCAAGAAGTATCTTTTTCATGGTTGTGCATCGTTTTAATTAAAACCTCTTTATAATCAAACCTTTTTTGATTCACCAAAAATAAGACTTTAATTTTTTATTTCCTTGGCTTTTTGTACCAATTCGATTGCCATATCCAATGGTTTTTCAAATGGGGTAGTGGTATTATGCCAAGGAGTACGTATCCATTCTTCTTCCCAGTTGTCCAAATCACTGCGTTGCTTGGAAAAATAGAGCTTTAGGCGCGGAATATAGTAATCTTTGATCAATCCGCTCCAAAAACGTGCTGCATAATCCTCCTGGAATCCTCCCCAAGTGGTAATCAGCCGTTTGGCATTTGCTTCATAAGCATCTTTTTCCGCAGGTGTAGTACCGCTATTTCTGGCCAGTTCCACCCATTCCTCCAAACGGTAGAGCGGGTGAGAAGCCAGCAATTTATCAACGTTTAGCAGCAGGTCGATAGCTTGATTTAAATGTTGATGTGCGGCAACCGGCTTTCCGGCGGTATCTTCAGTCAGTGCTTGCTTGTAAAGTTTGTCAGCTTGGGCAGCGATGTAATAGGAAGCAAATTCAATGGCGTCGTTGACGTAGAGTTTGGAACGATTTAAGCTGTCTGCACTTGCCAAGAATAATTCTATTCCGTGCAGGAAATCGTCGCTTACGTCTATCTTACTGATACGCCGTTGATCCGGAATTACCGTTTGCCAAGTGAAACGGGGATAGGAATACAGCGAACTGTATGCTGTCTTTCTGAATAGCTCCCAGGCATTTTTCATACTTTCCGGATAGGCACCGTAACGGGCCGTGCAATATGAAGGCATCCATTGCTCCGGATCGATTGCCTGATCGGTCCATCCCATATCTGCCAGTAGCTCGTAGACCACTTCGTTATTTTCGAGCCCTTCGGGTGCTGAACCAAAACCGATCAGGTTTCCGTGAGAAGGGGCTTTCAGTGCTTCGGCTGAGGAGGTGGCATACATCTGTAAATCGCCTGTCAAAGGTGTTTTTCCTCCGAAATTAGGCACATAGCTGAATATCCATTTCTTTCCGTAGAAACCATCATGTACTTTCCAGGTCTGTTCGGTTCCCCAGACCCATTTCGGGTAATCGTTACCTAAATCGATGATGATCATTTTATCATCCGGGACGTGGCTTAATAATGCTTGCAGGCTTGCTTTGTCCCAGAAATCATGTTGATAGCCGAATGTCCAGCCTTGGGTCACCCAGATGGCATCCGGATTTCCTGCCGTGATGGAGCGATAGATAGATTCTCCGTATTGGGCCAGTAATTTATGTTTTCCTTCCACATCGTCTTTTGCAACAGGAAGTTCCATCTCGTTGAAGCTGTCCGAGAGATAATAAGTGTTTTTTCCGAATTCCTTTTCCCACTCCTTGACGAACCGTTTTCCGATTTCTTCAAAGAAAGGAGAATCCGGAGGGAGCACGTAGGCATTGAATTTATCATCGAAACCACCCCATTTCAGGTGTTTGAACTTTATATCGGGATGCTTTTCGGCAAAAGCCATCGGCACGAAACCTGCAAAGGCCGGTGCTATCGGCTGCATTCCCAATTCGCGCATGCGGTTAATGATCTGATGTTGTAATTCAATCTGGCTTTTCTGCCATTCGTCGGACAGAGGTCCGTCCCAAGTATTCAGATTTCCCATGCGATGCCAAGGGAGGTGTGCCGGAGCAGTGAAAAATTCTCTGGTTTCTTCTTTTGTCAATCCCATTTGCAGCCATACTCGTTCGGCAATGGCTTCGCTGGCAACAGTGGCTAACGGCATGTTTACTCCTCGGAGTGCCATCCAGTCTATTTCGTTTTCCCAGCGCGCCCAGTCCCAGTAGGGAGTGGTGTATCCGTAGGTACAGACATTCAGGAAATACCGGAAGTTGTAAGGCGTGGTTTGTTTTCTTAATGAATAATCGGGCCATAAAGAGGGAAGTTCCAAATGTTCGCCACTCCAAGTCTTCATACTATGGCATGCTTCTCTCAGATAGGTGTGAAAAGCATAGCAAAGGGCTACTGTGCTACTTCCTTTGAGGGTTAGTTTTCCTTCTTTTACTTCTATTTCAAAGGTTTCTTTCCCGTCAACGGGATTTATCTGTTGAAAACTAATACCATTTACTTTTTCTCCAATTTGTCGCTCGATGACGTGTTTGGCAGGAGTTACAATATCGGCGGAACCGGAAGTACCGGTGCAGGCGCCCGTAAAAAATACCCAGGCAATAGAAAAACAGGTAAGAAAGAAGTTTCTCATACAATTAGATTTTCAAAATTAATAAAAAGAGAGCCGGCAACCAAAGACATTAGGGGAATCTCCCCGGTTGCCGGCTGAAAAATGATAGTTGGATTGTGTTAAGATTACATTACTTCATGACTAATTTGGCCGTAACATTGTTTACTTTAGCAACGTAGATGCCTTTATCTATATTTAAAGTGGTTGAAGCATCTTTCTGAATAGTACCTTCGTATACTTGTTTGCCGGTCAAGTCGTAAACAGATACGGACACAGTACCTTCGAAACCATCTACGAACAGTTGGTTACCATCATTCCAGATTTTAATACTTGACTTTTGGGCTGCCGGGTTCCATAGGCCGGTTGCACTTCCATATTCTACAGCACCGATGGCGGGAGTAGCCGGGCGGGCAGTACCTAATTGGTCTGTTGTAGGAATCGTTACTCCTGCATAGCTGGCTGTTCCTTTGGCTATTGCAATACTGTTTTTACAAAGAGAAGCGATAGGTGTGGCATCATTACTCAGAGTCGGGCTCCATACTTCATCTCCTTCAATATCAGGAAATACTGTGTTATCCAATTTGTACAATGAAGTAAACAGCTTGCTGGTTGCGAAATCAGTAACCTTGATATTGGAGTTATCAAACAGGGCAGAGTGGTCTACATTGTTTAACTGGGTATCGTCTGCGGTAGCATAAGTCGCTCCATAAACACAGTTCTTTAATTCCCAATCATAGTTTCTTACGATTTCAACGCCGTCTTTTTTGTCTCCTTTCCAGAAACCTAAATCAGTAGGAACGAAATAAGCTCCATCAACCAACCCACCTGTATTTCCGGCAATAATGGTATTTACCAATACCAGTTTTGAAGAACAATCAGTATTGGAACATACGAAAATACCGCCACCTAAATTCTTGGTTGAGTAATTGGCTGTGATGGTGCTATTGATAATTTTTACACCGTCAAGTGGTTTTGATACATCACGTGAGTAGATATAAATAGCACCGGCACGGTTTCCGGCATAATTGTTCACAAATGTACTGTTTGTTATTGTCAATGCAAATGCTGATTCGTTTTTACCATTGGTGCTATACATATAAATGGCACCTCCGGAAGCCGAACTATTGTTGTTTTTGAATGTAGAGTTTTCAATAGTCACTTTGGCATTATTATAAATGCGGATACAGCCTCCATCACCTGTTGCCGAGTTACCGTCGAAAAGACAGTTCTTTATAGAGCAGGTTACATCCTGACTTACTCCTAATACGCCACCCGAACTACTGTGCATATTCTTGATAAAGTCACAATCTTGGATATTTAGGTTGGCTCCTGTCTGTACGAATAATGCTTGAGCTTTATTTTTCCCTGTAAAGACGCAATTTTTAATCATAATCGTGCAAGCTCCTTTCATTGATAATGTTTGCTTGGCACCGGTAAATTTTATTTTGTTTCCGGTAGCTTGGTTCATACCATCGATAGTCAATGATTTGGAATCTATGGTGACAGCATCAAATTCTTCAATGTCATCCGTTGCAAGATTAAACTTGATAACATCGTCAGTTTGTGCACTTGCCATAATGTTAGGGAAAGAACCTTCTACTGAAGGGTCGCCACTGGCACTTGTCACCGTAAGGTCTGCTGCAAACATATTACATGTTGCTAAACTTAATATTGCCGAAAGTAAAATTTGTTTTTTCATAACAATACAATTTTAATTGATTAATAAATGATATATCAGATAAAAGTTCCAAAGTTCGATTTTATAACACCAGCTTATGTGTATAGATCTCATTACCGTTTCTCAACCATAGCAAAACAATCTTTGATTTTTGGTTGTAAATAGGTAATTTGTCTCCATCTTGGATATAGGTATCGAAAATGATTTCTCCGGTGATTGAGTAAAGCTTTACATTAGCTATTCCTTCAATTCCTGTTATACGATAATTGTTACCGTCTTTTACAATCTCTATATTGTTTTTCTCATCCGTTATCGGTTTATTACCGGTAGCGTTTGATAAGTCGATTTTTACATAGACAGGTAAATGGTCTGAGACTGCTGTGAGTTCGATTTCACTCTGATCAGCAATTCCGGTTTCTACAACACGATAGGATGTGGAAGATTGGTTGTGACCTAAGATAAAGTCAATACAGTCTGCCGGAGCCGTAGACGGATAGGTGAACTGTTTGGTATTATTTAAGATAGAAAATCCATTATTTTTGAATGTAACCATCGCCCGGTAAGTCTCTTTTATGTTAAGCTCACCTCCTAAAAAAACAGGTTTACTGACACTTTTTGCAAATTTGATGATATAGTCGGTTGCTACATCTCGGTCTTCTGCATTCAGAGAGTAATGGGTAGATAGGAAATAATAATCGGGAAATTCTGCAATTATGATTCCACGATTGTCATCCGGATCGGGTTTTGCCGTTCCTCCTCCTGTTCCTTTAGGAATAAGATGGGTTTTTACTCCAAGCGGTTCTTCTTTGCTTAATAAGGCGATACCGTAGTAGGTATTATGAGTAATTAAAAAACGGGATTTCATTCCGGTTTTAGTACCCAATTGTTCGGCACAGTCTTTCACAAATCTTTGATCTACTTCTTGGATGGCTACTACATCGGGAGTTACACTTTTGATGACAGATGCAATTTTATCTATTTGACGCGAGTTGATGATGGTGTGCCCTTGAATATTATAGGTCATCATCGTCAGTTGTTTTCCCGAATCGTCTGCATGTGCCTGAATCAATCCATAACAGAGACTTATGGCAGTCACCAATAGGTAGCGTAAAGCGGTATTGAGTCTATTCATACTGTTAATTATTTAGTTTCTTTTATTAATTCTAATTCTGTGATAATAGGTAAATGGTCCGATAACAGCGATTGTATGGATTGAGTACGAACAACACGCCAGGCGTTTTTAGGATATCCGAAGAGATAATCAATTTTTATAGATGGTTTATGGGATGGAAAAGTAAGATCGTCATTTGTCAGTAAATTCCAACCGGCCATTCCTCTTTGTATCGTTTTGGAGTCTGGGCGTGCGTTGAAATCACCTCCTAAGATGACAGGGTAAGGCGATTGCATCAATGTTTCCGTAATCTTTTGTATCTGTAAAAAACGGGTATCTTCTGAAAAATAATCCAGATGCGTGCAGGCAAAAGTAATTGTATCGGTACCGTTTACTTCGAAAGTACCTTGAAGCATCACCCTTTGTTCTTTTTCCTGTGGGCGAGGTAACATCATTTTCTCTACTCTGAAATACGGATGTTTGGAAAGCATTCCTATACCGTAATATCCATTTTTATAAGTAATTGATTTTCCGTACAAAGGATACATTCCGGTGCGGTATCCTAACTCTGTAATGAAATCTTTTCCATTCTGTCTGGGGGCTCTTTCACGGTAGGTTTTACTGTCAACTTCTTGTAAAGCGACAAAGTCCGGTTGGAAAGCTTTGATGTGTTCGGCTATTTGTTCCAGAGAGGCCAGCTCACCAAAACGGAGATTATAAGTCATGACACGGATGCGCAATGTGTCTTGTTTTTGAGCGAAAGCCCAATTACCCCCAAAGATTGAAAGTAATGTTATTAATAGAAACTTTTTCATTTTGTTTATTTTAGTTTTTCGTATCCTCATCCGAATCGTTTCCGCCATTCCCGGAAGTTTCCGGAGCATTCTCTTCTGTTCCGCAGGAACAGAAGAGAGCCATCAGAGTGAATATGGGCAGGTATATATTCTTATGTCTCATGATATTGTTTTTTTTACCAACCTGGATTTTGTCCTAACGATGGGTTTTTTAATCTTTCCTGATAGGGGACAGGCCATAGATAATGCTTGCTTTCATCAAAATTGCGTGAACCGCCTTCGGCAGTAGATTTATCATAAACCACATCACCGAACTCGTCCACGATCGGGTTATCCTGATCGTCCACGTACGGACAGCCACCCAATTCATTCATACATACCTCCAAGCTGGGGCAAGTAATAGCACGGCCGAGGCGGAAACCTTCTTTCCAGCGCAGAATATCAAAGTACCGCATACCGTCGAATGACATTTCAATTCGTCTTTCACGTCTTAATTCTGTTTTTAAATCCATATTCCATGCTTCCAGTTCAGAGAGTTTCATCGGATGCATTCCTACCCTGTTACGCAGGCGATTGATCGTTTCATCGATTTGGTCTTGGGTTAAAGTTTCTCCTTGCTGGTTAAATAAGGCTTCTGCATAAATAAGGATAATTTCCGGATAACGAATTACGTTGATGTTATTGTGATCTTGGTCTGTCAGACCGGCCAACTCCGGAGAATTATATTTTTTGAAATAAAATCCGGTCTTTGTATTGGCACCGTTATTATTGTTCCCTTGCAAGGAAGCAAAACGAGGTAAGCCGAAAGTTGCATTTACTCTGTTGCCGGCATCACCATCATCACCGCCGGGCCATGCATCTCCCGGGGTATAGAGGGTCATTTTCATACGTGGATCTCTATCTTTGAAGTAATCGGCATAATGTGTTACCGGATATTTTGATAGAGGGGAAACGGCAACATCGGTTCTTTTGTAATATTCCAAACCGGTAGTGGCAGGTTTGCCGTCTGTACAAAGAAATGCATCGACAAATGTTTTGGAAGCGTTCAAACGTATATAATTTACCGGTGTACAAGTATAATTTGTCATATTATTCATCCGGATATCTTTTACGTATAAGCTATAAATGATGGATTCTTTATTATCAGGATCATTTTCAGAATTTCCTTCCAAGTGATAAACCTTTTCATAGTCATATAAATCGTAAGGGCTGTTATCCAAGATATATTTGGAGACCTTTTCCGCCAGTTCATATCTTTGATTTTGGAGAGCGATACGTGCCATCAGTGCCAAGGCTCCCCATCTGTCGATACGGCCTACATCTTGACCGGTCTGAATTTCCGGACTCAGTTTCTCGGCTGCCCACTTCAGATCTTCGATCATCCAGTCGACGACCTCTTCTTTGGGATTACGGGGGCCATAAGCTTCTTCAGAACTGATAACCTTATCGATCAAAGGTACATCACCCCATACAGAAGTCAGCCAAAAGTACTGTAATGCCCGGATTACTTTCACTTCGGCCGCATACACGTCTTTTGTTTCTTGAGGGACATCTGCGGCATTATAATTATCTAAAAAGTTATTGCAATCAAAAATGTGGCCATAAATGTCTCTCCAATAATTGTAGAATGGAAAGTTGTCTTGCGCACTGCTGGTTCCTCCGCTCACTTTACTCAAGCCGGATGTCGGGTCTCCCCATATTACTGTTTCCGCACAAGCTTCACCCAGATTGATTATCAGGTCATATTGCAAACCTTCATAACAGGGATACAAGGCAGCCCGCAGTTGGGCTTCCGTTTTCCAATATGTATCGTTGACCGCTTTGTCTAAAGGATATCTTTCCAAAAAATCACTGCAACTAAAAGTAGTCAT
>ENA-UOJK01001234-UOJK01001234.1-human-gut-metagenome-genome-assembly--contig:-C116-NODE-1234-length-18034-cov-11.918127_pt1 | contig 18034 bp, 15 predicted proteins | sample MGYA00242348_ERZ723895 | MGnify/ENA metagenome assembly ERZ723895
TCTACGGGATCGAGGGCTGGACGGTGCACTTTGACAAGGGATGAGGGCGTAACAAATCGGAACGTGTGAAAGAGAGATACGTTAATGCGGACTATTGACATACGTGGCATAACTAACATGGAACTTGTACGGGGAGGAACCAGTGAATGGTACTGGGCAACAGATTATGTTCACGGCGATCTCTATGAGGCTGAAGAACTATTCCGGCAGAAAAACTCTGTGCAAAGCAATAGGCTATATCTTATCCACTATCCAGATGGTATGGTCTATGAGCCTGTGCTGCCTGTGGACGGGCAATATCTCGGCTATCCTGTGTTCGATGGTGAGTCTGTCGTACTGTTGGTAGTAAACTTTACAGAAAGTGCGATACACATTCTGAGGTTCTTACATCAGCAAGAGAAAACGCAGGAAGTCGTACGGCTGCCTTTGTCTGCGGTGAAAGACTGCTACAATCTGATTCTTCACCCCTCACCGCTATCGCTGACCCGGCAGCCAAATGATGGTACATTTGAGATCATCTGGCCTGAGCAGATACGTTTCGCAATCAGTAGTAGAGAAACACTTAATTTCCGCGACGGAGACAAGCTCTACTTCAGTATTTGGTATGAGGATCCTGACTATCGGGAAGAAACATTAGTCCGCTCGGCGCAAGACGGTACGATTCTGGAGCGTTTTTCCGGTGATATTCGCATCATGCCAAACCGTGAACGGTGGCTTATCAAATAATTTTGGTGGTACAGCATTACTCATCTAAAATCTCAGTTTATCTCAACACTTTCCCTCAACAGCACATTTTCCCCAGTAACAACAAAAAACGCTCCTCCGCATTCGCGGAGGAGCGTTTGCTTTTCTCGCTTAATACTGCCGCACCACGGCGACGACGCGGCCCAAGATCGTGCACTCGCGGCCGTCGATGGGCTGGTAGTCGGGGTTCGCGGGCATGAGCCAGACCTCGCTGCCCTTGCGCTTGAGCGTTTTGACCGTCGCCTCGTCACCAAGCAGCGCGACCACGATCTGCCCGTTCTGCGCGAGGTTCTGGCGGTGGACGACGACAAGGTCGTCCGGCAGGATGCCGACGCCGAGCATCGACTCGCCGCGCACACGCAGGGCGAAATACTCGTCATCGTGCCCGCCGGTGTCGAACGTCAGGTAGTCCTCGATGCACTCCTGCGCCAAAATCGGGTTACCGGCGGCGACATTGCCGAGGATCGGCACCTGACGGCGGCGCGGGGCAAGCTCGTCGATCTCGACGGGCTGCGGCGCAACGGGAACGGCCTGCAGCTGCTTTTTGAGCGTGATGGCACGGCCCTTGCCCGCGCTCTTCTCAATGAGCCCCATCTCCTGCAGGTGCTTGATATGGAAGTGGACCGTGGAGGGTGACTTGAGTCCCAGCGCCTCACCGACTTCGCGCACAGAGGGGGCATAGCCGTGTTCGGCGATGCTCTCTGCTATATAATCGTATACGCGCTGCTGCATTCTGGACAGTTTTTCCATCTTGTGCGCCCCTTCCAACATTTGTTCGAATTTATGATACCACATTTTTCCCGAAATGCAACATCTGTTTTAGGATTTTATGTCAATTTCGCGGTTTTTTTCTGCCGCGAAATTTTTTTGATCTTTTTTGCGTCCGGCTATTGACAAATGCCGCTTGATGTATTATTGTACTAATCACTTAATACAGTGATACACAAGGAGGATCACTATGGACTGGAACTTCCGCAATGACCAGCCGATCTACTCCCAGCTGACACAGCGGTTGACGGAGGCCATCGTCTCCGGCATCTACGCGCCGGGAGAAAAGCTCCCCTCCGTGCGAGAGCTTGCGGTGGAGGCGGGCGTCAACCCCAACACGGTCCAGCGCGCGCTATCCGAGCTCGAACGCGACGGTCTGGTGTTTTCCCAGCGCACGGCGGGACGGTTCGTCACGGAAAATGAAAACATGATCACAAATGCCAAGCTCCGCATTGCGGACGAGCGCGTGGGAGAATTTCTCCACTCGATGAAAACGCTCGGCTGCACGAGAGACGAAGTCATAGCTCTCATTCAGGGAGCTAAGGAGGAGGAAGAATGAGTATTTTTGAATGCAAGGCGCTCACGAAAAATTACGGCGCCAAAACGGTGCTCGACAGCATCGATCTCACGATCGAACCCGGGCGCATCGTGGGCCTGCTCGGCCCCAACGGCAGCGGCAAGACGACGCTCATTAAGCTCGCCACCGGCCTTCTGACGCCGACATCGGGCGAAATTCTGATCGCAGGCAAGGCCCCCTGCCGCGCAACGAAAGCCATCGTCTCGTACCTGCCCGACCGAAACACGCTGCCCGGCTGGATGACGATCGCGCAGGCGCTTGACTACTACGGTGACTTTTATTCGGACTTCCGCCGCGGCGTGGCCGAAGCGATGCTGATGAACCTCGGCCTTGACCGCACACAGAAGATTAAGACGCTCTCCAAAGGCATGCGCGAGAAGACGCAGCTCATCCTGACGATGAGCCGCGACGCCAAGCTCTATCTCCTTGACGAGCCCATCGGCGGCGTCGACCCCGCGACGCGCGACTACATCCTGCGCACGATCATCGGCAACTACAGCGAGGACGCAGCGGTCATCATCTCCACACACCTGATCGCCGACGTCGAGCAGATCCTTGACGAGGTCGTGTTCCTGCGCGAGGGGCAGGTCATGCTCCACGAGAGCGTGGAGACCATTCGAGATGAAAAGGGCAAGAGCGTTGACGAGCTCTTCCGGGAGGTATTCAGATGCTGAGCAAACTGATCAAACATGAATTCCGCGCAACGAGCCGCATCATGTGGCCGGTCTTTCTTGGAATGCTGGCACTGACGGCGCTGATGCGTTTTTCTCAGTTGCTCCTGAACGGCGGGCACATTCCCTGGCTCTTACAGCTCATCGGCGTACTGCTGGTCATCGGCTTTGTGATGGGCCTCTTTGCGCTGGCGTTTGCGCCGCTGGTGCTCTCCGCCGTCCGCTGGCGCGACCATGTGCTCAAGGACGAGGGCTATCTCACGCTGACGCTGCCGGTGAGCCTCCATCAGCTGCTCATCTCCAAGCTCATCGTTTCCGCCGTGTGGTATGCTGCGGCGTTCATCGTGGGACTTCTCTCGCTGCTGATTGCTGTCTCCGGCTGGAGCACTCTCCAGTATGTCCCCGATTTTTTCAATGATGTTTTCACAGCGTTCTTCGAAATGGAGGCCTCGCTGCGCAGTCACGCGTTGCTGATCGTCTTTGAGCTTTTCTGCAATTTCGTCTTTGCCGTTTCTGCCGCCGAGCTCGTGGTATACGCCGCCTTCTCCATCGGTTACAGCTTCAATAAGCACAAGACGCTCTGGACGACCATCCTTGTGCTCGTGTTCTTCGAGGTCGCGCAGTTCACTGCCATCGCCATGATCGGCGCGTTTTTCAACGCCGACCCCACGCGCTGGATGAATCTGGACATTCACAGCGCGCCCGCGAGCGTCGAGCTGCTGCTCCTCTGGGGGATGTTCGGCGAACTGCTCTTCGCCGCAGCGGGCTACGCCGTGACATGGTACTTCACGACGAAAAAACTGAATCTCGAGTAACGCATTTTCTGAAAAAGCAGCCGCGAAAGGCCTCCGCTTTTCCGGCTGCTTTTCTGCACCCTTTTTTCGGCAAAATTTTCCGAAATCAAAAAGTTATGTCAACCGTCATCTTCTAACTCATTTGTTCGAAAGGAGTCATCTCATGCAAATTCTGACTGTTAGCGGTCTTCAAAAGACCTACACCACGCGCTTTGGCGGCAGCAAGGTCCAGGCGCTCAAAAATGTCAACTTCACCGTCGAATCCGGCGAGTATGTCGCCATCATGGGCGAGAGCGGCAGCGGCAAAACGACGCTTCTCAATATCCTCGCCGCGCTCGACAAGCCCACCGGCGGCACAGTGCTGCTCGGCGGCAAGAACCTCTCCGAGATTCCCGAAGAAACCGCCGCAGCCTTCCGCCGCGACAACTTAGGCTTTGTGTTTCAGGACTTCAGCCTGCTCGACACGTTCTCGCTCGAGGACAACATCTGCCTGCCGCTCGTGCTCGCGGGCAAGTCGCGCACGGAGATGCGCGACCGGCTCTCACCGCTCGCCTACGACCTCGGCATCGAGACGCTGCTCAAAAAGTACCCCTACGAGGTCTCCGGCGGACAGAAGCAGCGCGCCGCCGTCGCCCGCGCGCTCATCACCCGCCCGCAGATCCTGCTGGCCGACGAGCCGACCGGCGCGCTCGACTCCCGCTCGACCGACGAGCTCTTGAAGCTCTTCGGCGAGATCAGCGCCTCTGGCCAGACCATCGTGATGGTCACGCACTCTGTGCGCGCGGCGAGCTGCGCCTCGCGCGTGCTGTTCCTGCGCGACGGCGAGGTCTCGCTCGAGTTAAAGCGCGGCAAGGACACGGATTCCCAGTTCTACCAGCGTATCACCGATGCGCTCACGCAGCAGCAGACGGGAGGCGAATGCGCATGAAGCCCACCTTTTACCCCCGCCTTGCGTGGATGGGTATCAAAAAGAATGCAAGGCTCTATGTGCCCTATCTTCTCTCCTGCGCGTTCATGGCAGCGATGCTGTACGTCATTGCGTACCTCGCCGTCACCCCCGCGCTCTATACGGTCAATGGCAAGGTGAACGGCTCCGGCACCTCTGCGGTCGCGATGACGATGAGCCTCGGCTCGTTCGTCGTATCGGTGTTCATCGCGCTGTTTCTCTTCTACACGAACAGCTTTCTCCTGCGTCGCCGCAAGAAGGAATTCGGCCTTTACAGCGTGCTCGGCATGGACCGCGGCGCACTCAGCGCCATTCTCTTCTGGGAGACACTTCTGGCCGCGGCGTTCACGCTGATCGCGGGGCTTGGCCTCGGCCTGCTGCTCTCCTATGTCTCGCAGTCCGCACTGCTGCGGCTTTTATCTCTCCCCGCCGCGGCTTTCACCGTGAGCCTTGCCGCCATCAAGCAGTGCGCCATCACATTCATCGCCATCTTCGCGCTGCTCTATGTGCGCGGTGTGCTGTCGCTGCGCCATGCACAGGGCGCGGCGCTTTTGAAGAGCGAAAACGTCGGCGAAAAGCCGCCGAAGTCGCAATGGCTGCTCGTCATCCCCGGCCTTGCGCTGCTGCTCGGCGCGTACTACATCGCCGCGACCATCAACGACCCCGTACAGGCGATGCTGCTCTTCTTCCTCGCGGTCATCATGGTCATTCTATCGACGTATCTTCTCTTCATCTCCGGCAGCGTGACGCTCTGCAAAACACTCCAGAAGGATGAAAAATTCTACTACAAAAAGCGCAACTTTGTTTCCCTCTCGTCGCTCACCTACCGCATGAAGCGAAACGGCGCGGGCCTCGCCTCCATTTGCATTCTCTCGACGATGGTGCTGGTGATGCTTGCCTCGACGGCGAGCCTCTATTTTGGCGCGGAGGACGCGATCAACACGCTTGCCGTCCAGAATCACTGGCATCCCACGGAAATGGCGGACGTCCGTGCGGAGTTCTTCTCGCTCTACGGCAGTCTCTTTTTCCTCGGCATTCTTTTAAGCGTGCTGTTTCTGTTCGCAACGCTCCTGATGCTCTACTACAAACAGGTCGTGGAGGGGTATGAGGATGCCTCGCGCTTTGCCATCATGCAGCGCGTGGGCATGACCAAGCGCGACATCCGTGAGAGCGTGAACGCGCAAATGCTGCTCATTTTCCTGCTGCCGCTCGCCGCGGCCACGCTGCACCTCGCCTTCGCCCAGCCGATGGTCTGGCAGATCATGCAGCTGTTCGGCATCCAGAACCTCACGCTGTTTCTCGGCGTGACCGGCGCGGCGCTGCTTCTTTTCGCGCTGCTCTACTGCGCGATGTACCGCCTGACGTCGAATGCGTATTTCCGCATCGTCAGCACTGGCGGCGCCGCGGCGTGACGCGCTTTACTATATAGAGAACGGGACGGAAATGTTCATTTCCGTCCCGTTCTTCTTTTTCTCTTTTTACACCAGCAGACCGTATTTTTCGACCAGCGGCGCAAGGGCATCTTCGGTGAGATTTCCCTCGTACAAGGCTCTTCCCTGATAGGCGCGCAGGCCCGCTTCCAAAAGCTCCGCGTCGTCGCAGATAAGGCACAGCGGCTTTCTAAGCATGTACTGGTAGTCCGCCAGCGCGTCGACGTCCGCCCAGGACGCGAGCTTCAGCGCGACCATCGGCCATTCGTCATCCATCGCGTCGGAGAGCTTGTCCTCCAAATCGCCGTCCGCGGTCAGCACCGCGCCGTGTGTCGCATCGGCGGGCAGGAAGAAGGCTTCCTTCTCCGTTGCCGCGGGAAGAAGGTCGAGGCATTCCGGTGCGGGGCGAACGTATTCCGCGTCCTTGAGCGTTGCTTTCAGCGCGGCGATGTGCTCCTCCGTCGTGCCGCAGCAGCCGCCGAAGAGGGCCACACCTGCCTTGAGCATCTCGGGCACCAGCGCGGCAAATTCCTCCGGCGGGCAGTTGTACACGGCCTCGCCGTTCACGATCTCCGGCATGCCGGCGTTGGGCTTGGCGATCAGCGGCACGCGCGCGTATTTATGCAGACGTTGGAGCTGCGGCAACATCTGCTCGGGGCCTGCCGAGCAGTTCAGGCCGAATGCGCTTACGCCCATGCCCTCCATCACGGAAAGCGCCGCGACCACGTCCGTGCCGGAGAGGATCTTGCCGCTCTCATCGCAGGTAAAGGACACAAGGATGGGCTTTTTGCTCATGCTGCGGATCGCCAGAACCGCCGCACGCGCATCGGTCAGCGTCATCATCGTCTCAATGACGTAGAGGTCGACGTCCGCCTGCTCAAGGCCCGCCGCCTGCTCGGTGTAAATGTCGACGAGCTCTTCAAACGACGCATCGCCGAGGGGGGCTAAAAAGCGGCCCGTGGGCGCAATATCGCCCGCGACCCATGCTTTTCCGTCCGCCGCCTGCTTCGAGAGCTGCGCGAGCGCTTTGTTCATCTCCTCCGTGCGGTTGAAGATGCCGCGCTCTTCGAGCTTCTGGCGGTTGCCGCCGAACGTCGGCGCGTAGAGCACATTCGAGCCGCTCGCCACATACTTGCGCTGAATTTCAAGGATGCTCTCGGGATGCTCGAGCACCCATTGCTCGGCGCTCATGTCGCCGGTGAAGCCGCGCTTTTGGAGCTCGGTGCCGGTCGCGCCGTCCAAAATCACGGGAAACTGCATTTCCATAGGGTTTTCCTCCACTAAAAATTCCTGTTCGGAACGATTTTCAAAATGTCAAACTGTCGGTGAACGCGCGGGAAAAGTCGTCGCGCCCGGAAAGCTCGAGATAGCGGCACTTTTCGGGAATCTCCGCGAGCTTTCGCCAGTTTTCCCCGTCAAGCGCCAGCATCGAAGCGCCCGCGAGCGCCGCGTTGCCAAGGGGTCTGATTTTACTAAGGCACGCGCGCGGCAGCATGCCGATGCGCACTACATTCTCGGGCGAGAGATAGTTGCCGAACCCGCCCGCGAGCTCCACACTCGCAATGTCGTCCGCCGTCACGCTGCGCTGCTCGAGCAGCACCCGAATACCGCCTGCCACCGCCGCCTTGGCAAGCTGCAGGTTGCGCACGTCGCGCGCCGTCAGGCTAACGGCCTTCGTCAGGTGGAAGACGCCGTTGCCCTGGCCATCCCCGGTCAGATAGCGGCGCATGTCCTCCGGCGCGTCCTGCGGCGGCAGCAGCCGCCCGCTTTCGTCGATCACGCCTCGCTCCAAAAGCACGGCGACGAGGTCGACCAGTCCCGAGCCGCAGATGCCCTTTGCCTCTCCCCCGCCGACAATGTCGCAGAGGAAGCCCCTGTCATAGCTCACATGGCTCACCGCGCCCGTGATGCCCGGCATGCCGCAGCTGATGCCCGCGCCCTCAAACGCTGGGCCCGAGGCGACCGCGCAGCAGAGCGCGCCACTCTCATTTCCCAGCGCCATTTCGCCGTTCGTGCCGATATCGAGAAACAGCCGCAATTCCGGCTGCACAAAAAGGCCGTCTGCCAACAGTCCCGCCGTGATATCGCCGCCGACATAGCCCGCGACGCACGGGGCAAATTGCACGGGAATGCCCGAAAGCAGCTCACCCGCGCCGTCTTCAAACAGCGTCTCCGGCTGAAACGGCGCGCGGGCGATGGACGCGACCTCGCGCCCGTCGAAAAGGTGCTGCATCACGGTATTGCCCGCAATGACGAGCTCCTTGACCTCCTCCGGCTTCCGTCCGGCGGCGGAAAGTGTCTGTCGCAAAAGTGTCTCGGTCTGCGCGCGGATACAGCGCGACAGCTCGCCGAGCCCGTCGGACGCTTCCATCGTGTGCTGGATGCGGCTGATAACGTCCGCGCCGTAGGGCGCCTGCGCGTTCCAGTCCTGAGCCTGCGCGAGCAGCTTTCCGTCTGCGCGGTCGAAGAGCCGCAGCGCCACCGTCGTCGTACCGAGGTCGACTGCCGCGCCAAGGCCCGAGCGGCCCGCCTGCGCCTTCGGCAGTGTGAGCGTGTCCGTCAGGATAACGCCGCGCATCGTCTCGGGCAGGTCAATCCAATCGCCGTCCTGCGCTTTCGTCTTGCAGGCAAGGCGCGGCACACCGTTCACCTTCACGCGGCATTTGCCGCAGCGGCCCTTGCCGCCGCAGGCTGCGGGGATGGAATATTCCGCCCGCCGCAGCGCGGAGAGCAGCGTCTCCCCTGCTTCGAACGGGACCGGCGTGATTTTCGCCCCCTGCTGAACTTGAATGCTTGACACGAGCTTCCCCCACCCATATAATAGATAAATAATGTATAAATAGTATTTTATGCAGAAATAAATTCCCTTGTCAAGAGGCATTGCTTATGACAGACCTTCTCACCCTCGCCCACGAGGTCGGCTTCTCCCAGTGCGCACCGGTGAATATGGATGCACTCGATCCGCTCGAGGCCGTTCGCGACATGTGCAAAGCTGACCGCTGCGGCCGCTACGGCAAAAGCTGGAGCTGCCCGCCCGCCTGCAGCACACTCGAGTAGGCGAGGGCGCAAATCAAGCGCTATTCACAGGGGATTTTGGTGCAGAGCACCGCGCAGCTCGAGGATGAATTTGATTACACTGGTATGACATCGCTCTTGGAGGCGCATAAAAAGCGCTTTTCGACCTTCGCCCGTCAGGCGCGGCTCTTATATCCCCACTGCCTGCCGCTGACGGCGGGCACCTGCACGCTCTGCCATACCTGCACCTATCCGGACCGTCCCTGCCGCCACCCCAAGCAGCGGCTCTCTTCAATGGAGGCCTACGGACTGTTCGTCAGTGACGTCTGCGTCCGCTCAAACCTCGCCTACAACTATGGTCCCCGCACTTTGACCTACACAGCCTGCGTGCTGTATTGATAAAGGAGATCTTCCCCATGTCTACCCCAAAAGGGATTTTTCTTGAACTCATCAAGCCCGACGGCCAGCCCGAGCGTCAGCTCTGCCAGTATGAAGCGCTGCACATGTGCCTCACGGACCCCATCAACACCTATCTTCGCGGCAACCGCAAGCGCGGCACCGTGAGCAAGGACCGCTGGGGCACGACCATCAGCTTCCCCGAAGATGCGCCCGGCCCCATCCCCGTCCACACACCGGAGCTGACGGTCTGTCCCGATGTGACACACTGGAAGGACACCGTCCACGTCCCCGATCTGAGCGTCTGCTCCGAGGGCTGGGAGGAGTGCCGCACGCGCTCGCGCGCCGCCGCGGACGCCGAGGGCAAGCTCCTCGCCGGCTTCATGGGCACAGGCATTTTTGAGCAGTGCCACTTCCTCATGGGCTTTGAAGATACGCTGACCGCGCTCTACGAGCATCCCGACGAGATGCACGAGCTCATCGAGACGATCACGCAGTACCGTCTCGACTATGTCCGCCGTCTGATCGACGGCTTGCAGCCCGATGTCATCTTCTCCCACGATGACTGGGGCACGAAAAATGCCCTCTTTATGAAGCCCGACATGTGGCGCGAGTTTTTCAAGGAGCCCTACCGCCGCTTTTATGGCTACATCCGCTCGCGCGGCGTCATCGCCATCCACCACGCCGACTCGTACCTCGTCCCCATCGTGGACGACATGGCCGAGATCGGCATTCAGGTCTGGCAGGGTACACTGCCGGAAAACGACATTCCCGCCCTCCAGCGCCACTTAAGCGGCAAGCTCACGCTTATGGGTGGCTTTGGCGCGGCCATCGACCGCGCGGATGCGCAGCCGGATGAAATTCTCGCCTACGCAAGAGACACGCTCGCGCGCTGCTGCCCCGGCGGGCACTTCATCCCCTCGATCACCTATGGCCTTGCCGGTACGGTCTTCCCGCACGTGGATCAGTACCTCGATCAGGCCGTGAACGAGTACAACGCGGGGCTGCACATTCCTGTCACGCCGCTCCTCGCCGTGCCGAAGCGTGAGATCGGTGCCGCAAAGGCCGAGGTGGTACAGGCCGCAGCCTCCGCGCAGGAGTCCGCCGATGTGTTCGAGAACATCGCCCGCGCGCTCGAGCGCGGCCAGCAGAAAAAGCTGCTCACCCTCTGCCAGCAGGCACTCGACGAAGGCCACGAGCCGGGCGACATTCTCTCCAAGGGCATGATCATCGGCATGAACCGCCTCGGCGAGGCGTTCTCCGCCAACCGCACGTTCGTTCCCGAAATGCTCATGGCCGCGCGCTGCATGTCCGCCGCCACGGAACTTCTGAAGCCCCTGATGGTCGGCGAGGGCACCGAGCCCGTCGGCCGCGTGTGCCTCGGCACCGTGAAGGGCGACATGCATGACATCGGCAAAAACCTCGTCAAGATCATGATGGAGGGCAGCGGCATCGAGGTCTTTGACCTCGGCGTAGACACGTCGGCGGAGCAGTTCGTCAGCACCGCCGTGGAGAATCACTGCGGCGTGATTGCCTGCTCGTCGCTGCTGACCACCACGATGGAGGAAATGCGCGAGGTCGTCAAGCTCGTCCACGAGCGCGGCCTGCAGGACCAGATCAAGGTCATGGTCGGCGGCGCGCCCATCAGCCAGAGCTTCTGCGACGAGATCGGCGCAGATTACTACGCCGAAGACGCCGGTGCCGCCGCCCGCGAAGCCGTCGCCATCCTAAAAGCACAGAAGGCGTCATAAACAATTACAATACATCAAAAAGGTCCCGTCCGAAGACGGGACCTTTTTTCTATGCATTCTGTTGTACGGTACGTGTCCTTACTTGCCCGCGTACTCGACCAGCATCTTGAAGAAGTTCAGGCAGGTCTCATAGTCGCACAGGGCCTTTTCGGGGGTCTTGGTGTAAAGCACGAACTTGCAGTCATTCTCGGGGTGGAACTGCACGCCGAGGCAGAACGTCTTATCCTGACGCTCGACCGCCTCGATGATCTCCACACCGTCGATCGTCGCCGTGCTGACGACGGTGAGGTTCGTGCCCTCAACGCCGCCGACCGCCTGGTGGTGCCAGGAGGAAACGTTCTTCAGCTCCGTGGAGCCGACGATCTTATAGAGCCACTTGGAGGCGTCCTTATTGATGACCACATCGTGGCGGGCATAGGTGCGGTCAGGCGCGTCGGCCGGCATTCTGTGCGTATCGTTGTAGGTCTTCCCCTGCTCCTTATAGTAGTTGGGGATATCCTGGATGAACGTGCAGCCGGAGACGATGGACATCACCTGCTCGCCGCGGCAGACCGCGAACGTCGGCACGTCTTTTTCAAGGCAGTAGGCCATGAGCATGTAGTCGGAGATATCGCGCGTGGCGTTGATCTCTTCGCCCTCGTTCTTTTCCTTCTCGGGGACCTTGAACAGAGACGGGCTCACATCCTCGCCGCCGGTGAAGAAGACGCCGTCGATGGCCTGCATCACAGCGCCGACGTTGCTGGCCGTGAGATCCTTTTCCTTCACCTTGTCAGCGTATTCCTGCTTGAGCATGCCGCTCTCTTCGAGATACGCGGACTCGATCTTACCCTCGGCATCGTACTTCACGGCCGTGCTCGTCACCTGATCGAGCTCGACGGGGATAGCGCCGACGGTCTTGAAGATCGTCTTGTGGGAGTCGTAATTCTGTCCATTATAGGACCAGCTGATGCCGATGACTGGCTTGTCCGCGATCGCCGCGGCATTCTTGAGCATCTGCTCGAGCATCGCCGTCGTCACGGGCTTGGACGCCTCGTAGGTCAGGCCGTCCATCAGGCCGGACCAGACGGCCATATCGTCATAGTCCGCGGGCCAATCCTTCAGCAGCGCCTTGTCCAGACCGGTGCTGCGCAGGATCATCGCGGCCGCTTCCAACTGCGTAACGGCTGCGTCGGGCGCAAATGCGTCCTTGCTGACGCCGTTGACAATGCCCTTGGAGTAGGCGAGGTTGATCGCGCCTTCAAACTTGCTGCCCTCGGCAACATCCTTGAATGCGCTCGCATCCTTGGCGCTCGCTTCCGCCTGTGCGGCGAGGCCCATGTTCTTGATGACCTCCTGCGTCACTTCGGCGCGGGTCATCGAAGCGGCGTTATCATCTGCAAAGGCGGTGACGGAGAGACTGAGCGCGAGAACAAGTGCCAGGATCAGGGACGTTGCTTTCAGAGACAATCTTTTCATACAAATTCTCCTTCGTTCGATATTTGGCGGCACGCGCATGCCGCTCTACCGCCATGATAGCGGGGCAAAGTGAAAATAGCAAGTTAAAGTTTAAACAAACTGCATTTTTAGCCACTGTATACAACATATCGACTCCTTTCCCCGTACGACATGCACAATCGCTTTTGCGTTCCTGCAATTTTCACTTTTCACCCAGGCAATGTATGATTTCTCCCCTGCCCTTGTTTTTACGAGTCAATCACGGTATACTATAAAGTAAGCATTGTCCCATTTCATCAGGAAGGAAATATTCTATGGACATTAAATTTTCCGGCTCGGACGCCGGCGGCTTTCAGTTCGACCCGAACTCCGCGTCCAAGCCCAAACGCGAGCGCAAGCCCCGCAAGTCGATCGGCAGCAAGGGCGGCCGCATCGCGGTCAACACGCTCGTCACGCTGCTTGTCGGCGCAGTCTTCTTCTACGTGCAGATGCCCGCCATCAACCTGCATGCCGAAGAGTTCTACGGTTTCGTGCTGTTGCTTTGCGTCACGTACTGCATCTGCGCGCTCTTCACCTCCGGCTTTCAGGGCACGGGGGCCAAGGGCTACTTCACGTTCGTCAAAAAGCAGTGCACGGTGCCCTTCTTTGTCGTGGCGGCGCTCATCGTCACGGCGCTCGTCGGCGCGCTGACATCGTGGGTCGTGCTGCGGGCCAAGGACTATCAAGCGCTGCTGCCGATCGACAGCGGCAGCTTTGCAAGCGAAATTGAAGAGGTCTCGTATGACCGCATCCCGATGCTCGACCGCGACAGCGCCGAAAAGCTCGGCGACCGCAAGCTCGGCGAGCTGGCCGACATGGTCTCGCAGTTCGAGGTCGCGGAAAACTACACGCAGATCAACTACCATGGCCGCCCCGTGCGCGTCACGCCGCTGCGCTACGGCGACATCATCAAGTGGTTCAACAACCGCTCGGAGGGGCTGCCCGCCTACCTTATCATCGACATGGTCACGCAGAACGTCGAGGTCGTGCGCCTTGACGAGGGCATGAAGTACACGACCGCCGAGCACTTCTCCCGCAACCTCTACCGTCATCTGCGCTTCGCGTACCCGACCTATATGTTTGAAGAACCGGTCTTCGAGATCAACGAGGACGGCACGCCCTACTGGGTCTGCGCCAAGAAGGAAAAGACCATCGGCCTGTTCGGCGGCACGGACAACCACGGCGCGGTGCTCGTCAACGCCATCACGGGCGAGAGCGAATACTATGAAGAGCCGCCCGCGTGGGTCGACCACGTCTACTCCGCCGAGCTCATCATCGAGCAGTATGACTACTATGGCCAGTATCACAATGGCTTCTGGAATTCGATCTTCGGCCAGCGCGACGTGACCGTCACGACCGACGGCTACAACTACCTTGCCGAGGGCGACGACGTCTATCTCTACACGGGTGTCACGAGCGTCGGCGGCGACGAGAGCAACATCGGCTTCCTGCTCTCCAACCAGCGCACAAAGGAGACAAAGTACTATCCCTGCGCAGGCGCGACAGAGTACAGCGCCATGGACAGCGCCGAGGGTCAGGTGCAGAACCTGCGCTATAACGCGACATTCCCGCTGCTGCTGAACATCGCCGAGCAGCCGACGTACTTCATGGCGCTCAAGGACGCGAGCGAGCTCGTCAAGATGTACGCGATGGTCAATGTCAACCAGTACCAGATCGTCGCCATCGGCGCGACGGTCGCCGACTGCGAGGCGAACTACCGTCAAATGCTGCTCAAAAATAACCTCATCTCCGACGATCAGGGCTCCATCGACGTCACGCCGAGCGATTATAAGAGCGTCGAGGGCACGATCGCCGAGATCCGCACGGCGGTCGTAGATGGCAACAGCATCTACTTCCTGCGCTTTGACGGCAAGAGCGCCTTCTCCGTGCGCATGAGCGCGGCTGAGGTCGCCTATGCGCCGCTGCTGAACGTCGGCGACCGCGTGTGCATCTACTACCGCGACGGCTACGTCACGGAAAACTGGATCGAAGCGTCCGACGTCGAGCTGCTGGATGGCAGCGCCCAGAGCGCACCGCCCGTAGAAACCAGCGTTTCGACTGAGGACAGCGCAGATCCCGTCGAAAACGCACAGGAAATGCCGTAAAGCGGCGGCAAAGCACTTTCTATTACAAATTTTGATAGGGGTGGCGACACCCCTATCACTTTTTGGAATGCATTGCACAAAAATGCAAGATTATGAGCAGTTTTTCTCGATAAAATAACCGCTTTGAAAGTTTGCTTGCATCGATCTAATATGTTTTATTAAAAAAGTTAAAGTTTTTTGTCCGTTTTTCTGCCAAATGCACAAAAAGTCAGAAAGAATTTCTTGCACAGCGCCAATAGCGTTTTGCTTGAGAATTTTTTCCTTTGGTGATAAACTCATAGACAAGATGGCTGAACCATCAAGCCCTGATTTTCAGGGTAATTTTAGAGGAGGCTACATATCATGAACGCTTACATTGAGAGAGTTCTTGCCGAGACCAAGGCCAAGAACGCGAATGAGCCCGAATTCCTGCAGACCGTCGAAGAAGTCCTGTCTTCCATCGAGCCGGTCATCGACGCCCACCCCGAGTACGAGAAGGCCTGCCTGCTTGAACGCATGGTCGAGCCCGAGCGCACCATCGAGTTCCGTGTTGTCTGGATGGACGATAACCTTCAGTATCACGTCAACCGTGGTTACCGCGTGCAGTACAACGCGGCCCTCGGCCCCTACAAGGGCGGCCTGCGTTTCGCTTCCAACGTTAACCTTTCCATCATCAAGTTCCTCGGCTTCGAGCAGACCTTCAAGGATGCTCTGACCTGCCTGCCCATCGGCGGTGCCAAGGGCGGTTCCGACTTCTCCCCCATCGGCCGCAGCGACGGCGAAGTCATGCGTTTCTGCCAGGCCTTCATGACCGAGTTCCATCGTCACATCGGTCAGGACATCGACTGCCCCGCTGGTGACGTTGGTGTCGGCGGCCGCGAGGTCGGTTATCTGTACGGCCAGTATCGCCGCATCGTCGGCGCTGCCGAGTTCGGCGCTATGTCCGGTAAGGACATCAAGACCGGCGGTTCCATTCTCCGTCCCGAGGCTACCGGTTTCGGCGCTGTCTATTATCTGCGCGAAGTCCTGAAGCACGACGGCAAGGGCATCGAGGGCCTGCGCGTCGCTATGTCCGGCTACGGCAACGTGGGCTGGGGCATCATGAAGAAGATCGACGAGCTCGGCGGTAAGGTCACCTACTTCGCCGGCCCCGACGGCTACATCCACGATCCCGACGGCGTCTGCGGCGAAGAGAAGCTCAACTTCATCCTCGAGATGCGCGCTAAGGATCCGATGCACTGCAAGCCCTATGCTGACAAGTTCGGCGTTGATTTCGTCGAGGGTCAGAAGTGCTGGGGCGTCAAGGACGTCGACGTCTACATGCCCGCCGCTACCCAGAACGATGTCAACATGGAGTGGGCCAAGAAGATCGCTGAGTCCGGTGTTCCCTACTACATCGAGGTCGGCAACATGCCCACCACCAACGATGCTCTGGCCTTCCTGATGAGCCAGAAGCACATCACCGTCGCTCCTTCCAAGGCTGTTAACGCCTGCGGCGTTTCCGTCTCCGAGCTCGAAATGGCTCAGAACGCTCAGCGTATCTACTGGACCGCTGAGGAAGTCGACGCTAAGATGGAAGCCATCATGAAGAACATCTATGATGCTTCCGTTGAGGCTGCCGAGCGCTATGGCCTGGGCTACAACCTGGTCGCCGGTGCTAACATCGCTGGCTTCCAGAAGGTCGCCGACGCCATGATGGCTCAGGGTATTTTCTAATCGAAAATCCCTCACGACTTTCTCGTGCCGCACATCTGTGCGCATGAACCAACAAGAAAAAGGCATCCTGCTTTTGCAGGGTGCCTTTTTTGTTGTCCTCAGGTGTTGTCTCGGCTGATGGGCTTTCGAACCAGCAGCGCAAGCAGCGCCTTTTTGTCGAGCGGACAGAGCGGATAGAGATACCCCTTCCCCACGATCGGCTTCGTCGTCGCAAGCAACACGACGATCACGATGCACCCGAGCACCAGCCCGATCCAGTCCAGCGCACCGACAAACAGCAGCAGCATCAGCCGCAGCAGCTTGAAGGCATAGCCGAGCTCATAGCTCGGCTGGGCGAAGTTCGCGATGGCGACGAAGGCCATGTAGGCCAGCACCTCCGGCACGAGCCAGTGCGCCTGCACGGCAAAATCGCCGAGCACGAGCGCGCCGAGCATGCTGAACGAGTTTGAGAACACATCCGGCGTGTTGAGCGAGGCGAGCTTCAATAGGTCGACGATGAACTCCGCCAGCAGAAGCTGCACGAGCAACGGCACGGAATAGTGGCTGTCGATGGCTAAAAACTCAAGCCCTGCCTGCGTGCGCGACGGGTCCTTCACAAGCAGGAACCACACGGGCGTGATGAACATCGTGAGCAAAAACACCACAATGCGCAGGATGCGCAGATACGTCCCGATCAGCGGCGGAAAGTAGAAGTCGTTTGCCTCCTGCACAAAGTCGAAAAAGTGCGTCGGCAGGATCATCGCCGCGGGCGAGTTGTCCACGAGCACGACGATGTCACCTTCCATGACGCAGGCCGTCGCGGCGTCGGGCCGCTCAGTGTATCGCACCTTGGGAAACGGCGTCCACCACTGCTTCTTGCCCATCATCGCCTCAGCGATGCTCTCCTGGCTCATCGAGACCGAGCGCACGTCGATCTTCGCGAGCTTCTGCCGCACCTCGTCGAGCAGCTTTCTGTCGACCTTGTTTTCCAAATAGCAGAGCACCACGTCCGCGCGCGAGCAGTCCGACACCTTGTGACCTTCGAGCGTAAGCTGCGGGTCGCGAATGCGGCGGCGCAGCAGCGCCGCGTTGGCGACAAGCGTTTCGATGAAGCCGTCGTGCGCGCCGCGCAGCACCTTGCCCGACGACGGCTCCTCCACCCCGCGCGCGGGATACTGCTTCGCGTCGATCAGCGCACACTCGTCATAGCCCTCGACCAGCAGCGCCATCTTGCCCAAAAATACGCTTGTCACCGTGTTTTTGACGTTTTGCTCGGCGTTTACCTCGTTGAATGTGATGTATCGGTCGATGAACTGCTGCATCGTCTGCGCGTCGCTGACGTCTCTGAGCGGCAGCCAGAAGCTCAGCATCCGCTCAATAACCGCGTCGTCGCCGTAACCGTCCACCACCCACATCCGCGCCCGCCTGCCGCCGACATACAAGTCGCGCGAGATCATATCAAAGCACCGCCCCACGCCAAGCAGATCATCCAGCGCGCGGGTGTTTTCCTCGTAGTCTGCCGAAAAAAGCTCCATAACCGCCCTCCGCCACATAATTTTCCTTATTATGCTCATGAGCGGAAATTTTATGCCGCGCGGGCGGCAGATTTTCCCTGCGCCGCGCAGGGGACGCGGGAAAGGGGGCCATTCTCTCACGTGAGAGAATGGCCCCCTTTAAATCCCCCAAGAGA
>ENA-UOJK01001242-UOJK01001242.1-human-gut-metagenome-genome-assembly--contig:-C116-NODE-1242-length-17989-cov-11.783595_pt1 | contig 17989 bp, 14 predicted proteins | sample MGYA00242348_ERZ723895 | MGnify/ENA metagenome assembly ERZ723895
CCGCCATTGGCGGAGCCGCTTTTTTGTATATCTCCGGCGACGGAGAGGCTTTTATCAAACCAACCAAAAGGAGAACAAAACCATGAAAAAGAGAGTATTTGCGATGTTGATGGCCGTTGTGATGGCATTCAGCCTGATGGCCTGCGGCAATAAGGCCGATAACGGCAGCGGCGGCGCGGCTGACGCCGCCGAGACGATCAAGCTGGGCGTGGTGGGACCGCTGACCGGCGGCTACGCCAACTACGGCCTGTCCGTGCAGCACGGCGCGGAGCTGGCTGTCAAGGAGATCAACGCTGCCGGCGGCGTCAACGGCAAGCAGCTGGAGCTGAGCGCGCAGGACTCGCAGGGCGACCCCGAGAGCGCCGTGGCGGCCTACGGCAAGCTGATGGACTGGGGCATGAACGTATTTCTGGGCGGCGTGCTGTCCGGTGAAACGGCCTCCGTGGTGGCGGCGGCCAAGGCGGACGATATGTTCATCATGGAGACCACCGGCTCTGCCGACAAGTGCATCGACGGCAACGACAAGGCCTTCCGCATCTGCTTCTACGACTCCTATCAGGGTACGGCTGCGGCGAACTACCTGAAGGACAACGCGCTGGCCGATGAGGTAGGCGTGCTCTATCAGAGCGACAACGATTATTCCGCCGGACTGTACAACGCATTCGTGGCCGAGTGTGAAAAAACCGGCGTGACCATCAAGGAGACCCAGACCTTTACCGCTGCCACGGCTACGGACTTTTCCACGCAGGTGAACGCACTGGCCAACTCCGGCGTCAAGGTGGTGTTCCTCCCCATCTACGCGGAGGAGGCCTCCACCTTCCTGACCCAGGCCAAGGGCAAGTTCGCGGAGGATGTGTACTTCTTCGGGGGCGACGGCCTGGACGGCATCCTGGGCAAGGTCAGTCAGGATGTGACCATCGCGGACAATGTGCTGATGATGACCCCCTTCGCGGCGGATTCCACCGATCCCAAGGTGCAGGCCTTCGTCAAGGCGTATGAGGAGGTCTATGGCGCCACACCCGACCAGTTTGCCGCCGACGCCTACGACGCGGTGTACACCGTCAAGGCCGCTGTGGAAGCCGCAGGCAGCACCTCCGGTGCGGATCTGGCTGCTGCAATGACCTCCCTGACCGTGGAGGGCGTTACCGGCACCATGACGTGGAACGCCGACGGCAACACCAACAAGGCCGCCAGCGCTATCCTCTACAAGAATGGCGTGGGTACGCTCTTCGGTCAGGAGAGCACCGACGCCGCGGCATAATCAAGCCTCACTCTGCCTACCTCACATAAGCCCCCGTCCTCCCGGCCGTGTGCCGGGAGGACGCGCCGGGGGCGACGCAAAGGACTGATAACTATGACGAACCTGATACAAACCTTGATAAGCGGCCTGAGTCTGGGGAGCATCTACGCGCTGATCGCGCTGGGCTACACCATGGTTTACGGTATCGCCAAAATGCTGAACTTCGCCCACGGCGACGTGATTATGGTGGGCGCATACAGCGGCATTGTGGCGGTGGCGCAGATGGGCCTGTCCCCGTGGGTAACGGTGATCGTCAGCATCGCGGTATGCGCGGTGCTGGGCGTGGTCATCGAATTCTGCGCCTATAAGCCGCTGCGGCAGGCGGCGCCGCTGAGCGTACTCATCACCGCCATCGGCGTCAGCTATTTGCTGCAAAATGCAGCGCTGCTGATCTTCGGGTCACAGCAGATGGCCTATCCCACGCTGCTGAAGCTGCCCATGCTGACGGTGGGCAGCGTGCAGATAGACGGTATCACGCTGCTGACGCTGGCGGTGACGGCGGCGCTGATGGCAGCCCTGACGCTGTTTATCGACAGGACGAAGCTGGGCAAGGCCATGCGCGCCGTGTCCGAGGATAAGGGGGCCGCCACGCTGATGGGTATCCATGTGGACAGGACCATCACGCTGACGTTTGCCATCGGTTCGGCGCTGGCCGCCTTCGCCAGTATGTTCTATGGCATGACCTATGTGTACATCAAGCCCACCACCGGCGCCATGCCCGGCATCAAGGCCTTTACGGCGGCGGTATTCGGCGGCATCGGCTCTATCCCCGGCGCCATGATAGGCGGTATCCTGCTGGGCCTGATCGAGCAGATGTCCAAAACGTATATCTCCACTCTGTGGGCGGACGCCATCGTGTTCGCCGTGCTGGTGGTGGTGCTGGTGGTGAAGCCTACCGGCCTGCTGGGAAAACCCATGCAGGAGAAGGTGTGAGGTGAGGAAAATGCAACTGACACAGAAAAAAAGCCGGCGGGGCGACCTGCTGACAGCGGCGGCGGTGGCCATGCTGCTGGCGGTCATGGCCGCACTGCTGTATACCGGGAGCCTGACCCGGCAGGTGACGAATATGCTGATCCCCACGGCGGTGTATATCGTGATGGCGGTATCGCTGAATCTGGTGGTAGGACTGCTGGGCGAGCTGAGCTTGGGTCACGCCGGGTTCATGTCCGTGGGACTGTTCTCCGGCTGTCTGGTGGCCATCGCACTGACGAATACGGCGCTGCCGCTGATGGTGCGCCTTCCGGTGAGCATGCTGGCAGGCGGCCTGACGGCAGCGGTGTTCGGCCTGCTGGTGGGGCTGCCCACGCTGCGGCTGCGGGGCGATTATCTGGCCATCGTAACGCTGGCCTGCGGCGAGATCATCAAGAACATCATCACCAATCTGCGCGTTACCGGCGGGGCGCTGGGTCTGAATACCTCTGCCATCTACGCCGGGGCCAAGGAGCTGCTGCCCTACGGCGCGGCGCTGGTGCTGCTGACGGTGGCGGTGATGCTGAACCTGAAGCGCTCCAAGTACGGCCGGGCCATCATGGCCATCCGGGATAACCGCATCGCGGCGGAATCCGTGGGGCTGAGCGTTACCCGGTACAAGCTGGCGGTGTTCGTCATCGCGGCGTTCTTCGCCGGGTGCGCCGGCGTGCTGTACGGACACTCGCTGGCCAACATCAAGGCGGCTGCCTTTGACTACAATATGTCCATCGAGATCCTGGTCATCGTGGTGCTGGGCGGTATGGGCAGCGTGCCCGGCTCGGTGGTATCCGCCATCGTGCTGACGGTGCTGCCGGAGGCGCTGCGTGAGGTGGCGGACTACCGGATGCTGGTGTACGCCGTGGTGCTGATTCTGGTGATGCAGGCCACCAATAACCCGGCCATGAAGCGGTTTTTCGGCGCTGCCTGCAAGAGCTTGACGCCAAAGAGAAAGGAGCGTGCGGCGCTGTGACAACAAAAGCAAAGCTGGTGAAGCGCCCTGTCTCCGCACTGCTGCCGGAGCGGGATGCGGACAAGTCCCCGGTGCTGGAGTGCGTGGGACTGGGCGTGACCTTCGGCGGACTGAAGGCGGTGGAGGACTTCAACCTGACCATTGGCCGCACGGAGATCGCAGGGCTGATCGGCCCAAACGGGGCCGGAAAGACCACGGTGTTCAACCTGCTGACGAAGGTGTATCAGCCTACGGCGGGCGCCATTTTGCTGGACGGCAAGGATACCCACGCCATGACCACGGCGCAGGTGAACCGGGCGGGCATCGCCCGGACGTTCCAGAACATCCGGCTTTTCAACGATCTGACGGTGGCGGAAAACCTGATGGTGGCCATGGGCGACTCTGTGCGCTATGGGCTGGTGGGCAGCATCCTGCACTTCCCCCGGTACGCCCGGGAGGAGCGGATCGCCCGGGAGCGGGCGGAGGAGCTGCTGAGTATCTTTCACATGGAGCGCCACGCCGATGAGCGGGCAGGCTCACTGCCCTACGGCGCCCAGCGGCGGCTGGAGATATTGCGGGCGCTGGCGTCCAATCCGTGCCTTCTGCTGCTGGACGAGCCGGCGGCGGGCATGAATCCCTCGGAGACGGCGGAGCTGATGGAAAACATCCGCAGGATACGGGATACGTTTCAGATCGCCGTGCTGCTCATTGAGCATGACATGAACCTGGTCATGAACATCTGCGAGGGCATTTGTGTGCTGAACTTCGGCCATATCATCGCCAAGGGTACGCCGGAGGATATCCAGCGGAATGAGGCGGTCATCGAGGCGTATCTGGGCAAGAAAAAGGAGACGGCGTCATGAGCAGCGTGCTGCAGGTGGAGAACATCAATGTGTATTACGGCAGCATCCACGCCGTGAAGGACGTGTCCTTTCATGTGGAGCAGGGCGAGGTGGTGACGCTGATCGGCGCCAACGGCGCGGGTAAATCCACCGCGCTGAACACTGTGGCGGGACTGCTGCGCAGCAGGACGGGCAGCGTCCATTTTTTGGGTGAGGAGCTGCGCCATGTGCCCGGCCATAAGCTGGTAGGGCGCGGCATGGCGCTGGTGCCGGAGGGGCGGCGCATCTTCCAGCATATGACGGTGCAGGAGAATCTGGACTTGGGCGGCTATTGCCGCGGCGGTGATAAGAGCGCCGACATGGAGTGCGTGTTTGAACGCTTCCCGCGGCTAAAGGAGCGGCGCAGGCAGGTGGCCGGCACCCTGTCCGGCGGCGAGCAGCAGATGCTGGCCATGGGACGGGCGCTGATGAGCCGCCCCAAGCTGCTGATGCTGGACGAGCCGTCCATGGGCCTTGCGCCGCTGCTGGTGGAGCAGATCTTCGACATCATCCGCCAGCTCCACGCCGACGGCACCACCATTTTGCTGGTGGAGCATAACGCACAGGCGGCGCTGGCGGTGGCCGACCGGGGCTATGTGCTGGAAACGGGCCGTATCGTCACCGAGGGTACCGGCACGGCACTGTTGGAGAGCGACACCATCCGCAAGGCGTATCTGGGCGGATAAAACACCGGCCAACCGCCCTGTTTACAGGTCAAATTTTTGGCTGATGCACACTGCTGCCAACCCCGCAGAGGCTTGCAGCACAACGGCTTTAAGTCATTTCCGGTTGCTCCACGTTCCACTGGATAGGCTCCATGCCCATGGAGCGGATGGCGGAGATCACATGGTCGTCGTACTCGCCGTAGGGGCAGCGGATCAGCGTGGGCATCACCCCGGTGGAGGCAGCGATGCGCTGGTTGCTGGCGGTAACATCCGCCACGATCTCCTCCGCCGTCATGCTGTTGTAGTGGTCGTGGTGGTTGGAGTGGCTCATGACCTCGTGGCCCGCATCGTGAAGGGCCTTTACCGACTCCGGGTATTTCTCCGCCCAGTCGCCCAGCAGCGTATGCGCGCTCCGGCTGCGGTATGACAGCACAAAGCCCCCGGCCGGGCCGGGGGCTTTGTGCGTGGAGAGGGAATACCATGGATTATTCGGCAAACAGGGGAGTGGACAGATACCGGTCGCCGGTGTCCGGCAGCAGGACCACGATGGTCTTGCCCGCAGACTCCGGCCGCTGGGCGATCTGCAGAGCCGCCCACACGGCGGCGCCGGAGGAGATCCCCACCAGTACCCCCTCGGCACGGCCGATCTCCCGGCCCAGGGCGAAGGCATCCTCATTGGTGACGGGAATGATCTCGTCATAGATTCTGGTATCCAGCACCTGGGGCACAAAGCCTGCGCCGATGCCCTGGATCTTGTGGGCCCCGGCCACGCCGATGGACAGCACCGCCGAGCTCTTGGGCTCCACCGCCGCCACACGAACGGCAGAGTTCCGGGACTTCAGATACCGGCCCACGCCGGTGATGGTGCCGCCGGTGCCGACGCCTGCCACGAACCAGTCCACCTGACCGTCGGTATCCTGCCAGATCTCCGGCCCGGTGGTCTCAAAGTGGGCCTTGGGGTTGGCAGCGTTGACGAACTGGCCGGGCACAAAGCTGCCGGGAATCTCGTGGGACAGCTCCTCGGCCCTGGCAATGGCTCCCTTCATGCCCTTGGAGCCCTCGGTGAGCACCAGCTCCGCGCCGTAGGCCTTCATCAGCTGGCGGCGCTCCACGCTCATGGTCTCGGGCATGACGATGATGACCCGATAGCCCCGGGCGGCGGCCACGGAGGCCAGGCCGATGCCGGTGTTGCCGGAGGTGGGCTCGATGATGACGCTGCCCTCATGCAGCAGGCCCTTGGCCTCGGCGTCGTCGATCATGGCCCGGGCGATGCGGTCCTTCACGGAACCGGCGGGATTCAGATACTCCAGCTTCGCCAGAATGCGGGCCTTCAGGCCGTGCTTCTTTTCCAGGTGGGTCAGCTCCAGCAGGGGGGTGCGGCCGATCAGCTGATCGGCGGAGGTATAGATATGAGACATGGCAATTGCTCCTTTTTGTTATAAGATGTGTTTTTTCTCTGGTCTGGCAGGAAACTCACATTTTACAACATCGGAAAACCAGATATGCTTCCACGGGAATGACCTCGGTTCTCGAAAACTACTACCAATATGGTGTGTTGGTAGTATATTCCTGGCGAAGGCAAAAGTCAACCCCCATGCGAAAAAATTCCGCATGGGGGCTTATTCAGGAAATCCTACAGGCTCTTTTCCAGGGCATGGACCCAGTCGGCCTTCAGATAGTACAGCAGGAACACCACGCAGCTGACGCTCCAGGTGATGGGATAGGCCCAGAAGATGGTGGCAATATCCGGCCAGACCTTCAGAGCCAGGGTGATATAGCTGACCCGCAGGATGCACCAGCAGCCCAGCATGGTGTACATAGGCACCTGGGCCCGGCCCGCGCCCCGCAGCACGGCGGACACACCGTGGGCAAAGGCCAGGAAGCAGAAGAACAGTGCCTCGATGTGGGACTGACGCACACCGATGGCCACCACGGCCGGGTCGTCGTTGAACAGCCGCATGGCATAGGGGGCCAGGAAAAACAGCGCCACGCCGATGAGCTCCGCCATGGCCATGGAGCACAGGATGCCGATCCGCGCGCCCTGCTTGGCCCGGTCAAACTGCCCCGCTCCCAGATTCTGGCCGATGAAGGTGGTCAGAGCCATGGCGAAAGCGGTGATGGGCAGGAACACGAAGCCCTCCACCTTGGAATACGAGCCGCAGCCCGCCATGGCGTCGGAGCCGAAGGTGTTGATATTGGACTGCACCACCACGTTGGCGATGGCAATGATGGAGTTCTGCACGCCGGAGGGAACGCCCTGGGAAGTGATTTTCTTCAGCAGAGGCAGATCAAAGCCGATGCGCTTGATCTCCAGCCGGTACGGCCCGTCGGACCGGGTCAGCTTGATGATGCACAGAACGGCGCTGACCACCTGGCTGATCACGGTGGCTACGGCGGCGCCTGCCACGCCCATATCCATGGCCCCCACAAACAGCAGGTCCAGGGCCACGTTGACCGCCGACGAGATAACCAGATAGTACAGGGGGCTGCGGCTGTCGCCCACCGCCTGCAGAATGCCCATGCCTGCGTTATACAGGATGGTGGCCAGGCTTCCCAGGAAGTACAGCCGGAAATACAGAATGGAGGTGTCCAGCACGTCCGCCGGTGTGCGCATCCAGGTGAGGATGGTGGGGGTGAAGAATACGCCCAGAAGCGTCAGCAATACGCCGCAGCACAGGGCGAAGGCAAAGTCCGTATGGACGGCGGCGCGGACCTTTTCATAGTTCTTGGCCCCGAAATACTGGGCAATGACGATGCCCGCGCCGATGAACAGACCCATAAAAAAGCCTGTCATCATAAAAATGAGGTTGCCGCTGCTGGCCACAGCGGCCAGAGCCTGCTTGCCCACAAATTTGCCCACGATGACACTGTCCACCGTGTTGTACAGCTGCTGGCAGAGATTGCCCAAAAAGACCGGCACTGCAAAGCTGACCATGCGCTTCCAGATGGAGCCGGTGGTCATATCGGTGCTGCGGTTGATGGCGGCCACGCCGCATCGCCTCCTTATGTAAAGAAATCGTCAGTTCCTTCATTATAGGGGGAAAATGCGGAAAGGTCAACCCTTCATCGCCAAAATAAGTGTTTTTGTCTTTGAATCGTGCACAAAAGCGAAAATACGGCAAACGGATTCGGTGAAACCCGGCAGAAAAAATAGTTCTCCGCGCAGCGTGGGACCGCTGCGCGGAGAAGCAAAGGGGGGATGAGAGAGTAAATCGTTGTCAGTCGGCCAGGATCCGCACCGCACCCACATAGGTGCTGCTGTAATAGCCATCGAAATAGCTGATCTTGACCCCGCCGTTGGAGGTGGCGTGGATGAACGCGCCGCCGCCCAGATAAATGCCCACATGGGAGATGTCGCCGCCGCCATAGGAGAAGAACACCAGGTCGCCGGGCAGGCGCTGGGCGGAGGACACCCGGGTGAAGGCATACAGCTGATCGCTGGCCCCGTGGGACATGCGATAGCCGAAGTGGGCATAGACGTACATGGTGAAGCCGGAGCAGTCAAATCCGCTGGGGGACGCGCCGCCCCACACATAGCGGGTGCCCAGGAAGGACTTTGCATAGTCCACCAGGTCCTCCCGGGCGCTCTTCACGGCGGAGGTGCCGGCATAATCGCTGTACTGCACGGCCTGGCACGCGTCAGACCGGACATAGCCGGTGGTGCCGCTGAAGGTGATCTGATACCAGCTGCCGTCCTCGGTGACGTCGTTGAGCCGGGCCACCTTGCCCTGGCGCAGGGTCCGCAGAGAGGCGGCGCTGTCGCTGGGGGCAGCGTATACCGTTATCTGGCGGGTGGCCATGGCGCCGTCATAGGCGTCCAGCAGGGCCTGGCGGGCGGCCTGACGGCCGGTGCGGTGCGCCGCGTCCAGAGCGGCCTGACGGGCGGCCTCCTCCTGACGGGCGGCCTCCTCCTGCTGCAGCTGCACCGCCTGGACGGACAGCTGGGACAGGTCCAGGGTCTCCTCCCGGTCCAGCAGGCCCATGTCAATGGCGATGCCCGCATTGGCTTCGGCGGACTGGGACAGGCCCGCGCCCTCCAGCACCTGGACGGCGGCGGAATAGGTGGCCGCGGCGGCAGCCGCGTCCTGTATCTGATGGCTCTGATCTGCGCTGACGATCCAGATACTGGACAGCGTCATGGATGCGGCCAGCAGCAGACAGGCGAAACGTCGGGATACCATAGGGTAAGACTTCCTTTCCATAAGGGGATTTTTCAAAGGACAAGAGATATCATACCACAATGGTTTCAAAAAAGCTACAAAAAATTACAGATTGGTAACAAAAGTTTTCAAAATGGTAAAAATTTACTGCCGTGTCACGCACAACACGGCAGTAAACTCGATATTCAGGACAAAATCCTCATTTTCGAAGGTCGGCGATGGCCTGGCCGGTGGCCAGGATGCTCTCTCCCGCCCGGCGAACGCTGGCTCCGGCAGCCTTTACCAGCTCGTCCTTCACGTCCACCGCCAGGCGGCGGAAGATCTCGGTGATGATTTTTTTCTTCTCCTCGTCTGCCCCGGCATACTCCCGCAGCAGGGCCGCTCCGGCGGCCAGTCCGCCGCTGCGCAGCTCCTCCAGGGTCTTGGTCCGGCCGCCCCGGCTGAGAATATCGAAAAACGCCCGGGAGAACTGCTCCCGCTCCTGGGGGGTCATGGAGCCGATCCACTCCCGCAGCACCCCGTCGGACAGCTGGCCCAGCTGGGAGCGCTGGCCCAGGTGGACAAAGTGGGGCCCCTCCACGCACCAGGACAGGGGCTCGTGCTGCATGATGGACCGGGCGGTGCTGTCCACCACCTCGTAGTCCTCGGCATGCTCCAGCAGCACGCCCACAATGGACGAGGCAGGAATGAAGGTAAACAGCCGGTCTGCCACTGCCTGGTAGCACGGCTCGTTTACCAGGTCCCGGCTGAAGCCGGGGCCGTCGTTGTTGTAGGCGGCGATGAGCCGCTTGCGCTGGAGCTTTTCGTCCAGGTGGACCGCCGCCCAGGCCGCCAGATTTCCTCCCTTGGAGTGTCCGCCGATGCGCAGGGGCCGCCGGGGGCAGGCCCGGGCCACGGCCTCGGCGTACTCCGTGGCCTTCAGCTGGGCGGGAACGGCGGACAGGAAGCTCATGTTGAAGTCCTCCTGCCAGCCCACAATGGTCATGTCCGTGCCGCGATAGGCGACGTATACGCTGCCGTCCGGCAGCAGGAAGGATACGGCGGCAAACTGCATCTGCTGAGTCTCGTCGTGGAGGCTTTCAAAGGCGAACAGCGACACGTCCCGGAACCGGGCCGTCTCCGCCGCCGCCCGCATCAGGGGGATATAGTCCAGGGTGGACAGGCCCAGCTGTTCGTCCTCCTCCGTCAGCTGGCGGCACACATCCCCCATGGGCATGGCGTCCTTGGGGTCGAAGCTCCACAGCTGCCGGAGCTTCTTCAGATTGATGTAGGAAATGATGCACAGGATCAGGCTGTCCACCTCGTTGAAGCCGTCCTGGGCAAGGGTCAGGTCGCCCCGCCACCGGAGGTAGTCGAACACGGTGGCGTTGGCGCGGGTCTCGTCAGACATGGGGGGTACCTCCTATTTGATTATTGCAGGGTCTTGCACCGCTCGTCGGTGTTGTGGATCACCTGGGCCACGCTCTGGCCCAGGCCGGGATACGCTGCCGTCAGGGTATCCGGCGTCATCTGGGGCAGGTCCTCCGCCTGGTCCAGGGCCTGACGGTACCGCACGCGGCTGAGTGTCATATCCGCCTGGCCCAGGCCCGCGTCATAGTCCCCGGGGGCCACGGCGAAGAAGTCCTCGTTGCCGCCGCAGCGGCGGTACAGCTGCCGCAGCAGGCCGTACAGCGCCCCGCTGAGATAGTCTCCGGCGGCGGTGATGGCCGGACGGCTGCCGGTCTTTCCCAGCTGGTCGAACAGGACGCTGACGGTGTTCACCACCAGCTTCTTTTGCAGGGTAGCCATGATGCTGCCCCGGAGGCTGCCCTTCTCCCCGGAGGCGTCGTACACGTCTCCGGCGTCGATGATGGACCCGTCCCGGCTCAGGGTCCGGCCCAGCAGATAGTCCGCCGACACATGGTAATAGTCGCACACCCGGGTCACGAAGGCCAGGCCCGGCTCCCGGATGCCGTTTTCATAGTGGCTCAGCAGCGCCTGGCTGATGCCCAGCTCCGCCGCCGCCTTCCGCTGGGACACGCCCTTCTCCTGCCGCAGCAGGCTCAGGGTGCGGGAAAAATCAGTTGCCATTCTCTCACCTATCTCTTTTCTATACAGTAAGTAGATTATACCGTGCTTTATACAAAAAGTAAATCCCCAATTTTGCCCGGGTGAACGATCCGCCGGATGACCATTTCCCCGGCAAATACCGGCAAATTTCCAGGAATCAAATATGAAAAAGATGTTAATTCCTCCCAAATCCCTTGACGGGCGGGAAAAAAGAATGTATCATATGTTTTTGTAACGAATTTGTAACTTTTTAGGGGTTCCCTTATTATGAAACAAGACCTGATGCATAAAGACGTCCACGACGTCAACATAACGCCGGAGGAGCGCCGGAATATCTGGCAGCTGTGGCGGCAGAATCTGAAGGACTGGGTCTGGTACACCCAGGAGAATCCGGACTGGCTGGATCTGGATATTCAGACCGCCGTAAAGCGCCATATCATTGCGCCCCTGCGCAGCGCCCGGCAGCGGCTGCGTGGTCTGGCCCAGCAGAAAAAGCGCCGGGAATTTCCGGAGTCCGAAAGCCGCCTGGCTCAGCTGCTGCTGTTTGCCTGGGGCAGCCTTCCCCGGATAGGCGCGGGCCTGCGGGAGCAATTTGCCGTGCGCCGCAAGCACAGCATCCGCCGCAGCGGCAGCATCCGCGCCCTGTGGGAGCGTATGCGTCTGCACCCGGCCATTTTCCTGGGCACCTGCGTCAGCGCTGCGGCGGTGATCGTGCTGCTGTCGATGTACACCGTGGGCACCACCGTCCGCTACGACGGCATCAACCTGGGCACCGTCAGCTCCCGCCGCACCGTGAATCTGGCGGTGGAGCAGCTGCAAACCGTCACCCGCCAGATCCTGGGAGACGAGAGCTACACCATCGACCGGAGCCTGCTGTCTACCCAGTCCCATGTGGTCCCCCGCCGGGAGGTAGAGAGCCGGGAGGACCTTACCGGGAGCCTCACCGCCCAGATCGGTGACGTCACCTATGGCTATACCCTGTATGTAGACGGCGAGGCCGTGGCTGCCACCACCTTCCCCGGAGCCATTGAGCAGCTGATGGAGCAGATGAAGGTGGGTTATATCACCGAGAGCACCGTGGACTGCTATTTCGTGGAGGATGTAGAGGTGAAGGAGGGCTATGTAGACAGCTCTCTGATCTCCAACCTGGGCTATATTGCCGAGAAGCTCAACGCCACCAAGGCCGGGGCCGTGGTATACACCGTGAAGCCCGGCGATGTGTGGTCCGCTATCGCCGAACAGAATGGCATGACCAATCAGGAGCTGCTGAACCTGAATCCCGGCTATGACATCGCCGTGCTCCATGCCGGCGACCAGCTGACCATTTCCAACGCCGTGCCCTATCTGACGGTGGTGGACGTGGAGCGGCAGAGCTATGTCCGGGACCTGCCCTTTGACGTGAATTACAAGGACGATCCCAATATGTACCAGGGCGACAGCAAGGTCCTGTCCAAGGGCGTATACGGCAAGGCCGACGTTACCGCCAACGTCACCTTCATCAACGGCGAGGAGACCGCCCGGGAATATGTGGCCTCCGTGACCCTGAGCCAGCCTGTGGCAGAGCTTCGGGCCCGGGGCACCAAGGCCCGGCCCACCTGGTTCCCCACCGGCAGCTTCCGCTGGCCCTGCTACGGCGTGATCACCTCCTTCTTCGGACCCCGTCGTGCCAGCGTGCCCGGTGCCTCCACCTATCACGAGGCGCTGGACATCGCCAACAGCTACGGCACCGCCATTTATGCCGCCGACGGAGGCACCGTGACCCTGGCCGGATGGTATGGCGGCCTGGGCTACTGCGTGAAGATCAACCACGGCAACGGTTTTGTCACCACCTATGGCCACAACAGCTCCCTGCTGGTATCTGTGGGGCAGCATGTGTACAAGGGGCAGCAGATCGCCCGCATGGGCTCCACCGGCATCAGCAGCGGGCCGCACTGCCACTTCGGCGTGACCCGCAACGGCACCATTGTGGACCCCCTGAACTATCTGCCATAACCGCATCACAGCATACGCCAAAGGGCCGCCCCCACGGGCGGCCCTTTTTCTGAATTCTCCCGATCCTCTCTTGACAGTCGCCGTCGATTCCGATACTATAATACCGAAAAAACTCAGGATAATGGAGGAAATGGCTATGGATATCCAGCAGGCAGTGGCAGAGAACATCCACCGCATCCGAAAAGCGCAGCGGCTCAGCATTGATCGGGCGGCGGAGCTGTCCGGGGTATCCAAGAGCATGTGGGGCCAGATCGAGCGCGGCGGGGCCAACCCCACCGTGTCGGTGCTCAGCCGCATGGCCCAGGGGCTTCACGTCCCCCTGGAGCAGCTCATCGCCTGCCACGACGATCCGCCCACCATGCTGCACCGGGCGGTGGACGTGACCGGGCAGCGGCTGTGCGGCGGAAAGGTCATCGCCTACCGGCTGTTTCCCTTTGATCCGGAGTCCCGCAGCGAGAGCGTCCAGCTGGACCTGTTCATCAGCGGCAGCTATGACGGGCCGGACCGGGTCCCCGGCTCCTGGATCTACGTCACCTCTCTGTCCGGGACGGTGGAGGTCACCACCGGCGGCGAAGCGTACCGTCTGGAGAGTCGGGACTGTCTGTCCTTCCCGGGCAGCCAGCCCTATCGCTATGAAAACGTCGGCAACAACACGGTCCGGCTCATTCAGTGGACCGTGTATAAAAAATGAGACGCCCCGTCAAATTACAGAACAGCTCCCCGGCGCACGGTGTGCGCCGGGGAGCTGCCTGTTGATATCTGTTTTTCGGGAAGCGCTTACTCCTGATCCTGGGGGGCGTCCTCTGCGGGAGTCTCCTCCAGCACCTGGGCGGCATCGGCCTGAAGGGCCTCCACGCCGGCGCTCTCGCCGGAGACTTCCGCAGGCTCCTCCTGCTCCTCCTCCGCGGCGGGCACCAGCTCCTCCGCGAAGTGGCGATAGGCGCTCAGGCCGGTACCGGCGGGGATGAGCTTGCCGATGATGACGTTCTCCTTCAGGCCCACCAGATGGTCCACTTTGCCCTTGATGGCGGCCTCGGTGAGGACCTTGGTGGTCTCCTGGAAGGACGCGGCAGACAGGAAGGAATCCGTGGCCAGGGAGGCCTTGGTAATACCCATCAGCAGCTGGGTATAGGTGGCCTCCTGCAGAGGCTCGCCGTCCTCCCGGACCTCGCCCGCTTCGATGCGCTGGCGGACGCGCTCGTTCTCGTCCTCCACCTCCAGGATGTCGGCCATGGCGCCGGACAGCAGCCCGGTGTCGTTGGCGTCCTCCACCCGGACCTTGCGCATCATCTGACGCACGATGACCTCGATGTGCTTATCGTTGATATCCACGCCCTGCTGCCGGTACACCTTCAGAACCTCCTGGATGAGGTAGTTGTGCACGGCGGAGGCGCCGCGGATCCGCAGCACGTCGTGGGGGTTCAGGGCGCCGTCCTGCAGCTGCTTGCCCTTTTCGATAACGTCGCCGTCCCGGACCTGCAGACCGGTATGGGGCACAGCATAGGTGCGGGTATCGCCGTCGTCGGCGGTGACAATGATGTTCAGCAGGCTGCCCTTGGCGGCCTCCTCAAAGCGGACCTTGCCGCCAATCTCGGCCAGGGTCGCCATCTTCTTGGGCTTGCGGGCCTCGAACAGCTCCTCCACGCGGGGAAGACCCTGGGTGATGTCGCCGCCGGCCACGCCGCCGGTATGGAAGGTACGCATGGTCAGCTGGGTACCGGGCTCGCCGATGGACTGGGCCGCGATGATGCCGACGGCCTCGCCGGGACCCACGGGCTTGGAGGTGGCCAGGTTCATGCCGTAGCACTTGGCGCAGATGCCGCTGTGGGCCTTGCAGGTCAGCACGGTGCGGATCTCGGCGGAGTGAATGTCGAAGCTCTCCATCAGGGCGGCGTCGTCCTCGGTCATCATGTGGTCCTTGGAGATCAGCACCTCATCGGTGCCGGGCTTCAGGATGTCCCGCACCGGGAAGCGGCCCTTGACACGCTCGGAGAACTTCTCGATGACCTGGCCGTTTTCGCTGATCTCGGACACCAGAATGCCCTTCTGCACGCCGCAGTCGTCCTCGCGGATGATGACATCCTGGCACACGTCCACCATGCGGCGGGTCAGATAGCCGGAGTCGGCGGTACGCAAAGCCGTATCCGCCAGGCCCTTACGGGCGCCGCGGGAGGAGGTGAAGTAGTCCAGCACGGACATACCCTCTCGGAAGTTTGCCTTGATGGGGATCTCGATGGTCTTACCGGCGGTGTTGGCCATCAGGCCGCGCATACCGGTCAGCTGACGGATCTGCTTCATGGAGCCTCGGGCGCCGGAGTCCGCCATCATGAAGATGGGGTTATAGCGGTCCAGGCTGGCGGTCAGGGCGTCGGTAACGTCGTTGGTGGTCTTTTCCCACTCGCGGACCACCAGCTTATAGCGCTCCTCGTCGGTGATGAAGCCCATGTTGTACTGGTCCTCGATGTCCACCACCCGCTGCTCCGTCTCGCGGATCAGCTCATACTTCTTCTCGGGCACGGTCATGTCCGCGATGGAGATGGTGATGGAGCCCCGGGTGGAATATTTATAGCCCGTGGCCTTGATGTTGTCCAGCACCTCGGCGGCGATAGTGAAGCCGTACTGCTTGATGGTGCGGTCCACGATCTTGCCCAGCAGCTTCTTGCCGCAGGTCTCGGTGATCTCATAGTCGAAGAAGTGCTCGGTCCGGGTGCCGTCGTCGTTGTACCGCTTCACAAAGCCCAGATCCTGGGGGATGTTGCGGTTGAAGATGATGCGGCCTGCGGTGGCCCGGACCACATGGGACAGCTTCTCGCCGTCCACTTCCTTGGTGACGCGGATCCACACCGGCTGATGCACGCCGATGATGTGCTCGTTATAGGCCATGAGCACCTCGTCCTCGTCGCGATAGATGTTCATGTGGACGTTGGCCTTCTCCTGGTCGGTAAGCTCGTCATAGCTCTTGCCGGCCAGGGCAAAATCCACGCCCTGGGGCCAATATTCGTCGTTGTCCATCTGGCTGACGCCGTTTTCGAACCGCTCGAAGGTCAGGTAGTAGGAGCCCAGCACCATATCCTGGGTAGGCACGGTAACGGGGCCGCCGTCCTGGGGCCGCAGCAGGTTGTTGGCAGACAGCATCAGCAGCCGGGCCTCGGCCTGGGCCTCGGCGGACAGGGGCACATGGATAGCCATCTGGTCGCCGTCGAAGTCGGCGTTGAAGGCGGTGCAGTTCAGGGGGTGCAGCTTCAGGGCGCGGCCCTCCACCAGCACCGGCTCAAAGGCCTGGATGCCCAGGCGGTGCAGGGTAGGCGCGCGGTTGAGCATCACGGGATGGTCCTTGATGATCTCGTCCAGGGCGTCCCACACCTCGGTGACGCCCTTGTCCACCATGCGCTTGGCGGACTTGATGTTGTTGGCGGAGCCATCCTCCACCAGCTTCTTCATGATGAAGGGGCGGAACAGCTCCAGGGCCATCTCCTTGGGCACGCCGCACTGATAGATCTTCAGCTCGGGGCCCACGCAGATGACGGAGCGGCCGGAATAGTCCACGCGCTTGCCCAGCAGGTTCTGGCGGAAGCGGCCCTGCTTGCCCTTGAGCATGTCGCTGAGGGATTTCAGCGCCCGGTTGTTGGCGCCGGTAACGGGACGGCCCCGGCGGCCGTTGTCGATCAGGGCGTCCACAGCCTCCTGGAGCATGCGCTTTTCATTGCGGACGATGATGTCCGGGGCGCTGAGCTCCATCAGACGCTTGAGGCGGTTGTTGCGGTTGATGACCCGGCGATACAGGTCGTTGAGGTCGGAGGTGGCAAAGCGGCCGCCGTCCAGCTGGACCATGGGGCGCAGCTCCGGGGGGATCACCGGCAGCACGTCGATAACCATCCACTCCGGCTTGTTGCCGGACAGGCGGAAGGCGTCCACCACCTCCAGGCGCTTCACCACCCGGGCCTTCTTCTGGCCGGTGACGGTTTTCAGCTCCGCGTGGAGCTGGGCGCTGAGCTCCTCCAGGTCGATCTGCTGCAGCAGCTTCTTCACGGCCTCGGCGCCCATGCCGGCGTCGAAATCGTCCTCATACTTCTCCCGCATGTCGCGGTATTCCTTTTCGGACAGCAGCTGATTGCGCAGCAGGGGAGTCTCGCCGGGATCGGTGACGATATACGCCGCGAAGTACAGGACCTTCTCCAGGATCCGGGGGCTGATGTCCAGCAGCAGGCCCATCCGGGAGGGGATGCCCTTGAAATACCAGATATGGCTGACGGGGGTGGCCAGCTCGATGTGGCCCATGCGCTCCCGGCGCACCTTGGCCCGGGTGACCTCCACGCCGCAGCGGTCGCAGATCTTGCCCTTGAAGCTGATCTTCTTATACTTGCCGCAGTGGCACTCCCAGTCCTTGGTGGGCCCGAAGATCCGCTCGCAGAACAGGCCGTCCCGCTCGGGCTTCAGGGTGCGGTAGTTGATGGTCTCCGGCTTTTTCACCTCGCCGTAGGACCATTCGCGAATCATTTCCGGAGAAGCGATTCCGATCTTGATGGCGTCAAAAGTGGGATAACTCATGCTGTATGCTCCTCCTATTCCTTAAAATTCGTCGTCCGCGCCGTCGTAGGAGGCCTCTACCTCCTCCTCGGGCACATAATCGAAGCCTGCGTCCGCCAGCTCCTCTTCGTTGGCGTACCGGCTGCGGCGGTCGTCGTCGGCATCCATGCGGGAGAGATTGAAGGTATCCAGGGCGTTTTCGTCCTCCTTCAGCTCGATCTGGTTGCCGTCCTCGTCCAGCACCTGGATGTCCAGGCACAGGGACTGCAGCTCCTTCACCAGCACCTTGAAGGACTCGGGCACGCCGGGAGTGGGCACGTTCTTGCCCTTGACGATGGCCTCATAGGTCTGCACGCGTCCGGTGACGTCATCGGACTTCACCGTCAGGATCTCCTGCAGGGTATAGGCCGCGCCGTAGGCCTCCAGGGCCCAGACCTCCATTTCGCCGAAGCGCTGGCCGCCGAACTGGGCCTTGCCGCCCAGAGGCTGCTGGGTGA
>ENA-UOJK01001246-UOJK01001246.1-human-gut-metagenome-genome-assembly--contig:-C116-NODE-1246-length-17931-cov-5.423976_pt1 | contig 17931 bp, 18 predicted proteins | sample MGYA00242348_ERZ723895 | MGnify/ENA metagenome assembly ERZ723895
AAATCCAGAAATAGTAAAAGTAGCTGCATAGCCGAAAGGCAAGCAGTATTGGTGTTATGGATGCACCCTGAAAAAAGGCGGTATCCCGCCAGATTTCAGATGCTCTGGTAACTCAGTTACCGAGTAGTTCACAACATAAAATGGAAACGAATCGTATTTATCGGAAAGGAGACAGAAAATCATGATTTATATAGGAAGCCATATTTCGTCTTCCAAAGGCTATGCTGCCATGGGCAGACAGGCATTAAAGCTTGGAGCGGATACGTTTGCCTTTTTCACACGCAATCCGAGAGGCGGAAGTGCGAAGGAAATCAGACAGGAAGATGTGGATAAATTTTTGAAAATTGCAAAAGAGGGTGGATTTGGGAAACTGGTGGCACATGCACCTTATACTTTAAATGCCTGTGCATCCAGAGAAGAAGTACGTACCTTTGCCAGAGAGGCATTTGCCGATGACCTGAGGCGTATGGAATACATTCCGGGAAATTATTATAATTTTCATCCGGGAAGCCATGTCGGTCAGGGAACCGAGGAAGGAATCCGCCTGATTTCGGAAATGCTCAACGAAAATCTGAAAAAAGAACAGACAACAACAGTACTTCTGGAGACAATGGCGGGAAAAGGAACAGAAGTCGGCAGAACGTTTGAAGAGCTGCAAAGTATCATGGAAAAGGTTCAACTTTCCGACAAACTGGGCGTGTGTCTGGATACCTGCCATGTATGGGATGCCGGTTATGATATCGTAAATGATCTCGATGAAGTATTAGAAGAATTTGACCGGGTGATCGGTCTGAAGAGATTGAAAGCGATCCATATCAATGACAGCTTAAATGAGAGAGGCAGCCACAAAGACCGCCATGCAAGGATCGGAGAAGGTAAGATCGGATTTCCGGCATTTGAGCGGATCGTGCGACATCCACACCTTCAGGGGCTGCCGTTTATCCTGGAAACACCGAACGATGAGGAAGGCTGGGCAAAAGAAATTGAGATGCTCCGAAGAGCATCCCAGGATCAGTAAATATCCGGCAGTGTCAGATTAACATTTTTCCGGTTCCGGATAATCAACGCCGAATGTATCAACGGTGATTGTGCGGATTACCTGAGGATCGAGCGGAGCATCGTTCCAGTCGGTATCTGTCTCAGCAATTTTATTTACAACATCAAGACCATCGGTCACTTTACCAAAGGCAGCATATGCACCGTCGAGGTGTGGTGCTGCTTTGTGCATAATGAAGAACTGAGAGCCGGCAGAATCCGGATGCATAGCACGGGCCATGGACAGAACACCTGCTTCATGTTTCAGCGGATTATGGAAGCCATTTTGGGAAAATTCGCCGCGGATGGTGTAGCCAGGACCGCCGGTACCATTTCCCAGAGGGCAGCCGCCCTGGATCATGAAACCTTCGATGACTCTGTGGAAAGTCAGACCGTCATAAAAGCCTTTTTTCACCAGGCTGATGAAGTTGTTTACAGAAACTGGTGCGATTTCCGGATAAAGCTCAGCTTTGATCACATCGCCGTTGTCCATGGTAATTGTAATAACTGGATTTTGAGCCATAATTGTATACTTCCTTTCTAAAATGCGGTATAATGATAAAATGCTAGGGTAAAAGATCAAAATGTCGTTCTTGCTTGCAAGATAAGACATTTGAGCTTGTAACCCGCTAAAACATGAGGAAGCAGCGATTTACAACGTAAATCTGCGAATTCCGAATGTTTTATAGAATTGTGGGAGTTACATTGTAACGGAGCAATTCGTGGGCATTTTGTAGGATATACCTTCAACAGATATATCCTAGAAAGTATATCATGCAAATTTGCAGGAGACAAGGAGATTTTCAGAGGGGACGCTATCTATGAAAACAGTCGTATTTCATTTACAGGCGAAAACATGTGAAAAAGACATTTCAAAGTTAAAAGAAGAAATATTATCTTATAATATAAGAATCGAAGAAAAAGAACTTTCCGAGGTAAAAGAAGAAAAAGACAGTATTCTGGCGATTACGGATCAGTTTTTGGATGTTGATTATGCGAAGGAACACAACATCGCAGTTATTTTCTATGAGACACCGGGAACGAACCGCAGTGTGTCCGGTGTGGACATGGTCGTGCAGGGATTTGAAGAGCTGAATGTAGAGTATCTGCAGCTTATTTATATGCGACATCACGGATTGCCGTGGATCATTGCAAAGACGGATCGGATCTGCATCCGCGAGAGCGTGGAGGGGGATCTTACGGCTTTTCGGAAGCTCTACCAGGAAGAAGGGATGCTGGATTATCTGCCGAATCCGGAGTTTGAAGGTGAGGAAGGAAGAGAAAACTTTCGTCATTATATCCGTAGCATGTACCGTTTTTATAATTACGGGATCTGGACAGTGCTCGAGCGAAAAAGCGGTGCAATTATCGGAAGAGTCGGCATTGAAAACGGAGAATATCAGGGACAGAGCGTACTGGAACTTGGCTATCTGATCGGGAAAGACTGGCGGCGACAGGGATTTGCAAGAGAAGCTGTTTCGATGACGGAACGGTTTGCAGCGGAAGTTTTGCAGGCGGATTCACTCCATGCTTTTATTCACCCGCAAAATGAATCATCTATTGCATTTATTAAAGCAATTGGATACGAAAAACTGGAACTGCCAGGAGAGGACGGAGTTCTGGTCTGGCAAAAAAATCTGCAAAAGGGCAGAATTTAGAAAACGTTTAGAAAAATTTCTCCGGATTGTTTAGAAAGAGCGATTAATATGAAATAGCTCTCGCAGATGAATGAGCTTAAAAACAAAAGAGGTGGAAAAATGCAAATCGAATTTCAGATTTTAGATGCACTGCAAAAGATACATACGCCAGTTCTGGATGGCGTGATGTGTCTGATCACATCACTTGGAAATGCCGGGATCATCTGGATTTTACTGACCATTGCCCTGCTGATTAATCCAAAGATCAGAAGAACAAAAGAGGGAACAGCGTGCAGACTTTTCGGGGAATCCGGCAGACGAAGCGGATGTATTTTGCTTGCAGCACTGATTCTTGACCTGATTCTGTGCAACGGTATTTTAAAAAATCTGTTTCACAGAGTACGGCCGTATGACATCAGAACATCCATCGAACTTCTGGTAAAAAGACCGGTGGATTATTCGTTTCCGTCCGGACATACGGCAGCTTCTTTTACTGCGGTGGTGGCACTTTCTTTTGCCGGTGAGAAAAGGGCATGGAAAGCGGCACTGGTTCTTGCATGTCTGATTGCATTTTCCAGAATGTATCTGTATGTACACTATCCGACTGATGTGCTCGGCGGTGTGCTTGTGGGCATCCTGGCAGGATATGGCGGATACCGGGTGGTGAAAGCACTGGAACAGTATAAAAAGGAAAAATAATACAGCATTTTACGAAAGCCCCGTTCTGTGGTATGATAACAGTCAGATTATTACACTACAGAAAGGGGCATTTTCAATGGGAGATACCTCAAAATATAAAGAAGAAAAACAGATCGCACTCGGGATCCTGGCTCATGTGGATGCCGGAAAGACGACGCTCTCCGAATCCATGCTGCACAAGGGCGGTATTGTGGACAATATAGGCAGAGTCGATAAAAAGAATGCCTTTCTCGATAATTACGAACTGGAAAAGGAGCGGGGCATCACAATTTTTTCCAAGCAGGCGGTGTTTCGGATCGGAAATATGAGAGTAACGCTTCTGGATACACCGGGACATATTGATTTTTCGGCGGAGATGGAGCGGACGCTTCAGGTGCTTGACTATGCGGTGCTTGTCATCAACGGGGCGGACGGTGTGCAGGGACATACCAGGACGCTCTGGAGACTCCTGGAGCGTTATCAGATCCCGGTGTTTTTGTTTATCAACAAAATGGATCAGTTCAAAGGAAATGATGAGGAAAAGCAGGAAGAGCAGGAGCGTCTCCTTGCCAGTCTTCAGAAAGAGCTGAGTACTTCCTGCCTTGATTTTGGCGGAGAATGGGATGCGGCATTTCTGGAGAACCTGGCTTTGTGTGAGGAAGAGGTGCTGGAGCATTATCTGGAATCGGGAGAAGTAGAAGAGGCAGATATTGTAAAAATGGTCGCACAGCGGAAAGTATTTCCATGCTATTTTGGTTCTGCATTGAAAGAGGAAGGTGTGGACAAATTTCTGAAAGGTGTGGAAACTTATACGGCAGAAAGAAAATACGGGGATAAGTTTGCAGCCAGAGTTTTCAAGATTGCAAGAGATGCACAGGAAAACCGGCTGACCTACCTCAAAGTGACCGGCGGCGTGCTGAAGGTCAAGATGCTGCTCAAAGGTGAAAATCGCAATGCAGAGGAGACGGAGATCTGGGAAGAAAAGGTCGATCAGATCCGCATTTATTCCGGGGCACGTTATGAGATGGTAAAGGAGGCAAAGGCAGGGATGGTCTGTGCGGTCACCGGACTGGATCATACGTTTGCAGGGGAAGGCCTGGGCCTAGAAGAAGAAAGCACGATTCCGCTGCTGGAGCCGGTGCTTTCCTATAAGATCGAACTGCCGCCGGAATGTGATGCCCATCAGATGCTTCGCAAACTGCGTCAGCTGGAGGAGGAAGAGCCGCAGCTGCACATCGTATGGGAAGAACAGAGTTCGGAGATTCATGCAAAGCTGATGGGAGATGTGCAGATCGAGATTCTGCAGAGTCTGATCAGAGAGCGGTTTGGCGTGGATGTCTCATTTGGAGAGGGCAGCATTGTCTATAAAGAGACGATTGCAGGACCGGTGGAAGGCATCGGACATTTTGAGCCGCTGCGTCACTATGCGGAGGTGCATTTGCTTCTGGAGCCTCTGGAGCGTGGAAGCGGCGTTCAATTTGATACGGATTGCAGCGAAGATCTGCTGGACCGGAACTGGCAGCGGCTGATCCTTACGCATCTGGAGGAAAAAGAGCATATCGGTGTGCTGACCGGTTCGGCGATCACAGATATCAAGATTACATTGATCGCAGGAAGGGCACATCAGAAACACACCGAGGGCGGTGATTTCCGTCAGGCGACGTATCGGGCCGTGCGTCAGGGACTGAAGCGTGCCAGAAGTATTCTGCTGGAGCCGTGTTATGAGTTCTGTCTGGAGATTCCGATGGAGAATGTCGGAAGAGCGATGACGGATCTTCAGAATATGGGGGCAGATTTTGAGCAGCCGATGATCGAGGACAAGATGGCAGGCATCAAAGGCCGGGCTCCGGTTTCTACAATGCGTGGTTATCAGAAAGAAGTTATTTCCTACACAAGAGGATTTGGAAACCTGGCCTGCAGTTTTGGCGGTTATATCGAATGTCACAATGCAGAAGAAGTGATCGCGGCATATGATTATGATTCGGAGCATGATCTGATGAATCCGACCGGATCGGTATTCTGTGCACACGGAGCCGGATTTGTCGTTCCGTGGGATCAGGTTCCAGACTATATGCATCTGGAAGAACGCAGGATCGCAGATACGCAGTCAGCAGATGGGGAACAGGCATCTGATGATAAAAAGAGAAGCGAAAGTGGACAGGCAGACGGCAGCTGGATCAGTTCCGCAGAATACAAAAAGCGACAGGCAGATTACTGGAGGGGCGAAAAAGAGCTGGAAGAGATTTTTGCCCGCACGTACGGAGAAGTTAAAAGAAGGCTTCCGTCCGAGCAGGAATATCGCAGAGTACATGTCACAGCTTCCGAGCCGGTCTATCGTCCTGCAAAACCGAAAAAAACGGAAAAAGAATACCTTCTGGTGGACGGTTACAACATTATTTTCGCCTGGGAAGAGTTAAAAGAGCTGTCAAAGATCAACATTGACAGTGCGAGAGACCGCCTGAAAGATATTTTGTGCAATTATCAGGGGTATCGCAAGTGTACGCTGATCCTGGTATTTGATGCTTACCGTGTGAAAGGACACCGGGAGGAGATCACAAAATACCACAATATCCATGTGGTCTATACAAAAGAGGCAGAAACAGCCGATATGTTTATCGAAAAGACCGTTCATGCGATCGGCAGGAAATATCAGGTTACAGTAGCAACTTCTGACGGACTGGAACAGGTGATCATCATGGGACAGGGCGGAAAGAGGCTGTCCGCTGCCGGCCTCAAAGAAGAAGTCGATATGGCGGCAGCTCAGATGAAAGAACATCTGGAGGCGGCGAAGCCAAAAACAAAAACCTATCTTGGGGAATATTTTCCGGAAGATTCTGGAAAAGCAGAGTAAAATTTTTTGCCGGACAGAAGCCCGGAAAAACGAATATCATATAAAACATAGTATAAATGTCATATAGTGAGGTATCGAAAATGAAAATGGCAGAAGAGCTTCAAAGAGAGCTCCGCAGTATCAACCGTAAAAGTTATCCGGCGTACAAGGGGCTGAAAGGGGCATATCAGTTCCCGGATTACCAGCTTTTTATCGAGCATGTGCAGGGTGATCCATTCGCAGCACCGTCCGCACTGCGGATTTTTGTGCCGCACAGCAAGGCAAAATTTCCGGAAAGATATTATTGGGATAAGTGCAGCAAGGTTGCATTGCAGGATGCTTTGCTCCGACGTTTTGCGGAAATATCCGCAAAATTCTGTTACCAGGCAAAAGGCTCCGGTAAGAGCGGTGTGATCCAGGTCAGTCACTGCGGACAGGAAGTTCTGGAGCGAACTGCCTGTGAGATTACAAAGGAAGGCATCCACATCCGCTTTTTTGTCGGTTTTCCGGCAAATGGACGAACGATCAATTCCGTCGAACTGGAAAAAATTCTGTTTGTGTATCTTCCGAAGTGCGTGGAAATGTCTCTGTATCACAGAAAAGTTCCGGAAAGAGAGACCGAGCAGGTGATCTGTTTAAAAGAGGATCAGAGGGTAATAAGGGAAGAATTAAAGAAAAGAGGTCTGATCGCATTTGTGGCAAATGGTTCGATTCTGCCAAGACAGAGCGGAAATTCTGATCTGCCGATGAAGGATGCCGTCCCGTTTCAGTCCCCAAAGAGCATGGAAATCACCATACAGCTTCGACATCGTGGTTCGATCACAGGTATGGGGATCAGAAAAGGGATCACGCTGATCGCCGGCGGCGGTTATCATGGAAAATCGACGCTGCTCCAGGCACTCGAAAAAGGCGTTTACGATCACATCGCCGGAGATGGAAGAGAATTTGTGATCACGGATGATACTGCCTGGAAACTTCGGGCGGAGGATGGCAGAAAGATCAAGGATGTCGATATTTCGCTGTTTATCAATCATCTTCCAAATGGAAGAAATACCAGAAGATTTTCTACTCTGGATGCCAGCGGCAGTACCTCACAGGCGGCAAATATTATAGAAGCGATCGAGGCGAAAAGCCAGGTTCTGCTGATTGATGAAGACACTTCCGCAACGAATTTTATGGTGCGTGATGAGCTGATGCAGCGTGTGATCCAGAAGGACAAGGAGCCGATCACGCCGTTTCTGGAGCGGGCGAGAGATCTCTATGAAAAGGCAGGCATCTCTACGATCCTGGTAGTCGGAAGCTGTGGTTCGTATTTTTATATCGCAGATCAGATCATTCAGATGGACAATTACTGTCCGGTGGATATTACAGAGAAAACCAGAAAACTGCTGAAAGAATATAAAAAACCGGACTGTAAGGCAGAAGGCTTTGCACTGCCGTCTGAAAAAAGAAGTATATCCTTTGGAAGCTCTGTGGTACGAAGGAAAAATTACCGCGGAACCGGTATGGTAGAAGAACACGAAAAATTAAAAGTGATGGGAAGAGAAAGTCTGATGCTTGGCAAAGAACAGCTGGATCTTCGCTATCTGGAACAGCTTGCGGACCGGGAACAGACCCAGACACTGGGGTATCTTCTCAAATATGCAAAAGAGCAGTACAGCGGCAAAACAACAGATCTTACGGCACTGATGGAATCACTGATCCGGAAACTGGAAAAAGAAGGGATCGGAAGTGTGAGCGGGCAGAAAGAAATTCCGGCCGGGATGGCAATGCCACGAAGACAGGAGATTTATGCGTGCTTTAATCGCTTCTGACCCTGGCATCTTTGAATCGTTACAAAAATATTACAAATATTTACAATTTTACATATTTGTATCAAAATTGTTATGTACCATGTATGTGTCGGGGGATCTGGAAGTGCAGTACATGAAAAGATTGCCCACGACATTCTTGAAAGCATCTGTCAGGAGATGACAGGCGGAGAAAATGTGAAATGCTGAAGAGAAAGCGTGGGTGTTTTCTGTTCGGTTCGATGATAAAGGAGGTACAAAACGTATGAAACGCAGAAAATATTTACTTGCCTGCCTGCTTGCAGGTGTTACCATTGCCATGCCGACAGGGCAGCTCAGTTTTGCAGCAGGGGCACAGAACGATATCAGCCTGATGGCAGAGTCCGAAAGCCAGAGCGAGACACAGTCTGAAAGCCAGAGTGAATCGGAGACGGAGACACAGGACCCGAATGTTCCGGAAGGATACAAAGGCATTTACAAGGTCAGTGACCTGAGTCTGTTATCTTCCAAGCCGGACGGAAAATATATGCTGATGGCGGATCTGGATCTGAATAGTGCAGAACAGGCAAGTATTTCTGTATTTCGCGGTACACTGGATGGAAACAACCATACGATCAAAGGACTGAAGCAGGCACTGTTCCAGGTGCTTGAAGAGGGAACGGTGAGCAACCTGAATTTATCGGGTGTGCAGATCAGCGGCAGCGGCGATACCGGTGCACTTGCAAATGTCATCGGAACCGGCAAAAAAAGTGCAGTTACGATCCAGAATATCACGATCACCGGAAGTGTTACAGGTACCGGGAATACCGGAGCACTGGCGGGTGTTTTGAAGGGGACAGATGTCGTGATCTCGAGGATCGCTAATAGTGCGACTGTAGCCGGAACGGCAAATGCCGGCGGCCTGATCGGACTTGTACAGGCAACAGATGACCAGGAAGGGGCGGCATCTGTGAAGCTGACAGAGAGCTATAACATCGGAGAGGTCAGTGCGGTAACAGCAGGAGGACTGATCGGTGCAGCAGAGATCCCAAATCTGGCAGCGGCAAGAAACATTGAGATCGCAAACTGCTACAACGCAGGCGTATTGGAAAAAGGGGCCAATATCGTAGCGAAGATCACAGCAGGGAACGGTCAGGTTGTGATCAATAAATGTGTCGGTATTCAGTTTTATTATTCTGTGGCATCCGGCATGGTCGGCACGTCCACAATGGCAGCAGGCAGCACACAGACATCCGGCTGCAGCATTTCAAACAGCTACTATTACAGCATGAATCCGGTCTATGCATTTGAAACAGGAAACTGCATTACTGGAACAGCAACGGCACTCAATGATGTGCAGATCAAGACACAGAGCTATTTCAAAGATTTTGATTTCGATGGCATCTGGGCTTTGAATGCAGCAGAAAACGGCGGTTATCCGTATCTGAAACAGACCACCATGCTGCCGGTCAGCTATGTGGCACCGACTGCCGGAACGGTTCTAATAGACAGCAAAACGGGCGGCAAGTATCTTGTAAGCACCAGAAGCAAAGCAGTTTCCTACGCAGGCGTGCTGGATGAGGAGATCACTTCCGTGAGCATCCCATCTCAGGTGGAGATCAACGGCATAACGTATAATGTAACGGCGATCGCAGAAGGGGCACTGAGAGGAAACACAAAGATCACCTATGTATCCGTTCCGTACAGTGTGACGGAAGTTGGAAAATATGCATTTAAGGGATGCACATCTCTTGTAAAAGTAAGCACCCTCAAATATGTGAAGAATATTTATCAGGAAGCATTTGACGGCTGTACAAATCTGACCACGATCGGCGTAACCAATTATCGGATCACACTTCCGTCTGTTGAAATGATCGGTGTGCGTGCATTCCGCAGAGTGCCAAAGGTGCACAGAGTTTATATTTCCTCAAAGAATCTGACTACAATCAAGAAAGGTGCGTTCCGTGAGTGTACCGGCATGACCAAGTTTAACGTAGTTTCAACGAAACTGAACAGTCTGCAGAAATATGCACTGTATGGAAACAGCAAGCTGAAAACGATCATCTTCAAAAGCGAGCACCTGACAAAGAGCAATGTGGGAAGCAAGACATTTAGCGGAATCAAATCAACGGCAACCTTTACGGTTCCGGCAGGTTCCGTTCAGAATTATAAAGATTTATTTAAGAGCAAGGGAGCGGGGAGTAAATTTAAGGTTAAAAGTTTGTAAAAAAGATTGAGAAGCGTTAAGGGTATTTACAAAAAACTCATATAAAATAAAAAAACTTCTGAGATCCGGTATGGATTTCAGAAGTTTTTTAATACTTAGCTTATAACCTTTTCAGGCATTTGCTGTGTCACGGAAGATCACATGGCTGTAATTTTTCAGGGCACTTTGCAGAACCAGTCCGATCACACCGCAGGAAAGTACTTCACCGATGCCGACTGTCAGCATCATAAACGGGATCGGCAGATTGACACCGTATCCGTAGTAAAGGACGAACGGTACGATCAGGGTGTTGGCAATGATCGGCGGCAGCGGAGCTAAGAATCTGCTCTTTTTACGCAGGGCATAAGTTCCGAGGGCTCCAAGCAGTGTGGCAATGCTGCCGAAAATAATATCAGCAGGGATTGCACCGCCGAACAGGTTGGCAATAATACATCCGACAAACAGTCCCGGAATCGCAGCCGGTGTGAAGAATGGCAGGATGGTCAGTGCTTCAGAAATACGAACCTGTACTTCACCGAAACTGAACGGTGCAAAGATGATCGTCAGCACGACATAGATCGCTGCGATCACAGCAGCCTGGGTTAAAAAGGTTACCTTGTTAGACTTTTTCATGATATTTTTCTCCTTTAGTTTTGTTTTATGAGTGGAAGGTCACGAACACTCAGCACATTTTACGGCGGTGACCGCCGGCAAGCCCGATAAGACCTTGTTTTTAAGGGCTTTGCAACGGCTCAAAGTATAACACAGTGCCGGAAAGATTGCAACAGAAAGCTGGAAAATCCATGCTGTGCCAGAATCTGGAAGCGTATTTCGACACTTCCCTGAAAGTGTATAAAAATTTGGCATTTTTGGAGGAATGTATACCAGATTTGGTAGACAAAAAGGGAAAAGTAAGATAAACTAAAATTTGTGGTAAATGCTCTTTTGCATTTACAAAGAGGTAAAAAAGAAATCATGTATCAGAAAAGGCGAAGATGGAGTATGAGGAGGAAAAATGAAGTTTGAAAAAGAAGTGATGCAGAATCTTGCTATGGTCACACAGCTTGGGATTTCTATGCTGGCTCCGATCATTCTCTGCGTATTCGCAGGCCACTGGCTGGATGAGCATTTCGGGTTTCACAGCGTGATCGTGCTGCTTCTCTTTGGTATCGCAGCAGGTGTACGCAACTGTTATCTGATCTTAAAACAGCTTATTCCGAAAAAAGGAGAAAAGAAACATGGAAGATAAGGTATTGAAAAGTCTGATTTCCGGTATCCTATTATGTGGAATACTGTTTCAGGCAGTCTTTGTGTGGTTTTCTGATGCAAAGGTCTTTTTTTCACTGGGGCTGTGGATCGGAGTCGGCGTTGCCGTTTTTATGGCATGGCACATCAGGTACAGTTTAGAAGATGCACTTGATATGTCAGAGGGCGATGCTCCGAAACATATGTACCGTATGTATGGCATCCGTATGGCAGTCGTGCTGGTTGTATTTTTTATTACTGCCTATTTTGAGATCGGCAGTATGATCGGCGTTCTGCTTGGAGTGATGACTCTGAAAGTCGGAGCATATATGCAGCCTTTGCTTCAGAAAATAAAAAAGAAAAGAAGGTGAATGAGTGAGAGCAGGTTTTTTGCTGGCGGCAAGTGGTGACGTGGATTTTATGATCCATGGATTGTTCAAGTACAGGTTATTCGGACAGGAATTCTGGATCACGACCACGCATGTCAGCATACTCGTGGTGATGCTGGTACTGTTTGTGTTTGCACTTGCGGCAAACCGGACGATGCGTCACGCACAGGAAGTGCCGGGATTTTTCCAGAACATCGTCGAGATGATCGTGGAAATGCTGGATGGCATGGTAGAGAGCAGCATGGGAAGTTATGCGAAGAAATATCGCAACTACATCGGATCGATCTTTATCTTTATTTTTGTCAGCAATATCTCAGGTCTGTTTGGGCTTCGGCCTCCGACAGCGGACTATGGCGTAACACTTCCACTGGGAATTATCACATTTTGTATCATACAGTACAACAATGTGAAGTATAACAAATTTGGTGCATTTACCGATCTGTTTAAGCCAATCCCGATCCTCTTCCCGATCAACCTGATCGGAGAGATCGCAGTGCCGTTTTCTCTGTCACTGCGTCTGTTCGGAAATGTGCTTTCCGGAACGGTTATGATGTCACTGATCTACTCACTGCTTTCCAAGATCGCAGTGGGCTGGCCGGGATTTCTTCATATTTACTTTGATCTTTTCTCCGGTGCAATACAGACCTATGTGTTCTGTATGCTGACAATGGTATTTACTTCACAGAAAATGCCGCAGGAAAATTAAAAGATGTCAAAACCCCGGAAGCGGATCCGTTCGCAGCAGGTGGGCGGCATCAACTGGCAACATCAAGAAATCATATTTTAATATTTAGGAGGTACATCTCATGGATGGAATTACAGGTAAGGCACTGGTTTTAGCATGCTCTGCAATTTGTGCAGGTCTTTCAATGATCGAAGGTATTGGTCATGGTGTAGGTCAGGGTATCGCAGCCGGATATGGTGCAAGTGCAGTAGGAAGAAACCCGGGAGCAAAAGGTGATATTATGTCAACCATGCTTTTAGGTCAGGCAGTTGCCGAGACAACAGGTCTTTATGGTCTTGCTATCGCATTTATCCTGCTGTTCGCAAACCCGCTGATCGGCAAGCTGTAAAAAGGGGGCAAAACGTTGGAACGACTGTTTAATCTGGATCCTCAGCTGATTCACGACGCCGTTCTGCTGGCACTTGCAGTATTTGTCATGTTTACGTTTCTGTCCTATCTGCTGTTTAATCCGGCAAGAGATTTCCTGAAAAAGAGACAGGATAAGATCAAAAATGATCTGGATACCGCCGCAGCAGATAAAGCAGATGCACGTAAACTCAAAGAAGATTACAATGCGAAAATTCAGAATATCAATGCAGAGGCAGAAGAAATTCTGGCACAGGCAAGACAGAAAGCTCTGGATAACGAAGCGAAGATCATTGCCGAAGCAAAAGAAGAAGCTGCAAGAATTCTTTCAAGAGCAAATGCCCAGGTTGAACTGGAGCGTAAAGCTGCTGCAGATGATATGAAGAAAGAAATGATCGCACTTGCATCTTTGATGGCAGAAAAGGCAGTAGCCGGTGCGGTTGATGCAAAAGTTCAGGATACGATGGTAGAGAGTACACTGAAAGAAATAGGGGAGGACACATGGCGAAAGTAGCGGCGAAGGTATACGGTGACGCGCTGTTCGAGCTGGCGGTGGAAGAGAACCGCTGTGACCAGTTTCTGGAAGAGATTTGTGCCGTAGAGAACGCACTTGACCAGAATCCCCAGGCAGAGACGCGGCTGTGCCATCCGGGTATCGGCAGCTAGCAAAACCAGTATTTTATTGAAAAATTTTTCAAGGTAAACTTCTCAGACTATATGACAGGATTTTTACAGATTCTTGTGAAGAAGGGACGCTTTTCCGAGAGAAATGCCATATTTGCATATTTTACAGCTAAAGTGAAAGAATACAAAAAAATTGGTGTGGCTCTGGTGACATCTCCATTTGAGCTTACCGCAGAACAGAAGACTAAGATCGAAAAGAGACTTCTGGATACTACGGACTACAAAAAGATGGAGATCACATACCGCGAGGATAAGACGCTGATCGGCGGTCTGGTGATCCGGATCGGAGACCGTGTCATTGACACCAGTATAAAGAGCAGGCTGGAAGAGCTGAGGCTGCAGCTCATGGGAATTTCCCTCGAAGCCTGAGAGAAGAAAACAGCATGAAAGAAGGTGCAAAGACCTTATGAATTTGAAACCTGAGGAAATAAGCTCAGTGATAAAAGAAGAGATCAAAAGATATTCTTCCCATATGTCCGTTGCAGAAGTGGGCACGGTTATTCAGGTTGCAGATGGTATCGCACGTATCCACGGCCTTGAGAAGGCGATGCAGGGTGAGCTTCTGGAGTTTCCGCATGGTGTGCGGGGCATGGTGCTCAACCTGGAGGAGGATAACGTAGGTGCCGTACTGCTCGGTGATGCAACGAATATCGAAGAGGGCGATATCGTAAAGACTACCGGCACCGTTGTGGAAGTTCCGGTAGGCGATGAGATGATCGGCAGGGTTGTCAATGCCCTTGGACAGCCGATCGATGGCAAAGGTCCGATCTCAAGCAGGAAATTCCGTAAGATCGAAAGAGTAGCTTCCGGAGTTATCGACCGAAAGAGCGTAGATACCCCGCTTCAGACAGGTATCAAGGCAATTGACTCCATGGTGCCGATCGGAAGAGGACAGCGTGAGCTGATCATCGGAGACCGTCAGACCGGTAAGACAGCGATCGCGATTGACACGATCATCAACCAGAAGGGTCAGAATGTAAAATGTATTTATGTAGCGATCGGTCAGAAAGCATCGACCGTTGCCAATATCGTAAAGACACTGGAAGAAAACGGAGCCATGGATTATACAACCGTTGTAGCATCCACTTCCAGTGAACTTGCTCCGCTGCAGTATATCTCACCCTATTCCGCATGTGCGATCGGAGAAGAATGCATGGAGAATGGAGAGGACGTACTGATCAATTACGATGATCTGTCCAAACATGCGACAGCTTACCGTACACTTTCCTTACTTCTGCGTCGTCCACCAGGCCGTGAAGCTTATCCGGGAGACGTTTTCTATCTGCATTCCAGACTTCTGGAGCGTGCGGCGAGACTTTCCGATGAACTTGGCGGAGGATCTCTGACGGCACTGCCGATCATCGAGACACAGGCAGGTGACGTTTCCGCTTATATTCCGACGAACGTTATTTCCATCACAGACGGTCAGATCTATCTGGAGACAGAGATGTTCAATGCCGGATTCCGCCCGGCGGTAAATGCCGGACTTTCTGTATCACGAGTTGGAGGTTCCGCTCAGATCAAGGCAATGAAAAAGATTGCTGCCCCAATCCGAGTAGAGCTGGCACAGTTCCGTGAGCTGGCATCTTTTGCACAGTTTGGTTCCGAACTGGATGCCGATACCAAAGAAAAGTTGGCACAGGGCGAGCGTATCCGTGAAGTCCTCAAACAGCCGCAGTATGCACCGGTTCCGGTAGAATATCAGGTTATCATCCTGTATGCGGCTACCAGAAAACATCTGTTGGATATTCCGACAGAAAAAGTTCTGGAGTTTGAAGAAGCACTGTTTGAATATATCAAGACCAAATATCCGGAGATTCCGGAGAGCATCAAAGAGACCAGGGTACTTTCCGACGAAGCAGAGCAGAAACTGATCCAGGCGATCGGTGAGTGCAAAGCAAAATTTTCTGCAGCTGAATAAAGCAGCATGATGACGGAAAAGAAAGCAGGAGGATGATACCATGGCTTCAATGAGAGATATTCAGAGGCGCAGAAACAGTATCGCCAGCACACAGCAGATCACAAAAGCCATGAAGCTGGTTTCCACCGTAAAGCTTCAGAGGACGAGGGAAAAAGCGGAAGAATGCAAACCGTATTTTAACCATATGTATGCCACGGTGACCAGTATGCTTGCACGTACCGGCATTGTGGAACACCCGTATCTGAAAAGCGGAAAATCGGGGAAAAAGGGTGTGATCGTCATCTCATCCAACAGAGGACTGGCAGGCGGTTACAACTCCAACATCGTGAAAATGCTCACGCAGGGCGAACTGGAAGGAAAAGAGCTTCTGATCTATAACATCGGCCGAAAAGGGCATGAAGCACTGGAACGAAAAGGCTATGAGATCGCAGAAGATTACAGCGAGGTGATCAATTCCCCTCTGTATTCGGATGCGGTGGAGATCAGCCAGAGAGTCCTGAAAGATTTCGAGGAAGAGAAGATCGGAGAGATTTATCTTGTCTATACCAGCTTCAAAAACACGGTGGTACATGAGCCGAAACTTTTAAAGCTGCTTCCGGTGGAATTCAGTGACAAAGAGCTGTCCGATGCAGAGCGGAATACGCCGATGAACTACAAGCCGGGCGAGGAAGAAGCCCTGGATATGATTATACCAAAATATATCGCAAGTCTTCTGTACGGAGCGTTAAACGAGGCGGCAGCCAGCGAAAACGGTGCACGTATGCAGGCAATGGATGCAGCTACGAGCAATGCAGAGGACATGATGGAAAGCCTGGAACTGCAGTACAACCGTGCAAGACAGGGATCGATCACGCAGGAGTTGACCGAGATCATTGCAGGAGCCGAGGCTGTTGAATAGAAACGTCTGCCGCAGCATATGCGGCATTACTAGGAGGAAACATGGCAGAACAAATTCAAGGAAAGATCACGCAGATCATTGGTGCGGTCCTGGATATTAAATTTCCGGAAGGCAAGCTGCCAAAGATCTACGACGCGATCCATATCGCAGCTCCGGACGGCGGTGTGCTGACGGCAGAAGTTGCACAGCACTTAGGTGACGATACGGTGCGATGCATTGCGATGGGACCGACCGATGGGCTGGTTCGTGGTGCCGAAGCGATCGCAACCGGTGCACCGATCACCGTTCCGGTCGGAGAAAAGACACTTGGACGTATCTTCAATGTAACCGGAGATGCGATTGATAAAAAGCCGGCACCGGAAGGCGTCGAGTATTTACCGATCCACAGAAAAGCACCTTCTTTTGAAGAACAGTCCACATCTACCGAGATCCTGGAGACCGGTATCAAGGTAGTCGATCTGCTTTGCCCGTATCAGAAAGGCGGTAAGACCGGTCTGTTCGGAGGAGCAGGTGTAGGAAAGACCGTTCTGATTCAGGAGCTGATCCACAATATCGCAACCGAGCACGGTGGATATTCCGTATTTACCGGAGTTGGTGAGCGTACACGAGAAGGAAATGACCTCTATCACGAGATGGAGGAATCCGGAGTTATCAATAAGACCACCATGGTGTTCGGTCAGATGAACGAGCCGCCTGGAGCACGTATGCGTGTCGGTCTTACCGGACTTACGATGGCAGAATATTTCCGTGACCAGGCAGGAAAAGATGTCCTGCTGTTCATCGACAATATTTTCCGTTTTACGCAGGCAGGTTCCGAGGTTTCCGCCCTGCTTGGACGTATGCCGTCCGCAGTAGGATACCAGCCGACACTGCAGACCGAGATGGGTGCTCTTCAGGAGCGTATCACTTCCACAAAGAGCGGTTCCATCACATCCGTACAGGCCGTTTATGTGCCGGCGGATGACCTGACAGACCCGGCACCGGCTACGACATTCGCACATCTGGATGCTACGACTGTACTTTCCCGTTCCATCGTAGAGCTGGGAATTTATCCGGCAGTTGATCCGCTGGAGTCCACATCCCGTATTCTGGACCCGCGTATCGTAGGCGAGGAACACTATAAAACGGCACGAGGCGTGCAGGAGATCCTGCAGAAATACAAAGAACTTCAGGATATCATAGCCATCCTTGGTATGGACGAGCTTTCCGAGGACGACAAGCTGGTCGTGAGCCGTGCGAGAAAAGTACAGAGATTCCTGTCACAGCCGTTCTTTGTGGCAACACAGTTTACCGGTCTGGACGGACGTTATGTGCCGCTCTCTGAGACCATCCGCGGATTCCGCGAGATTCTCGAAGGCAAGCACGATGATGTTCCGGAAAGCTACTTCCTGAACGCAGGCTCGATCGATGATGTCACAGCCCGCATGAAATAGGGAGGTGTAAAATGGCAGCAGACAATCTTTTTGATCTGAAGATCATTACACCGGATCGTGTATTTTACAGTGGAAAGGCCAGTTTTCTGGAGCTGAATACCGTAGAAGGCGGGATT
>ENA-UOJK01001259-UOJK01001259.1-human-gut-metagenome-genome-assembly--contig:-C116-NODE-1259-length-17846-cov-25.540161_pt1 | contig 17846 bp, 16 predicted proteins | sample MGYA00242348_ERZ723895 | MGnify/ENA metagenome assembly ERZ723895
ACATGACCAGCGTCATGCCGCCGTGTTTGAACGATGCGAAAAATCCCGGTCCGACTTGCAGACCGATCGAGAAGACGAACAGAATCAGCCCGAATTCCTGCACGAAGTGCCTGACCTCGCCGTCCACCGTCATTCCGAAATGACTCAGGACGATACCTACGAACAGAATCCATGTGATTCCGAGCGAGATGCCGCCGATTTTGACTTTTCCGAGCAAAATGCCGATGGTGATGACCAATGCGAAGGTCAGCACGGCATGGGCGATGCCGCTGCCGAAGAACAAGGTGTGTAACCACTCCATATTAACCTACTTTTGTGCGAATTGCCAGCAATTGTGCAAAAGTAGTATTTATTATAGAATTTAAAAAACTTTGATGCGACTTTTATAAGCCCGATATATGCCCGTCCGCCTGCCGCAGGGCTTACTGCTAATACAGATACCGCTCCATCAGCGGCATCAGCAGCGCCGTAGCCAATCCCATCAGGGCCATCGCCAGTCCGCTCAGGGCTCCTTCGACGGCTCCCATCTCGATGGCGCGCGCCGTACCGATGCCGTGCGCCGCGGCTCCCAGCGCAAACCCCCTTGCTTCGGCATCCCGCACGCCACAGCGGCGCAGGATCCACTCGCCGAAGATACTGCCGAAGATCCCCACGCAGAACACCACGACCGACGTGACGGGGACGATGCCGCCCAGCGGCCCCGAAACCGACACGGCGATGGGCACGGTGACCGACTTGGGGGCTATCGAGTTGAGTATCTCGCGTCCGGCGCCGAACGCCATGGCGATATATACGACGCTCAGCACGCCCGCCACGCAACCCGCAAGGGTGGCGATGCCGACCGGGAGCAGGCTTCCGCGCAGTTGTTCGACCTGTTCGTAGAGCAGGTAGCCGAGTGCGACGACCGACATGCCCAGGGCAAAGTCGAGGATGCCCGTGGCTTCCTGGTAGCGGGCATAGCCGATGTCCGCCGCACGGAGGAATACGATGACGGCGACGAACGTGAGCAGCACGGGATGCAGCAGCGGCATCCGGATGCGGCGGTAGACCGCCGTCCCGAGGCAGTAAAGCCCCACGGTGAGCGTCAGCAGGAAGAGGTCGGTGGAGAGGAACGCCTTGTCAATCATTGTCCGGGGTGTTTGCGGCGGTTTCACGAAGGTGCCGGATGCGGCGCAGGCGCGAGCGGCGGTTCAGGCTCTGGAACGTCTGCCCCGTCACCAGCAGCACGATGATCGTCGAGGCGATGCCCGAGATTACGATCGCCCACAGGTTGTCGAGGATCACGCGGTAGGAGTCCATCAGCCCTACGCCGTAGGGGACGAAGAAGAGTGCCATGGCCCCCAGCAGGAACCGGGCTGCGGGACGTACCGTTTCGGCTTTGACCCAATGCAGGCACAAGGCTGCGAAGAGCAGGATCATGCCGATGATGTTACCTGAAACATAACCTCCGGTAAGGATGCTCAATGCATTGCCGATCAGCCAGAAAAGAAGGATGTAAAAAAGTCCGGGCATTGTGTGTGCGCTTGATTCCGGGGCAAAGATAGCATTTCCGGCCGGAAGTTGTTGCGCCCGCCTGTGATTTTATGTGCGGAGTGTCTTTTTCAGCGGGCACTGCGTACTGGCGCACGACGCGCATCCGCCGCGCCGCCTGCCCCTGAAGAAGCACCACATCCGCCGCACTACGACGGCTGCGACCGCGATGCCGATACCCCAGACCGCAAAGTCCTGCCACCCCATGTCAGAGCCACATGAAAAGGCGGTAGACCGCCCATGCTACGACCCACGCCAGCACCGTGTTGTAGGCCACGGCGGCCGCGGCCCATTTCCACCCGGCCTCGGCGCCGATGGCGGCGATGGTCGCAATGCAGGGGAAGTAGAGGAGGATGAATACCAGGAAAGCCAGTGCCGATGCCTGCGTGAAGTCGCCGCTTGCCAGCAGCTTGCGGGAGAGGTTCACGGTTTCCTCGTCTTCGCCGGGCAGCTCTGCGACCTTGCCCGCCTGCGTGCCCGTGCTGACCTGTGCGCCAGCGTTTTCCGCAATGCGGATCGCCGTCTGTCCGTCCGCCCCGCCGATAATGGCGATGCTGCCTTCCGGCAGGTTTCCGATCTCGATCTTTTCGCCCGATCCCGTGACGATCTCCGTCGTGCCGGCGCCGGGGGCGGTTGCCGCCTCCCCGCCGTCGGAATAGAGCACGCCGAGCGTGCTGACGACGATCTCCTTGGCCGGGACACCCGACAGCAGTGCCACGCCCGCCTTCCAGTTCAGCCCCAGCGGACTGAAAATCGGCGCACAGCTTTGCCCCAGACGCCCGAGGTAGGAGTTCTCGTAGTGGACCGCCGTGCCGCCCTCTTCGCTGCGGGGGTAATAGCTCAGGAACCATACGACCATCGAAGCGATCAGGATCATGCCTCCCATCTTGCGCAGGTATTGCGCGCATTTGTCCCACATGTGGGTGAGCGTCGTCTTCCATGTCGGCAGGCGGTAGGGCGGCAGTTCCATGACGAAGGGCGTTTCGTCCACCGGGAACATGAAGCGCCGCATCAGGCGTGCCGTGACGACGGCCAGCACGACTCCCAGCACATAGAGCCCGATCATCACCATGCTGGCGTCGGCGGCGAAGAACGTCCCGGCGAGCAGGAGGTAGATAGGTATTCGTGCACTGCATGACATGAAGGGGGTTATGAGTATGGTTATCAGCCTGCTGCTTCGGCTCTCGATCGTCCGGCAGGCCATGATGGCCGGGACGTTGCAGCCGAAGCCCATGATCAGCGGGATGAACGATTTGCCGTGCAGGCCGATGCGGTGCATCACGCGATCCATGATGAACGCGGCGCGCGCCAGGTAGCCCGAGTCCTCCATGAACGAGATGAACAGGTAGAGGATCATGATGTTGGGCAGGAAGACGATCACGGCGCCCACGCCGCCCACGATGCCGTCCACCAGCAGGTCGCGCAGCGGTCCGGCGGGCATCATGTAGTCGATCGCGCCGCCGATCCAGCCCACCAGCGCGTCGATCCACTCCTGCGGATAGGCGCCCAGACTGAACGTGCACCAGAACATGAACCACATCAGGAAGAAGAAGATCGGGAATCCCCACAGTTTATGCGTCACGAAGGTGTCGATCAGCGCCGTGGTCGAAGCCTCCTCGCGCTTGCCCGGAGTGAAGGTCTCCCTGAGCGCGCCCTGTATGAATCCGTATTTCTGGTTGGCGACCGCCGTTTCGACGTCTTCGCCCAGCGCTTCGCTGATGCGCTTGGCTTCCAGATCGCGGATCGCGGCCCATTCGGGCCAGTGGCTGCAGCCGCGCAGCTGCTCCTCGACCTGCCGGTCGCCTTCGAGCATCTTCATCGCATAGTAGCGGGGCGGGAAGGCTTTGGGCAGCTCGCCGCGGAAAGCGTTCATCTCGCCGTTCAGGCGGCGCAGTCCCTCTTCGATGACGGACCCCATGTTGATGTGGATGTGGCGCACGCGCTCGTCCTGATTCTCGTATACCGCGATCACCGTGTCGAGCAGCTGCTCTATGCCCTTGCCGTTGCGCGCCTCGACGGGCACCATCGGCACGCCGAGCATGCGGCCCAAGTTGTCGTAATCCAGCTCTGCGCCGCTTGAGTTAAGCTCGTCGAACATGTTGAGCGCCACGACCATGCGCGGGTTTATGTCGATCAGCTCCGTGGTCAGGTACAGGTTGCGTTCGAGGTTCGACGCCACCACCGAGTTGATAATCACGTCGGGAGTCTTCTCGGCGATGTGGCTGCGCACGTAACGCTCTTCGGGCGTGTAGGCCGAAAGGGCGTAGGTGCCCGGCAGGTCGGTCACTTCGAAACGGTAGCCGCGGTAGCAGCGGTGCCCGATCTTGGCGCCGACCGTCACGCCGCTGTAATTGCCGACGTGTTCGTGACCGCCCGAAATGGCGTTGAAAAGCGAGGTCTTGCCGCTGTTGGGGTTGCCCACCAGCGACACGCCGATCGTGCGGCTGTGACGGTTGATGACTTCGTCGATCGTCGCGCAGCCCTCTTCGGGGCCGGGCGTTGCGGCCGCCGGGTATTCCGGCTGCGCGGGCTGTCCGTCGGCGCCGCATCCGCAGTGCCGGCGGTGATGTTCGTGGTGGTGATGGTGCGAGCCGCCCCCGGCGAGGTATTCGCTGGCTTCGCTGTCTGAGAGCACGACCACCATGTCGGCTTCGCTGCGCCGCAGCGAAATGTCGTAGCCCATGATCTTGTATTCGATGGGGTCTTTCAGCGGGGCGTTGAGAATCACTTCGACCCGCTGTCCGCGGACGAAACCCATCTCCATGATGCGGCGGCGGAAACCGCCGTGTCCCGTCACTTTGAGTATCGTGGCCGATTCCCCGGTCTTAAGTTCGGATAGACGCATTGTCGCTCTTTGGTTTTTGGCTCCAAAGATACGATTTTACGCCGAGATGTGCAATCCCCATGTGGGTATATTCGTCTCACCACCCGCCGCCCAACGCCTTGCAGAGATTGACGTAGTTGATATATTGCTGCGCCACCAGATTGACGAACTCCATCTGCGACTGATAGAGACTGCGCTGGGCGTCGATCACGTCGAGGTAGTCGGACAGGCCGCTGCGGTAGAGCGCCTGCGTCATCGCGGCGATGCGGTCGTTGGCGAGAACCAGCTCGCCGTAGCGTTCGGTCTGCCTGCGGTAGGTGGCGATGGCCACCAGCGCCTGCTCGACGTCGGAAAAGGCCGTCAGCACGGTCTGCTCGTAGGTCAGCGCCGACTGCGTGTAACGTTCCATGGCGGCCTGTTCCGCGCGGCGAAGTCTGCCGAAATTGAAGACGGGGAGTGTCAGCGAGCCTAACGCATCCCACGCCCAAGGGTTGGCCGAAGTTAAACCTTTGATCGAATTGGATGCGATTCCGCCTTTGGTCGTCAGAGCAATGGACGGAAACCGGTTGCCGCGTGCGATGCCCACTTCGGCGGCTGCGGCGAGCATATCGTAACGCGCCTGCATGATGTCGGGCCGCCGTTCGAGCAGCTCCGAGGGCAGTCCGACGGGAATGTCCGCCGGACGGTAATCGGTCAGCAGGCGCAGTCCAGCCCCCGCGCTGTCCGTTCGCCGCGGCGTTTCGCCCAGCAGGATGTCGAGTGACAGCCGCGTCTGCGCCACGGCCCGTCGGTACTGCGGAATGTCCGCTTCGGCGGTGTAGACCAGACTCCGGGCCTGCTCCAGCGCCACGCCGTCCGACATGCCGTAGCGGAACATCGAGTCGATCAGTGCGGCCGATTCGCGCCGCAGGGTGCAGCTGCGCCGGGCGATCGCCAGGTCGCGTTCGTATTCGAGCAGCGTGAAGTAGGTCGTGGCGACCTCCGCGGCCAGCGACAGCCGCACGCCCCGCAGCGCCCATTCCGAGGAGGCGATCTGCGCCCTGGCCGCCCGTTTGGCGTTACGCAGCTGCCCGAACAGGGCGATCTCCCACGAGAGCGACGGTTCGACGGCATAGGTCTGTACGATCTTGGTCTGCGGCGTGTATTCCCCCTCGGCCGTGACGCCTATGCCCACCTGGGGCAGGAACTGCGCCCGCACGACGCCGAGGTTCTGCCGCGCCTCTTCCACGCGCGAAGCCGCTACGGCCACGTCGCGGTTGTTCTCCAGCGCCCGCTGCACGAGGTTGTCGAGCACCGTGTCCCCGAACAGCCGCCACCAGTCGGAGGCGAGCGCCGCGGTGTCCCGCGGGAAGCCTTCGCCGTAGAGGTAGCCGTCGGGCACGTCGACCTTGGGCGGGTAGAAACGGGGTGTGCAGGCCGCGCAGGCGAGTGCGAAGATTAGGGTAAGGTATCCGGTTTTCATAGTTTTTCCTCCTGTTTTTTGCGTTCGCGGCGGCGTTCGAAATTCCCGATGCGCCCCACGAAATAGTAGAGTGCCGGGTAGACGAAGATGCCCAGCAGCGTGGCGAACAGCATACCGCCCACCAGTGCCACGCCCATGATGTTGCGTGCCGTGGCGTAGACCCCGCTGGCGAATACCAGCGGCATGACGCCGAGGATGAACGCGAAGGCGGTCATGATGATCGGCCGCACGCGCAGTTTGGCGGCGCCGATCGCGGCGTCCATCAGCGACAGGCCTTTTTCGTTGAACAGCCGGTCGGCATATTCCACAACCAGGATGGCATTCTTGGCCGCCAGGCCGATGAGCATGACCAGCGAAATCTGCATGTAGACGTCGTTGACGAAGAAGGCGTCCAGCAGGTGCGATCCCCCGATGAAGAGCACGGCGCCCAGCACCGCGACGGGGACGCTCATCAGGATCGCCAGCGGCAGTCCCCACGACTCGTAGAGCGCCGCGAGGGCCAGGAAGACGAACACCAGCGCCAGCAGGTAGACCAGCCCGCCCGTCTTCGAGGCATTGGCTTCCTGGTAGGAGGTGCCGCTCCACGCCGTGCCGATGTCGTCGGGCAGCACCTCGCCGGCCGTACGGGTGATCTCCTGCATGACGGTCGTGGTCGAGGCGCGTGCCGCGGGCGTCACCGTGAGGGAGATCGAGCGGTAGAGGTTGAACTGCGAGACGTATTCCACGCCCACCGTGTCGACCACCTCCACGAACGACGATACGGGCACGCTCTCGCCCGAGGACGAAGCGACGTAGTAGTTGTCGAGCGAGCGTTTGTCGAGGCGGTATTCGGGCGCCGCCTGGATATAGGTCTGGTAGAGCTTGCCGAAGCGCGAGAAGTTGTTGATGTAGGCGCCGCCCAGCAGGGTCGTCAGTTCGCCGTACAATACGCCCAGGTCGACGCCTGCGGCCAGCGCCTGCTCCTTGTCGATGCGCAGGCGGCGCTGGGGCACCCCGGCGTTGAACTGCGTGGTCACCGAGGCGATCGAAGGCTGTTTGCGCAACGAGTCCATCAGCCGCCCGGCCTGGGCGAGCAGGTAGGCCGTGCCGCGCCCTTCGAGATCCTGCACCTCGACCGATACGCCCGAGGTGATGCCCAGCCCGGGGATCGAGGGCGGGATGAAGGCATAGCACTCGGCTCCCGGCACGGCGACGTACAGCTCGTCGGTGAGTTTCTGTGCGATCTCCATGGCCGAGAGTTTGCGGTCGGCGAAGTCGACCAGCGAGACGAAGATGATGCCGCTGTCGGTCGAGGCGATGCCCGCCATCATGTTGAAACCTGCGGCGAACGAGGTCGAAGCCACTTCGGGCAGGGTGCGGATCACGGCGTCGGCCTCCTCCATGGCGGCCTGCGTGACGGGCAGCGCCGAGGCTTCGGGCGTGGAGACCATCACCATGACGTAGCCCTGGTCTTCCTCGGGGAGGAACCCGGCGGGCAGCTTGCGCCATACGACGAAGATGACCGCGAGTACTACGGCGATGAATACGCCCGTGCGCGTCACGTGGCGGATAAGCGTCGGCGTAAAGGCCGTATAGCGATCCATGTTGCGGGAGAACCAGCGATTGAAAGCGGCGAAAAAGCCTTTCTGCGGCGGTTCGCGGCGGCGCAGCAGCAGGGCGCACAGCGCCGGGGAGAGCGTCAGGGCGTTGAATGCCGAGATCACCACCGAGACGGCGATCGTGATGGAGAACTGCTGGAACAACCGGCCTGTGATGCCGCCCGTGAACGACACGGGGACGAATACGGCCAGCAGCACGACCGTCGTGGCGACGATGGGCGAGGCGACGTTCTTCATGGCTTCGAGCGCCGCGGCGCGGGGCCGCATGCCGGCGGCGATATTGACCTGCGCGGCCTCGACGACCACGATGGCGTCGTCGACCACCAGGCCGATGGCCAGCACCAGCCCCAGCAGCGAGATGATGTTGACCGAGAACCCCAGCAGCGGGAAGAGCGCGAAGGCGCCGATGAGCGAGACGGGGATCGCCACGAGCGGGATGACGGTCGCCCGCCAGTCCTGGATGAAGAGGTAGATGATGAAGATCACCAGCAGGAGGGCGATCACCAGCGTGTGGAATATGTCCCGGATACCGGCGTCGATGCTGGTCGTGGTGTCGACGATCGTGGTGGCCGCAATGCCGTCGGGCATGCGTTTTTCGAGCCGTGCCATCGCCGCCCTGACCTTCTTGCCCACCTCCACGGCGTTGCTGCCGGGCTGCTGGTAGACGACGATCATGGCCGTGGGCTTGCCCTCGAAGAGCGAGCTCACGCCGTAGCTCTGGCTGCCGAGCGAAACCTCGGCCACATCGCACAGCCGGATCTGCTGGCCTTCCGAAGTCGTGACGACCACGATGTCGCCGAACTGCGCGGGGGTGGTGATCTGCGGCGGCATGGTCACCGTATAAGTATAGGTGGTGCCGTCGGGCGCGGGTTCGGCCCCGAACTGCCCGGCGGGGTAGATGCCTCCCTGGTTCTCGATGGCCGCGGTGACGGCCGAGACCGGGATGCCGTAGTATTTCAGCACGTCGGGCTTGAGCCATATGCGCATGGCGTACTCGCCGGCGCCCATGATCGACACCTTGCCCACGCCGTTGATCTTGAGCAGCTCGTTCTGGAGGTTGATGTAGGCGTAGTTGGAGAGGAACTCGGCGTCGTAGCGTCCGTCGCTGTGCAGCGAGAAGACCAGCAGGAAGCCGGTCATGGTCTTGCGCGTGGTGACGCCCTGCTTGGTGACCGTCAGCGGGAGCTGTGCGGTGGCCGACGAGACGTTGTTCTGGGTGAAGATGGCGTCCAGGGCGGGGTCGGAGCCTATGTCGAAGGTCACCTGCATGACCATCGAACCGTCGTTGGCGCTGGTGGTTTGCAGGTAGAGCATGTCGCTTACGCCCATGACGCTCTGCGCCACGGGTGTCGCCACGGCGTTGTTGACCGTCTCGGCATCGGCGCCGTCGTACGTGGCCGAGACCTCGACCACGGGCGGCGTGATGTCGGGGTACTGTTCGATCGGCAGGTTCAGGATCGAAATCAGCCCCACGAGCACGATGACGATGGCCAGCGACAGGGCGAAGATCGGGCGCGAAACGAAAAATTTCTCCATGGCGTCACTTTTTTTCGGGGATGACCTTCATGCCGTTGTGCAGTTTCTGCTGCCCGGCCGTTACCACCAGTTCCCCGTCGATGAGCCCTTCGTCGATGCACCACATCGACCCGTACGTGTCGCCCGGGATCACCCGGCGGTACATGGCCGTGCTGTCGGGGCGTACCACCCAGACCGAATTGACGCCCTGCGCCTGGCTCACGCACGCCTGCGGCACGACCACGCGCGGCCGTACGGGGCCGACGCTGGCCTCCACACGGGCGAACTGCCCGGGTTTGAGCGAACGGTCGGGGTTGGGGAACATCACTACCAGCACGAGCGTCCCGGTCGTGCTCGACACGTCCTTGCGCGTATAGTCGTAAAGCCCCTCATAGGGGTATTCCGTGCCGTCGGCCAGCATCAGGCGAATGTCGGTGAGCAGTCCCGCGTTGTCGAAGATCGAGGTGCGCGGCCCCGCCGAGCGCAGGTATTGCGCCATCGGGATCGCCACGTCGACGGTCAGCGTGTCGATGTTCGAAATGGTCGTCAGCACCCCGAACTGCGTGCCCGGGCCCACGTAGTCGCCCACGTGTGCCGAGGTGTTGGAGATGATACCGTCGATGGGCGAGCGAAGCTCCGTATAGCCGACGTTCATGCGGGCGCTGCTGAGGGTCTGCTCGGCCGAGCGGACGGTGGCTTCGGCGGCTTTGTACTGGGCCGTATACTGATCCAACTGCGACTGGCTGATGGCGTTGATCCTGGCCAGCGGCACGGCGCGGTCGTAGTTGTTGCGGGCTTCGATCGCCTGCGCCCGGGCCGATTGCAGGGCGGCCTCGGCTGCGAGCATCGAGGTCGAAAGCTGGTCGGGGTCGATTGTGAACAACAGCTGCCCGCGCTTCACGGGCATACCGTTGGCAAACTGCTTCGTAAGCAGGTAGCCGTTCACGCGCGGCTGGATCACCGCATCGAAATTGCTCGCCAGGTAACCGATGAACTCCATGCGGTTGGGAACGCTGTCCGTGACGGCTTCGGCCACGCCGACCCTGAGCGGGGGCATGGCGGTTTCGGGCTTGTGCCTGCTGCACCCCGCGAGGAGTACGGCGAGCAGCCCCGTGATAAGGAAAAGTCTGTTCATACCGGGATGTTTTACACCCTTGCAGGGGCAAAAAACGTACCGTGAACAGGGTGACAGCTAGTTAAAAAGGGGATTATATGCTAAAAAAAGCTGATTTTTTTAACTGCAAATGATGATGTTTAGATAATTTTTATATCTTTGCGTTGATAACAAACCCAAATTAATATAAAAGTTATGAAAGAATTAGTAGCAAAGATCAATGCCGAGTACGAGGTATTCGCAGCAAATGCAGCAGCACAGGTGGAGAAAGGCAACAAGGCCGCCGGTACCCGTGCCCGCAAGTCCGCACTGGAGATTTCTAAGCTGATGAAGGAATTCCGCAAGATTTCCGTAGAGGCTGCGAAATAATCGCTGACTACGTAGACGCAACAAAGGCTGTCCTTTTGGGCAGCCTTTGTTGTTTTCGTGCCGTATGCGGATCGTTCCCGCGGCAAGCCGTACGGTCGCGGCGCAGGTCAGGGCTCGATGCCGAATTTGCGGAACACCTCCATATCCTCTGCGGAGAGGCCCGTCTTGCGGAACGGTACGGCCTCGTTGTGGTCGTTCAGGTAACGGCGCGGCCGGGTGCGGTCGTAGCCCGCGTTGACCAGCGACACGCCCGTGTCGATGTAATTTCCCCGGATCGAAGCCATGTCGGCCATGGTATGGAACAGCGCATGGGTCGTGGCGGGCACCGTGGCGTTTGCCTCGGCGGCAGCGGCCTTGTCGGGGAAATTCTGCCGGTAAGCGTCGGAGAACCACGCCAGCGAAGCGACGTAGAGCTGGTAGGCCGTCGTCGTGGGCGAAGCGTGCAGGAACCGTTCGCGCCTGTCATCGAGGATGTCCTCGCCGTGGTCGGCGCAGTAGAGCAGCGCCGACGAAGTCCCGCGCAGCCCGCGCAGGTACTGGATCGTCTCCGAGAGGAAGAAATCCGTGTAGAGGATCGAATTGTCGTAGGCGTTGCGGAGCGTCTGCACGTGTTCCCGTGAGATCGCCACGTCGTCGTCGGGGCGGAACTGCGCAAACTCGCGCGGGTAACGCTGGTGGTAACTGAAGTGCGAGCCGTAGCAGTGGAGTATGAAGAGCATCTTCTGCGCCTTGTTGCCTTCCACGGCGCGGCGCACCTCGTCCAGCAGCTGCATGTCGTGGCGCGGCGAGCGGATATAGATCAGGTGGTCGGCGTCGCGGGCGAGTTTGTCGATCATGGCGCCCTGCGGCGACTGGTTGGAGATGAACCAGGTCTCGAAACCGGCCTCGTTGAACAGCGCCGGGAGCCCCTTGCGGCGGTAGAGTTCGGGATGTTCGTCGGTCGCAACGGACGAGAGGATCAGCGGCACGCTCTTGTGCGTGGTGTTGCTCTGCGTGAGCATGTCGCGGAAAACGATCAGGTCATCGACCTGCGAAAGGCGGGGATTCGTCTCGCGGTCGTAACCGTACAGCTGCCAGTTCATCGCACGCGAGGCTTCGCCGATGACGTAGACGTATATCTCGCGCCCCGGTGCCTGGGCCGTGCGCGACGCACCGTAGGTGAAATCCTCCGAGGTCTCCTCGAAATTGTAGGCCTTGCGGAATTCCGTGGCACTCAGGTGTACGTTGTAGAGCACGTTGAGCGGGAAGATCTCGTCCCGCAGCACGTGCCGGTCTTCGCTCACGCGGTAGGCCGGCCACAGCGCCAGCATGCCCAGCGCCATGAGCACCGCCCCGGTCAGTCCGACGTTCATGCGCGTGGTGCGCGATATCTGCCGTTTGTGCCCGATTTCGCGCGCGGCGAACCACAGCAGCGGCAGGTACATCACGCAGACCAGGATCACGGAGGGGTAGATGTTGCTCAGCAGCTCGCCCGCTTCGCCCGGGTTGGTCGTCACCAGGTTGGTGAACATGTCCGTGGCGATGATCGAGTTGCCGAAGAGGTACAGCAGCACGATCTGGAACGCGCACAGGAAAATGAACGGGAACGCCAGCCAGATCATTATGCCCGAACGGCGCAGCGCCACGCTCCACATCATGTAAAATCCCAACGGCATCAGTATCAGCGCCTCGACCGTCCAGACGGAGTAGGGTTCGGTATTGGCCAGCACGCAGTTGGGGATAATCAGCGCGACAAAGAAATAGACGGTCAGCAGCGTGGTGAAACGGCTGCGGGTTTTGACCGTCCGTTGCCGGTTATGTTTGTTCGGATCAGCATTCATATCTTTACTAACCTAAAAAGCTTCGTTCAGGCTCAGCAGGAATCCGCTGGTTTTCTTGCCGAAGCCGTAATCGAGCCGCACATTGACCCGTTTTTTCAGCTCCCATCGCAGGCCGACGCCATAGTTGGGAAGCGTTTCCGACCAGTCGAACCGGTCGAGACTGTTGAATACGTTGCCGGCACCGCCCCATACCGTGCAGCCGATACGCCGCCAGATGCGCTGGCGCAACTCTACCTGGAAGGTAATCATGTCGTTGTCCGTATAGCGCCCCTGGTAGTAACCGCGCATGCGCTGCGAACCGCCCATGCGGGCCAGCATCGGCCACGGGGTGCCTTCGGAGTTGAACTCCGCGTAGAGGTCGGTGGCGATCAGTCCACCTTTCCACACCTGCCGGTACCAGTCGGCCGTGAAGGTCGTGCGCCACAGCGACTTGCCGCAGTTGCCAAGCCCCTTGGCGTAGAAAGTCTCCTCCAGGCTGACATAGATGCCCCGGTACGGGTTGGGGATGAAGTCGCGCGAGTCGTACTCGAGGATGGCTCCGATGCCGGTGGCAGTGTAGTGCGTTTTCTGCCCGTACTCCTGCAGGTAGCCCTCGCTGCGGGCGTCAAATTTCTTGCCCTGCGTGTGCTCGAAGCTCAGGATGCCGCCCACATAGGTGCTGGGCAGCACGCGGTGCAGGTAACGCCCTTTTACCAGGTAGCGTTTCTCGTTGTACGACCCCTCTTCGTTATACCGTCCGTCGTGGTAGCCGATGCCCCACATGTCGCGGGGCGCCGAGGCGAACATTACCGTGTAGTCGATGCGCTTGCTGTTGCGGGCGAAGATGTTGTTGCCCGTGACCCCCAGCGCATAGAATCCCGAAATCGAGACATTGGCGAAGATCGAGATGTCCGAGGGTGCCGTCACCGAGTCCGTGCGGTCGATGCGGTAGAGGCCCGCGGCCAGCAGCCCGATGCCGAGGCTCGTATTCTTCGAGTAGCTCGGCCCCCCCGCGAAAGTGAAGTCGATCTTCTTTTCGAACGTGCGGTCGGTGGTCGAACCTTCGAAGTATTTTACGACGCGGCGCAGGAACGGCGGGCGCTTTTCGGCCTGCGGTTCCTCTTCCTGCCCCGGAAGCGGGGTGTACGTATAGTGCAGCGTATCGCTGCCGTTGATGTATACCTCCTGCTCCTGTGCCCGTCCGTGCAGAACGAAACCCAGGACGAAGCATACAACGGCTATCCTGCGCAGCATCCGGCTATTTGTACTTCTCGATTGTTTCGTAGAAATCGGCCTTGTCCTGCTCCGAGAGCACGCCCTTGCGCAGGAATACCAGCTCGCCTTCCTTCGATACGATCATCAGCACGAACTGGTTGTTGCAGTCGCCCAGCTCCCATGCCGTGCTCAGGATGCGATCCTGGTCGGCCAGTACCAGCGCGCCGTTCTTGGCCGTGCGCTTCTTGGCCATGTTGCGGGCCATGCCGTTGGGAACCATCGGTGCGTCCTTGAGGTTCATCACCCCGAAGCCGTAGATGTTGTCCCCCTGTGCGCGGTGGTTCTCCTCCAGCTCGACCGTGAAGTCGTTGTTCTGCTTGTGGCGGTCGGGGTCTACATAGAATATCATCAGGTTCTTCTCGCCCCAGTACGGCAACTTGGCCGGTTTGCCGTCGAGGTCGAGCACTTCGACATTGTTCACTTTGCGCGGCAGTTCCTGTGCTGCGGCTGCGGATGCCGTGAGCGAGAGGGCCGCCAGCATCGCGATTACTTTCATCTTCATTATATTCTGTTTTTTGGTTTTAAATGAAAACAAATCGGGACAAAGTTACAATATTTCCGCCAACATACCGACCGGCAGGCGATCTAATATTGTTCTCTTCGTTCAATTTTTTCGTTTCGCAGGGAAAAGGGCCGTGTCGAATGCGTACAGCCCGCCGCCGGACATGGCCAGAAAAACATAGACCCCCAGCCAGGTGAATGCCAGCGTCCCGAAACCCGGGGCGCCCCAGAGCAGCACCCCGAGGATTCCCGCCGCCATGACGATGGCCGATGCCCGTACCCACAGACCCATGATTATCAGGGTGGCGAGCACCACTTCGACCAGCGAAACGATGACGAATACGGCCGGGCTGCCGGCGAATGCGAAAGAGGGATACGAGTTGACGATCTCGTTGTAATCCTGTATTTTGCCTATGTTGTGGAAGAACATCATGCCTCCCGCGAACAGGCGCATGTACAATACGGCCCAATCCATGTGCCTGCATTGTGCGATCCGTTCACCGATTCTTTTTTCCATGCCCCGTGCCGTGCAATTTGCATTCCAAACCCCCGCACGGCGAATATCCGGCACGCCGCACCGCCTCAATCGTCCTGCCGGGCGAAAGACCAGTGCGTATGTACGATCTCCCAACCGCCGGACGTTGCGGCCGTGTAAACTTCCGTGCAGTGCATCCTGAACACCTGCCCGTCCCTGAGGGCCTCGTAATCGTATGCCAGGACGGCAGCGCCCGGCGACAACCGCACGACGGGGTCGATCATCCGGTACGTGTCGATCCTGACTTTGCCCCTGACCGTGCCGTAGTACTCTCCGAGGGCTTTTTGCCGATGAGTTTGCGTCCGAGAGCCGGGTCGAAATAAACTACGTCGCCGGACGTGAGTTCGAGGAACCCGTCGGGGTCGCCCTGGTTCCACCGCTCCGGTGCCCGCCGTTCCAATGCGATGATTGCGGCTTCGGGAGCCCCGCCGCAAGGGGTGTGGTTCGTGTTTCGGTACATAAAATTGAATTTAGGATGTATGACGTGTCGGACTTGTTATACCGCGGGTTGTCGGCACAGGCTCCGCCTTTTGGACGGGCAGCGGCACGGCACGACCCGATAAATTTGGCACTCCTCGCGTCTTGTACTATCTTTGCGGCCATGGAAACAAAGATACTTTTCGTTTGTTTGGGGAATATTTGCCGCTCCCCGGCTGCCGACGGAATCATGCGGCACATCGTCCGCGAACGCGGGCTCGGGGCGGAGGTTGCGGTCGACTCGGCCGGGACATATGCCGGGCACACGGGCGAATTGCCCGATGCCCGCATGCGGCGGGCTGCGTCGCGCCGCGGTTACGAACTGACGCACCGTGCCCGGCAGATCCGCGAGGAGGACTTCGGGAAATTCGACATGATCGTGGTGATGGACGACCGCAACTACGAGCACGTGCACCGACTGGCGCCGTCGCGTGCGGATGCCGCCAGGATCTTCCGTATGCGGGAGTTTTTCAGCCGTCACCCCGGCTGGGATCATGTTCCCGATCCCTATTACGAAGGGGCCGAGGGCTTCGAGCTGGTGCTCGACATGCTGGAAGACGGCTGTGAGGGAATCCTCGCGCACCTCGGGAAATAGGCTGCCGGAATACCGGGCGGACGGGTGCAGGTGTCATTTGTCGGAAAACCCTGCCGGCACCGCGGCTCGGAATGCGAAACACCGGCCCGGAAATACCTGGCCGGAGCGTTCATGTTCCGGGAATCCCTTAGAAATCGAGCCCGAAGCTGATGCTGTACGTGTTGTGCAGCAGTGTCTCCTTGCGTGCGATCAGGTAGGCGAAATCGAGGCGCAGGTGCAGGAACCGCACGCCGGCGCCGACCGACCCGTAGGTGGGGTAGTAATTCCGCCGTTCGCCATAGTGGTAGCCTGCCCGCAGCTGGATGAGCTGCATGAGGTTGTATTCGGCGCCTACGGACATCTGGAACCCGCGCACCCGTGCCGGGGAGAAATAGTAGCCCCAGTCCGCCCCGACGGTTATTTCGTGGGCATCGGAGAGGAACGTATCCAGCGCCACGCCTGCCGTGAGATCCATCGGCAGCGTATAGTCCGTTTTCCCGAGGTATCCGCCCAGGTTGCCCAGCTTGCCCCCGACGCGCAGCGTGGAGTAGCTGCCGACGTTCTCCAGCGGCATCGACCATGCCGCGCTCAGGTCGACGGCCAGTGCGTCGGCCGTGTCGTCGGGGCGTTTGAGGTGCATGTAGCGCCCCACGATGCCGACGGCCCACCTGTCGCCCAGGCGGCGCGAATAGCCCAGGTCGACGGCCATGTCGTTGTTGCCCCGTTCGCGCAGGTATTGCCGCCAGCCGATCTGTGCCAGGTTGACGTTGTCGAACCGGCAGAACCCGGTCACGGCATAATAATCGAATTCGCCCTGCCCGTAGTAGGACGAGGAGACCTGCGAGGGCATCTGCGAAAAGATGGCCGTCGCCGAGTTATTATAGATGGCGTGTGAACCCGACAGGGTCGTCATGGCTACGCCGCCCATGCCGAGCGCCTTGGCGTCGGGTGTCGGGAGCGTAGCCTCTTGCGCCGTCGCATACAGCGCGGCGGCGAGGAGTGCCAGGGTGGTTGTCAGACGTTTCATACGGCAAATATACACAAAAAGATGCAACTTGTATTCCGGGGCGTCGGCTGCGCCCGTTCCGCGGGCATGAGAGCCGCTTCAGGAGCGCTGCGACCGGCTCGAAGAAGTGCGAAAAGGCTTCTGCCGACGGAGCGTAAGCGTGCGGAACTCCCGGTAGGGTACGCATATAAGAAAAGTGCCCGCCGGATTTGTCCGGACGGGCACTTTTTCTTTTCGGCCGGTGTCTCGCGGCGCGGTTTTTCGTATTTCTATGGTCTGTACCGTCTTTTAGCAGTTCATCGCGCCGCAGCAGTGGATCACCTGCCCGCTGACATACGACGAGAGATCCGACGCGAGGAACAGCGCGACCTTGGCCACATCCTCGGGCGTACCGCCGCGGCGGAGCGGGATCTGCTTGTACCAGCCTTCCTTCACCTCGTCGGGCAGCTTGTCGGTCATCTCGGTCATGATGAAGCCCGGGGCGATGGCGTTGGCGCGGATGCCGCGCGGGCCCATCTCCTTGGCGATCGACTTGGCCAGGCCGATCATGCCGGCCTTCGAGGCCGAATAGTTACACTGGCCCGCGTTGCCGCTGACACCCACCACCGACGACATGTTGATGATCGAACCGCTCTTCTGGCGGGCCATAATGGGCGTCACGGCATGGATGAAGTTGAACGCCGACTTGAGGTTTACGGTCAGCACGGCGTCCCACTGCGCCTCGGACATGCGCATCATCAGGCCGTCCTTGGTGATGCCGGCGTTGTTCACCAGGATGTCTATGCGGCCGAAGTCCTTCACGATCCGGTCGATGACCTCATGCGTCTCTTCGAAATTCGCCGCATTCGAGGCATAGCCTTTGGCCTTGACGCCCAGCGCTGCGATCTCGGCCTCGGTGGCCTTGCCGTTCTCGTCGATCGCCAGGTCGGTGAACGCCACATCGGCGCCTTCCTTGGCGAATTCAAGTGCGATGGCCTTGCCGATGCCGCGGGCTGCACCCGTTACGACAGCCACTTTTCCTTCGAGTAATTTCATAACTTTCAACGTATTAAGAGTTTCGGTAAAATATTCTGTTTTTCCTTTTTTCGTCCAAAAGACGAACAAAGTTATGGAAAATCTCTGGAATAACCTCGAAAAACGGGAGAAATGACGCTAAACGACTTAATATCAGAGTTGTTACGGTGTCAAATGATGACAAGCCGAAAAATCGGAAAACGCAAAGAAAAGCGGATTTAAGAAGAAGAATGGTTTGCAAATCATTACCCGT